>Ga0137385_10003012_pt1 | contig 14517 bp, 14 predicted proteins | sample SagtaG_FD_104921 | JGI IMG/M metagenome (GOLD analysis project Ga0137385, IMG submission 104921) | Vadose zone soil microbial communities from Sagehorn Ranch, Mendocino, California, USA - Sage2_R_80_16 metaG | ecosystem: Environmental > Terrestrial > Soil > Vadose zone | place: USA: California...
CATTAATAATCTATCAATCCTTCCAAAGATTTATGGTGAACGCTTTGTTAAGCCTGGCCGGTTAATCTCCGTAATGACGGCGCGAGGCGCCGGCGCCGCGGTCGCGGCTCTTCCCAGTGGCGTCGGTCGAGACATGATCGTTCGTCAGTTTCTGCAATGGTTGCGTATCGCGCCCGCCGCCGAGAGGGCAGAGGCGACCTCCGCACTCGCACGCGCTTACCTCGATTGCGATCTTTCAGCTGATGAGCGCGCCGCCGTCGAGGGCGCGCTCATCATGGTGCTCGATGATCCTTCGCCGCTCGTGCGCGGCGCGCTCGCACAGGCGCTTGCTGCAAGCGAGCACGCGCCGCCGCCGGTCATTCTCGGCCTCGCCGCCGACCAAGCCGAGGTCGCCGCCTGCGTGCTGCAGCATTCGCCGCTGCTGCTTGACGCCGACCTCGTCGATGCGGTCGCGACCGGCGGGCCGCCGGCCCAGGCCGCGATCGCGAGCCGTACCGCGCTTCCCGCCGCGGTTTCCGCCGCCATTGCCGAAGTGGGATCGGCCGAGGCATGTCTCGTCCTGATCGAAAACCCGCGCGCCGAGATCGCTCCCTTCTCGCTCGATCGGATGGTGGCGCGCTTCGGCCATCTCGCGGCCATCCGCGAGGCAATGCTCGCGCGTGCCGATCTGCCGGCGCCCACTCGCCAGGCCCTGGTCGCCAAGCTCTCCGAGACGCTCGCGGGCTTCGTCGTCGCGCGCCAATGGCTCGAGGAAGACCGCGCCCAGCGCGTCGCCAAGGAGGCCTGCGAGAAGGCGACCGTGACGCTCGCCGCGGTTTCGCCCGAGAGCGAGATCCGGCCGCTCATCCGCCACCTCCGCGAGAGCGGCCAATTGACCGCGGGCCTCATCCTGCGCGCGCTGCTCTCCGGCAATCTCGACCTGTTCGAGGAGGCCTTGGCAGACCTCGCGGACATCCCGCTCGCGCGGGTGAGCGCGCTGGTGCACGACCGGCGCGGCGCCGGTTTCCGGGCGCTCTACGACAAGGCTGGATTGCCGGTCTCGGCCAAGCCGGCGTTCCACGAGGCGATCGAGGCCATGCGCGAAGGCGGCTTCGTCGGCGGCCCGGGCGGGGCGACGCGGCTGCGGCGGCGGATGGTGGAGCGCGTGCTCACGCGCTGCGCGGAGGGGGCGCTTGGCGAGATCGAGCCGCTGCTGACGCTGCTGCGCCGTTTCGCCGCCGAGGCGGCGCGCGAGGAGGCGCGGCTTTACTGCGACGAACTGGTGGCGGAGGACGGCATCGCGCCGCCCTACCAGCCCGACCGCGCGGCGGCGTGATGGCCCCTCGCCGTCAGAACGACTGATCGCTCGGCGCCAGCGGAGGGGCGAGGATGCCCTCGAGGTAGTCGGGCCGGTCGCGGTTCTCGTGCGTCAAGAATTCCTCGGTGACTTCGCGCAGCCGCTTGGTGAGTTCGTCGGCGATCCCGAGCACCTCGGGGCGAGTGCTCTCGCGGACGATCGCGCGCACGGCGTCGACATGCTGATCGACGAGACTGACCGGGATCCGATTCATGTCGGGCGTGTGCTCGATCAGGCGGCACAGGCTGTCGGCCGAGCCGGCGACCCAGGGATAGCCGAATGTCGCGGCTTGCCCCTTGATGTCGTGAGCGGCGTGAAACAGCGCTTCGCGCGTGGCTTTGCTGAAGCCTTTGGACTTGACCGCGCAGCGCGCTTGATCGAGCCGCTTGCATTCCGCTTCCATCCAGGCCGAGAACTCGCCGGACAGCTGAACGAGCGCCTGTTCGGCGCGCGCGACTGGATCGTCGTTCGGGTCCATGGACTTGACCGTCGACAGCGCCTTGCGCAGCGGGTTGGGCGGGTTGATGACCTCGTGGTCGGCATAGGTGGCAACCGACGGCTTCTTGGCACTGTCCTTGGACATGCTGATACTCCAGTTCGATCTCAGCCGGCGACCCTGGCCTTGTCGATGAGGGCGGTCTGACGGATCACGTCCGCCTTGCCGCCTTTGCGGCGCTCGGGTCCGACATAGTTGGGATTGACGTTGCGGCGCCGGTCGGGACCGAAATAGGTCTTGGTCTTGATGAACGGCCGCGGGTTGGCGACGACATTGAGGATGCGCTGGTAGAGCGCCTTGGCCGAGATCGGCTTGGCCATGAACTCGGTGATGCCCGCATCGCGCGCCTCCATCACCCGCTTCTTCTCCGAGTGGCCGGTGAGCATGATGATCGGCACATAGGGATTCGCATTGGCGCCGGGCTGTCGGATCATCTGCGCGAGCTCGAGGCCGTCGAAGATCGGCATCGCCCAGTCGGTGAGCACGATGTCGGGCATGTAATGGGTGAAGGCCTCAAGCCCAGCGGCGCCGTCTTCGGCCTCGTAGACGTCGCGCGCGCCGAAACCGTGCAAGAGCGTGCGCAGGATGCGCCGCATGTGCGCGTTATCGTCGATGACGAGAAAGCGCAGCTTGTTGAAATCGATGCGGATCATGATGCCGTCCAAGGCTCCGGCGCGAGCCGGCTCTGGTGGCGATGATGGTAATGGCCGGCTGTTAAGGAAGGGTTAAGCATCGGCAGAAGGAACCCTTTTCTATCAATAGCTTAGAGCCAAACGCTGGAGCTTTTTTTGCGCGCGGTCCGATGCTCGGCTCGGACATTCGACCAAGCGCTTGCACTCCCCGCACGGGCATCGAGCGCTGCATTGGATCGGCGCTGACCGCGGCGCGGAGACCGCGGAACCTGCCGGCGGTTTCCAACGCTTTGTTGATGATTCTTTGCGAGTCTCGCTTGCGAACCGTTGAAAGCCGCCGGATGTCAGAGCCCTCGCAAGCGATCCTGAGCGACCGCCGCGCGCAGCCTTTTTCGCCCGCGGCCGCAGCGCCCGCTGCCGGGAGGCCGGCGATGTGCTCGGCGATCGAGATCGCGATCTACGACGAGTTCGCTGCCGTCGAGGAGGAATGGCGGCGCTTCGAAGGGAGCGCCGACTGCACCGTCTTTCAAGCCTTCGACTGGCTTTCCACATGGCACCGCCACATCGGACGGCGGCAGTGCGTGAACCCTGCCATCGTTCTCGGCCGCCGCGCCGATGGCGAGCCGCTGTTCCTGCTGCCGCTTGCCGTGACGCCAGGCTTCGCTCGTCGCCTCACTTGGCTCGGCTGCGATCTCTGCGACTACAACGCGCCGCTGCTCGGCGCCGATTTTTCAGCCGAGCTGACGGCGGAAGGTTTTCGCGGATTGTGGCACGAGATTCGCGGGCTGCTGCAGCAGCGCCTCGTGCATCGGCACGACCTGGTCGAACTGACGAAAATGCCTGAAACCGTCGGCGCGCAGGTCAACCCTTTCGTCCATCTCGACGTCGGTCTCAATCCGAGCGGCGCCCACCTGACCCAATTGCAGGGCACTTGGCCCGAATTCTACCAGGCCAAGCGCTCCTCGGCGACACGGCGGCGCGACCGAACCAAGCGCAAGCGCCTCGGCCAATGGGGCGAGGTGCGCTTTGTCGCCCCGCATCAGCGCGATGACATCGCCCGCACCTTGGAGACCCTGTTCGAGCAAAAGGCCAAAGCGTTCGCGCGCATGGGCGTGCCCGACATTTTTGCGCGGCCCGGCTACCGGGACTTCTTCCTCGATCTCGCCACCAATCCGCGCACCTGCCATCTCGTTCATGTCAGCCGGCTCGACGTCGGCTCGATCTGGGCGGCCGTGAATCTCGGCCTGATGTTCCACGGCAACTACTATCACGTGCTGGCGAGCTACGATGGCGGCGAGGTCGCCCGCTTCGGCCCCGGCGCCGCGCATCTGCGCGATCTCCTGTGCCACGCCATCGAGAGCCGGTTTCGCCGTTTCGATTTCACCATCGGCGACGAACGCTACAAGCTCGAATGGTCGGATACCACTCTCAATCTCTACGACCACGTCGCGCCCGCGACCGTACGCGGCTGGCCGCTGGCGATGCTCGTCCTCGCTGGCTTCCGCCTCAAGCGCGCGATCAAGCAAAATCCTCTGTTCTGGAACCTGTTCAGCCGGTTGCGCATGGCGTTCGGATCGAAGTCGTCAAGCCTCGCGCGCACTGCGTCGCCGCAGGGACGCCTCGATGAACGCTGATTGCGGCGGCGCTTCATCTTGCCGGCGGCGGGCGCGCCTCCGATGTCGCTGAATTTGAAAGTCGCTTGAACTCCCACCTGCGGTCATTCAAGATTGCGCTCGACCAAGAACAATCGGTCGCGCCTCAATCGGGGCGATCTGGGGAGAAATCATCATGCGGCGGTGGCTCCGCCCGGCGGCGCTGGTCGTTTTTTGCGTCGCCTCGGGCTGGGCGGAGCAGTCCGCCGCCCAAAATGCCGGCGACGGCTTTGGCCGCAAGACGATCAATTTCATGATCACCTACGAGCCGGGCGGTTCCTACGATCTCTACGCCCGGCTGGCGGCGATCCACTTGCCCAGGCACATTCCGGGCCATCCGGCGATGGTCAATCAATACATGCCGGGGGCGGGGGGCCTGATTGGAATCCTCCATCTGTTCGAGAAGGCGCCGCAGGACGGCACCGAGATCGCCATCCTGCCGCGCGATCTCGCGATCAATCAGCGGCTGCGTCCCGACACTGCCCGCTATGACGCCCGCAGGTTCAACTGGATCGGGACCCTATCGAGCTATGCCGGCGTGATGTTCGTGGCGAGCCGTACCGGCGTGAAGGCGGCCGAGGACCTTCGGCGCGTCGAGGTGGTGGCGGGATCGTGGGGCCAGACGACGGAGACCTACATCACGCCGACCCTGCTCAATGCATTGGCCGCGACCAAATTCAAGCTCGTGACCGGATACCGCGGCGGGCCCGACGTCGATCTCGCGGTCGAGCGCGGGGAGGTGGACGGCCGGATGTCGTCCTGGACCCTGCTCAAGACCCAGCGCGCCCAGTGGCTGCGCGCCGGCTTCGTCGTCATTCCATTCCAGGCCGGCATCAAGTCCCATCCCGAGCTCAAGGACATCCCGCTCATCGCCTCGCTGGCGACCAGCGAGGAAGGCCGCCGCATCCTCGAATTCCAGAATTCGGACGCCGGCATCGGGTGGAGCGTCGTCGCGCCGCCGAACGTTCCGCCCGAACGCGTCGCCATGCTGCGCCAGGCCTTCGACAAGATGATCGCCGATCCGGACTTCCTCGCCGATGCGCAGAAACGCGGCCTCGAAATCAACCCGGCGAGCGGAAGGGAGCTCGCAGAGATCGTCAACCGCACCATCGCGACTCCAGCCGAAGCGCTGGCGAGACTGAAGAAGCTCATCGCCAGCCAATGACTGCCCTGCCATCACCCTTGCCATCTGACCTTATCATGGAGACACCCCTTGCTGATCGATTGGCACACCCACATCCACGACCCCAAGGACCAGGCGAAGCCCTATTGGCAGGGGCGTTGCCCGATGACGCTCGAGAATGTGCTGGCGGCGCATGCGCTCGCGGGCCTCGACCGGACGGTCATCAGCAACGCGGTGCATTACCTTCGGTTCTGCAAGACGGTAAGCGAGACTGTCGAGGCGCTCGAAGGCTCGAACCGGTATCTCGCCAAATGCCGGGACCAGCATCCGGACAAGCTCGTCGCCATGGCAACCTGCGTTCCCGGCGGCGGCGACGAGGTGCTCAAGGAACTCGAGCGGGCGGTGAGAGAGGACGACGCCCGCGCGGTCATCATCAATTCCAGCCACCAGGGCCACTACCCGGACGCGGACGAAGCGAAGCCGTTTTTCAAGCTCGTGACTGACCTCGACATCCCGGTCTTCGTCCATCCGGGGGACGCCACGACCCCGGCCACCACCGACTACCGCCTCGCTTCGAGCATCAGCCGCCCGGCCGACAATTGCCTCTCGCTCGCGCGGCTGATCGTGCGCGGCATTTTCGAAGAGTTCCCCAAGCTCAAGCTCATCGGCAGCCACCTCGGCGGCGGCATCTGCGAAGTGATCGGACGCATGGACTATGCCTACAACCTTCCCGACTTCGCCTTCTTCCTCGGCCCCTACGAACCGATGCTCATCAGGCACCCGCCGAGCCACTATCTCCGCATGATGTATTTCGACTCCGCGTCCTATACGCCGCTTGCCGCCGAGATGTGTCTCAAATCCGTCGGCGCCGACCATTTCATCTTCGGCACCGATTCGCCGCCGATGATCCCGCTCAAGATGCAGGGCCTCAAGATGATGGATCAGATCGGCATGACGCGGGAGCAGCGCGAGAAGGTGATGGGCGGCAACGCCGCGCGGCTGTTGAAGCTGAATTGAGGACGGACGACAGACAACGGACGGCAGACGACGGAAAGAGATACGTTTCCGTCCTCCCTCGTCTGCATGGCAGGATTGCCGGGTTGGGCGGGCGCGCCCCAGGGGCGGTGCGCGGGCCGGACGATAGTGGTAGGGTTCGCAATACGACCACATGGGCCGGTCCCGGAATCCGAGGGAATGGCCAAAAGAAGCGGGTCGTTGGTTGGAAACGGGAGGACTGCATGAAATACCTACTGCCGATCACCGCCGCGCTGTTCCTGGCCGCGAGCCAGGCGCAGCCGGCATTGGCGCAGAATGGCGCCAATAATCTCGTCAAGCAGGCCCTCGCCGCCGAAGGCGGCGCCGATGCGTTGCGCGCCCTCAAGGGCGTCGCCATCAAGGCCGAGGCCAAGTACTGGGGGCCGGAGCAGTCGGAGAAGGCCGGCGGCGAGCCGCGCTTCTATGGCGACGCGAATATCACGGTCACGTGGGACCTCGCCCGAGGCATGGCGCGCACCGAGTTGGACCGCGACCAGAAATACCCCGCGGCCGAAAAGTTGAAATACACGGAAACCGTGCTGCCCAGCATGGGTATGCTCACCAACCAGCAAGGCGCCAACTCGGCGATGTCAGGCGTTCGGTTGGCGACGCATTTGCGCGAGCTCACGCGGGCATCGCCCACGCTGCTGCTCGCGGCAATCGACGACCCGAAGAGCGTCGGCGCCATGGGCCCGCAGAAGCTCGGCAAGCAGTCGCTGCCGGCGGTCTCGTTGACGGCGGGCGGGACCAAGTTCACGGTCCTGTTCGATTCCAAGACCCATCTCCCGGCCGCGATCCGCACCCGCGACGACGACAACATCGCCGGCGATTCCAACTACGACCTCGTGCTCGACGACTGGAAGCCGGTCGGCGGGGTCAAGATTGCGCATTCGCTGACCTACAAGATCAACGACATCGATGTTGCGAAGCTCACCTACAAGGAGGTCACCGCGAATCCGCCGATCGCGACCAACGCGTTCGATATTCCCGATGCGGTCAAATCGGCGGCCAAGGCTCCGGCGACGGGCAACGTTCCCTATCAATGGGTCATCCGTCGTCAGTACCTCGCGCGCTACGCCGACACCGACGCGATCATCTACCCGCCCGGAGGCAGTCTCAAGCTGGTCGAGCTGGCACCCAACGTGCAGCACGTGCAGGGAGCCGGCGCCAACAACCTGATCGTGGCGATGAAGGATCACCTGGTCGTCTTCGATGCGCCCTATGGCGAACTGCAATCGCGCATGGTCATCGATCTGGCGAAGGCGAAGTATCCGGGCAAGCCGATCAAGACCCTGGTGCTGACTCATCACCACAATGACCACGCCGGCGGCACGCGGGCCTTTGTCGCCGAGGGCGCCCAGGTGATCGTGGGAAGCCCGAGCAAGGCTTATGTCGACATGATGCTCAAGCGTCCCCATACCGTGGTCATGGACGAGTTGCAGAAGAAGCCGCGCGCCGCGAAGTCTGTGGTCGAGGTCAAGGACCAGACGTCTCTCAAGGACGACACCGAGGAAATTCGCCTCTACAACATCCCGAACCCGCATGCGCAGGGCTATCTGCTGGTGCATGTGGCCAAGGCCAACGTCGTCTATGTCACCGACCTCGTGTCGCCGCGCGGTCAGGTCGACCGCACGACGGGCACGGTCGCGGTGGGCGATGCACTCAAGAAGTACGGCATCACCGGCGCGACGATCGCCGGCGGCCATGGCACGATCGCCAAGCAGTCCGACATCACGCCGGCGCTGAGCGCGGAAGCGGCGCCCCGCTAGCTTGGCTTGCGGCGCCGGGGCAAACCGGCGCCGCCGCCTTTCCGTGCGGCTTCTCGCATGCAGGCCAGCTCGGGGTTGCCCCGAGCTCGGCTGGCATGTCGCCATCGAGAGAACGGAGCCCAATAGCCCACTATTTTCCAGTGAAGTTTGGCCGACGTTTCTCGAGCCAGGCCGAGATGCCTTCCTCGATGTCGTGGGTCGGAACCAAGCGGGCGAAATAACTGGCCTCGATGGCAAGTCCCTCGTCAATGGGCACGTTGATGCCGCGCGTGACGCTGCCAAGACATGCGGCGACTGCCAGGGGCGACTTTTCGACGATCTTGCCCGCGAGCGAGAAGGCTTCGTCAAGAAGCTTACCGTGCGGCACGACATCGTTGACCAGGCCGAACTCGCGAGCCTGGGTTGCGGTGATGGGCTCGGCTGTCAGAATCATGCGCAGCGCTCGCTTGCGTCCGATGAGACGCGGTAAGCGTTGCGACCCGCCGAATGGCGGGGCAAACCCGAGGTTGATTTCGGCCTTGCAGAATTCGGCCCGCTCGCTGGCGATAGCCAGCGGTGCCGCCTCTGTGATCTCACTGCCGGCGCCGTGGGCGAGCCCGTTCACCGCGACAATGATCGGCTTGGGAAAGGTCTCGATCCGAGCGGTCATGCGCTGACCACGGCGCCCGAAGTCACGCAAAGCCACCTCTTGTCCCTGACGCACGCTCGGCGCAAATCCGGCTATGTCGGCGCCCGAGGAAAATGCACGGTCCCCGGCGCCCGTCAGGACGATCACCCGAATGGTTTCGTCACGCTCGATCACGTCCAGGAGCTCCATCAGGCGTTCGATGAGCTCATAGTTGAGCGCGTTCAGCTTGGCCGGCCGGTTCAAAGTCAGTAAGGCGACCTTGTCCCGAATTTCACAGAGCACAGTATCAGACATGCATCGCACCTTGGTTCGCCATGTGGAGGCAGTCTCGAGAAGAACGCGTAGCCCGCATGGACTGCAACGCGGGATCGGCCGATCCGCGTCCTCTCGACCTTTCGCGTGCCAGCCCGGATTGGGCTGCGCTCCATCCGGGCTACAGCTCGTTGACTTCGATTTCGAGCAGCAGATCGTACCGCTGTCGCAGCTCCGCGACCGCGGCCGCGCAGATGTCGGTGCAGACCTGCGGCACCGGGCCGCCGCCCGGCACGTTGATATGGGAGACATCCCAATTCGTGTTGGCACGGCCGTCGACTGGGACGACGGTCACCGCGCTGACCGAATCGCAGATCGCGGCCTTGCTCATTTCGTTGAGAATGAGCCGCTCGAGCTCAGGCGCTGTTCGCAACACCTTTGCCATCGTTTTGCCGGCCTGGATCAATACCCGAACTGCTCGCGGAGAATGCGCTCGTCGAGGCTGTGGCCCGGGTCGAACAGCAGGTGCATCTCGATGCCATGGTCCATGTGGATGTCGACCGCGCAGACAGAGCGCACCTCGTCGTGGTCGGCGACCGCGGCGACCGGGCGCTTGTCGGCCTCCAGCACCTCGACCCGCACCCGCGCGCGGTCCGGAAGGAGCGCGCCATGCCAGCGCCGCGGGCGGAAAGGGCTGATCGGGGTGAGCGCCATCAGCGGCGCGTTGATCGGGATGATCGGGCCCTGGGCGGAGAGGTTGTAGGCGGTCGATCCGGCTGGCGTTGCCACCAGCACGCCGTCGGCGATGAGCTCGGTCAGCCGCACCTCGCCGTCGACCAGGATGCGCAGGTGCGCTGCCTGGTAGGTCTGGCGAAACAGCGAGACCTCGTTGAAGGCGTGGAAATCGTAAGTGCCGCCGCCGGCGTCACGTGCGCGCATGAGCAGCGGGTGGATGACCGTATTGCGGGCGGCGGCAAGCCGCTCGCGTAGGCGGTCGGGGCTGTATTCGTTCATCAGGAAGCCGACCGTGCCCCGGTGCATGCCATAGATCGGCTTGCCCGAGGTCATGAACCGGTGCAGGGTCTGCAGCATGAAGCCGTCGCCGCCGAGCGCGACGATCACGTCGGCGGTCTCGGGCGGAACATCGCCAAAGGTCGCGCCGAGCCGCTCGCGTGCCTCCTGGGCTTCGGCGATGGGGCTTGCAACGACGGCGATCCGCTCGTAGCTCGTGGGGGCGGGTCTCATGGGGCCTCGGAGATCGCAGCTCTTGGCGGGCTCGGCGCCGCCGCCGTCAAGGAATGGACGCACGGAGATGGAGCGCGCGGTTCTCGTCTATACGACTTATCCCTCGACTGTCGAGGCGGAGCGGGCCGGGCGCGCGCTGGTCGAGCGGCACCTCTGCGCCTGCGTCAACATCCTGCCCGGCATGATCTCGCATTACTGGTGGCAAGGCGCGATCGAACGCGGCGAGGAGGTGGTGATGATCATCAAGACCCGCGCCTCGCTTGCCGAGCGGGTGCGCGCGGCGGTGAAGGAGATGCACTCCTATACTACCCCGGCGTTCCTGGTGCTGGCAGTCGAGAGCGTCGATCAGGCCTATCTCGACTGGCTCATGGCGGAGACGCAAGCCGCCGCCGGGGCGGATTAGATCGCGAGCAATACCATTCAGGGGAATCACTGCCTCGGAGAGGAGCCGACGATGCGACCAATTTTCGTTTTTGCAGCGACCGCGTTGCTCGCGCTGGCGGGCGGCCAGGCTGGCGCGCTCGCCGATGAAGTCACCGACGCCATCGAGCAAGGGCGCAAGGCCTACCAGTCGGGCGACCTCGCGAATGCCAAGCAGTCGCTCGATCTCGCTTCCCAGCTCATCGGGCAGAAGAACGCCGAGGCCTTCGGCAAGCTCCTTCCGGCGGCGCTCTCGGGCTGGACCGCGGAGCCGGTGCAGACCTCGGCGCTCGGCAATGTCGGATTTGGGGCCTCGACCGCGAGCCGCGCCTATCAGAACCCCAAGGGCGACCAGATCGAGATCCAGATCACCGGCGATTCGGCGATCATCCTGCAGTACGCGACCTTCCTGACCAATCCGCAGATCGCCGGCGCCATGGGCAAGATCGTCATGGTCGGCAATCTGCGCGCGCTCCAGAACATGGACGGCGACCTGCACATGATCGTCAACAACAAGTATCTCGTCGCGGTGCAGGGCAATGGCTCGGTCAACGACAAGCTGGCCTATGCCCGCGCAGTCAACATCGCTCAGCTGTCGAAGATGTAAACCTCAATCATCGCCTTTGATGTTGTTCTCGCGCACGACCGCGCCCCAGATGCGGGCCTGCTCGCTGGCGAATTTGCGTAGCTCCTCTGGTCCGGAAAGCACGAGATCCATCTGCTGGGTCTGGGTGAGCTGTCTCGCGGCGCGCTCCTCGCGCAGGCTGGCCACGAATGCGGCGCGGAAGCGCTCGATGATCGGCTTCGGCGTTCCGCCCGGCGCGTAGAGCGCCCACCAGGCGATCGCTTGCGCGCCCGGATAGCCGCCCTCGGCGACGGTCGGCACCGCGGGCAGCGCGCGCAGCCGCGTCGGTCCCATCTGGAAGAGCGGCCGGACCGTGCCGGCGGCGATCTGCGGGGTGAGCAAGGCTGCGCTGCCATTGATGAGATCGACGTGGCCGGCGATGACATCGTTCATCGCCGGTGCGCCGCCGCGATAGGGGACATGGACGAGTTCGGCGCCGGCCTGTTTGCCGAGGAGCACCATCGCCAGGTGCCCGATGCTGCCGCTGCCGACGGAGGCATAGCTGATCGTGCGTGGTTTTTCCCTGGCGGCGGCGACGAGTTCGGCCAGCGTCTTGTAGGGCCGCGACGGATGGCAGCCGACGACATAGGGCGCGGTCGCGATCAGCGACACCGGGTCGAGGTCCTTGTCGTTGTCGAACGGGAAGTTCGGCAGCAGCGTGGGATTGACCGCATGGGTGTCGAACACGATGAGCCAGGTATTGCCGTCAGGCGGCGACTTCGCAACCACTGCACTGCCGGTGCTGCCCGAGGCGCCCTGGCGGTTCTCCACAAGGACAGTCGTGCCGAGCCGCTGCTGCAGGCCGGCCTGCGCGAGGCGAGCGACCGCATCGACCGATGCGCCGGGCGGGAACGGCACCACGATCCGGATCGGCCCCGAAGGCCAGCTTTGCGCGCGGGCGGAGAGCGGCGCCAGCATGGCGCCGAGCATGAGCGAACGCCTGGTCAGCCTGGACATGGCAGCACCCCCTGGGCGGCATTTTGTCTCGGGTCGCAGGATACAATCGGCGACCGTGCCTTGCCCAGGGTCCCTTGGCGGATGACGCCAAAGACCTGTAGAGTTGATTTTTGCATTCGCGGGCGCGGGATCGAGCGCGGAGAGCGGCCATGGAAGACGATTTCGAGGATCATTGCTGGAAGGACGTCATTGCGCCGGAGGTGCTCGATATCTATTCCGCCTATAGGCGCAAGGTCTTCATCGGGCCGAGCCCGGCGCTGCTCGCGATCGATCTCTACGAGGTGGTCTATGCCGGCGGCGCCGAGCCGCCCGCGAAGCTCGCCAAGACCCATCCGAATTCGTGCGGCGAACATGCCTTCGCCGCGATCGAGCCGACCCAACGGCTGTTCGCTGCGGCGCGCGCCGCGGGGCTGCCGGTCTTCTATTCGACCGGCGACACGCGCGGCGAGAGCCGCCCCAACTTCGTCACCGCGACCAAGCGCAACCGGCCGCCGGTCAAGGCCTCCGACTACGCCATCCGACCGGAATTCAAGCCGCACCCCAATGACGTGGTCATCACCAAGCAGCGGGCGAGCGTCTTCTTCGGCACGCCGCTCGTCGCGCATTTGACCCAATTGGGCGTGCAGACGCTGATCGTCTGCGGCGAAAGCACCTCCGGCTGCGTGCGCGCGACCGCGGTCGATGCCTATTCCTACGGCTTCCACGTCGTCCTGGTGGAGGAATGCTGCTTCGACCGCAGCATCCTCTCGCACAAGGTCAACCTGTTCGACCTGCATCACAAATATGTCGACGTGATGCATGTCGACGAAGTGACCGCGCAGCTCAAGAAGATGGCTGTGAAAAAGGCGAGCTGAGATGAAGCCCGCCGCCTATGGCCCGTTTCCCTATTCGCCGATCATCCGCCGCCCCAAGCTCACCTGGCCCGACGGCGCCCAGGTGGCGCTGTGGGTTATCCCGAACATCGAATTCTTCTCGCTGACGGAAAAGGTGCCAGCCGCGGCAGGGGGCAGCGGCGCTCCGGTGCCTGACGTGCCGGCGTGGTCGGCGCGCGATTACGGCAACCGGGTCGGCGTTTTTCGCCTGATGGAGGTGCTCGACCGGCACGGCATCCGCGCCACGGTCTCCCTCAACAGCGAGCTGTGCAGGCATCACCCGGAAATCATCGAGGAAGGCCGCAAGCGCCGCTGGGAATGGATGGGCCACAACGAGTCCAACACCCGCCGATTGAACGAGGCGCCGCCCGGCGAGGAAGCAGGCATCATCCACCGCGCGCTTGCGACCATCGAGCAGGCGACCGGGACGCGGCCGGCCGGGTGGCTCGGATCGGGCCTGCAGGAGACCTGGAACACCCTCGACCTGCTCGCGGCCGAGGGCTGCGAATACGTGAGCGACTGGACCAACGACGACCAGCCCTACATGATGATGCTCGAAGGCGGGCGAGAGCTCGTCGCCATGCCTTACAGCCACGAGATCAACGACAAGCCGGCGTTCGAGCGTCAGCATTGCACTGCGGACGAGTTTCGGAAAATGATCTGCCGCCAGTTCGACGTGCTCTACCGGGAAGGCGCCGAGTCCGGCCGCGTGATGGCGATCGCGATTCATCCCTATTTGACCGGCGTGCCGCACCGCATCGATGCCTTCGATGCCGCGCTCGCCCATATCTGCCGCCACGAGCGCGTGTGGAAGGCGACCGGCGCCGAGATTGCGCGGCATTATCGCGCGCAGGCAGGAAGCCCATAGATCGGAGGGACGACATGCAGATTCGCAAGTGGCTCCGGCGCGCGACTGGTCCGCTGCTCGTGGGCGTCATGTTCGTTTTCGCGCCGCTTGCGCGGGCGGAGACAGTGACGATCGGGCTCGTCGGGACGGCCTCGGCCACGCATTGGCCGATCTATGCCGGCCTCAAGCAGGGCTATTACGCCGCCGCGGACATCAAGCTCGACATGGTCTTCACCCCATCGAGCGCGGCGCTGCTGCAACAGCTTTCCGTGGGCGCGCTCGATGCGTGCTTGTCGACCGGTATCGTCGATCCGATCTATGCCATCGACAAAGGCGCGCCGATCGCGATCGTGCGGCTTGAAATGCAGTCGCCGCCCTATGCGTTGATGGCGAAGCCCGCGATCAAGAGCATCAAGGAGCTCAAGGGCAAGACCATCATGATCGACGGCCCGAAGGGGATCACGAAAATCTATGTCGAGCGCATGCTGGCCGCGAACGGCGTCAAACCCGATGAATTTGATGCGCTGTTCGCCGGCGCGACCGCGGCGCGCTTCTCCGCTCTGCAGTCCGGCGCGGTCGACGCGACGGTCCTGATTCCGCCGTTCAACTTCTTCGCGGAGACGGCCGG
>Ga0137385_10003016_pt1 | contig 14512 bp, 12 predicted proteins | sample SagtaG_FD_104921 | JGI IMG/M metagenome (GOLD analysis project Ga0137385, IMG submission 104921) | Vadose zone soil microbial communities from Sagehorn Ranch, Mendocino, California, USA - Sage2_R_80_16 metaG | ecosystem: Environmental > Terrestrial > Soil > Vadose zone | place: USA: California...
CTGACGAGGTCGACCGGTACCGTGGCGGTGCCCTGCGCGGCGGCGGCGCCGGTGGTGTTGATGACGTGGTCGATGGTTCCGTTGCCGCCGAGCGAGACGGTGAGCAGGTCGTGGAACCTCACACCCGGGTTGGTGGGTGCTTCGAAGCCGCGGTCGGCATGGATGGTGGGGTCCACGTTGAAGTAGCAGTAACTGCCCATGCCCCAGGCTTCGTGGGTGGTGACTGTGTCGGCGACCTTGTAGGCGGCGTAGCCGTTGGCACCGGTACGCCAGGCGGCCTGGTTGGGTGGGTCGTAGGGCATCTCGTTCTGGAAGAAGATGGTGCGTCCGCCGTTGCCATTCCAGATGACTTCGTATTTCTGGTAGTGCTCGACGAACAGGCCGTAGGCGGAGACGTTGGCGCCGTTGACGACCACGCCGGTGTCAGCGGGGTTGGCGGTCCAGCCCACGCCGGTACCGTGGTCGGCCCGCCAGGCCCAGATGTGGTCGATGATGGTATTGCTGCTGTTGACCACCAGGCTGGTGGTGGCTGAGCCGGGTCCGGCACCGCCGATGCGGAAGAACACGTCCTGGATGGTGGTGGGATCACCGGCGTGGCCGGCCGAGGCACCGGTCGGGCCGACCCGCAGCAGCACCGGTGAGTTGGCGGTACCGGCGTCGAACAGCAGCCCGGCCAGCTTGACACCGTCGACGTCGGCGACGTCCATGGCGGTCACGCCGTTGTCCGGCACCAGGGTGGGGAAGCCGAGGCCCAGTACCACGGTGTCCGCCCGGGTGACGTTGACGGTCTGGTTGACGTCGTAGACGCCGGGGGTGAACAGCAGGTTCAGCCCCTGTGCCAGCGCCTGGTTGAGGGTGGCCGCGGAGTCACCCGGATGGGCGACGTAGAACTGCGACAGCGGGATCGAGGTACCGGCGGTGGACCCGCCGGTCCAGGTGCTGCCGGCGGAGTTGGTCCGCAGGGCCGGCACGAACACCTGGTAAGCGCCGGCCGGATCGAGATAGAGGTACGGCTTCTCCCGGCTGACCGGAGTCTGCGCCACGACGGTGTAGGGCGGGTTGGGGAAGCTCTGCGCGGGCGCGCCGAGCACGCCGGAGAACACCATGTTCCACACGCCGTTGCCCCAGCCACCGAGCTGGCTGTCCCGGGTGAACCACTGCTGCTGCGAGTAGGGCCCGACGGTGCCGGTGACCCGGCTGTCGGCGATGTACCCGCCGCTGGCCCAGCCGTACCCGGTCGGGGCCAGGTTCAGGTCGCCGTGGATGTCCATGCGGCGGAACGGGGCGGCCTGCGCCACCGCCCAGCGGGTGAACCCGGCGGAGGGGTAGATGGACAGGTTCTCGGCGGAGCGCCAGAAGTTCTGCGTGGCGTCGCCGTTGAACCAGCCCGCGTCGACCGTCACGTCACCGTTGATGCGTACGTCGTCCGGGTTGCCGCCGAGGCCGGCGATGGAGGTGTAGAAGCCGATCTGGGCGTTGATGCCACTGTAGGTGCCGGGCTTGAACAGCAACGCGTACCGCTGCGCGCCGAACTGGTTGCGTTCCTGCTGGGCGAACACGCTGTCGAGCTGGCTCTGGATGGCAGTGCTGGACATCGACGGATCGAACACGATCACATTGGGGCCCAGCGGCCCGCCGCCGGACACCGGTGACCCCGCGGTGTGCACGACGAGTTCCCACAAGGAGTACCCGTACGGGGTGGCCCGGGCGGTGCCGTACATGCGCAGGTACCGGCCGCTGCCGGACACGTTGAGCGCCTCCGTGCCGCCCCGCCCGGTCGTGGTGGAGTAGAGGGTGGTCCAGGTGGTCGCCTAGGCGGACACCTGGATCTGGTACCCGGTGGCGTAGGCCGCCTCCCAGGTGAGGACCACCTGGCACACCTGTTGGGTGCTGCCCAGGTCCACCTGCAACCACTGCGGATCGGCGAACTGGCTCGACCAGCGGGTACCGGTGTTGCCGTCCACCGCCGCCGTCGCCGGTGTGCCCGCGTTCTCCACCGAGGAGGCGGTGGCCGGCCGGCCCTGCGCCGCGTTGGCGGTACCGCAGGTCGACCCGAGGGTGCCGTAGACCTGGAACTCCCACAGGGAGTACCCGTACGGAGTGGCCCGGGCGGTACCGTACACGCGCACGTACCGCCCGGTGCCGGACACCGTCAGCGTCTGGACGCCGCCGGTGCCGGTACCGGTCGAGTAGATGCTCGTCCACGTCGACCCGTCATCGGATACCTGGATCTGGAACGCGCTGGCGTACGCGGCCTCCCAGTTGAGTACCACCTGGCTGACGCTGGCCGCGGCACCCAGGTCCACCTGCAACCACTGCGGATCGGCGAACTGGCTCGACCAGCGGGTACCGGTACTGCCGTCCACGGCAGCCGAGGCCGGATAAGCGCCGGACTCGGTCGACGAGGCGGTGGCCGGCCGGCCCTGCGACAGCAGGCTCGATGCCGCGCTGGCCTGGCCGGTCGCCACGGTGACGATGACTGCGGCCAGGAGCGCGACTGCGGCGATGGGCAACGCGAGGACGTACGCCGGTCTACGGCGGCCCTCGGGACGGGAAAACGGTTGCATGGCAGCCTTCTGATGGGAGTGGGGGCGACACTCCGTCGACCGGACGGAGAAGCTTCGGAATCCGATGTCGCGCATCGACTTCCGTCTTTGGGAGTTGGTCTTGCAGAGAGAGTCATCGCGGAGTCACGCGAGTGTCAAGGACCCCCGACAAGTGACGTTTGGTGTAACCGAAGATCACAAGTTTGGCTCCCACGCCGGAGACATGCGTGCCGGCCAGGCTCTTTGTCGCCAGCGACGCCCTTTCGTCCGGCGGGCCGGGCGTCATCGTCTACGCCATTTGAAAAAAGGGACATCGCGTCTAAATTTAAGCCTTGGGCGATGTCCTTGAGGAAGTATCCAGGTCGACCTCGGTGGTACGCACACCGTCAACCAGGTGGTCCTGCAATGGGAGACGGCCTACGCGCGGGCCTACCAGATCCAGGTCTCCGCGGACGCGACTTCGCGCAGAGCGCGTTCGACGCCGGTTAGCGCCCGGCTCCCGAAGCCGTTACGCCGCCTGGGTTCGGAACCGGTCGACCGCGTGGGCGACGACGACGGCGTCCTCGCCCACACCGAACAACAGTGACGACTTGCGTTTGCGCAGGAAATGGACGCCGCAGAAGAACAGGCCGGGGACGACTGTGCTGGTGCCGTCCTCGGTCAGCGGGAAGCCGGACGGATCGAACGCGGGCAGGCGTATCCAGCTCCCGTAGTCGGGGCGGAAGCCGGCGGTGAAGATCACCGTGCCGAACCCGTCGAGATCCAGCTCGCGTACCGGATCGGCGTGGAACGGTGGCGGGTCGGGTAGCTCCGGGGCCTGCGTGCCGAGCTGGTCGTGGAACAGTTGCCGGGCGTCGCGGTACCGGGCGTCGCCGAAGGCCACGGACTCGACGAGATCCTCGGCGAAGTACGCCCGTCGCCCATCCACGCCGGCGAGCCGGCCGAGCAGCCGCACGCCCATCTCCTGCAGCGTGCGGTAGTTCAGGTCGTGTCCGCCCTGCCCGCCGGTGGCCTGGACATTGGCGCCGAGCCGGGCCGCCGGTGATGGCAGGGCAGCGGGTGGCGTCTCGAAGAACGTCGTGTCCGTGAGCCAGGCGACGATGTCCCGGCCACCGGGCCGCCGCGGCAACCAGGGCGCCCGCCCGCAGGCGAGGAACACCTCCCGGCCCGACTCGTGCAACTCTTCGGAGATCTGGCAGCCGGTCTGGCCACTGCCGACGACGAGTACCCGGCCGGACGGCAGAGCCCGAGGGTTGGTGTACCGCTCGGCGTCGATGACCAGTACCCCCGGCGGAAACGCGGCGGCGACGGCCGGCCGGTGCGGACGCTGGTACGCACCCGTGCATACGACGACGCTGTGCGCGCGGATGTCCCCGTTCGACGTGCGTAGCAGGAACCCGCCGTCCGACCCGGCCGCCAGGCTGTCGACGGACACCCCTTCGCGCACCGGCAGGCCGCTGCTCGACGCGTACCCCTCCAGGTAGTCGACGATCTCGTCGCGCGGCGCGAAGCCGTCCGGATCCTCACCCGGGTACGGGCGTCCCGGCAGGCTCATCGTCCAGTTCGGGGTCACCAGGCAGAAGCTGTCCCACCGGCCCCGCCAGGCCTGGCCGACCCGGGCCCGCTCCAGCAGGACGTGCTCAACGTCGATGGCCTTCAGCTCGTGGCTGACCGCGAGGCCGGCCTGCCCGCCGCCGATCACGACGACGGTCGGGGCGTCCAGCATGACCGCATCCTACGGCGGCCCTCAGGCCGGCTGGCTGTAAGTAAAGAGTGTTTGACACGGCGTCTGTTCTGCTTTACATTCGTCGTGTCAAACGTTCTTTACACTGTCGGCGCGGGAGCAGCGATGTCGTACGAAGAGAAGCGCACGTGGGTCTACCTCGTGGCCAGCGCGGCAGCCTACGGGGTCTACCTCGTGATCGTCCTCGAGCGCGCGCTGCATACCCCCGTCGCACAGGTGCCGTACGTCCCGGCGCTGCTGTGGACGACGGTCGCCTCGATCGTCACCTCGATGGTGGGCCGGGTCGCGATCGAGACCGCGAGACCCAGCGACAGCCACCGGAGCGACGTGCGGGACCGGGAGATCTCCCGGTTCGGCGAGTACGTCAGCCGCTGGTTCGTCATCGCCGGCGCCACGGTGGCACTGCTCATGGCGATGGCCAGGTGGGACTACTTCTGGATCGCCAATGTCATCTACCTCGGTTTCGTGCTGTGGGCGATTGTCGGATCCGTGGTGAAGCTCGTCGCCTACCGGCGGGGTCTGTAGCCCGATGGCCATGAGCAAGCCGACCAGGGTCACCAACTCGATACGTGCACTGCGCTTCGCCCATGGCGAGATGACGCAGGCACAGTTGGCCGAGCGCATCGGAGTGACCCGCCAGACCGTCATCGCGATCGAGCAGGGTCGCTACTCGCCGTCGCTGGAGATGGCCTTCCAGATCGCCCGGGTGTTCCGGGTACCGCTCGACGAGGTGTTCCAGTATCCCGACAGCGAAGGAGAGCCGCGATGAAGGCAGCCGTCTATGGCAGGTACGGTTCCCCGGACGTCGTGACGGTTGACGACGTCCCGATGCCGGTACCGCGGGACGACGAGGTACTGGTACGGCTCCACGCTGCGACGGTCGGGATCGTGGACGGCCTCGCCCGCCGGGGTGTCCCGGCCTATGCCCGGTTCGCCTTCGGTCTTCGGCGACCGAGGTTCGCCGTTCTCGGATCTGATTTCGCCGGGCAGATCGAAGCTGTCGGGCCGGCGGTCAGCCGATTCGCCGTTGGCGACCAGGTCTTCGGTACCACGGCGCCACGGTTCGGCGCGCACGCGCAGTACGTGTGCCTGTCCGAACAAGCCGCGATGGCACCGAAACGGCCAACTTCAGCTACGCCGAAGCGGCCGCGCTGGTCGACGGGACGGCACTGTGCTTCCTGCGGGACAAGGCGAACCTTCAACGCGGGCAGACCATCCTGATCAACGGCGCGTCCGGAGCGGTCGGCACCACCGCCGTACAGCTCGCCAAGCATTTCGGAGCGACGGTGACCGGGGTGTGCAGCGGCGCGAACACCGAGCTGGTCCGCAAGCTCGGCGCCGACACGGTCATCGACTACCACCAAACGGACTTCACCCGGACCGGACAGACCTATGATGTGATCTTCGACGTGGCCGGCAAGAGCTCGTTCTCCCGCTGCCGTGGCGCGCTCAACCGTCCAGGGGTCTACCTGACCACTGCCCCCTCCCCGGCGATCCTGCTCCAGATGCCGTGGACATCGAGGTTCGGGGCCAGGAAGGCCGTGGTCGCGTTCACCGGCTTGCGAACCCGGGCGAGAAGCGCAAGGACCTGTTGTCCATCAGGGATCTCGCGGAGGCATCGACACTCGTACCGGTCATCGACGCGCGCTACCCGTTGCCCCGCATCACCGACGCGTACCGGTACGTCGACGCCGGACACAAGAAGGGCAACGTCGTCGTCACGCTGACCGATCCCCCGTGAACAGCGAGCCGCACTCACCCCGGCGGTTGTCGCTGGATCGGGACTCCGCTCACCCGCGATGCTGCCGTTCGCGCGGCGAGTTGGAGGCTTGCCAGGGGGTCGAGGTCTGCCAGCAGCCCGTAGAGCAGCCCGGCCGTGGCGGCATCGCCCGCACCGACGGTGGTCCGCACCGGGACCGGCGGTGCCGGCACGAACAGGTCGTGATCGCTCCACTGCGTCTGCCGTACCGGATCGTTGGCGAACACCGCGCCGGCGCGGGCCAGTCGCGACGGGTCCGCGGTGCTGAGCTGGAGGCCGAAGGCACCGGCGGTCAGCATCACGACCGCGGGACCCAGGTCCAGGATCTGTCCTGCGGTGCGGCGCAGGTCCGCCTGCGTGCGGGAGATGTCCAGATGCAGGGCCGAACGAACATCGTCCAGGCTCGGTGTGAAGATGTCCACGAGCGGAAGCACCCGCGCGAGCAGCGCCGGCCAGTCCTCCCGGCCGGCCGGCGACGCGGGGTCGAGCACCGCCAGGTCGAGGGAGGTGCTCAGCCCGGCCGCCCGCGCACGAGCGAGGAGCGCTTCGAGCGCGGCTCCACCGGACGCGACGAGTACCGGCAGCAGCGACGGATAGCCGACGTGGAGCAGGTCGACGCCGGTCAGGCTGAACCCGCAGCCGTCGAAGGCGGCGTTGGCCCCGACGTGGTGCCAGAACGACCTGTCCTCGCCGGGAGGCTGCAGCACCAGCGAGTAGGACGTCGACTGCCCGGCGATGAGCCGAACCTGGTCGGTGCGGGCACCGCGAGCGGCCAGCATCCGGACCAGCAGCGCTCCGAGCTCATCGTCGCCGGCATCGCCGACGACCTGCACCCGCGCACCCAGGGCAGCGAGGTCACCGCCGGTGTTGGCCACGCATCCACCGGCGTACACACCGAGCGGACCCACCTCGACCAGCTCACCGGGACCGATGGTGGGCATGGCCGACAGGCCGGGCACAAGATCGACACAGACGTGCCCCGCAACCAGCGCCGAGCGCATCCGCGACTCCCATCCGCCCGCGATGGTGCGCGCCAGCGCTGGCCGTCAGCTGCGGAATCCGATCAACCAGAATCCTATGACCAATGGGACTCGTGTTGGATGGGTTGAGAGGTGTCCTGCCGATCATGAATGAGCCCGGTTCGAATGCCGGTGGTCTCCGGCCGGCTGAGCCCTTGGCTGCACGCCGGGCGCCGCTAGCTAGGCCTGTCTGAGGTCCTACAGGCGAGAGCCCGAATGCCTGCCCGGGACACGCCGCGTGTCGCTCCGTAGTCCGGTCAACAAGCCAGTCATGGGCCAGTAGCGCCTGCCCGGTGGCGGTGGCATCGCGGTCGAAGGTGTGCCACCACACCGCGGCGATGAAGTAGGGCATGGTGTCCGGGGCGCCGTCGAAATGGACGTAGCGGGCCCGGTAGGTGCGCGCGTCGCTGTCGAGGACGCCGACGTAGCTGCGGGTGGACATCGAGGTACTCCGTTTCCGTTGTGAGGGTGGGGTTTCCGCGGTGGCGGTGGGATGGCGCGGCGAGGGCGGACCTGGGCCCGCGAGCCAAGCCGGCCGTTGGGGTCAGGTCCGGCCGGGGCGGCGGCAGGTCGGGCAGAGTCACGACCGTCCTGCGATCTGGCCGGGTGCCGACCGGTCGGTGGTCCGGGCAACCGTCACCGGCGGCGCCGGCGCTGGCGTTGAGGGTGGAAGCTGCGACGGGCGGTCGTCGCGCAGGGTGAACGGCGCGTACCCGACCGGAACCTGATCCACTTGCAGATCAGCGAAGACGAGCGTGAGGCGGTGGGCATTGGCCTCGAACCGGACTTCGTGGAAGTCGATGCCAATCGACTCAGCCCACTGCCGTGCCCGCGGCGAGTTCGAGACGATCGTTGCGCCCGGATACAGCTGCTGCCACCTCACTCCCCAGACATAGCCGTCGAGGTCGACGCCGGTCCCGTAGTCGATGAGGCGGTCGTCCAGCGACTTCGTCCACGTCGTGACGGTCACCGTCGTCTCGACCCTCGCTTCGACGCAGTGCCGGAACAGGTACCGCAGGTGGGCCGGCGTAATCCCGGTGCCGGGATCCGCCGTCACGTAGACGATCACCTCGTAGTCGCGCATGTATGCCGTGAAGCCGTGGTAGACCAGCGCCTGGGCGAAGATCTGGTCCAACGACTGCTGAAGTGCCACCTCGTCCATGTCGATGTCAAACAACCGATCCGAGATCGCCATGACCACGACGCGCCGCAGCGCACCGCTTCCTGCCAAGGTCAGGCCAACCGGTGGGGCCCAGATCATCGGAAGTCGCCTGCGACGGCTCACGCCGTCGGGCATCATTCGGGCTCGTGCACACGCGCTTGCTCTTCGTCCGGCACGGCGAATACGTACACACGTGGAGAAACTGGTCGGAGGCCTGAACGGATGCGAAGGCCTGACCGCAGTCGGGCGTGAGCAGGCCTCAAACCTCCGGCGGTACCTGGCCTCAGACCCTAATTAGAAGCTCCACTATGGACACTGGCGATGATCTACCATCGACCGATTCCGATCACCAAGTCCGTGCCAGAGCCACTTATGCGTGTCCGCTGGCAGGGGGCGAGCCGGCCGGAGTACCCTGGGGCGACTGGCTACCGCCCGGCCGGTCCCTGGCAGACGTGCACCTGAATGCCTCGCCCACGCAGCTATCCGGGCTGGTCAGGGCGGCCCGGGAGGCGTACCACCGGGAGTGGCCGTGCGCGGTGGCTTCTACCCTGCCTGACGGCCCCGGACCTAAAGCCAGTTCCGTCGTTTCGCCTGCAGGCCCGCCTGGAACCGGGTGCGGGCGCCCAGCCGGTCCATGATCGTACGGAGGTTGCGCTGCACGGTACGCGGGCTGATGTTGAGGTACCGGCCGATGCCTTCATCGGTCATCCCGGCGGCGAGGAGGCTCAGAAACTGAAACTCCTCCTGGGACGGCCGATCTTCTGCGGGAATGTCGGTGTCCGCCGCACCCGTCTGCAACGGGGTGGCGAACCGCCACAGCGTCTCGAACAGCTGGCACAGGCTGTCCAGCAGTGCTGACGGGTGGACGTACAGGGAACTGCTGGCGGTGGTCGAGTCGCTGGTGAGGCGGATCAAAGCGAGCTTGTCATCGGCGATGACCATCTTCAGCGGTACGCCGTCGAGCGTGCGCTGTTGCTCACCGGCGTCGCGGAACTGCCGGATCCCGGCGGCGGCGCCTGGTACCTCCAGCGCGGAGCTATCGTACACGCCCCGGACCCGGATGCCCTGGCCGAGGCGTTCCAGTAGCAGGTCGTTGACGGGCACTGCCCCGGTGAGGTAAGGCGGCTTGTCGAAGCCGCGGACCTCGGTCTCGGCAAGGCGCTGGAGCTGGTCGAAGCGGCGTAGCTGGGCATCGTGCCCGACCACCACGTCGATGACGTCGAGGGGGTCGCGGTCGCGGCGGGCGGCGCGGAACCGTTCGGTCAGCCGCCGCGCGGTGGCCCGGGCGTGGTGCAGCGCCTGTTGCTGCGCCGCGACGATGCTGACGAGGCCGAGCTCCGGATCCACCGCGGCGTACCGGCGGGGTGAGCTGGCGAGTTGGTGGACCAGCCCGGCCGATTCCAGCGTCTCCAGCGCGGCCGGCAGCGCATCCGCCGCGACGACGCCCAGCGCGGCGAGCTCATTTTCCGTCAGGGTAGGGGTGTCCACCAGCGCAAGATAGAGCGCTTCCACGTCCGCCTGGAACCCGAACTCTCCTAGCACAATACTCCTGACCCCGGCCGGATCGGGTGGACCGAGTCTATGGCGGGCCGGCGGTGGCGACAACCGGTCAATGGCGAGGATTCGCCAGCGCCAGAGGTTCCGGTCGCCCCGGCCGAGGTGGAAACCTCCACCGTTAACAGCCCCGACTACGGGCGACCCTGTCAGTTGCGTCGTTGCGCCCGGCCCACAAGGCCGGGTGGTACGACCCGTTAGGAGAGCGTTCTCGTGCAGAAAGTAACACTCGCCCTCCGGTCGCTGGCGACCCAGGTGCGGCAGCGGGCGCCACGACACCGCAGGACGATCGCGGTCAGCTGCGCCGCGTCCCTGGTCGTGTCCCCGCTACCGATCGTCACCATCGCCACGTCCGGCGTCGCCAGCGCCGCGACCACCGCCGTCCCGGCCGGCTATCTCCAGCAGCAGGTCGCCTGGGGCGACTGCGCGTGGTGGAACCCCATCCTCGAACAGTACGGATACAAGCACCCGCAGTGCGCCTCGGTGACGGTACCGCGTGACTGGGCCAACCCCGGCACCGGACAGGACCTGACCATCGCGATCAGCCGGGTGCGGGCAGCCGACCCGGCGCATCGCCAGGGCATCCTGTTCACCAACCCCGGCGGCCCCGGCGGTAACGGCGTCACGGTTCCGCTCCTGCTCACCTCAGTCCAGGCCGGCCAGCGGGTGGCCGCGAGCTACGACGTCATCGGGATGGACCCCCGGGGCGTCCACGGGTTCGGCACCACCCCGCTGAACTGCGACATCCCGCTGGACCAGCTCGCCGGTCTGGCGGTCCCCGACCGCCGTGACCTTTCGCCGGCGGCGATCGCGGTGTGGCAGAAGCTCTCCAAGGTCATCGCGGACGCGTGCGCGGCGAACCCGCTCACGCCGTACATCAACACCTGGCAGACCACCCACGACATGGACCTCATCCGCATCCTGCTGGGTGAGCAGAAGCTCAACTACCTCGGCTACTCCTACGGCACCTGGCTGGGCGCCAAGTACGCCGCGCTGTTCCCCCAGAGCACCGGGCGGATGGTCCTGGACTCCAACACCGGCTGGATGGACCCCCTGGCGGACACCTTCCTGTTGCAGCCGTTGGGCTTCGACCGCCGGTTCCGCCAGCAGTGGGCCCCGTGGGCGGCCCGCCAGGTCTGCCAACTGTGCCCTCCGGGTGTGGACTTCTCGCTGGGCCACACGGCCGACCAGGTGCTCGCCACCTACGAGCAGGTACGGGCGGCCGCAAAGGCGAAGTACGGCCCGGCCCTCGCCAACGTGATCGACACCATCATCGCCCAGGAGCTGTACAGCGAAGAGCGGAATTTCGGGTTCATCATAAACTGGGTAATTCTGTTCGTCCTCAGGGCCATCCTGGTTGACCAGCCTCAGACGGCCGCCGTTCCGGTGACCGAGACACCGGTACAGCCCCTGCTCGATCAGGTCCTCACGGCATTGCCGGATCAGACGCAACCGCTCGTCCGGCAGGCCCTCACCTCCGCGTTCGGCGTCGATCTGGCCGGCGCCACGCTCGGCAACCTCCTGCAACGCCCGACCGGCCGGATCACGGGCGGGCTGGACAGCCTGCTCGCCACCGTTCGCAGCGGCACGAACGCCACCGGCGCGACCTTCCCGTACAACGACGTCTTCGACGCGGTGCGCTGCGGCGACGCCCAGCAGCAGCACAACCCGAACTGGTTCGTCAACTACAGCCGCCAGACCGACCCCGCCTATCCGCTCGTCGGCGGCCAGTACATCAGCGACCCGTGCGCGTACTGGAGCCTGCCGACCACTCCCCCACCCAACCCGGATCCCGGCAAGGTCACCATCGTCACGGTCCAGTCCGAACTGGACCCGCCAACGCCCTACGAGAACACCAACCGCAACCTCGCCCAGTTCCGTGGCGCCCGCCTGGTCAGCATCAACGACGGCGGCGACCACGGCGAGTCCCTCATCGCCGGCAACGGCTGCGTGGACGACGCGGTCAACGCCTACCTGGTCGACGGCGTCGACCTGCCCGCACAGACCGCCTGCACCGGACCGCGGCTATGGAAGCTATTCCTGGACAACACCGGCGACCCCCGGGAGAGCCAGGTCTACCCCGTCATCGGACCGCTGGACGGCAGGGACTCGCCCAAGTCGTACACGGCCGCCCTGAGAGCGGACGAGCACGAACGCCAGCTACACCTGCAGCAGACGATCGGCAACACCGAGGGCGGGCAGCCGCTCAACCTCACTTCCCCGTAACGCTTGTTCCGGACGGTGCCCGGGGCTCCCCTCGCCCCGGGCACCACGGTGCCAGCTGCTCAGCGCGGCAGCGTGTCGAACACCAGGTGGAAGACCCAGCCGAGGTTCCTGCAGAACAAGGGTCTGGTCGTCTTGATCCTGACCACCCTGCTCTGTACGGTCGTGCTCGCCTTCGTGCACCGCTTCGTCCCGGTGATCCTGGTCAGCATCGTCGACGATATCGGCGCGCTGATCTTCGCCATCGTCGCGATCATCTGGGGCCTGGTCCTCTTGATCGGCTCCATCCCGTCGATCTGGAAAGCGGTACGCGTCACCGCCGCGCTGGGTCGATCCTGACGGGTACGGCTCGCACACGGCGACAGCGACGCCCCACGGCTACTGATCGACCTGGCCGACCTTGGCGGCCCGGCACCGGAGGTGAGACTGCCTGACGTGGCTTGAGCGATGCCGCAAGACTCGGGAAGCACTGTGTTGCCAGGCGGCCTTGGCCATGGCCGGCCGGTGGACGCCCGCCGCTGTGGGGGCGGCTTCTGAGTGGCAAAGTGGCTGGACAGCGTGATCGTCATCGTAGCGCGGGGCAATCCCGCCCAGCCGCCACCCTGTGGAGTGGGCTTGCCGGTGTCCTCCAGGGCGCCGACCCGGATGGTCTCCGTGCCATCGTTCGCAAACGTGGCTGCGACGCCCCTGCCAACCGCGGCGACCGGCCTGGGGGACCGAAACCCGGGCGGGGCCACGCCGGCGGGCTGTAACCAGCCCACGCCAGCGCGCCGGCGATGGCCGACGCCAGCACCCTGACAACCGCCGTGACAAGCCACTTGCGTACTGAGGCGGATGGCATTGGTCCTCCTACCCGAGGGCGATCAGTTCACCAGCTGCCACAGGGCGGGTACGTCCGGCGGGTCCCAGTTCGATTGTGCGGTGTGCCCCTGCAGGCACCGGTAGGTGTGCCCGCCGTAGGTGACCTGCTGGCCGGTGGCGTATTGCGTACCCGGCTGCCATGAACCGTCCTGGGTGGAGTCGACCAGCTGCCACAGGGCGGGTACGCTCGGCGGGTCCCAGTCCGACTGTGCGGTGTGCGCCTGCAGGCACCGGTAGGTGTACCCGCCGTAGGTGACCTGCTGGCCGGTGGCGTATCCCGTACCCGGCTGCCACTCCTGAACCGAGGTCGGCGGCGTGCCGGGCGTACCGCTCGGTGCCGGCGGAGGCGTCGGTGTACCCGGCGTACCGCTCGGTGCCGGCGGAGCCACCAGGTTGCTCTGCGGCGGCGGCTGGCCGTTCCCGCCGCGGTATGTGGCGAACGTTCTGGTGAATTCGAGGTTGCCTTGGCCGATGGCGGAGCACACCGCCGAGGCCGCCCCGCCCGTACCGGCGCCGCACGGCTGGTCCCGACCGATCGACCAGAAGGCCAGCCGTCCCACCCCGTGAGCCTGCGCGAAGTCGACGACCTTGTGCGCGTCGTCGAGGGTGAACACCTCACCGGCCGTGTCGTTCTGTCCGATCATGGGGGTGATGCCGATGTTGGCCCAGCCGTCGTTCGGCCACACCTGCCGGACGGCGTTGAGCGTTCCGGTGGCGGCGCTGATCGCGGCGTCGCCCATCTGCACGCCGGGCGTGCCGTAGTCCATCGTCATCGCGTTGACCAGATCGACCCGGGTGCCGTTGTCCCGGGTAGCCCTCAGGAACGCCTGCCCGTTGACGTCCGGACCGCTTTGCACGACCGGGATCGTCAACGAAACCACGAGGTTCGGGTTGTGCTGCTCCAGCGCGTCGATCGCCTGGAACCGGCGGCGGATCGAGGCGGGGTCGGCGATCGCGGCTCCTTCGACGTCGAAGTCGAGATGGTTGACGCGGTACGTGTCGATGACGCTCTGGTACGCGGCGGTCAACGCGCCCAGGTCGATACAGGACTGGCTCAACTCAGCTCCGGCCATGCCGCCGAAGGCCACAATCACCCGCGCGCCTTCGCTGCGTGCACGGGCGATCTCGCTGGTCGCCACCGAGTTGTCCAACCCTTGCGAGTCGCCCCAGATGGGCGCACAGCCGCTGCCGGTGATGAAGGCGGCGGTGAACGCGCTGATACCGGCCTGGCCGATCGCGGTGTCCAAGCTGTGCTCGGCGCTGTTGGACATGTCCACGTATGGTGCGACACCGTATCCGGTATCGGCCCAGGCCTGACCGGTTGCCGCCGCCTGCAGGACCAGGTCGAGCAGGGCGACGGCCGCCGTACAGGAGAGCAGGATGTATACGCGTCGCCTGCTGGCCAGTCTTCGCATCGTGCATCTCCTGACGCTGCGGGGTCGATGCCGGTCTGATGGCTCAAGACAACGAAACCGTCCATGGCGGTGACCGGTCGACGTCCCCAAAGAGGGCTCCCCCGGCATCGGTGTGGATGTGTTCGGGGGGATCACGGGGATCGTTCGTGGGGTAGGCGGAGGGTGATTGGTCCGCAGGAAAGCATGACCAGAGCGAGTGCGGCGTCGGCGCTGTGGAAGCCGTAGGCCC
>Ga0137385_10003019_pt1 | contig 14509 bp, 8 predicted proteins | sample SagtaG_FD_104921 | JGI IMG/M metagenome (GOLD analysis project Ga0137385, IMG submission 104921) | Vadose zone soil microbial communities from Sagehorn Ranch, Mendocino, California, USA - Sage2_R_80_16 metaG | ecosystem: Environmental > Terrestrial > Soil > Vadose zone | place: USA: California...
CCTTGGACTGAACTACTCCAAGGGCTTGCGGAAATCTGCGGCGGAAGCGCTTATCGCCGCGCGCATTCAGGGCGGTCCGTTTCGGTCAGTCGATGATATGGTACAGCGTGTCGCCATATTGAACCGCAAGGAACTGGTTGCATTGGCTCGTATCGGCGCGCTCAACTCGCTGGGTGACATCGAACATCGCCGCGATGCGCTATGGCAAGTCGAACAGGCAGGTCGTCCAGTTGGGCCATTGCTCCGTGGTGCTGCTAGCCCGCACACCGGTCAGCGCGCCGCCATGCCGTTGAAGCAGATGACCACAGATGAGCGCCTCTCAGCAGACTACTCCGGTACCGGCCTGACCACCGGCCCACACCCTATCGCTTACCAGCGTGCATCTCTTCGTCATGCGGGCATTGTTTCCGCCGAAGAACTCCCGCACCTGCCCAACAATCAGTTTGTGCGCGTCGCCGGCTGCGTGATTGCGCGGCAACGCCCCGGTACCGCAAAGGGCTTTGTCTTCCTCTCGCTAGAAGATGAAACCGGTATCGCCAACGTCATCTTCACTCCCGACATGTTTGAGTTGAACCGCGTAGTGGTAACGCGCAGCCGCTTCGTGCGCGTCGAGGGCACGCTGCAGCAGCAGGATGGAGTGATCCACGTCAAAGCGCAACGGATTTCACCGCTCGACATCACCAATTTTGAAATCAGCTCGCACAACTTTCATTGAAGATGCGAGAGGATTCTGCTCGGGAGTAGATGATCCCCTCCACACATATGCTCCCTGCCTAGTCGCCCTCCGCGATTCTCTTGTGAGCGTACATAAGAAGGCGGGACCCGTGTGCTAAACCTCGGAGGGGTGATCTACGTCACTTCGATCTATGCTCTTCAACACTAGAGTCTTATCATCTCCACGGATCATTGCGAGATTCGTGAACCAGGGGTGATCTGCCGATAAAAGAAGATGACTCGAGGATTGGATGGTGGTGATTGCTTCAATTACTGTGAAAGTTCTGGTCGGTGTCGGGATTGGCCTCCTGGCAATATCACTCCTACCTTTACGCGACATCCTGCGCATGGTTCATCCTGGAACACTGCGTCGTAAATGGGCACTGTTAGCGGCCCTCATTCTCTTTTTTATCTGTGGATATGCAGTGTTCGCGTGGCAGTGTGCTCGCACACCTTTGTCCAGCGCCGACATTCTGGTCGGACTGCTTCTCTTCTCAGGTTCCTGCTTCGTAGCTGGCATAGCTTTCCTGTCGCGCCAGACAGTTCGGGATCTCTGCCGGCTCGCCGAACTCGAACACGATGCTGGCCATGATCCTCTGACGCATCTCCTGAACCGGCGGTGCCTCGCCTCTCGTTTCAATGAAGAGGTATCCCGCGCCCATCGCTACAACGTGGAGCTCTCAGTGTTGATGATCGACCTGGATCACTTCAAAGTAATCAATGACGATTATGGCCATCAGACCGGCGACGAGATCCTTCGCTCCATCGGCAAAACCATCAGCACGGAATGTCGCCCCTCTGACATCACGGTTAGATATGGCGGTGATGAGATCCTGTTGATTGCGACGAACACAACGCTCGAATCTGCGCGGGAGTTAGCCGAGCGACTGCGCCGCCAGGTCAAGGAAATGACCTTGATCTCGGGGACAGGCGAGCTGATTACCATCACTGTCAGCATCGGCCTTGCATCACTCCTTCGGGCCGAGTCACCTGAGGCCTTGCTCGAACGTGCAGATCATGCACTATACCGTGCCAAGAGTCTCGGCCGTGATCGAGTCTGCACTCATGGTGAAACCCCGCTCGGGAATTCCAAAGACGAGCCTTCACTGTAGACGCATACTCCACGAGGTTTTTTACGCTACATAGGTGCAGGCCGAACTTAACCCTTTACTATGTCCCTACGACTGCGTTCGTCGCCAGGAGTCATCGAACCATGCATTTTCCCGCCCTTCGTAATCGTTGTGCAAACCGGTTCACACTCAGTCTGCTCCTCTGCCTGTCGTTCACCCCCATTACTCTTGCGCAGGCTCCGGGAGCCGGTCAGTCTCCGCCTGCAAGTTGGCGCCCTGATCTGCATTGGAGACTTGTGGGCCCTTTCCGCGGTGGCCGCACGCGCGCAGCGACGGGTGTTCCCGGGCAACCGAACGTCTTCTACGTCGGCCAGGTGAACGGCGGAGTTTGGAAGACCACCGATTATGGACGCACCTGGAATCCCATCTTCGACAGCGAGTCGTCGCAGTCGATCGGCGCTATTGCCGTGGCTCCCTCTGACAGCAACATCATCTACGTAGCGAGTGGCGAAGGGCTGCATCGTCCCGATCTCTCGGTCGGCAACGGAATCTATCGCTCGAGCGATGCGGGCAAGACGTGGCAACATCTGGGCCTTCGTGACGGTCAGCAGATTCCTTCGCTTGCAGTGGATCCTCGCGACCCCAACCGGCTTTTCGCCGCGGTGCTCGGCCATCCTTATGGACCGAACGAAGAGCGTGGAATCTTCCGCTCTACCGACGGCGGACAAAGCTGGAAGAAGATCCTTTACAAAGATGAAAACACCGGCGGCTCTGACGTGGAACTCGATTCGGCGCATCCAGATGTAGTCTACGCGGCTACGTGGGAGTCGCGACTCGGCCCATGGGAAGACGGCAATCAGTATCAGGGCACGCATGGAGGACTGTTCAAGTCCACTGATGGCGGCGAAACATGGCAGCAGCTTAAGAAGGGACTGCCCGACGACCTGGTGCAAATTCAAATAGCCATTGCGCCGAGCGACTCCAATCGGCTCTATGCCACACTCTCAACCAAGCATGAAGGCGGCGGCTATGCGTCAGACGCGGGTCTCGGGGTCTATCGCTCAGACAATGCCGGCGAGAGCTGGAGCAAGGTAACCGACGATCCTCGCCCCGCAATGAAAATTGGCGGAGGAGACTTGCCTATCGCCGTTGTCGATCCCAAAGATGCCAACACTGTTTACAGCGCCAGCATCGTCACCACCCGCTCGACCGATGGAGGTAAGACATGGATGAGCCTGCGCGGCGCACCCGGCGGTGACGACTATCAGAATCTCTGGATCAATCCCGACAATCCAAATATCATCTTGCTCGTGAGCGACCAGGGCGCTCTCGTCAGCGTGAACCGCGGCGAGACGTGGAGTTCCTGGTACAACCAGCCCACCGCGCAGCTTTATCACATCGCGGTCATCAACACCTTTCCATACAAGATCTGTGCTGGCCAGCAGGAGAGCGGCTCGGTGTGCATCTCGAGCCGCGGCAACGATGGTGAAATTACCTTTCGCGAGTGGCACCCCGCGGGCATTATTGAATACGGCTATGCGGCGCCCGATCCGCTGCATCCTGAGATCGTGTATGGCGCCGGCCGCACTGAAGTTTCAAAATACAACAGCATCACAGGCCAGGTGCAGAACGTTACCCCGCTGCCGACGCATAATCCCGATTTTCGCGCGGACCGCACTGAGCCGATTCTCTTTTCTCCTGTCGATCCAAAACTGCTTTTTTTCGCGAGTAACGTACTATTCGAGACGAAAGACTACGGTAAGAGCTGGAACAAGATCAGCCCCGATCTTTCGCGCGAACACGCAGGCCAGCCGGCATCATTCGCGGCACTGCCTGCAAAAGACGTAGCCAAGCGACGCGGCGCCATCTACTCCGTCGCCGCATCCTTTAAAAATGCAGACACGCTTTGGGCGGGAACGGATGACGGTCTCCTTTGGCTTACGAACAACCACGGCCAGAACTGGAAAAACATCACGCCCGAGAAGCTGACTTCGTGGAGCAAGATCACCCAGATCAGCGCATCGCGCTACGACGATACCACTGCTTATGTCTCGGTGAGCCGCTTCCGTATCGACGATCTGCATCCCTTCATCTATCGCACTCACGACAGCGGAGCCACGTGGCAGTCCATCACTGCGGGTCTGCCCGACGACTCGCCCGTCAACACCGTGCGTGAAGATCCGGTTCGCAAAGGCCTGCTGTTCGCAGGGACGGAGACGGCAGTGTGGATGTCGCTTGATGACGGCGATCATTGGCAGCCGTTGCAGTACAACCTGCCGCACACGTCCATGCGCGACCTTTGGATTCAGGATAACGATCTGATTGTCGCGACGCATGGCCGTTCGTTCTGGATACTCGATGACATCTCGCCACTGCGCCGACTCGACGGTCTCAAGGCACAAGCAGAGCCCGTTCTTTTCAAGCCGGGCGAAGCCTATCGCGTGCGCCGGAGCACCAATACCGATACGCCGCTGCCTGCAGACGAGCCTGCCGCGCAGAATCCCCCCGACGGCGCGGTGATCGACTACTCCCTTCCTGCATCATTCGAAGGTCCGGTCACCCTTGAGATTCTCGATGCTCATCACAACCTGGTGCGTCGCTATGCAAGCACAGATGCTCCTGAGTCCACGCGCGAGGAACTCGAGAAGCAGCTAATCCCGCTCTACTGGTTGCGTATGCCAGCGACGCTTCCCGCAACCGCGGGAATGCATCGCTGGATTTGGGATCTGCGTCTCGCAACGCCGACCGCGACGCATTACGAATATCCCATCTCCGCCGTGCCGCATGAAACGCCGCGCACGCCGCAGGGCGCACTCGCGCTTCCCGGAACCTACATGGTGCAACTTACATCGAACGGCAAAACACTGACAGCGCCACTGAACATCAAGATGGATCCGCGTGTCGAGACTTCACAGGCTGAACTCGCAGAGCTATTTGAGACGGAGTCAAAACTGTCTGAGATGTTGTCAAGCAGCGCTAAAGCCACGCTTGAAGCGCATTCGGTGAAAGAGCAGTTCGAGAAGTTGTCGAAGGGTGCGTCGCGTGATCTGAAAGAGACACTCGAGCGGCGCGACAAAGAGCTTTCGATGTTATTGACCGGTAAAGAAAATGCCGCGGGCCGCGAAGAACAGCCGGGACTCGACGACCTCTCCGGTGAGATCGCAGGACTCTATACGCAAGTCGGGCAGGCAGACGCGGCGCCGACAGCCGCACAGCAAAAGGCCAGTGCCCATGCCGGCGAAGAATTGAAGGAGGTTCTGAGCAAGTGGGAGAGTCTGAAATCCGCCATCGCGTCGTTGAATGTGAAACTGAAAGCTGCAGGTCAGCCGGTTATCGACTTCAAGCAAAAGCCTCAAAACATGCCCGAGAGCGGCGATGAAGATTGATCTCTGGAGGTTGCGGAGATCGGGAACGGCTGCTTATCAGAATGATTCTGCGATTGAATCCACCAGCCGTTCCATTCTCTCCTGCTGCTGCTCAATCGACTCCACCAGTTTGAACTGCGTCCGGCAGCGATCGAGGTTGTGCCCTTCGCGATGCACTTTGTAATACACGTCGCCCGCCAGATAATCCGCGAGAAACCTGACGCCTTGTTCAAACGCGATCAGCTTGCCTGCAGCAACAAGGTGATTCTTCTCCGGCCCGGTCAGGAACGCGCCAGCCGAACTGAGGTAGCCGCGCAGCAGCGCCTCGAACATGGGGAATTCCAGGTTCACCCTGGCCAGATCGCGCTCGTCTTCTGCCGCCGGAGAGGTCGTCGTTCGCACCATGTCACCAAAGTCGTAGAGCGCCAGTCCGGGCATCACGGTGTCGAGGTCAATCACGCAGATGCCTTCGCCAGTGCTGTCATCGAGCAGCACATTGTTAAACTTGGTATCGTTGTGAGTCACTCGTTCGGGCAGATTCGCATCCAGCAGCACCCGCGCGATGGGCTCATGGGCGAGGGCAAATTCGATTTCCTGTTTTGCAAGTCTCGCTCTGCCCGCTACGTTCGATTCGATTTCATGCTGCAACGTGACGAATCGTTTTGGCGTGTTGTGAAAATCCGGAATGGTATCGTGCAATCGCGGCGCGGGCAGGCTGACGAGTAGTTGCTGAAATCTCCCGAATGCCTTGCCGGCCTGGAATGCTTGGCTCGTTGACTCGACGGCATCGTAGGTGCGCGCACGCTCGATGAACCGATACGCGCGCCAAAAATTTCCATCCGCATCCTCATGCCACGCCCGCCCGTCCCGCGTTGCAATCAACGTGAGCACGCGACGGTCGCAGTCCGGTTCTCCCGCAACCTGCGCAGCCAGATGCGACGTAACGCGCTGCACGTTTTCCATCAATGCGACGGGCCTTTTGAAGATGTTGGTGTTGATGCGCTGCAGAATTGAACGGACCGGCAATCCATTGTCGAGGAAGACAACGCAGTAAGTGTCGTTGATATGGCCGCTGCCATAGGCCATGGCCGCGACAAATTCGCCGTCGATCTTAAACTCGTGCGCCGCCGCGCGAACATCGTGTTTTTTCATCATGCCCAGAGTCTCTCTGGATACGATCCGGCCTCAACGAGATGCCTGATGCTCTCGACAACATACGGTAGATCTTCGCGATAAGTGACGCCGAACCACGAATCGTTGGTGCTCAAAACCTTCACCCGTGCTTGCCCCAACAAGACCAGTTCATTCATTGCGGCGGGCAAGTAGCTCTCCGCTTTTAGATCGCAGCTATTATGTTTGAGAAACCGCTCAAACTGCACTCGCAGCAGATCGAAAACGCCCGGCTTAAATCCCCACATGTTCATCGACACAACTTCGTCTCCCGTCAATCGGGAGATGCGGCTTGCCTGGTCCACGGTCTTTGCGCCAGAGCCGTCTCGCTGAATATTTGTGAGTTCAACCACCGCCTGCAGAGTCTGATCTTCGTTCACGCTGCAAACCCCTCGCGCCACCGTTCCGAAATCGGATAGCGTGTTGCGCAGCACAAATCCAACCATCGCGTAATCTGCTGAATCGGACCGCAGATGCTGCGCCAGGATGCGAAAGCTGCCAGCGCCGTAAAAGTCATCGGCATTGATGACGGCGAACGGTCGTTCAACCTTATGCGCCGCCATCAGCACCGCGTGCGTTGTACCCCATGGCTTGGCTCTCCCGTCCGGCACATTAAATCCGCGCGGCAGTTTGTCGAGCTCCTGGAAGACGTATTCGACGGCGATGCGTTTTTCAAATCGCGTGCCGATGGTCTGCCTGAAGGTCTGCTCAATGTCTTTACGAATGACGAACACGACCTTCCCGAAGCCCGCTCGGATAGCGTCATAGATCGAGTAGTCCATGATGGTTTCGCCGCCCGGGCCAACCGGATCGATCTGCTTGAGGCCGCCGTAGCGGCTGCCCATACCGGCCGCGAGCACGAGCAAAGTTGGGGATATCATCTGACTTAATTAGATCAGATGGAGGCGAAGGAAAACTTCGAAGGCGGCAACATGGCAGTCACTCGTCGCAGTGGTCGTGGAGCTTGGGTATGGAATCGGGCTGAAAGGGAAGCTGATGAGACTTAGCGCGAAGGCAACTGCGACGTCTGGGCAAGTTCAAACGTCGAGAAGCGTTTGTGCTGGCCCGTAATCTCAGATCGCAATTCGGTCCACAACTCGTTCGGAATTTTGAGGAATACTTCGACGACCGAGGGATCGAATTGAGAACCGGAGCAACGGAGCACTTCCTGCCGCGCGGCATCGAAGCTGCGTGCTTTGCGATAGGGCCGATCGCTGGTGATCGCGTCGAGTGTATCGGCAACACAGAAGATCCGCGCGCCGATTGGAATTTCGCTGCCGCGTAGGCCGTTTGGATACCCGCTGCCGTCGTAGTGTTCCTGGTGCGTGCAGACAATCTCCGCCGCCTCACTCAGGAAAGGGATTTTGCGCAGAATGTGGTAGCCGCGAGTGCAGTGCTCACGCATGATCTCCTGTTCTTCAGGAGTCAGCGGACCCGGTTTGCGCAGAATTTCATCGGGAATCGCCATCTTGCCAATGTCATGCAGAAACGCGCCACGAGCGATCACCTTGATCTGGCTTGGAGTGATGCCCATTGCCCGAGCCAGCGCGATCGTATATGCGGTGACTCGCTTGGAGTGCCCTTCGGTCTCAGAATCCTTCAAATCCAGCGCGTCGCCCAGCGCCTCCAGAGTTATGTCATAGGAGTGCTCAAGGTCTTCCACTGCCTGGCGCAGCAAATCTGTTCTTGCCTGTACTACATGTTCGAGATTCTGCTGGTATTTGTGGCTTTCCTGCAGGGCCTGGCGATGATCGAGAGCACGCAGAACCGTGGCAACCAGCAGCTCGCGCTCAAAAGGCTTGAGTAAATAATCGTACGCGCCGTGGCGCATGGAGTCGATTGCCACGCTGATATCGTGGATCGCAGTCACCATGACAACCGGCAAATGCGGTTGCTGGCTTCGAATGCGGTCCAGGAGCGCGATTCCGTTTCCGTCCGCCATCACAATGTCGGTCAAGACCAGGTCGAATGAATTGCGTTCCAGCGTTTCAAGAGCGTCGCGGCCACCGGCGGCCAGTTGCACATCGTATCCCTGGCGCTCGAGAGTGGCGCCAATCATCGCGCGCACATGGCTTTCATCATCAACCACGAGAATGCGCGCAGGCCGCGGCGGTCTTGCGATCACGCGCCCCTCGGTATCTGAGGCCAACCGTATCGCAGATTTCCTCGGCGCTGATCCTGCAATCTCTAAGCTCAAAACCAGTTTCTCCACCCCAGCTAAAAAGTGCCGGGAAACTATAACCGCCTATGTGTCGTTGAGGCCATTTAGAGGTCTGCCCCACTCATTCTTCCTCAAAACCGCTCTCGATCCTATCCCACGAATCGGGCATATGGCCCAATAACACATTGCGCGAGAGGTATTTGTGTCCGTTTTTGAACAGCAATCAGCCATTGCCCCCTCTTATCGGCAGAGAAGAAGATTTGTTTGAATGACATCGGGGACAATAGTCATTCGTGCAGGTATTTTGTCGCTCGCGTGGGGGAAGCTGGGGATGCATCTTGAAATTTCTGGCTTAACTCTGAGGTGAGATGCGGAGACCGCCGGGTCGGATGCCTGAAAAAATTCAGATCTTCTCAAGGGCTGTGCTCAGAGCCGCGCGAACGCAGACACCACTTGGATGTTAGAGGTCTCCTTCAGGAATTTAGAGGGTGATGACCCGGTTACTCCGCCTTCTGTTGGCGTGCCCGGCGCGCTGCGGCCCAGCCTTCCTTGGTTACCTGGCGAGCGCGGCCAACTGCTAAAGCTCCGGCAGGAATGTTGCGGGTAATGCAGGACCCGGCCCCAATGTAGGCGCCTTCTTCAATGGCGATCGGAGCTACCAGGGTTGAATCGCTGCCCACGAACACTCCCTTGCCGATCCGGGTCTTGTGCTTATTCACGCCATCGTAGTTGCAGGTGATGACACCGGCGCCGATGTTGGTTCCTTCGCCCACCTCGGCGTCCCCCAGATAACTGAGATGGTTGGCCTTGGCGCCCTTGCCCAGCCGTGCCTTCTTGGTTTCAACGAAGTTGCCCACGTGGGCGTCTTCGCCGATCTCACTGCCTGGCCGCAAGTGAGCAAACGGACCGATCTTGGCGCCATCTTCCACTGTGCTATCGGTCAAAATACAGCTCTGGCGGATCAGGATGCGGTCGCCCAGGGTACAGTTCTCGATTACCGAATACGACCGAATGTGGCAGTCAGATCCGATGCGGGTTGGTCCCAGTAACTGCACGAATGGCTCAATGATCGTGTCCGGACTCACTTCGACATCGGCATCGATGACGCAAGTGTCGGGCCTGAAAATAGTGACGCCGGCGGCCATAAGACGGTTCGCTGTGGCGGCACGCATCGTGGCGTCGAGCGCTACCAGTTCGGCGATGGTATTGGCGCCCAGCACCTCGCCGGCATCCGCAGCCTCAATGGCCACGACCCGCTCCCCGGCAGCTCGCAGCAAGCCTGCCATGTCAGTGAGATAAAGCTCGCCATGAGCGTTGTTGGCCGTGAGCCGATCAAGATCGGCGAGCAGCGGCGCGGTTTTAAACGCGTAGATGCCGGAGTTGATCTCGCGCAGTGAAAGCTGCTCAGGAGCCAGCGATTTCTGCTCGACAATCGCTTCAATATCCGGCGTACCGGGCGATTTGCGCAGGATGCGGCCGTAGCCGGTCGGGTCATCCGGCGCGGCCGTCAAGATAGTCATCGCCGCCTGCTGCTCCCGGTGGAATTGCCAGACCTTCTCGATCGTCTCCGGTCGTATCAACGGCACATCCCCTGAGAGCACAAGAATATTCTCAAAGCCGGCAATGGACTCCCTGGCGCATTGGATCGCGTGACCGGTGCCGCGCTGCTCCGCCTGCTCCACGAAATGAACTCCAGTGCCCGCGACCGCCGTCTGCACCGTCGTAGCCTGGTGCCCTACAACCACAAAGATGTTGGCTGGAGCGACAATCCGGCTGGCGGCTGCGATCACATGCGATAGAAGCGGCTTTCCGCCAATCTCGTGCAGCACCTTGGGCCGGCGGGATTTGAGCCGGGTGCCTTTGCCCGCCGCCATGATGACCACCGCCAGCTTTGAATCGGATGCGTTCGTTGCTGCTTCGTTGCTCACTGTTGTTTCTCCGCCGCGCCCGGCTTGCCTGAGGGCCCGCCCGGCTGCGGAATCGTGATATCTACGTTGTGCACCGGCCCAAGCTTCAATTCATCCAACCCCGGCTTGATCTCTGGCCCGTTGCCGACGACAAGCACCGCCAGTTGATCCGAGTGAATGTACTTTTTGGCAGCCGCATTCAGATCGGCAACCGTCACCTTCTTGAGACCAGCTTCATAAGTCTCAAGGTAATTTGGTGGATAGCCATAGAACTCCAACCTCTCACTCTCGGCCAGCACTTTGTCTTTGGTGTCGTAGCGGAAGAGAAAAGAATTCAGAATGTCGTCCTGCGCTCGCTTCAGTTCCACTTCGGTAAATGGTCTGCTGGTCAGGCCTGCGATTTCAGTCAACGCAGCCTTCGTGGCGTCAACGGTTGAGGCGCTCTTGGTCATCACGGATATGCGGAAGGTAGCCGGATGATCATAAGAGAACCCATAGCCGCCGCCAACTGCATAGGCTAGACCCAGCTCGGTGCGCACCTTCTGGAAGAGCCTGCTGGCAAACCCGCCGCCGAGAATGTCGTTCATCACCGCCAGCGTGGGCACGTCAGGATTGTGCCGGTCGGTGCCCAGCCCCACAATCTGTACATTGGACTGGTTCACATCTTCCTTGTCGATAAAGTAGACGCTCTGCGTGGGAGGCTTGAAGGAGTCGTGGCGAGGCGGCGCGGGCTTCACCGGCGGCAGGCTTTCAAACGCCGCGCGCAGCTTGGCTTCCATGCTGGCGGAGTCGAAGTCGCCGCTGATGCCCACGATGAGTTTGCCGCCAATTGTGCGATCATGCCACGCCTGCAGATCGCTTAGTGTAATGGCGCCGATGGTGGCGAGTTCCGGTTGGCGGGTATACGGGCTGTTGGCGCCGTACACCAGCTTCGCGGCTTCACGGCTGGCGATTTCGCTTTCCTCGTCGTTGCGCCGCACGATGCTGGTGGCCGCCTGCTGTTGCGCCAGTTGCAATTTTTCGCCATCGAACTTCGGATGCAGCAGCAGGTCCATCGCCATGTCGAAAACCTGGTCTGCGTCGCCCTTCAGCGAGTCCCAGGCAACTGAGGTTGAGTCAATGCCGCCGGCAGTCTCAATATGAGCGGCCTTCGCTTCGAGCAGATCGTCCATGGCATCGCCGTTTGTCTTGGCGGTGCCGCTCGTGCGCCAGGTCTGGCCGTACAGGTCCACAAGGCCGGCTTTCGCTGCGTCTTCATCGCGCGCGCCACCCGGAATCAGAACCGATCCCGAAACAAACGGCAGTTCATGATCTTCCTGGAGAAAGATCACGATGCCGTTCTTGAGTTGAATGCGCTTCGGTTGCTGCGGCTTGAACTCATGCAGCGGTGGAATCGGAATCTTTTCCCACGGCTTGCTTTCCTGGGCTGGGGCCTGGCTTGGCACAAAGAGAGCTGCGCACAACGCGCTCGCAAAAAACACTCCAGAAACAATCTTCATCGACGGGCTCTTCATTGCGCGCCTCCATTTTGGCCGGTTGGGGTCTTGCCGGCGGGTGCGGCCGGAGGTGCGGTTTCAATCCACGCGCTGGTGCGGTTGCTCGACACAAATACCTGGTTGGCCACGCGCTTGATATCGGCCTTGGTCACCTTGTCGACACGGTCAAGCTGCTTGAATATCTCGCGCCAATCGCCATAGCGCGTCTGGTATTCGGCCAGCGCGTTGGCCAATCCCTGGTTGTCGGCCAGCCCGCGCAGCAGGTCGGCGCGGGTGCGGGTCTTGTACATCTTCAACTCGTCGTCGGTGACTTCAGCGCTCTTCAGCCTGTCGATCTCCTTGTGAATCGCATCCCGCATCTGCTCAGGAGTGTGCCCCGGCAGCGGCACCGCGTAAAACGCGAACAGGCCCGGATACTTGCTGCCCGGGAAGGGGCTGAATCCCTCTGCCACCGCAGCGATCTGCTGGTCGCGAACCAGACTGCGATAGAGTCGCGACACGCGCCCGTTCGACATGATGTCGCTGATGGCGTCGTACACCGCATCGTCGGGATCGCGGTAATTGGGCCGGTGGTATCCCTCAATGTAGAAGGGCTGTGTCTGCTCGATAATCGACAGCGACTTTTCGGCGAACTGCTTAGGCTCGACCGTAGTCATGTCTTCAGGCTTTGGGCCTGCCGGCACTCTGCCGAAGTACTTCTCCAGCATCGGCATCAATGTCTCGGCCTTTACGTCCCCTACGACGGCAACCACAAGGTTCGATCCCACATAGTATTTCTTGTGGAACTCCATCGCCTCTGTGGCGGAAATCTGGCTTACTTCGCTGGTCCAGCCAATCCCGCTACGTCCATACGGATGTGCCACGTAGGCAGTGGCAAGAAACTGCTCAACAAGCCGGCCGATAGGGTTGGAGTCGGTACGCATGCGGCGCTCCTCCACCACCACGTCCCGCTCTTTGTAGAACTCGCGCGGAACCGTATCGACCAGGCGGCTGCTCTCCAGCCACGCCCAAAGTTCGAGCCTGTTCTCAGGCATCGACCAGTAATACATGGTCTGGTCGAGAGCTGTTGATGCGTTCAACCCCGATTCCCCGTTGCGGTCGGCCACTTCGACAAACTGGTTGGGGATAACGTATTTGTGCGCCTCGGCCTGCGCCTCCTCAAAGGCTTTTTTCAACTCGGCGAGCTTGGCCTTATCGCGCCCCACGGGCTTCAGGTATTCGGCCTCGTAAGCATCGTTGGCAGCTTCCACCTTGGCCAGCGCTACTTTCTCCTTGGCATAGTTGGTGGTGCCGATCTCGCTGGTGCCTTTGAAGGCCAGGTGCTCGAACATGTGGGCCAGGCCGCTCTCGCCCGAAGGATCATTCACGTCCCCGGCGTCCACAAAAGTCACGTAGCTGAAGACCGGAGCCTCGGGACGTTCGCAGACGATCACAGTGAGCCCGTTGGGCAGCACCTTGGTCGTGATCTTCTGCTCAAAGCTCTTCAGGTCCTGGGCAGCGGCGGTCTGCCAGGCCACTGCCGCAGCTAATAGCGCCACGGCTCCCTTCCAATACCAGGAAGAAATTTTCGTATGCATCCATGCTCCTTCAATGCGGGACGAGGATTCACGTGCCCTGCACACTCAAAGCTATTGCTCGCGACCCGGGGCGTCAAACCCAGGCCCCTGAGAACCAGGAACCCCTGTCTTGCGTATCCTCCACTTACCGGGGTGAAGCGCAATGCGCAGGTGGGTTCTTCGACTCGTTCTCTCATTGGTTGTTCTTGTGGTTCTAGGGTGCACCGCCGTCTGGCTGTTGGAGATCTACCCACGGCGCGACCCGCATCCTCCGCTCAAACTCGCGCGCGGCACGCTGGCCATCGAACACTCGCGCATCTATGTCTCCCCGACCGACCCTCCCATAGAGGACGGAACGGTCCTGGTTCGCGACGGCCTGATCGCCGCCGTCGGCCCCAACGTCGAAATCCCGCCGGGGACTACTTCAGTGCCCTGCGACCATTGCGTCGTCACTGCGGGCTTTTGGAACGCTCACGTCCATTTCACCGAGCCCCAGTGGAGCATGGCCGAATGGAAGCCCTCCGCCGCGCTGAATTCCCAACTCGCCGACATGTATTTGAGCCGCGGATTCACCACTGTGATCGATCTTGGCTCCAATCCGGCTGACACTTTTTCCATTCGCCGCCGCATAGAACGAGGCGAACTTGCCGGGCCCTACATCTACACGGCAGGCACGGCGCTCTATCCGCCCCATGGCGTTCCTTTTTACCTGCGCGAGGTGATGCCCGGATGGATGGTGGCGCTGATGCCGCAGCCCCGCACGCCAGACGCAGCTCAGCGCGTTGTGCGACGCAATCTGAAATCCGGCGCCGATCTGACCAAGCTGTTTACCGGCTCATGGATCGAACGCGGTCGTGTGCTCCCCATGCCTCTCAACATTGCCAAGGCGGCCGTCACGACTTCGCACCTCAATGGCAAGGTGGTCTTTGCTCATCCCTCCAACCTGCCTGGAACCCAGGTGGCCATTCAGAGCGGCGTCGACGTGCTGGCCCACGTTCCCGACGACACCAAGGGCATCACGCCAGACTTGTTTGCGACCATGGTCCGCCAGAACATGGCCATGACGCCTA
>Ga0137385_10003021_pt1 | contig 14507 bp, 16 predicted proteins | sample SagtaG_FD_104921 | JGI IMG/M metagenome (GOLD analysis project Ga0137385, IMG submission 104921) | Vadose zone soil microbial communities from Sagehorn Ranch, Mendocino, California, USA - Sage2_R_80_16 metaG | ecosystem: Environmental > Terrestrial > Soil > Vadose zone | place: USA: California...
ACGTCCGCGGACGGCCCACGGCCGATCGTCGCGACCCCGGCATGCAACGGCCAGCGACGCTGCTCGGCCTGCGCTCCCCACCGCGACAGGTACGGCTCCGCAGGCTCCCGCCCCCCCGCAGGGACGACGGCCATCTCGGACGGCTCACCCATGCCGCCTCCCACCCTCGGCACACTGTGCGCCGCCCGCACACATCCCGTCAACGCCCGGGCGGACGTAACTGGACGCTACTGCTCGAAGCCGCATACCGATCGGCGGCTGGATCTGCTCGCTCAGTTGAGCGGATTGCGTGCGCCGGCGCCGCAAAGATGCGCGGCGATACCTGCAACGACGCCGGCACGATCAGCGCCCGTCCAACCAGAGCCGACAAAGCCATCACGCACCCCGCATCGATCCAGGTCCCGGTCGATAACCAGACGACTACCCGGACAGACCCCCGACCGATCACAACTGTTGCAAGGTCCCGTGAGCAGATCCCACTTGACAGTCAAGTGCCGGCAGATTCTTGATACGCGGTCGCTCGACGCCGGTCGCACGGATTGCGGGGCCATATCCGTGAGATCGACCGTGCCGGCACGTTCCACCCCTGGATACACGCGCTCCGTCGTCTGCGGTCTGTTGCAGACAGGGTGGGCGGACACCACGCCTTGGGTGGGTTCTGCCCGGTGTCGAGGTCGGTGAACGTGGTCCCGACACGACGAACCGCCAAGAGGCGAGCCGCGACCGCAAGGCAACCCCTAGCACCGCCGTGCGTCTATCTGCGTAAGGAAAGGGAGGCGATTGCCATGACGCAATCATCGAAGGGCATCAGGCGTTGGTCCGTGGTGTGCGCACTGGTCGTTGGTGTTGGCACGGGCGTTGTGGCGGCCGCACCAGCGGCGACGGCCGCTCCGTACTGCGGGATCCACTGGGGGTCACTGCCCAAGACGGCGAAGATCACCGAGACCGCGCCGATCGTAAACGTCCGGGCCGGTCAGCACGCGTGCTTTGACCGGATGGTGGTTGACGTGCGAGCGGGCGGCGCAGACGGTTACTTCGTCAGGTATGTGGACACGGTAAGACAGGACGGGTCCGGCCTCCCGGTGCCGTTACGCGGCGGGGCACGCCTCGAGGTTGTGGTGGTCGCAGCTGCCTACGACGACAGTTACCGACCGACGTACGGTCCAGCGAACCGGAGCGAGCTGGTCAAGGTCGCCGGGTGGCAGACCTTCCGTCAGATCGCGTGGGCCGGTTCCTTCGAAGGACAGTCGACCATCGGACTCGGCGTCCGGGCAAGGTTGCCGTTCCGGGTGTTCGTGCTGCAAGGCCCAGGTGCCGGGTCAAGATTCGTGATCGACGTTGCGCACCGCTGGTAGGAATCGTCGGCGGCTGCGTGATCTGGGCGACCTCGGTTCGCGTCAATGCCGTAGGTGTCTAGGCGCAGTGTCTCGGGAAAAGAGCCGGCGACGTTGGAGGTGATCTCTTCGGCGCTGATCCGGTAGATGCTGTGCGCGCAGTCGGGCCGGTCGCTGAACAGCACGCGGCCGGTGTCGAGGTTGATGTACTGCACGCCTTGGCATGGCCCGTCGACACAGAACATTCGCGCGATCGCTCCCGAGGACATCGGGGCAGCGTGCGTATCCAGCGGCACCGGCTGACGGAGGCGAACGTCCAAGACCGCGTAGCGCTTGACACCCCGACCGAGCGTCTGCGGAACGGTCTGTGCCGCGCGGGCAGTCCCGTGCAGCCGGTCAGGTTTTGGGTGCCGAGTCCATGCTGCTGGGTGGTGTGATGCACGCCGATCACCGCGCGGACTGAGCTGCTCGCGACTGGGCCAGCGCGGCAAGGCGCGCCCTCGCGAGCCGGACCGCCATCTCCGGAAGCGCCTCGCGGTTGATCGAGCCGCGAAGATCGGTCATCGCTTCGCGGACGCGGCCGCGGATCGCTTCATCCGATAGCAGGCCGCGAAACTCGCCGTACAACTCGGCGGAGATCTCGAAGTCAACCTGGCGTGACTGTGCGACCGTCACCGCGTCACGACCCCAGTCTGTGGCGCTGCTCGACGACTGTGGCCGCAGGGGGCGGACCGCAGTCGCAGCAGCGGCCGCTCGCGCCATTCCATCGACTCGGCGAGGTCGAGCACGGCACGCCTGTCAGCGAAGGCCCCGAGCTGACGCACGTCGGCATAGACAGGGCAGCGCGCGACGTGGCTGAGAATGACGTCGAACTGGCTGCGCGAATACATCGCGACCGGAAGGTACGCAACGCCCGCCGGCCAGGCCACGACCAGCGCCTGCGGGCCAACCGCGCGGCACAGACATCTGATCGCGTCGCGGGCCTGGTCGGTGACGACGATCCGCGCACCGTGCTCCGCGCCGGAGTCCAACGTGCTGTCCAGATGCTCCATAGCTGCCCCGCACCTCATTTCGACCACGCCAGCCCACTGATGAAGCGCTGGCGACGCCGCCGCCAGCCCGAGAGTCCCACCCGCCCGGGCTCGGTTCGAGCCTGAGGGGATTCGGCTGGGTCGGTGCCACGGCCGTTAACCCCCAGGCACGGCCGTGGCGCCGCCCGAGCGACGGTGGGTCCCCCCCGGGGGAAACGGACGTGGGTTCTGCCCGACCGCTTACCCACCGTGCGCGATGCGTCGGCGGGTGGATCTAAGACCAGCCAGCGACTTGTCGGGTCACGCCCGCGGGCTGTGGCTCAGGCTCTCGTTGACTGCCGCTTCGGATCCGCCGTCAACACATCACGATCTTCGACATGCCGGGGTCTGGGGCAACACGGACTGGCTGCCTGTTCACAGCGCCCGCTTGGCCCGAACTGTACTCCGGTTCACGACGGCCGGACATCGGCGTTCGGGCCGTGATCGGGTCAGGCCGTTGGGGCGGTGTTGGGACGGTGGGAGGCCTGCAGCTGGTCGGTGCCCAGTTCGCCGGCGACCACAGCGCCCGCGACCTCAGACAGTTGCTGGTTGGTGCTGCGGGCGTGGCCGCGCGGCAGTTTGAAGGCGGTGGACATGTCGGTCTGTTGCCGTTCGGCGAGCACGCCTTTGGCTTGCTCGATGATGACCCTGCTGTTCAGCGCGGTCTGTAGCTGCTGGCTGAGCTCCTCGCGCGCGTGCACCGCTCGCTGCTGACGGATGGCGATGGTGGCGACGAATCGCCCGCAGCCACTCGGTCCCGAGGCCGGTCGCGCCACCCTAAACCGATCCGCCGCCCACCAACCGACCAAGCGATCAACCAGACGGTGCGCACCGTGCCAACCGCAGCCGGAGCGGTGGGAGGCCGCGCCATCTGGACCGGCCCCACCGCCGCCGTTTCGCGCAAGGCCGGGGGCCCCGCGCTGGCAGGCAACCAAGTGTGCACTCATGCGTCCCCGCTCGGACGAGACATCGCGCACACCCGGCATCGACACTTCGGATTAGTCACTTCCCGGACCGCCACCCGCAAGCCCGGAACCGACCTCGCTGCAGCATCGTCACTCGAACGGGAGCCAGATCTGGTGAACAAATGATTCGCCCTGCGGCGGTAGACCTCTTATCTGCGCCGCACGCGGACAGGTTCATGGACGGACCGTCCACAATGGACAGCGGCCGGCCTTCGATACCCCGCCAGGGGCAGAGGTCACGTCACTCGTGCCTGCATGCACGCGACCTGCCTGGGCGCTGACCCCGGCCACCGCCGCGAGTGGGCTCCCCCGAAATCACCTACTCGCGCCGACGGCCGGGGTTGGCTCCTGCCGCCCCCCGACGACCAGACAGAACGCTAACAGCCGTGAAGACGGTGTGGGCGGGGTTGGCAACTTCTTGCGTGGAAGCATTTCTCCACTGTGGATCTTGTATGCCCGCGCGGCCGCACGCGTCGAGACTGGATCCCGACGTGACGACGAGGGCTGACTCGCACGCGCGGACACCGGTCTGAGGTCCGCGGAGATTCGGTCGCAGACAGGGGGCCTCACGGCGAAGGGTCCGCGCTGAACCGCCCGACGGTTTCGTATTTCGCGTGAGACCTACAGTGCAACCGGGTAGATCCAAGCCATGGCCACGCAGGTTGTCGTGAGCACGCTCCTGCGGCGTTTGTGGCGCGCGTCGCCACGACGCGGTGGGGTCGTTGACTACTGGTGACCGTCACGGATGCGCCGGGCCGCATTGATCGGAGCCGCGGTGAACGAGACACGTAGAACCGATGCCGGTACCTACCTGCAGGTGATGCCGCGTTTCGAAGCGGATGCACGCTCGCGCCGGTGGCACGTGTACCAGGTCAGCGACGAATCACCGCGGATCACCCTCGCTGGCAGCGTCAGCTCCTGCCAGGAAGCGCAGGCCCTCGCCGCGCGGGACGAGCGGCCCCTGCGGATCGCGGAGCAGGCCTGGCAGCAGATGCTCGCCGCCCACGTCGCACCCAAGACGGTGCCCGACGACGTGACAATCACCTAGGCCCGAAACCTGCGTCCGACGGCACCGACGGCCAACATCGGCAGCATCGCGGCGCCTCAGCGGGCCCTCTGGGACGCTGCAAGGACTCAACAGGCAGGGAGTGATCCTTCGAGCGACGGTAGAGACTCAGCGCGCGTGCTTGGGAGCGAACGGGAGCAGGTCCAGAGGCCGGAAGTAGCACAGCACCGTCACGTCGTGCTCGTCTTCGACGCGCATTGCGACCTGATGGACCTGAGAGCGCAACTTCCAGTCCGCGACGTTCTGCAGCGCCACGGTCACCGTGAGAAAGCGGGTCTCGTCATTGGCGTCGGCTGACAGGATCGGCGCAACGTGAGTGAGGCCAGCATGCTCTAGACCCTCAGCAAAGTAGATGCCGAACTCGCTGTCAGTGGTGTCATGCACGCCGATCACCGCGCTCTTTCGTTGGCGAGCGTCGCATACCTGGCGGGTGACGCCCGGTGCGTGGCAGCGGCCTGCCACAGTGACCGGAACACACTTACGGACAGACCGTCCACAGTGGACAGTCAGCGATTCGTGCCGACTCGGACACGGTCCGCTGGCAGCGACCCAGCGAGGCCCGGCGAGAAGCTCGCGGACGATCACCGCGCGGCCCCCGGAGCGGTGTTCCAGTCACGGTCGACCGTGCCAGGCGAGCGGGCGTGGTGTCTGGCCATCGAGTGTCGCCTAGCCGGTGCGCTCGCGCGGTCGGTGTCAGGGGGTCGCCGAACTCGGCCACCGAGGCGCGCGCGGCGTCGGCGGCGAGTCCGCGCCGCCGGTGGCCGTCATACGTCTCGTGCAGGCCGTCGGCGAGCTCTGCGACGACCGGCGCCGGCAACCGGGTCGCCAGCGCAGCGAGGTATTCGCCAATTACGCCGGATCCGGCCACGGCCGGCCCCCATCGCCGCGCTGACCACCGCGGCGAACACCCGCCAGTCGGTGCGCTCGCTGCTCAGGGCGCGGCGTCCCTTCGCGGTTAGCTCATACGCCTGGCGTCGCCGCTCGGGACCGATTCGCGGTGGAGATCCGCACGGGCGTCCTTGCTGCGAGGTGATCCCTCTACGCCGGCGTAGAGAGTCAGCGCGCATGCTTGGGAGCGAACGGGAGTGGGTCAGGAGGCCGGAAGTAGCACAGCACCGTCACGTCATGCTCGTCCTGGACGTGGATTGCCACCTGATGGACCTGGAGCGCAACTTCCAGTCCGCGACATTCTGCAGCGCCAGACGAAGGCGTGCACGAGCATCGGCATGGAGCGCGCACTGACCGCGGCATGATCGGATGCATGGACGTCCTCAGTAGCCGGATCTTGCTGCGACCAGCCGACCTGGATCGCAGTCGACGTTTCTACCGGGACACTCTCGGTCTTGCCGTCTACCGTGAGTTCGGTGATCCCAACGATCCCGGGCTCGTCTTCTTCCTAGGCGGGGGACACCTAGAGGTCTCCGGTGTCGGGGACGGGACGACGGCTCGCAATTTCGCTCTCTGGATACAGGTCCGGGACCTCGCTGCCGAACAGCGGCGCCTTCAGGCGGCCGGTGTTGAGATCGTGCGTGCACCTGAACGCGAACCCTGGGGTTTGCTGGAGATGTGGATCGCTGATCCGGACGGGGTACGCATCGTTCTCGTTGAAGTCCCAGCACAACACCCACTACGACGCGATAACAGGTGAGGCACCGCGGCTCGCGCACCGCGCAGCCCAAATGACCCGACCCCGGCAAACCTGTTGGCCCGAGTGGTCACCGTCTCTGATCGGCGTGGTCGGCGAGGGCGACGACGGCGTTGATCAGCTGGTTGCCGTCGAGCAGGACGGGATCGTTGTGATCGGCGCCCTTGACCGCGAGCAGTTGCCTCAGTGCGGGTGCGGCTTCGGCGACCGTGCGGCTTTGCTCTGCGGGGACGATGGAGTCGCGGGTTCCGTACACCACGGTGACCGGCGATTTCACCGCCGCGAGCTGGTCAAGCAGCGGGAACCGGTCCCTGAGCAGGATCCTCAATGGGAGAAACGGGTAGTGGACCTGCCCTACCGCGGCGAGGTCGATGAACGGCGAGCGCAGCACGAGCCCAGCGGGCGGGTGCTCGGTCGCGAGTTCGACGACGACCGCGGCGCCCAGACTCTCCCCGTAGTAGAGGAGGCGGTCGCCGGGCACTCCCGCGTCGTGGACCAGGAACCGGTGCGCCGCGCGCACGTCACGAGCGAGGCCACGCTCGCTCGGGCTGCCCGGATTGCCGCCGTAGCCGCGGTAGTCGAACAACAGCACCGCAAGACCCCGCTCGGACAGCGCCCGCGCGAGCGGAGCGCGCCCGGCGCGGTTGCCGGCATTGCCGTTGGCCACCAGGACCGCCATGCCGCGGCTGGGCGCCGCGGCCGGAACGAACCAGGCTCCAAGCTTGAGCCCATCACTCGTCTCAAGCACGACATCCCGCGCGCCGTGGAGGCCGGCAGCGGCCGGCGAAACAACAGTTCCAGCGGGCAGATAGATCAGGCGTCGCTGCAACCCCCAGATCAACACCAAGAGCAGGGCGATGATCGTGCACACAATGAGCGCCGCGCGCATCATTACTCCGAAGGGTCCTCGTCCGTGTCGGTCCAGGCGGACAGATACTGCTCGAACTCGGCCCCGAGTTCATCGGCCGTGGGCAGCCGGGCACCGTCGGTCAGCAGTCCGCCGCCTCGTCCGGCCGTCATGTCGTCGTATTGCCGCTCGAGCCCGCGAACGAGGCTCGCGACCTCCTCGGATCCCGCCACCTGCTTGTCCACCTGGCCTCGTGTCACCTCCGCGGCGTTCGCGAGCGCCTCGGTCGGCAGCGACAATTCACCGGCGCGCGCCAAACAGTTCAGCAACGTGTGCGCGGCATCGGGATACTCGAGTTGAGCCAGGTAATACGGAACCGCGACTGCGAAGCCGCAGGCCGGTGTCCCTGCCTCACCGAGGCGGTACTCAAGCAGGTTCCCAACACTGGCCGGGACCTGGATCGTCGGCAGCCACTTCGGATGGTCCGCGACGAGGTCTGGTGGGCTCCCATGCGCGATCACCGTCGGTGGCCGGGTGTGCGGCACTGCCATCGGGATGGCGTTGAGGCCGATCACGAGCCGCACATCGAGACCGGCAACGAGGATGCCAACCGCCGCGATGAATCGCTCCCATTGGACATCCGGCTCGGGTCCGTGCAGCAGCAAGAACGGCATGTTGTTCAGATCGCGGACCACGTGCACCGCCAACTCCGGTGCGGCGTAGCCATCCCAGTGATCTCTGGTGAAGGTCATCTCGGGCCGCCGCGATCGATAATCGAACAACTGATCCACGTCGAATGTGACCAGCGGTTCAGAGTCGAGGGCGTTGAGCAGGTGTTCGCGCGCCAGCCGGCGACCGCTACCGGCATCGACGAAACCGTCGAGCGCCTCAACCAGCACCGGCCGGATGAGGTCCGGCTGGGCACTCGTCGTGAATAACGTCGCTGGATCTTGCACCGACTTCCCTTCGCCTGAGCTCGTTCCAGTCTTTCACCCCGCGACATCCGCCGCTGCGGCCTCAAGCCGACGCCGAAGCGGACCCGATGAGCGCCTGGCCAGAGCCCTGAGATGACGTCGACCCACTCAACGTCAGCGGCGTGCTTGACCCTCAACCTGCAGCAGGGCCCGTCTCGTAGGAGTAGCTTCTGGCTCGAGTAAGGGTCCGTCACCCGAGGTTGCCGCACAGTCGGTTGCCTTCTCGGTGAGGTGGTAGATCATGAGCGCTTTCACGGTCGAGATGGCCAATCGGCCCGGCGAGCTGGCGCGGTTATGCGAGATCCTCGCGGCGCGAGGCGTCAACCTTGTCGTGTGCGGGCTTGCGTATGGCGACCGCGGCACCGTGGCATTCATCGCTGACGATGAGGACGCGGCCCGCGACGCGCTCCGGGCGTCCGAGATCGACTACGTCGAGCGGGAGGCATTGACCCTACGGCTGCAGAATGTTCCCGGCGCTGGCGCGGCCGCTTTCCGCACGCTTGTCGAGGCGAACATAAACCTCGAGGTCTTCCTTCCGGTGCGGATCTTCGACGATGAGTTCTACGCGGTGATCTGCCCCGACAATGTCACCGCAGCCTCAGCCGCGCTCGGCGACCAAGTCGTGACCAGCTGACCATCGCGGGGCTCGAACTGCGAGGTCCTGACTGCCCGATCGGAACATCGAACTGCGCATGCATGGCGGGCCAGATCCGTGCTGGCGTTGCGCGTTCAGCGGGCCGACATCATGACCCACGAGGCGTGACCACGCGCAGGCACCGAGACAGCTTTAGCGAACCGCGTCGGTCATGGCCGCCCGACCTCGAGGCGCACCTGCGTGACTGCGTCAGCCACCGCGACCTCGCGCACGCGTCCCGAGGCACGGTCGCGCAGCTCGACCACGCCGTCGGCGAGCCCCCGGCCGACGATCAGCGAGGTCGGCATGCCGAGCAGTTCGGCGTCGGCGAACTTCACCCCGGCCGACACGCCGCGGCGGTCGTCGAGCAGTACCCGGACGCCGGCGGCTACGAGTTCGGCGGCCAGGCGCTCGCCGGTCTCGAAGATCGCCTCGTCGCGGCCGGTCGCCACGATGTGGACGTCCGCGGGAGCGACCACACGCGGCCAGCAAAGCCCCTTGTCGTCGTGGGTCTGCTCGGCGAGCGCGGCGACGGCGCGGCTGATGCCCACGCCGTAGGAACCCATCGTGATCGTCGCCGGCCGGCCGTCCGGACCGAGCGCCTCCAGGCCGAACGCCGTGGCGTACTTGCGGCCCAGCTGGAACACGTGGCCCAACTCGATACCGCGCGCGACGGACAGTCTGCCGCCGCACCGGGCGCATCGGTCGCCGTCGCGGATCTCGACTGCCCCGATCTCACCGTCGGGAGTGAAGTCGCGTCCGCGCACGACGAAGGCGGCGTGGTGGCCGAGCTCATTGGCGCCGGTGACCCACGCGCTGCCCTCGGCGACCAGCGGGTCGACCAGGTAGCGCGCGGCGAGACCGGCCGAGCCGCCGGAGGCGTGTGGACCTACGGTCGGCGCAGCGCCAGAGCCGCCGAGGATCTGCGGGCCGATGTAGCCCTTCACCAGCGACGGCTCGCCGGCGAGATCGGACGCGTCGGCCTGTGCCACCTCGACCGGCTCGAGCTGGGCTCCGAGGCGTTTCAGGTCGACCTCGCGGTCGCCCGGCACACCGACGACGAGCAGTTCCCACGTATCGGCACCCGGGCGACGAGTCTTGAGCACGACGTTCTTCAAGGTGTCGGCAGCCGTGTATTCGCGGTCGAGGCCCATCGCGTTGAGCCGGTCGACGAGTGTGTCGATGGTGGGCGTGTCAGGCGTGTCCAGCACCTGGCTCGGCGGGTGGGCGCTGACGTCCTCCGCGTCGGGGCGTGCGATCTCGACCGCTTCGGTGTTGGCCGCGTAGTCGCAGCCGTCGCAGCGCACGAAGGAGTCCTCGCCCACCTCGGTCGGCGCTAGGAACTCCTCCGACGCGGAGCCGCCCATCCCGCCCGACATCGCTGACACGATCCGGTAGTCGAAACCGAGGCGGGTGAAGACCCGCTCGTAGGCACTGCGGTGGGCCTGATAGGCCTCGGCGAGCCCGGCATCGTCGATGTCGAACGAATACGAGTCCTTCATCACGAACTCGCGACCGCGCAGGATGCCCGCGCGCGGGCGCGCTTCGTCGCGGTACTTCGTCTGGATCTGGAACAGCACCAACGGGTAGTCCCGGTAGGACGAGTACTCGGCCTTCACCAGGAGCGTGAACAGCTCCTCGTGGGTGGGGCCGAGCAGGTAGTCGGCGCCCTTGCGGTCGGCGAGGCGGAACAGCGCGTCGCCGTAATCCGCCCATCGCCCGCTCGCCTCGAAGATCTCGCGCGGGACGAGCGCGGGCAAGAGCACCTCCTGCCCGCCGATGGCGGCCATCTCCTCGCGCACCACCTGCTCGACGTTGCGCAGCGCCATCAGGCCCAGAGGCAACCAGGTGGAGATACCCGGACCGACCCGGCGCACATATCCGGCACGGACGAGCAGCCGATGGCTGGGGACGTCCGCGTCGGCCGGATCGTCGCGAAGCGTGCGCAGGAACAGGGTCGAGAGTCTGATCAGCACGGCCGAACGGTATCGACCTGGCTCTCGCACATACCACGCCATCCTGGCGACGGCCTATTCGTACGCGAGACGGAGGTGTGTCGCGTGGCTATGACTGTCCGGGTGGCGCACGCCGCCCGCAACGGTGCCTCCTGCCCGGACGGCAATCGCGGGCGACGCGTCGATAGCGGCCGGTCAGTTGGTCCACTCGCTCGTATCAGCAGTTGCATTCCTGGTTGCGTAAAGAGCCGGGCAGACCATGGCGCATGGGGTGCTCCGCAGCGGTGCGGGCTCCTCGAGACCGAGCAACCGAGCGCGTTGAATCATGACCGCAGCACGGTGTCCGCGGCGACGCGGTCCCCGCCGATCGCGGCGACCCAGCGCGCCGCCCGTAGCGCGTCAAGGCGGTCGAGTTCCAGGTGCAGGTAGGCCTCGGCGCTCTGGTGCGTTGATGATGCCCGGTTGGCGTCCGCCAGACTGTCACGGGGATCAAGTCGAGTTCGCTGTCGTCGTCCGCGCCAGCTGGCTATCGGTTTCCGCGTGGACGAACGATGCCAGCCGAATTCATCGCCGACGCCAACGGGCGGGTTGGCCAGGTCGGTGCGAGGCTTGCGGTGATTCACGCCGTGACACGGTCGCACGACCAGCCAGATCTGCGTACTCCTGCCGTGGCTCTGTGCCGGATGCGACGCGACATCGCCGTGTCGCGCGATCACGTTCGACTGCCCGATTGGCTGGCTCGCTCAGGCGGCGCACGGGTGTCGGTGGAGCGACGACACCAGCGCGTCCCATCCGAATGCCGCCCCACCCCCGGATGGCCTTCAGCCGCTCGCTTCAGATGATCCAGCCACGCCACAAGCGAAGCGTCGAGCACCTATTGCATGTTCTCCCAGTCCTCGTCGATGGGGTCTCCGCTGAAGGACTCGTTCGTGACGACATGCACACCGTCTGCGGTCTCCTCGAAGATCCACTCGTGCATACCGGTGATGCCGCCCGCGGTCCCGCCCCATAGCACGCGCGCGTGGTCAGTTACGTCGTCAAACGGTGGAGGTCACGGGGAAGCCGAACCGCTCCAGCTGAAGGAGACGCCCGGCTCCGTCCGCCCTCAATGTGCGCCTCGGTGATGTCGGTCTGCCAGGCGGTCCAGGCGTTGACGTTCGGGTGGAGTCGCCACACGCAGGTCCACGGTCTCGTTATCGACACTCGCCGCTTCGGCAATCGCCTTCCTGACCTGAGCGCCACAAGTGGCCCGCTCGGCGATCAGAACATAGGCGCCCGGTCAGGCTCTGTGTAGACATCCGCTCATCGGCCGAAAGCGCACTCGCAGCGAGTCGGCCTTCGCTGTTCGGTCAGCACGTCGCGCCGTAGCGGCGGCATTGTCGACGTTCTCGAGAGCAGGTCGGGCAGATAACCGTGACCGGTGTAGCGTTAGCGGGCTCGAAGCGACACCGGAAGTGATGACCGTGAGTGCGCAGGAATACCCCACTCCGCCACGAGTTGTCGGGCACGGCGCAGTGTTCGTCGAGCATCGTCTGAAGACGCCACAGGTGTCCGACTCCGCCTACATCGCACCGACGGCCGTGCTCGCCGGCGATGTCACCGTCGGCCCGCACAGCCGGGTGCTGTTCGGTGCCGTGATCACCGCCGAGGGTGGCCCCGTGCACATCGGCGCGAACTGCGTGATCATGGAAAACGCGGTCATCCGCGGCGTGCCGACCCAAGAGACCCGCCTCGGTGACCACGTCCTGGTCGGGCCGCACGCCCACCTGACCGGCTGCGTGATCGAAGGCGAGTCCCGCATCGCAACTGGCGCCGTGGTGTTCAACGGTGCCCGCATCGAGACCGGCGCGGAGGTCGAGTTTCACGCCGTGGTGTACGTCAACACCACAGTCCCGTCCGGGGTCGCGGTGCCGATCGGGTGGTTCGCCGGCGGGCGGCCCGCCGAACTCGTCGCCCCGAGCGACTGGGACCGCATCCACGCTCTCATGGGACCCCTGGACTACCCCGGCACCGTCTTCGGAGTCGTCGACCGCGATACACCCCCCCAAATGACCGACATCGCGCACCGCTACGCCCGAGCGCTCGCCCTGCACCACCAGGACCACATCCTCGCCGAGCAGCACCACACGCCCGTGCCGTGAGCTGGCCAGCGCACCGGAGTCCATCGCCATGCGTCATCGAATGCTGGACTCTGAGCCGCGTCGGCGTTGAGCTCGATCTGATGACCGGTCGAAGATGCGTTGTGAGCGCAGCGCACTGAGCTGAACGGTGGTCCAGGTAGACGAGCCGCTACCTGAGCTGTACGCGTGATGCCAGCAATTTTCCTGCGTCCGGGTGGGTGCCAGCGGCCCGACCGGGTGACGCTGGCGAGGTTTAGCCGCGGTGCTCCGCCCGAGGGCTGGCCGGCCAGGCGCCGTTTGGCAGTGCGGTGCCCTGATATCCCGGCCGCCGGCTGGGCGGCGGTGGTCGGCGGGACGGGTGCTGCTCGGGCCGCTCGCGACGATCGTGCCGATCCGGCGCGTGCTGCAGATCAGTCCGGTCGAGGCGATCGGGGTGCATGAGTGACCATGGATTCATGAGCGACCTTCCTGCTACGCCGCAAGACGACACCGCGGATCTCTGGTGTGTGGACGATTTCGAGGATCTGTACGCGAGCGTCGGCGACGATCTGGACCAGATTCCGTGGGCCGGCCTTCAGCCGCATCCGGTGCTGCTTTCCTGGCTCGAGGAGTATCCCGTCGTACCCGAACAGAGTGCGCTCGTCATCGCCTGCGGCCTGGGTGATGACGCGGAGGAGTTGCGCCGGCGTGGCTGCCGGGTCAGAGCGTTCGACTACTCGCGGACTGCGATCGGGTGGTGCCGTCGGCGCTTTCCTGACTCGACGGTCGAATACTCTGTCGCGGACCTGCTTGACCTGCCGGACGTCTGGCAGCAAGGCTTCGACCTGGTTGTTGAGATCAACACGATCCAGTCGATACCCCGCGCGCGACGGCACGAGGCGATTGCGGCGATTGCCGGCACCGTCGCACCCGGCGGGCGCCTGTTCGTGCGATGCCTCGCCCGCGGGGATGGCGAAAGCACACCGACACGTCCCTGGGCCGTCAGCCGCGCCGATCTGGGGACGTTCGCCAGTGAAGGCATGCGTGAGGTCAGGTTCGAGGAGGGCATCGGGCTGAGCGGCCGGCCTTGCTTCCAGGTCGTCTACGCGCGGTCACCTGCCTGAGCACATCACGCGCCGACCGTCCGAAGACGACTCGTCGAAGGCGTCAGCTGGTGGTGGGCGGGGTCGACAACTGTCACGCAGGGTATTGAGCCTGCGGCCGAGTCACACTAAGGGCGGTCGATCGAGCCCGAACAGCCCAGCCGAGGGGGGTACGCATCTGAAGCGCCGCCGCGCCCCGGCCGGAGGACAACTGCGCGTGCACGCCGACGACGCCGCGTCGATTTCTGCGGTGCGCACACGCCGAACCTGCCGACGTCATCGGATGGAGCGCAGGCGGCCTGGTCGCCTTGGCGCTGGCCATCGAGCATCCGACCACCTGCCAGTCGCTGCTGCTCATCGAACCGTCGGTGCACGGCCTGCTCGGCGTCACACCGTCTGCCATCGCCATGACGCTGCGTGCCCGCGCGATCCGCGCGGCGCGCGGCCAACGCGCCGCGACAGACTTTGCCTACCGCTGGACCTTCGCCTACCGGGGACGCAAGCACAGCGTGTGGGACTCCATGCCGGCGCCGTGGCGCGAGCAGGTCTTGGCCCACGCCGCGGCAGTCACCGCCGAATGGCGCCTCGCGACGGATACTGCTCGCCAACGTCGTGTCAACCTACGTTGACATGGCCTGCGCGTCAATGTAGGTTGACGGCATGACTGAGGCTATCGACACGGCGGCGGCCGCCACGAGTCAAGACCCGCGCGTGGGCTTGCGTGCTGTGGCGGCGCTGCGGCAGCTGGTCGAGCGCCTGGAGGCACTGCAGGTGGACAGCGCCCGGCGTTTCGGCTGGTCCTGGGAGGAGATTGG
>Ga0137385_10003022_pt1 | contig 14506 bp, 9 predicted proteins | sample SagtaG_FD_104921 | JGI IMG/M metagenome (GOLD analysis project Ga0137385, IMG submission 104921) | Vadose zone soil microbial communities from Sagehorn Ranch, Mendocino, California, USA - Sage2_R_80_16 metaG | ecosystem: Environmental > Terrestrial > Soil > Vadose zone | place: USA: California...
AACAGTTTCTTGCGTCGCAGATCCCAGCGGGTTTCGTCAACCGCAGACGCAAGACGTGGATCACGCAGATCTAGCGCTTCGCGCCCGGCACAGACAGAGAGCCGGGCGCCGCTCGCAGCAAGGCGACTCAGTTCCCGCTCCAGGTACCAGCGGATGGCTTTGGGTGAAGCGAATTCACCCTCCAGCACCGGATTGTGGACTGACCAGGGCCGCTCCACGGTCAGCTGCGGGTAACGGCCAGCCTGGTCGGCTGCCTCCATGGCGTCACATAGCCGCTGGATCTCCGCCGCGTGCTGGCGGTCAGGCGTGGCCGAGAAGTCCGCTGACAAGGTCACCACGTCATCATGCCAGGGCGGTGACGCAGGCTCCGTGCGATCCAAACACAGCTGTGCGGATAGTGGCCTTGGCCAGCGCCTTCATGGGTCTCTGATCGTTAACGTCTGCGTCCCGACCTTGCGGGCTGCCTGCGTGCTATGTCAGGATTACGCACCTTAAACGTTCGTTCAAGAAGTACATGTGATGGGACTGCCGATGAGTGGCCGCGTGTGCAGCACCACCGTTGCCCGCTCGCGAACCTTGCCGCCCATCTGACAAAGCCGGCTCGATCTGCGGGAGTTGGACGTGGGCACTAGGACGCACTTCGGCACATGGACCCGCCCCGGACTGCGCAAGCACAGGTCGGCGGCTCTGCTCGCGGCTGCCGCGGCCGTCCTGATCTTGGCGGCCTGTGGCGGCGGGTCGGCCAGCGGTGGCGGCAGCGCGGTCAAGGAGGGCGGGGTGTAGCTGCGCATCATCGACCGGCACACCGGCACGCAGCGCTTGACCCAGACCGCCAGCCCGCACGTCACGCTGGAACTGGCCGGCAACCCCGAGTACCAGGCCGCCAGCGTCACGGTGCGCACCGAATCGCTGATCCAGCCGCCGACCTGGCACGACGTGGACCTGGTCAGCGGCGAGTGGCAGCTGCGCAAGCGGCAGCAGGTGCCGGGTTACGACCCGGCCCGGTACCGGACCGCGCGGTTCGCCGTGCCCGCAGCCGACGGCACGCAGATCCCGGTCACGGTCGCCTACCGGGCCGGGTTCCGCCGGGATGGCAGCTCCCCCTGCCTGCTCTATGGCTACGGCGCGTACGAGGCGTGCTCGTGGCCCGAGTTCAGCCTGCCGGTGGCCAGCCTGCTGGACCGCGGCTACCTGTACGCGGTCGCGCACGTCCGCGGCGGCGGGGAGGGCGGCAGGCGGTGGTGGCTCGACGGACGGCTGGACCGCAAGAGGAACACGTTCACCGACTTCATCACGGTCGCGGAGGCGCTGGCCGCTGACGGCTGGGCCGCCCCGGACAAGATCGTCTCCCGCGGCCTGTCCGCCGGGGGCCTGCTGCAGGGGACGGTGTTCTCGATGGCCCCGCGGCAGTGGCGGGCGGTGGTCGCGGAAGTCCCGTTCGTCGACTGCGTCACCACCATGCTGGACCCCGGCATCCCGCTGACGGCCGCCGAGTGGGACGAATGGGGCGACCCGCGGGATCCCCCGGCCCGCGCCTACCTGGCGTCCTACAGCCCGTACGACAACGTGCCCGACGGGGTGCGGCCGAGCCTGCTCGTCACCGGCAGCCTGCATGACCCGCGCGTACTGATCCATGAGCCGGCGAAATGGGTGGCCCGCCTGCGCGCCACCGCCGCGCCGGGCGGCCGGCTGTTGTTCCGCCCCGAACTGGGCGCGGGCGCTCATGTGGGCCCGGCCGGACGTTACGACCTGCTCCGGTACGAGGCCGAGATCCTCGCATTCATCCTGGACGAAGCCGGCATCGCGCCGGCACTCATCCTGGACGCGGGCTCCAGCAGGCGCGCGGCGGGCTGATGGCGACCGCGCATACCGCCGCCGCACGCCTCCAGTTCACCGGCGCCTCCTCTGGGACGGGACACGGCTCCGGCTCTTGTGACTCGGCACCGGGTGCGCTGGTTGCACAAGCCCGGCGAATCCCGGTAATCAGCCCGAACGACCCTGGTCCACGCCCGCGAGCAGGTGGCACGCGATCGCGGCGGCAGCGACCACGTTGAGCGAGTCGACTCCGGAAGCCAGGGCGCCTGGATGCATCGGGATACGGACGGCCTGATCGGCCTCGTGCAGCCAGCGCGACGACAGGCCGTCACCCTCGGCGCCGAGCAGCAGTGCGATCTTCTGGGCGATCCGCTGGGCGGTCCGCTGACCGGCTACGGCCGCGCCGATCGGCGCGGCCGCCGGGTCCGGTGTCAGCGCGAGCAGCCGGAACCCGGCCGCCCGCAGCCCGGCCAGGCCGTCGAACCAGCCGGTCATGCGGGCGTAGGGGATGGCGAACACCGCGCCCATGGAAACCTTCACCGCACGCCGGTAGAGCGGGTCGGCGCATCTCGGCGACAGGAACACGGCATCCACGCCGAGCGCGGCGGCGCACCGGAAGATGGCCCCGACGTTAGCGTGGTCGACAAGATCCTCGAGCACGATCACCCGCCGGGCCACGGCGGCCAGCGCCGCGACCTCCGGGAGCGGCTTGCGGTGCAGCGAGGCTAGCGCCCCGCGGTGGACGCGGTACCCGGTGAGCTGCTCGGCGGTCTTGTCCGTGACGACGTACACCGGGGCGCCGGTCGCGGCCAGCCGCGGAAGGAGCGCCGGGAGATCAGCCAGCCTCCGCTCGGCGACCAGCACCGAGCGCACCGGGTAACCGGCCGCAACAGCCCGGCTGATCACCTTCGTCCCCTCGGCGATGAACAGGCCCTGCCCAGACTCCAGCCTGGTGCGCAGCTCCATGTCCGTCAGCCGCGCGTAGTCCGCCAGCCGCGGATCGGTCACATCGGTGACGAACTCCCGCATCCTAAGCCCCGGCCGCTTCGCGGGTTTCCCGGTACCGGGCGATCAGGTCCCGCGGCGCCGGGGCGTCCTCCGGCACCCCGGGGACCGCGCCGCGCAGGAAGCTGCGGATCGCATCGGCGAACAACTGCTCGGCGGTGCGCGTATTCGCCGCCAGGGCCTCGGCGAGCATCGGCTCGGCATCGGCGTCCACATTCGCGAACACCTGGCCGGCCCGGGCCGGGCTCTTGGCCGCTTCGGCCAGGGACGCGCCCAGCGTGAGCGTGTCCAGCCCGTCGATGACGGCGATCCGCGCCTCCAGCGGGACACCGACGGCGGCGAGGATCTGCACGCCGAGCTCGTAGTTCCAGATCAGCACGTCCCGCGGCATGAACTCCAGCAGGATCGGCGCCGCGTTGCGGTGGCTCAGCACCGCCCGCCGGAACGACAGGCTGATCCCGGTAAACCAGTCGACCCAGGTGCGGCAGGCGGCCGGGGCTGGGACCCGGCTTTCCAGCACGATCGCCCGCGCCACCGTGCGCAGGATGTCGGCCCGGTCCTGGAAGTGGTGGTACAGCGACGGCGCCTGAACCTTCAGTTCACGGGCCAGCCTGGGCAGGCTGAACGCGTCGAGGCCGTCGGCGTCGATAATGCGCAGCGACGCCTCGACCACAGCGTCGTGGCTGATCAAAGGACTGGAGGGGCGGGGCATAACGTCATTATCCCGTCGTGCGAGAGACCGGGGGCAGGGCTGGTAACCCCGCCCGTTCGGTTCAAATTCATGCCGTCCCCTTCCCTAGCGGCGGCCGATGCGGTAAACCTAAATGCTATAGGTTTTTCCCGAGGAGGCCATGATGACACCCACGGCCATCGCCACCCGTAGCGACCGGATTCAGCGGACCCTCGAGCACCTCCGCCAGCACACCACCGACACGACCGGGCAGCTCGTCCCGTTCGGCCCCGGCCAGTACACCGACCCCGGGCTCGCGCAGCGGGAGCGGGACCTGGTGTTCGGCCGGGTGCCGTCGATCGCGGCCCACGCCAGCGAGCTGCCCGAGCCGAACGACTTCATCACGCTGCAGATGCCGCGGAACCGGGTGATCGTGGCGCGCCAGCTCGACGGGTCGGTGAAGGCCTTCGTGAACGTGTGCCGGCACCGGGGTGCGCTGCTGGAGGAGCAGGAGAGCGGGCGCTGCCGCTTGTTCTCCTGCGGGTACCACCGGTGGTCCTACAACATCGACGGGTCGCTGCGGGCGATCACCCGCGAGGCCACGTTCGGCGAGGTGGACCGGTCCCAGCACGGGCTGATCGAGCTTCCGGCGCAGGAGCGGCACGGCCTGATCTGGATGGTCGACCGGGCGGGCGCGCCGATCGACGTCGCCGCGTGGTTGGGCCCGGAGATGGACGAGATCCTGGCCGGGTACCGGCTCGGCGAGCTGACCGCCTTCCGGTCCGAGGGGTTCGACGAGCCGGCCAACTGGAAGCTGATGCAGGACGCGTTCGTGGACAACTACCACATCCAGTACGCGCACCCGAACACGGCGGGCAAGCACATCCACACCAACGTGCAGACCGTGGAGGACTTCGGCCGCCACGCCCGGATGGTGAGCCCGCGCAAGGCCATCGACCGGTTCCTGGAGGAGGATCCGGGCGATACCGACCTCGGCCCGTATGTCACCGAGGGGCACTTCCTGCTGCCGAACAGCACGCTGCTGCGCCAGCCCGACGACCACTTCGAGCTGCTCACCTTCCGGCCGCATCCGACCGACCCCGGGCGTTCCCGGATGGAGATGCGGCTGCTGGTCCCGCCGCTGGAAGCCAGCGAGATGGCGCCTGAGCGCTACTCCCGTGTCTGGGAGAAGAACTGGGCGATCCTGCTGGCTGTGCTGCACCAGGAGGACTTCCCGCTGCTGCGCAGCTCGCAGGAGGGGCTGGCCAGCGCCGACGCAGGCGGGATGATGCTGGGCCGCAACGAGATGGTCAACCAGATCTTCCACCGGGAACTGAGCAAGCTGCTCGAGGCTTAAGGGGCGTGCGATGACCGAACTCGTCACCGACGGGCTCAGCTACTGGGCCCGGCAGGCACCGGGCCGCCCGGCCATCGTCTTCGACGGCACCGACCTGGTCGACTACCAGGGCCTGGACCGCTGGACCGACGCCGCGGCCCGCGCCCACGCCGAGGCCGGGCTGCGGGCCGGAGACCGGATCGGCATCATCGGGGACAACAGCCTGGAATGGGTGGTCGCGGCGATCGGAGCGCTCAAGCTCGGCGCGATCGTCGTCCCGTTCAACAACCGGTTCACCCCGGACGAGCTGCGCTACCTGGTCGACGACGCCGAGCCCGCGATGGTGCTCGCCGACGAGGCGCACCGGGACCGGATGGCCGCGGCGCTGGCCCGCGCTCCAAGCGCAGTAACGCTACGGCCGCTGGACGCGTTCACCGGGCTGCGGCACGAGCGAGCCGCTGCGGTTCCCCGCCCGGCCGCGGGCCCGGACGACGTCACCCAGATCGTGTACACCAGCGGGACCAGCTCCCGGCCCAAGGGCGTGCTGTTCACCCACCGGTCCACGTTCAACCTGATCGCCGACTTCGCCTTCGCCGAGCCCGCGCTGCGCCCGGGAGCCCGGATCATCTACGTGCTGTCCATGTCGGGTGCGCCCGGCCTGCTGTGGCACATCCTGCACCCGCTGACCCGGGGCCTGTCGATCTTCTACGAGCGCGGCTTCGAGCCCGCCCGCACACTGCGCCGCCTGGCGGAGGCGAAGATCCAGATCATGGCGGGGGTGCCGGTCCTGTTCGAGCAGATGGCCAAGCTCCCGGACTTCGCGGCGGCCGACCTGTCGTCGCTGGAGCTGGTGACCATCGCCGGGGCCAGGGCCCTGGTGCCGGTCATCCGGGCCTGGCTGGACAAGGGGGTGCTGCTGCGCCAGGCCTACGGCATGACCGAGCTGGGCGGCATCTCCACGCTCAACCCGGCCGAGCAGGCGGTGGACCGGCCCGAGTCGGTCGGCCGGGGCACCGTGTTCACCCGGCACCGCGTCGTCCGGCCGGACGGCGCCGACTGCGACGCGGAGGAGCCGGGCGAGATCATCGTCTCCGGGCCCGGCGTCACGCCCGGCTACTGGCGGAACGAGGCCGCCTACGCCGAGGCCATGCGGGAGGGGTGGTTCCACAGCGGCGACGTCGGCGTCAAGGACGCCGACGGGTTCATCCGGGTGGTCGACCGGCTCAAGGACATCATCATCACCGGCGGGTACAACGTGGCGCCCTCAGAGATCGAGGCGGTGATCAGCGAGCTGCCCGCGGTGCTCGAGGTGTGCGTCGTCTCGATGGCCGACGCCAAGTTCGGCGAGACACCGGCGGCCGTCATCTACGCCCGGGAAGCCATCACCGCCGAGAAGGTCACCGCGCATTGCCGGGAGCGCCTGGCCAGCTACAAGGTCCCCCGGCGCGTGATCGTCCAGGATCAGCCGCTCGAGCGGATGGCCAGCGGCAAGATCGCCCGGCGCGCAATCAGGGACGCGTACCCCGCGCTCGCGGGGGCCGCGCAGCCGGTCGGGTGACCCGGGGTGATCAGCTACGCGTGGCGGAAGGTGTTCGGCGCGGACGAGGAGCGTGAGCTGCGGGAGATGCTGGCCGAGGCGGTCGAGGCGGACGCCGAGGCCGGTTTCCCGGCGGTGAGCCTCGACCAGCCGTACCGGGACGACGCCTCGCACCTCGTCGTCCGGCTGCTCCCGGACGGCCGTCCGGGACACGACGCTTCCGCCGTGGTCGCGGCCTACCTGCGGGTCGAGCCCGACCCGGGCGGAGGCCCGGCCACCGCGCGGTACGTAGTGCGGCCGGGCCTGCGGTCCAGGGGGATCTCTACCCTGCTGCTGGAAACCCTCGGACTTGACCTGCGCGCCGAGGGCGGATGGGGCGGCACCGGCGTCTCGGCGCTGCGTATCTGGGCCCGTGGCGACCATCCCGCCGCCCAGCGCCTGGCCCGCCGGTTCGGGCACGTCGGCGTGCGGCCGGGGCGGCGCCAGTGGCAATTGCTCGCGCCGCTGCGGGCTGGCGGCCTGCCCGCCCGCCAGGACGTCCGGCCCCGGCCGCCGGCCGACGCGGCCGAACACGCCGCCTTGGCCGCGTTGTGGCACCGGCGGGCCGGCCGGGAAGAGCTCCCGGGCCGCGCTGCGGTGCTGATCGCGGACTCTGAGGTCACGGGAGCGGTCTGGTACGAACCTGACGCGGGCGAGCGCACCGAGTACGGCACCGCGGGCCGGATCCTCACCGTGCTGGCCGAGCCGGACCGTGAGGAACTCCGGGCCGCTCTGATGGCCGCGGCCATGACCGGCCTGCGGGACCGCGGGCTCCGCGTGGCCGCGATCACCGTCGATGCCGAGGACCAGGCGCTCACCCGGGACTGCCGCCTGCTCGGCTTCCGGCACGACCAGACCGACGTCGAGTATCTGATGGGGTGCCGATGACGGATCGGCCCGTGCTCGCCGGTGAGGTCCCCGCCGATCTCGTCACGGTCGCGGAACGGCACGGGCAGGTCGTGGCGGCCGGCGACAGCGCGACCACGCTAGCCGACTTCCGGGCGGACCGGACCGGCCAGCTGATCGGTTCGGCTCGCCTGCCCGACCGGCTCGTCTCGTCCCGGCTGCTGCGCCTGGAGGCGGAGCCGGATGGCCTGTTCGCCGCCTACATCCGCTACACCGCCCACGACGGCGGCACCACCGTGCTGCGCTCGGTGTGGATCAGGCTGGACGAGGGCTGGCGCGTCACCCAGGTGCGCAACATCCCGGCCACGCCGCCGGTGATGGCCTCGGCCGGGCCGCGGGACGACGGGCTCGACGCGCCGCACTGGGAGGGCCTGAGGGACGGCGAGGTCCGAGTGCAGCGCTGCGGGCGGTGCGGGCACTGGATCTGGGCGCCGCAGCCGGCCTGCCCGCGCTGTCACGGCTTCGAGCTGGCCTGGCCCACGGTCGAGCCTGCCGGAATCGTTTACTCCTGGACCCGCACCTGGCAGCCGTTCTCCCCCGAACTCTCCGGGCACGTTCCGTTCGTCATCGTGCTCGCCGAGCTGCCCTCCGCTGGCGGGCGCCGACTACTCGGCGTGCTTCACGACGGCGACAGCACCGACGTGCGAGTAGGCCAGGCGGTGCGAGGCGAGATCGATCCGGCTCCCGATCCTGACGGCTGGCCCGTACTGCGCTGGCGGCTGGTGTGAGCCGGTCGCTTCGCGGGGCGGCCTCGGTGGCGGGGATCGGCGCCACCCCGTACTACAAGCGCGGAACGAGCCCGCACTCCGCGCTGCGGCTGACGCTGGAAGCGATCCTGGCCGCGTGCGCCGACGCCGGGCTCGACGCCCACGACGTCGACGGCTTCGTCTCCTACGCCAACGACGTGAGCGAGGGCCTCGCGGTCGGCGCGGCCCTAGGCGTCCGCGAGATCCGCTGGTCGACCATGGTGTGGGGCGGCGGAGGCGGCGGCGTCGCCGCGGCGGTCAACGCGGCGGCCGCGGCGGTGGCCAGCGGCCAGGCCGAGCACGTCATCGTGTACCGCGGGCTCACCGAGGCCGACGACGGGCGGCAGAGTTACGGGAAGGGACACTTCCCGCCACTGCTGTCCGCCCACGGGGTGCTCACGCCGGCTCAGGTCTGCGCGCTGCGGACCCAGCGGATGCTCGAGGTCGACGGGGTACCCAGGTCCGCGCTGGAGGCGCTGGTCCAGGCGTCCTACCACCACGCGCAGCAGAACCCGGACGCCGTGGCCTACGGCCGCCCCCTCGACCACGACACCTACGCCGGGGCCCGGTGGATCTCCGAGCCGCTGCGCCTGTTCGACTGCTCCCGGGAGAACGACGGAGCCGCCGCGGTCCTGGTCACGTCGGCCGAACGGGCCAGGGACCTGCGTCCGGTACCGGCCTACGTGCTGTCCGGCGTGCAGGGCGCCGGGCCGGACTGGAGCGAGTCGGCCGAGAACAACGCCGCCTACACCAGCGCGGGCTTCCACCCGGCCCTGGTCGCCCGGCTCTGGACCGAGGCGGGCGTCGGGCCTGAGGAGACCGATGTCGTCCAGGTGTACGAGAACTTCAGCGGCCCGGCCGTGGCGTCCCTGGTCGATCTCGGGCTGTGCCCACCGGGCGCGGACGCGGGATCGTTCATGACCCTGCCCAACCTCATCGCGCCGACGGGCACGCTCCCGGTCAACACCGCGGGCGGGAACCTCGCCGAGGGCTTCGTCCACGGGGTCGGGCTGGTCCTCGAGGCGGTCCGGCAGATCCGCGGCACCTCGGCCAACCAGGTCCCCGGCGCGGACATCTCGCTGCTGCTCGGCGGCCCGGTCGCGCCGCTCGTCAGCGCGACCGTCTTCGGCTCGGCGGCGAGCCTGTGACCAGCCGACCGTTAACCGCAGGCTGGTGTTCGCGCGGGTGAGCTCTTCCCTGCCGATCCTGACCGGCCCCGGGCGGACGGCGCCCAGGCCGAGCGCCGTCCGCCTCTGCCCGGCTAGCGCAGTGTCCGGAACGCATCCCGCATTTCGGCGGCGAACAGGTCCGGCTGTTCCCTAACGGTTGGCGATTCGCGCAGCCCGGTCAGTAGCTGTCGGCGTCGATGATGGCTTCGGCGAAAGCCTGCGGAGCCTGGCGTATCCGACGCTCAGTAGGCCCGCGTCGACCTGCTTCAACGCGCCGAACGCGGTGCTCGTTCCCGGCTTCATCGGTGTCGTATCCATCGGGCTCATCTTCGGTGCCGTGCCCTTCGTCGTCCTGTGGCGTTCACAGCGACCTCCTGGGAATGCGCTCACGTTGTGCCTGCTGTCCACAGTCGCGCCCGGGGCCATACGATCGCGCCAGTGAACACCCTGGCCGGTGCCCTGGCCTGTGACGGCAGCACCGGTCCGACCTTCCGCTGTCGCCTCGTGGGTGTTGCCGTGCGGCGTGCTCATCCGCGTGAGCGCGCTGATACTGGTGCCATGACTGAGACTGAGTCGTTCGGGGAGCCTCAGCCGCCGCCGATCCCACTTGAGCCGCCGCCGCCGCTGCCGCTGATATGAGGCGGCGCAAGCAGGTCAGCTGGTCCGACGCGCCGGTCACCAACGCCACAGTAAGCAGCGCTTTGCGCGATGGCCGCGCGAAGGCGGCCATCGCGTGCGGCTAATCCAGCAACTCGATTACCAGTTCCGGCGGGAGGCCGTGGGTCTGGTGCAGGTACCGCAGATCCGCCTCGGTCAGAGGCCGGCCAGGGCGGAGCTGGTCCAGTACCCTGCGGCCGCGGGTGAGCAGGCTGGCGAACCGGCGTTCCTCGCTGCGGAGTACCTCGCGGACCTGGCCGCTCACCTCGTGCTGACCGAACTGCCTCAAGGTCTGCTTGACCAGCGACGTTGGCAGGTCATCTAGCGTCCTGCTGCTGTCGGGGCGCCACAGCACCGTCAGCGCCCGCCGGAGCAGCCGCCGCAGGACATAACCCCGGCCGGTATTGGATGGGGTGACGCCGTCGCCGATGATTACGATGCTGGATCGCAGGTGGTCGGTGAGCAAGCGCAGCGACTGCTGGTCGGGCTGCCACAGGTGGGTCAGCTCGGTCGTCCAGGGCCGGAAGGCGTCACACCCGTACACCGAAGGCTGGCCTTGCACCACCATCGACAGCCGCTCCAGGCCCATCCCTGTGTCCACGCTGCGCTGCGGCAGCGGCTCCAGGCTGCCGTCGCCGTGCCGTCGGTAGCTCATCGTCACGTGGTTCCACAGCTCCATCCAGCGCCCGTCGGTACTGGGCGTGCCCTGCGGCGGGTCGTCGCTGGTCCACGCGAACAGCTCCGAATCCGGGCCGCACGGGCCTATCGGGCCGTTGGACCACCAGTTATCCGGCCCGAGCCGCTCGACCGGGACGCCGAGCTCGCTCCAGGTCTGCCATGACGCCAGATCGGGGCCCACCTGATCATCGCCGCCGAACACCGTGGCGTGCAGCCGGTCCCGGCCGATGCCCAAGCCGTCGGTGAGCAACTCCCAGCCCCAGCGCAAGCTCTGCGGCCCGTCGTAATCGCCCAACGACCAGGAGCCCAGCATCTGGAACACGGTCAGATGGCGGTCATCGCCGACCTCGTCCAGATCGGTGGTGCGCAGGCAGCGCTGCACGCCGACCAGCCGCCTGCCCTGCGGGTGGGGGCGGCCTTCGAGATACCGGGTCAGCGGATGCATCCCCGCGGTGGTGAAGAGCACCGGGTCACCGTCGGGCGGCACCAGCGAGCTACCCGGCACCACCTGATGGCCCCGGTCACCGAAGAATTCCAGGAAGGTCGGAGTCGTTTCGGTCACGTTCATGGCATGTCCCTTCTGGTTTCCGGCACCGGAAAGGAACCGCTGGCGCGGCCATGATCACAAGGGCGCTAGCGAACCGTTCCCGGTCGCCAGCGGAATTACGTCAGGTCAGGCAGCGGCAAACCGGCGAGCAGATAGCTCGCGCGGCAGCGCAGATGAAACTGACCTTCATTTCTCCACTGTAAGCCGGTCCGCCCACCGGGCCAAAGGGATTTACCCCGAGTCTCTTGACAGGCCGCTCAGCTGATAACGAGGAGGAGGTCACCGCCTTCGACGGGCTGGACTGGGTTGATAGCGAGCCTGGCCACAGTGCCGTCCAGCGGCGCGGTGATGGCCGCTTCCATCTTCATGGCCTCGATGGTCGCGATTACCTGCCCTGCCGTGACGGGGCTCCCCTTCGTTACCTGGAGGGTCACGGTGCCGACGAACGGGGCGGGAACGTGCCCCGGGATCGAGCGGTCGGCTTTCTCGGCGGTCTTGTCCGTCGCCTCGACGCTCCGGTCGCGGACGGTGACCGGGCGAAGCTGGCCGTTGAGGGTACCGATCACGGTGCGCATGCCCCGGTCGTCGGGGTCGGAGACGGCCTGGATGCCGAGCAGCAGCCGCACTCCCGGTTCGAGGTCGACGGCGTACTCGACTCCTTCCTGCAGGCCGTAGAGGAACTCCCGGGTAGGCAAGAGGGATACATCACCGTAGGTGACGCGGTGCTCGGCGAAGTCCCTGGCCGGTCCTTGGAATAGGAGCCGGTTGAGTGCTGCCCGCGGCCGCTCAGCCAGGTAGCGAAGGTCCTCGTCGGTCAGCGGCGCAGGCGGGCTGGCCGGGCGGCGGCCGGCCAGCGCGGCGGTGCGGAACGGCTCGGGCCAGCCTCCCGGGGGGTCGCCAAGCTCACCGCGGAGGAACCCGATGACCGAGTCGGGCAGGTCGTACTTGCCGGGGTCGCTAGCAAAGTCGTCGCTGCTGACACCGGTTCCGACCAGTTGCAGCGCCAGGTCGCCGACGGCTTTCGACGACGGGGTGACCTTGACGAGCCGGCCGAGGAGCTGGTTGGCGGCGGCGTAGGCGTTTTCTACGTCCTCGAACCGCTGGCCTAGGCCCAGTGCCATGGCCTGCTGACGCAGGTTGGACAACTGACCGCCGGGAATCTCGTGGGTGTAGACGCGGCCCGTCGGCGAGGGCAGGCCGGACTCGAACGGGGCGTACAGGCGGCGGACCGCTTCCCAGTAGGGCTCAAGGTCGTTGACGGCACGCAGGCTCAGGCCGGTGGCCCGGTCGGTGTGGTCGGTGGCGGCGACGATCGCCGACAGTGGTGGCTGGCTGGTTGTGCCGGCCATGGAGGCGACCGCGCCGTCGACGGCGTCCGCCCCCGCCTGCCATGCGGCCAGCAGGGTGGCGAGCTGGCCTCCCGCGGTGTCATGGGTGTGCAGATGGACGGGCAGGTCGAAGCGTTCCCGCAGGGCGGTGACCAGCGTGGCTGCCGCCGGGGGGCGCAGCAGCCCGGCCATGTCCTTTATGGCCAGGATGTGGGCGCCGGCGCTGACGATCTGCTCGGCCAGCCGCAGGTAGTAGTCCAGGGTGTAGAGCCGCTCGCCCGGATCCGACAGGTCCGCGGTGTAGCACAGCGCTACCTCGGCGACGGCGGTGCCGGTGCCGCGGACGGCGTCGATCGCGGCCCGCATCTGGTTGACGTCGTTGAGGGCGTCGAAGATCCGGAAGATATCGATGCCAGCGGCGGCCGCCTCCTGGACGAACACCTCGGTCACCGTTTCCGGGTAGGGGGTGTATCCGACGGTGTTGCGGCCGCGCAGCAGCATCTGCAGGCAGATGTTGGGCACCGCCTCGCTGAGCGCGGCCAGGCGCTCCCACGGGTCTTCGTGCAGGTAGCGCAGCGCGACGTCGTAGGTGGCACCGCCCCAGGCTTCCAGCGACAGCAACTCCGGGACGGTGCGTGCAACATGCCCGGCAACCGCCAGCAGGTCCCGGCTGCGCACCCGGGTGGCCAGCAGCGACTGGTGCGCGTCGCGGAACGTGGTGTCGGTGACCGCCAACGCCGACTGGCGACGCAACCCCCGCGCGAACTCCTCCGGGCCAAGGGCGCGGAGCCGCTGCCGCGACCCGGCGGGCGGTGGGGAGCCGAGGTCGGCCCGGGGAAGCTTCTCTACGGGGTCGACCAGCCGCGGCGGCTGGCCGTGCGGGCGGTTGACCGTCACGTCGGCCAGGTAGGTCAGCAGCTTGGTGCCCCGGTCAGCGGAGATCCGCGGGGCAAGCAGCCGCGGGTGGTCCTCGATGAACGAGGTGGTGACCCGGCCGCCCCGGAAGTCGGGGTCGTCGAGCACCGCGGTGAGGAACGCGATGTTGGTCGGCACGCCGCGGATGCGGAACTCGGCCAGCGCCCGGCGAGCCCGCCGGATCGCGGCGGGCAGGTCCGGTCCGCGGCAGGTGAGCTTGACCAGCAGCGAGTCGTAGTGTGCCGCGATCTCGGCGCCGAGAGCAGTGCCGCCGTCCAGCCGTACGCCCGCGCCGCCGGGTGACCGGTAGGCAGTGATGCGGCCGGTGGCAGGCCGGAAGCCGTTGGCGGGGTCCTCGGTGGTGATGCGGCACTGCAGCGCGGCCCCGCGCACCACGATCGCGTCCTGCGACAGGCCTATGCCGGGCAGCGTCTCGCCGGCGGCGATGCGCAGCTGAGCCTGCACCAGGTCGACGTCGGTGACCTCCTCGGTCACGGTGTGCTCGACCTGGATGCGGGGGTTCATCTCGATGAACACATGGCGTCCGGCCCGGTCGACAAGGAACTCCACCGTGCCGGCGTTGACGTAGCCGATCGCGCGCGCGAACGCCACGGCGTCGGCGCAGATCCGCTGCCGCAGGTCCGGATCCAGGTGCGGCGCGGGTGCCAGTTCCACCACCTTCTGATGCCGGCGCTGCACCGAGCAGTCACGGTCGAACAGGTGGATCACGTTGCCCGCGGCGTCCGCGAGGACCTGCACCTCGATGTGCCGCGCGTCGACTACTGCCTGCTCCAGGTACACCGCGGGGTCACCGAACGCGGCCTCCGCTTCCCGCATCGCAGCCCCTAGTGCCTCCGGCAGCTCCGCGGAAGTGCCGACGCGGCGCATACCGCGTCCCCCTCCCCCGGCCACCGCCTTGACGAACACCGGGAACTCCATGGCACCCGCCGCCTCGACCAGAACCGCCAGGTCAGCGCTCGGCTCGCTGGACGCCATCACCGGCAGCCCCGCCGCGCGCGCCGCGGCGATCGCCCTGGCCTTGTTGCCCGCCAGTTCCAGGATTTCGGCGGGCGGCCCGACAAAGGTGATCCCTGCCCGGGCGCAGCCCTCGGCGAGATCGGGGTTCTCTGACAGGAACCCGTACCCCGGGTAGACCGC
>Ga0137385_10003029_pt1 | contig 14491 bp, 23 predicted proteins | sample SagtaG_FD_104921 | JGI IMG/M metagenome (GOLD analysis project Ga0137385, IMG submission 104921) | Vadose zone soil microbial communities from Sagehorn Ranch, Mendocino, California, USA - Sage2_R_80_16 metaG | ecosystem: Environmental > Terrestrial > Soil > Vadose zone | place: USA: California...
TAAGCACTCCCGGATACGCCCGGACCCGTGAGCTGGCTGATGAGGTCAACCGAGAGGGCGCGGCGGGCAAGATCGGCGTGATGGCGAACCAGGTGGTCCGGGCCGCGCTGAGGAACACGCCCGAGGCACCGCTGCTGAAGGACCAGGACGCGATGGACAAGGTGCTCCGCAGCACCAGGGAGGCCATCAGGGAAGCCTGGGCTGGCGAGCAGGCCGCGACGGACGCGCACCGAGCGGCAGTCAAGATTGCGAAGACCGAGGCGCATACTGTTGCCGTGGCTAGGCTGGCGGCAGAACGGAGGACCGCGTGATGGGCGCACGAGCAGGCGGTGACACGCTCCAGGGCAGGCAGGCGTACGGCGTGCTGACCTGGGTGTACGAAGACCCGCAGGCGCGCTCGGCCGAGGGCCGGGCCAGGGTAACCGAGCTGGCTAGGACGGCTACCGGTGCCGCGCTGCGCGAGATCCAGGACGTAGGCACCATGCTGGCCAGGCTGGCCGGGACGGCACAGCTGTCTGGGATCACTGACCAGGTGCTCGACCTGGCGTTTCACCCGGACCAGAAGCGCGGGCCGGACGGCAGGTGGATTAAGGAGGGCGGGCTGATCACTGCCCAGATGAAGTCCTCCTCCGTCCAGTCTGAAGCCGACCTCATCACTGCTGAGCACGCCCGGCAGATCGTGGCTGAGGCTACTCGCGAGATGAAGGCCGAGCAGAAGCAGGTGGTCAGGGAGATGGTGGCCAAGGTGCAGGCGGTGAACGCCAAGCTGGAGGCTGCGAAGGACCTGGCCGAGTCTGAATCCAAGCACAAGCACAAGGTCAAGCTTGCCGTGGAGGGCCTGCTGGCCATCGGCAGCGGGATCATCGCGCTGATCTCAGCGAGGATGGGCGCACCGGAAGCTGTCTCCGTGCTGGCACCAGTCGCCCCGTTTATCGTCCAGGCCGTCATCGAGTTCGTGAAGAGGCTTTGATGGCACTCAGCGCAGAGGACCGGCAGAAGGCAATCGACGTGATGATGCAGGTCCTGACGGTCAACGGCATGGACCAGGAAGACGCGGAAACGCTAGCCGAAGAAGTCATTGACGAGGTGATCAGGCAAGGTGACAGCTTAAGCTGATCAGCAAGTAGACGCCCCGGCAGCGTGGCTGCGCTCCGGGGCTGGCAGCCTTCGAGGGAGGCTACGTGGCCACGGTACCCGTCGTGATAGACGGCAGGTCAAAGCACCGGCTGTACAGCGCATGGATAGCAATGCTCAGCCGGTGCGAGAAACCGAATGACAAGCAGTACAAGAACTACGGCGGCCGGGGCATAACAGTCTGTCCTGAGTGGCATGACTTCTGGACGTATGCACGGTGGATCGAGGCCAATATCGGTCCCCGGCCCGACGACTGGCAGATCACGCTTGACCGGATCAACAACGATCACGGGTACGAGCCAGGCAATGTTCGCTGGGCAGATCGCAGGACCCAGCGGCTCAACGGACAGGATCATCGCGTTCCGCTCAGCGTCTTGCAGGCAAGGGCAGCGGCAAGGTTGGACCGACTTGGGTGAGCGCGGCATGTTAGCCGTCTTTCGGGTGCAGGGTCTAGCATGTGTGACTATCGACTGAGTTAAGGTTCAGGTAGAGAGTCACACTTTCTGGGAGGCCCGATGGCCGGACGCCTGGCAACGGGGACGCTAGCTGCGCGAGGTGCCGGGAATCCCGCCGCTCTCGCTGCCTTCATCGCCAGCCGGGCTCGCGGCCAGCAGGCGATGAGCTTCACCAGCGCAGCTGACCCGGACGCCTGCCCCCGGTGCGGGTACGTCAAGGAGACAATCAGCCTCTCCAACCAGCTTGACCTGGCCAGCCCGCGCTACCCGGTAGCCAGCCCGAGCGACGTGCTGGTCAGCCGCACCCCGCAGGGCACCGCGTCTATCCGGCACCGCCGGGGAGGCACGCTGATCGGGGAGATCAGGCAGGGCGAGCAGGGCTGGCAGGCCGTTTACGAGGGCAGGGACCTGTCGTCGCATACGCACCAGCGCGGCGCGCTTGCCGAGCTGCTGGGCACCTGGAACAAGGGCACCGGCAGCCTGGCGCGACCGGCGGCGGCTGAGGGGTCAGCACTTCAGCCGCCCCCGGCCCAGACACCGCTGATGGAGCGGTTCGGCGTCCCGGCCGTCCGCACGTTCGCCTTCCCCAGCACCAGCTCATCGTCCGGGCCACGCACCACGTCAGCTGGCTCGGATGACGACGACGACGACGACACGCCCAATGACCTCGGTCCCAAGGGCAAGTCCGTGCACAAGAAGCTGAAGTCCAAGGGCTGGCCGCACGACAAGGCTTACGCCTTCGCCAAGCGGGCCGACAACATGGGGAAGTAGCCATGGACACCGCTGCGGTCCTGACCCCGTTCGACCGGGGCACCGCGATCAACCTCGGCAACAGGCTCTGGCGCAAGCGCGTGCTGCCCGTCGATGACGTGGAGTACCAGGGCCGCACGCTGCACTTCACCCATGACTACCTGGCCAGCCTGGAGCAGGCGTTCCGTGACCGGGCCTACGACCAGGTGAGCTTTCAGCTCGCGGACGCCAAGAACACGCACACGAACGACCCGGAACGTCACCGGGGAACCATCACCGACATGCGGGTGGAGGCGGACGGGCTGTGGGTGACGCTTAACCCCACCGAGGCTGGCGAGGCTCTCCTGAAGGAGAATCCCTACCTCGGGGTCAGCGCGAGAATTGTCGAGAATTACCCCAGGTCAGACGGCAAGTTCTACCCGGCGGCGGTGCAGCACGTCCTCGGTACCCTGGACCCGCGCATACCGGGCCTGGGCGCGTGGCAGGCCATCGAGAACGCCAACACGCCAGTCATCGTCATCGATCTCTCTGGAGCCAGCTTTGCTGGGGAGGAAGTAACCATGCCCGAACTGAACGCCCAGCAGCAGGCCAACCTGAGCAGGCTGCTCAACCTGGACTCGGCTGCGCTGGACAAGCTGCTCGGCACGCAGGCACCGCCTGCTCCCCCGGCACCGGCTGGCGGCACTGTAGTGCCGGGTGACGACGAGCTGACCGACCAGGAGCTGGCCGACCTCATCGACGCGATGAGCGACGAGGACCTGGAGGCCATGCAGCAGGACTTCCTCGCCGAGACCGGGGCCAGCGCGGCCAGCACCGGGCTGTCCAACGAGGCCCAGATGGCCATCGACCTGGCCAACAGCCGGGCGGACGAGACCGAGCGGCAGCTGGGCGTCTTCCAGATGCGCTTCGACCAGCAGCACTACGAGAACGAGAAGCGCAGCCTGGCTGACCTCGGCATCCCGCCGTACATCACCGAGCTGGCCCGGCCGCTGCTCCAGGGCTCGAACCACACCATCGACCTGGCCAACGGGCAGCGGGTGGACGCCGGTCAGGTCATGCGCAAGGTGCTGGGCGAGTACGCCAAGATGGCGCAGATGCTCGACCTCGGCGTCGAGCTGGGCACCGCGATGGACGAGCCCGAGGGTGCGACCCAGACCGCCGCCGAGACCCAGCGCGCCGACGTGATCGCGCGGGCCAAGCAGCAGATGGGGCTCGGTCAGTAGATGGCCCGTTACGTCGTCACCGTCCCGGTCACCATCGCGGCGACCGACTACCAGCACCCCGCCAGGGTGCACTTCGTCAGGCAGGTGGTGGAGCTGAGCGCGGCCGAGGTAACCGCGCTCGGCGCGGGCAACCTCCGGGCCGTGGCCACCAACACCATGCACGACACGCTCGGACTCCCGTACGCCGTATCGAACGGCAGCTAGGAAACCCTGAAAGGAGAGTAGTCGGATGAGTGCAGTCCTTCCGCACTACAAGATGGGGCCTGCGAACTTCCAGGTCAGCACGCTGATCTACGGCGGACAGCTCGTTGAGTTCACCACGGTGACCAACCCCACCACCGACCTCACGGTCAAACCTGCGGGCATTGCATCCAAGTTCGTTCTCGGCGTAGCCGGAAACGACGCCAACGTCATCGCCACCCAGACCGGAGCGGCCAACGCCTACGGCCAGCCGCTGATCGACATCAGCGTCCTGACCGACTACGTGTCCGTCTACTACGGCCACACGGACATCTGGGCCTGGTACTCCGCTGCTTGTGCCCAGGGCCAGCTTGTCATCGCGGCAGCCAATGGCACACTCAACACGGGTGGTGTTGCTCCCGCAACGGACCAGATCGTCGGCAAGTGCACGCACCCCGGTGGCGTGGCAGCGGCCATGCTCACCCAGCAGATCGGCGGCCAGGGCGCGGCATCCTTCTTCCTGGGCCGCGTCCGACTCACCGTCTGACCTGAACAACAAAGGAGTGACCGATGCCGGTAGGGACTCGCGGCTACAGCGATGCACCGCGCATTACCGTCAATGAGCTGCTGAAGGACCCCCTGGTCATTCCTGCTCTCATCCTCGACATGACGCAGAACGAGTTCGTGATGGACTCCGTGCTGCGAATGGGCGGCGCGGCCCCGAGCGGCGCGGTCAGGTACTCCGAGAGCACGCCGCTGTACGCGGATGACTACCCGGAGATCCGGCCAGAGTTCGGCGAGGTCCCGGTCGTGCCGACCTCGATCGGCATCCCGAGGGTGGTCTTCACGCACGAGCGCGCGATGGCCATCATGCTCTCGGACGAGATGCGCCGCCGCCAGTCCGTGGACCCGGTGACCCGCCAGCTCATGCAGGTCAAGAACACCATGGTCTACAGCTGGAACACCGCCTTCTACTCGGCGGTAGTGGCCAACTCCAGCATCCAGACCCTGGCCGTGTCGAACACCTGGGCGTCGGCTGCGGCGACGATCCGGGCCGACATCGCCCAGGCGTGCTTCCTGGTCGAGAACGCCAACATCGTCAGCCCCTCGGGAGTGACCCAGTGGCTGGGCTTCGAGGCGGACACGCTGATCATCAACCACGGCACCAAGAACACGCTGCTCCAGAGCAGCACGTTCGCCGCGCCGTACATCGGCGACATCGCCAGCGAGAACCTGCTCTACACCGGCAAGCTCCCGCAGAAGATCTTCAACCTGGACGTGCTGGTCTCACGCCAGGTCCCGGCGGGCAACGCGATCATCATGCAGCGCCAGCGCGCCGGGTTCTTCGCCGACGAGCTGCCCTACGTCGCCGGTCCCCTCTACCGTGACGAGCCCAGGAAGACCTGGCGCTCCGACACCCAGCGGGCTTCCGCCATCGGCCTCGACCAGCCGCTGGCGATCTGCCTGCTCTCTGGAGTCTGATGGCCACCGCACCCAAGACCGCCGAGGCCCCCCGGCCGCTGGACGCCGCCGAGCGCAAGCAGCTCGAAGACCTGCTCGCCCGGACCACTATCAGTCAGCAGACCCCGGCTACGCGCTTCGGTGACCCGTATATCGCCCTGATCAACCTGTCCGTGCCGCGCCGGGGCGACCCGGAGAAGAACACGGACCTGGTAGAGGCAGGCGAGACCGTCAACCTGACGCCCGACGAGGCCGCCGGGTACATGCGGCATGGACAGAAAGACGGGCGCAGGATCGCCGTCATCCGCCCGGCCACCGGCCCGCAGTCCACCAGCGAGCCTCCCCAGCGGGTTCCGCCCAAGGCCGTGTCCGGCCCGCTGCACGCGCCGCCCCCGCCGCCGAAGGGGTCGGATTTCCCGCGCCCGGACCCGCCGGGCAGCTCGTTCATCGAGTACCGTGACGTGCCCGAGAGCGCCGAGCCGCAGCCTGGCCAGGAGAACTGGGACGGCGATCCCGGCGCTGGCGGCCACGAGGTCAGCGCCGAGGACATCATCCCGTCGCGCGTGCGCCAGCGCCAGCAGGCAGCGAGGTAAGTCATGGTCGCCACGATCCCCGCCGCAGCCCTCGTCCCGTGCCCCCGGTGCATCAGGCCCCGGCCGTTCCTCAACGTGAGCGGCGGCGGGGTCCAGTACCGGTGCGGAGGCTGCGAGTGGACGTGGACCTTCGGCACCCAGGCCCCGACCGGCGTGACCAACGCGGCCCGCGCGGTAGGAGCGGCCACGATCCCGGTGGCGTCCGGCGGCGCGAGCTTCACCGCGAGCATGTACATCCTGATGGACACGGGCGTCAACGCCGAGGTCGTGGTAGCTACCGCCACCGGCTCGGCTACCTCGGTCCCGGTCACGCCGTACGCCAAGGCGCACAGCTCCGGTGCCGCGTTCGGCCAGCTCCTGCTGACCTCCACCTACGCGGCGGTGGGCGAGGAAGCGGTGCCCAACGCTCCTGGCTGGGGGTTCTGATGGCGATGGCCAGGTTCGTCCTCACCGCGAGCGTGACGGTGCCCGCCGACGCCGCCGCTGCCGTGGTGGCTGGCGAGCCCGGCACGGGGGGCGCGGCCGGGTTCGGCAACATGGCCGGGACCGACGCGGCCGGTCACTGGGGCAGTTGCGGAGCCACCTGGCCAGCTGGCACGGTGATCATGATGGACACGGCCACCACGGCAGGCGCAGCGCTCCAGGCCGCGATCGGCGCGGGCAACCTGCGGGCCTACGTCCAGGGCCAGGACGACGTAGGGCACGCAGCCCTCGCAAACTAGGAGGCCAGGATGACGCTCGTAACCCCGGCAGTACCCGCCACCACCGTCGTCCAGCCCAACGCGACCGGGCAGTGGGTCGATGTGACGGTGACCGGCGGCACGGTCACCGGCATCCTGGTCAACCCGCCGGTCGTCCCCCCGGTGACCACGCCAGCTATCCCGGCCAGCACGGTGCCAGCCGTGAACAGCAACCCGTTCCCGGTTTCCGTGCTGATCACGGCCGGTACCGTGACCGTGGTCTCGGTCAGCGGCGTTACCCAGTTCACAGGCACGAACGTCACCGCCGTGGTCCCCGCTGGCGGCACGATCGCGCTGACCTACTCCGTCGTGCCCACGTCCTGGACCTGGACCGCGCTGGCCGACGGCCGGGCCGGGACCGCGATCGGATCGCCCGTCACGGTGATGCTGCCGCCGGGCGGATCGATCTCGCTGATCTACTCCGTCGCGCCGACCTGGGCCTGGAAGAACGTCCCGGCCAGCAGCTACGCGCCGGGCTACTCGGCGTACAACACGCTGGCCGAGTTCGCCGGGTACAACCCGCAGGCCCTGCTGCCGTACCCGGCGCATGACATGGGCGGGGCCACCCTGCTCGGCGCGGGGGTGACCAACTGACATGGCCGCCAACCCGCGCCTGGTCAACAAGAACATCACCGTCACCTGGGACGGCGGCAGCTTCGGCGTGACCAGGGGCACCATCGTGGACATCCCGGCCGGAAGCTCGCTGGAGACCGCCTACGGCGCGGGCAACCTGTCAGCCATCGGGACCGCCGACACCACCGAGCCACTGGGAACGGGGACTGGATGACACAGCCAGCAGCTCCCCAGCGCTCACCGTGGTACGTCTCGCGGCTGCTGCTGCTCATCGCAGCGGTGTGCTTCTTCTTCGCCGCGATCACCATGGCGGGCTCTGACATCTTCAACGGGCCTGCGTGGGCCTGGGGATTCGGCGGGTTTAGCGCCTGGGTGCTGGCGGGGGCGGTGCCATGACGACGCTGTATGCCACGGTGGCTGACCTGCGGGAGGTGCTGTCCGGCACGGACAGCGGGGTCGGCACGCCCGCGCAGCTGAGCGACGTGCAGCTCACCCAGGCGCTCACCTCGGCCAGCAGCCGGATCAGCGTCTACGCGGGCAGCGTCTATGACAGCAGCAGCCCGCAGGCCGTCCCGCCGGACATCTTCCACGACCTGTGCCTGGACCTGGCTGCCTTCTGGGCCTGGAAGAACTACCTCAAGGGCAAGGTCATCCCGGCCGCGCACCCGGCGTTCATCGCGTACACCAACGCGACGAAGATGCTCGATGCGGTGCGCTCGGGCGAGATCCGGCTGGACCCGGCGGTGGTGGGCGCCGGAACCGGAGCGGAGATGGCGCACGTCATCAACCGCATCCCGCCGGTTTTCAAGGGCGAGGACAGCAATACCCGCATCGGTCAGGACGGCTACCTGGAGGCCGACGTGCCAGCGGGCATGTGGGCTCCGCACGGGCTGGACTGGTCGGGGCAGAGCTGGATTCCCTGATGGAGACCTTCAGCGAGCGGGCAGCCGAGCTGCGCCGGATCACAGGCAGCAGGGAGGGAACGCTGCACGGAACCGTCACCGTGGACCAGCGGTACGCCCACTACCAGCATGAGCACCTGGAGTTCGCCCACCCGCGCGGCGGCCGGGCGCAGTACCTGTCCGGGCCGCTGTTCGAGAGCTTTCGGGACTACCTGGCGGACTATGCGCGCGATGTCCTGCATGACGGCGGCCAGCACGCGATGCAGCGCGCGATGGAGGACCTGAGCGGCCAGGTGGAGACCGAGGCACCACGCGAGTTCGGGGACCTGCGGCTGTCCGGGCACCCCGAGGTGCGCCAGGGGTTCCGCGTCGTCTACGACCGGCCGCCCCGGCAGCACCGGCTGACCGACGCCGAGCTGGCCGAGAAGTCCCGGATCAAGTACATGACCCTGCCAGCCAGGCTGAAGGGCTGGATCTGGTGGCACGTCTCCGGGCACACCGAGCCGCCGCCGCGCCGTCATCTCGGAGGGGGCCTGGCACCGTGACTGAGCGTCAGCACCTGATCGAGGAAACGCCCGTCGCGGGCAGGCGGCTCGGCCGTCATGTCTTCCACGACGAGCGGTCCAGGAACTTCGGGGCCGCCCAGGCAGCCAGGATCAGGTCGGTGAAACACGACAGTTCCGGCCTGCCGCTCGACCAGGGCGACGTGGGCAGCTGCACCGCCGAGGCCGTCTGCGGCGCGCTCAACACCGACCCGGACCCGGCCAAGGTCAAGGGCCAGCAGGCCGGGCACACCTTCACCCAGGATGACGCCTACAAGCTGTACGGGCTGGAGACGAAGAACGAGGGCCAGCCCTGGCCGCCGGACGACCCGGGCGGCACCGGCCTGTGGGCCTGCAAGGCCGCGAAGCAGCTCGGCTGGATCACCAGCTACCACCACGCCTTCGGGCTCACCCAGGCCCTGAAGGCCCTGGTGCTGCGGCCGAACATCTGGGGCATGAACTGGTACAGCAGCTTCGACAGCCCGGACCCTGAGACCGGCCTGGTCAGGCTCACCCCCGGTGCCTACATCCGGGGCGGCCACGAGATCGTCGCCGTCGAGATCCAGGCCGACAGGCAGCTGGTCGGGTTCATCAACAGCTGGGGGCCTGGCTGGGGCCTGAACGGCCGGTTCTACGTCGGCTTCGGTGACCTGGACCGGCTACTGCACGAGCAGGGCGACGTTACGGTGCCGATGCCATGACCGCAGCCCAGACCCAGGTGATCATCGACTGGATCACGTCCCTCGGGTGGGATACGGCCCAGGAGACCGGCTACCCCCTGTTTCCCGGTCCTGAGATCCTTCCTGAGCCGGATCGCTCGGTGTGGATCACGGGCGGCGGCGGGCCTGGCTACCTCACCGACGAGGGCAGCACCGACGGCGGCATGTTCCAGGCGCGGGTGCGCGGTCCGCAGGCCGACCCGTACGAGCCCGAGGCGACGGCACAGCTGCTGGACGCCATGATCCTGAAGGCCCAGTTCCCGGTACGGATCGACGGCCAGCTGATCAGCAACGTGTACCGGTCGGCCAGCGGGCCTTCCCCCCTGCCGGTGGACCCGTCGGACCTGCGCCACGAGTTCACCTGCAACTACATCATCGTCACAGGGAGTTAGACCATGGCGTTCCCCCAGCCTCGCGTGACCTGCCTGCCGATCCCGTTCAACCTGGCTCCGCTGGCTGGCACGTTCCCGCTGGCGGCCACGCCCGGCTACGACGCGGGCAGTCCGAGCGCGATCACCGCCTGGCCCAACATCACGTGCGGCGTGCGCATCCCGAACAACGGCCAGGTCCTGCTGTTCTGGGCGGCGGGTGCTGCCGGGGCCGGGGTCACACAGGTGCTAGTCGGAGACCCGATCGGGAACACCGGGACGTTCCCGCCGGGCACCACGGAGCAGCAGACCCTCGGTGCCACGGCCTCGGGCTGGCTGGGTCCGTGGTCCCCGAACACGTACAACATCCAGCAGCCCGGCACGGTCATCCCGGCCGCGATCAACACCCAGGCGATCGTGCAGGCTGACGTGGGCTGCGTGCTCATCGACTTCACCGTGACGACCAACCTGGTGGTGCGTGCCTACCAGCTCATCCCGGTCCAGCCGTGAGAGGATTTCGATCATGACAGAGGACAAGGCCGCAGCGCAGGACAAGGTGGCGGTGAAGAAGGCACCGGCCGTCAGCCCGCGCGACCGGGCGGCCCAGCTGGAAGACGAGCTGGCTGAGGTCAGGCGGGAAGCCAGCGGGCAGCCGACGGTGCGCCTGAAGGTGGAAGGGCCGCACAGCGCGCTCGTCCACAACGGCATCACGGTGGGCAGCGACTGGACTGAGGTGCCCGCCGATGCTGCCCCAGCCATCATGGAGGGCGCGGTCAACTCGGGCGTGTCTCTCGTCCAGGAAGAGGTCTGATCCATGCCCGGTGCGCCGCTTGTCTACTCCCCGCCGAACTACACCTCGACCAACGTGCTGTACGGCATCGGCATCCTGTTCACGGCGATCGTCGGCACCGCCGTGCCGTCTGACCAGAACCTGGGCGTCGGCTCGGCGTGGACCGGCCTCGGCTGGGCCTACGTCGGCGGTACCGAGGCAGGTGTCACGGTCACCTTCAACCCGACCACCCAGGACCTGAACATCGAGGAGCAGCCGACCCCGGTCGGCGTGGCGGTGAACACCGCGACCCTCCAGGTGACCACCACCCTGTCCGAGGAGACGCTCGCCAACGTCAACCTGGCCTGGGGTAACGGCGGGACCATCGCGGTCACCCCGCCGGGCGCGAGCCAGCCGGGCAAGAGCGTGCTGACGCTGAGCACCAACTTCGCCAACGTGGCGGTCGCGCTGGTCGGAAAGAACCAGCTCGGCTTCGCCAGGGTGCTCTCCATCCCCACCGTGGTGAGCGCCGGGCAGGTCCAGACGGCCTACAGGCGCGCGGCCCAGCAGCGGATGTACCCGCTCACGCTCAACGCCGTCTGCCCGTTCAACCAGATCACGTGGACCGACCTAACGGCCATCGCCACGAGCTAGGAGGCAGCTTTGCCAGGATTCGTCGCTGATGGCGTCGTAGAGGCCCTGGACTGGGATTTCAGGCCGTACGTCAACGCGCACGGCACCATCCCCGAGCCCACGGACAAGCAGATCGCCGCGTTCCTGTCCGGCATGAAGGCCGTCTTCAAGGAGGCCAAGGCGGACCTGCCCCAGGACATCGACCTGGAGGACCCCGGCATGCTGCTGGGGGCCATCGACAGCCTCGACCCCGAGGTCCAGATCAGGGCCATGAGCAAGGTCGCCGTGGTCTACGCGGCGCTGTGCTCGGACACGCCGACCGAGCAGGAGATCAGCAAGCTGCCGATGCGGGTCCGCACCATCTTCTTCAACTGGCTCCAGCAAGAGGTGATGGCCCCGGAAGCCGCGACCGGCGGTGGGAAAGCGCAGGTGAGCACCCTGCGCACCGCACGCGCCGGGTAGTTCTCTATACCGTCCTCCGCTATCTGGGGTTCCGTGAGCCCGACTGGGACGCGCTCAGCTGGGACCGTCAGCGTTCCTACCTGGACGGGCTGGCGGAAGATGAGAGCGTGCCGTTCAGCTGGCAGGAGCAGACCGGAGAGGTCACGCCGGGCATGAACGGGCCGCAGATCCGTGAGGGGGTGGACGCGGGCACCGATGTCATCGACCTCACGGCCATGAGGGCCGAGCTGGAGGCTGACCGGGCCAGGCGAGGTGGTGGCTGATGTTTGACGCCGGGGCCATCCAGGCGCACCTCGACATCGAGCTGGGCCAGTTTGACAGGAAGCTGACCGCCGCTGAGCAGCGGGTCAGGAAGTTCGAGAGCGAGAAGCACACCGTCCGGCTGTCTGCCGTCTTCGACAACGCCAGCCTGGGCCGGGCACGGCAGGCGTTCGCCCAGCTCGACCAGCAGCTGTCCCGCGATGCGATGCAGCGGCTGCGGGGCTCACCGCAAGGCTCCGTCCTCGGCTCCCTCAACGCGCTGTTCAGCCCGCACCCGGTCACCGGAGCCCCCAGCCCGGCTCAGGCGGCCAGCCAGGGGCTGCTGGGCCGGGTCGCCCGGCAGACGGTCCAGGGCGCTGCGGTCGGCACGGGCGGCGCTGCCCAGCAGCAGGCCGCCCAGCAGCAGGCCCTGTCCGGTGGCGGGGGAGGTGGCGGCGGCGGCGGCGGCGGTCGCGGCGGGTTCCTCACCGGGGCTGCCGTGGCCATGGCGGCGCGCGGCGGCGGCGGAGGCGGCAATGAGGGCTGGGGCACCGGCCTGTTCAAGGGCATCGGCCCCGGCATCCTCGGCATCGGCACGCGGGCCGCCACCATCCTCGGGCTCGGCGGCGCGGCGCTCGGCGCGCTGCCCGCCGTCGGCGCGATCGGCGGCGCGGCGGCGATCGGCGGCATCGGCCTCGGGTTCGCCGGGCTCGGGGCCAGGACGCTGATCGGCTCCAAGAACGTCAAGGGCCAGCCCGCTACCCAGGGACCGGCGTACGCGGCGGCACAGGTCGCCGGGGAGGCGCTGAAGGCCGGCCTGATGGCCGGGGCCGAGGGCATGCTGACGCCGCTGATGAAGGCCCTCAAGACCATCCCGTCCCTGATGAAGTCCATCGTGCCCGACCTGAAGCAGGCGTTCGCCGGGGCGGGCACCCTGATCATGCCGCTTCTGTCGGGGCTGACCGACATCGCCCACCAGGTCCTGCCGCTGCTAGGCTCGGCCTTCCGGGCGGCAGCCCCGCTACTGCGTCCCCTTCTTGACGGGATCGGCGGGCTGGTCAGGGGGCTGCTGCCCGGACTCATCACGCTCCTGCGGGCAGCCGGACCCGCCATTAACGTATTTGCCCAGGTCCTCGGCACGATAGGCAAGGACCTGGGGACAATGCTGTCCGAATTCGCCCCCGTCATCAAGCCAGCCTCAGCCATTCTCAAGGCCCTTCTCGACGTGGTGTCCGCGCTATTCCCGATCATCGGGAAGCTGGCCGCCATATTCGCTAACGCCCTGGCTCCGGTATTCCTCACGTTTGCCTCGGTAATTAAATCCCTGCTGCCATTCCTGACTATTATCGGCAAGCTTATCGCCTCCCTGGCCGGTGCCATTCTCACCGACCTGGTAGCCGCATTCAACGCCGTGGCCCAGCTGCTCATCGCCGTCGCCCCGGCGCTGTCCTCGTTTGCCACGGCGCTGTCCGGGATATTCACCGTGCTGGAGAACAGCGGCGTCTTCGCCATCCTCGGGGATGCCCTGGAGGCGCTGGTCAAGCCGCTGGCCACCCTGATCAATGCCCTTCTCAGGGGGCTGACGCCGCTCCTGCCGCCCATTATCGACTTCATCTCCCAGCTGTCCGGCATACTCATCGGGGCGCTGGTCAAGGCCGTGCTGGCCATACTGCCGCCGCTGACCCAGCTGGCCACGGTGGCCCTCCAGGCCATCGCCCTGCTGCTGCCCGTCATCCTGCCGCTGCTGCTCACCTTCGTCGGGCTGTTCACGACCGCCGTCGTCGGCGTGGTATCTGACCTGGCCAGCAGCCTGTCCCAGCTGATCACCGCCATCCCGCCCCCGGTGCTGAAGGGCATCGCCATCGCCATCCTGGCGATCTGGGGCGCGGTGAAGCTATGGGCCGCCGCCCAGTTCATCCTGGACGCGGCGCTGAACGCCAACCCGATCAGCCTGGTCATCATCGCCCTGGCGGCGCTCGGCATCGCCATCTTCGAGCTGGTCAAGCACTGGCACACCGTCTGGGGAGCGGTCAAGACGATCCTCGATGACGCCTGGCACTTCATCGACAACATCCTGCACAACAAGATCTTCAACCTGATCCTCGCCATCGCCGCCCCGCTGCTGTTCCTGGCGCTGCACTGGAAGGCCACCTGGAACACCGCGAAGCAGGTAGCAGCCGATTTCTACCAGTGGTTCTGGGCTGATTTCGGTGCCAAGATCAGCAATTTCCTCACCCGCACCATACCTAGCTGGCTGGGCACCCTCCAGCGCGGGTGGGGCCTTTTCTGGGGCAATGTCAAGCAGGGGGCCAGGGATTTCTGGCACTATATCTGGGACGATTTCGGTGCCAAGATCAGGACATTCCTGGTCAGCACCCTCCCTGGCTGGTTCAACACCGCGCAGAGCAATATCGCCACCTTCTGGAACAAGATCAAGGGCGTTATCACCGCGCCGGTCCGGTTCGTCATCGATGACGTTCTCGACGGGCTGATCCGGGTCTTCAACACGATCACCGGGGCGATCGGCCTCGGGAGCATCCACATCGGCGAGGTGCACCCGTTCGGGCTGGCGAAGGGCGGCAAGATCCCCGGCTTCGGCGGCGGGGACAGCGTACCGGCGTGGGTCCTGGGGCGCGGCCCGGCGCTGCTGGAGCCCGGCGAGACCGTGGTGGACAAGCACCGCAGCAGGCACCTGGCCCCGCTGTTCGCCGCGATGGGCGTGCCCGGCTACCAGGCGGGCGGCAGGA
>Ga0137385_10003035_pt1 | contig 14478 bp, 13 predicted proteins | sample SagtaG_FD_104921 | JGI IMG/M metagenome (GOLD analysis project Ga0137385, IMG submission 104921) | Vadose zone soil microbial communities from Sagehorn Ranch, Mendocino, California, USA - Sage2_R_80_16 metaG | ecosystem: Environmental > Terrestrial > Soil > Vadose zone | place: USA: California...
CGAAGGGCGTGATAATGATCAACACAATTCTGTCGATTCGAAATGTAGAAAAATCCTTTGGGTCGCTGAAGGCACTCGGACCCGTCAACCTGGATCTTGCAGCTGGAGAGCGATTGGGAATTATCGGACCGAACGGTTCCGGAAAGACCACTCTCATCAATTGCATCAGTGGAATTCTGACCCCTAACGCCGGCGAAATTTGGTTTTCGGGCCAGAACGTGACGGGCATGCGTCCATACAAGCGAGCGAGACTTGGCTTGGCTCGTAGTTTCCAAATTCCAAAGCCCTTTACGCGCATGACGGTGTTAGAAAATCTGCTAGTTCCGCTTGATTACATCGAATGCGGAACGGATCTGAGTATTCGCGCCCTTGAAGTCCTTGCATCAGTAGGGTTGGAGCGACGAGCCAACGATGACGCCGGACAATTGTCGCAGCTTGAGTTGCGTAAGCTTGAGCTCGCGCGCGCCTTGGCAGGTAATCCAAAAATTCTCGTTGCCGACGAGGCGATGGCCGGACTCTCGGATATCGAAATTGATGACGTGATTGAAATCCTGCACCGCCTGAACGCGTCCGGGGTCGCCGTCATGATGATTGAGCACATCATGCATGCCGTGATGCGATTCTCGGAAAGAGTTGTCTGCTTTCAAACTGGCACATTGATCGCGTCCGGAACTCCGCAAGAAATTGTCGGCAATCCAATCGTACAAAAGGTCTATTTTGGTGAACAGTCTGGTCGTTGAAGGTCTGGCGGCAGGCTATGGCGCCGTGACCGTCCTCCATGACGTATCGATCAAGGTGTGTGAGGGGGAATTCATCGCCCTCCTCGGAACGAACGGCAATGGCAAAAGCACGCTTCTTAACACTATACTTGGGTTCACGAAGCCAACCGACGGCCGCGTGCGGCTCGAGTGGGACGGCAATAGCGTCGATCTGACCGGCCTGCCACCATATCAAGTGGTGCAGGAAGGTATCGCCCTGGTTCCTGAGGGCCGGCGTCTCGTTCCGAACCTTACTGTCGAAGAAACACTGCTCCTTGCCGGGAGTGGTCCCCGAGCCAAAAAGTCGCTCAGAAGCAATTTGGAGTTCTGCTTTTCGACATTCCAAATCCTGAGAGAGCGACGCAATCAGTTGGCATCGACTATGAGCGGAGGTCAACAACAGTTGCTCGCTATAGCTCGAGCGCTAATGACGTCCCCCCGCGTAATCATCATCGACGAACCATCGGTTGGTCTGGCGCCCATCGTCGTTGGCCAAGTATTCGAGGCCATTCGCACACTACAGGCGACGCGAGGCCTTACCGTCCTTATGGCTGAGCAAAGTTTTTTTCAGGCCATCGATATTGCATCACGCGCTTACATTTTGGCACACGGGCGCATCATCCGCTCAATAGAGAACTCACATGATTTGCGCGACCACGATGAGATTCGGCGGGCGATGATGGGTGTGGTAGCGGCCTGACTGCGGTGAAATGACAGCGAAACTAGGAACAACGAAATGAGCGATTTGAGAAATGGCGATGCATCCATGTCCAGTCCACTCAACCGCACTTCTATTGACGACGATATTCTGATTGAGAAGGACGTTCCCATTCCACTGGCGGATGGCCACGTCATCTACTGCAATGTTTTTCGTCCGAACCGAAAGGATTGCGTCCCCCCGATTGTGGTCTTTACGCCCTACGGCAAGGATTCCGATGTCGCGATCGATTTTAAGCGCTATTGGGACGTCGTTCTGCGAGACCATCCCGACGTGGTTAAGGGGGAATCCAGTGGCAAGTATCTGACATGGGAGGTGCCGGATCCAGAGCGTTGGGTTCCCGAAGGATATGCAATAGTGGTTGTCGATGCTCGCGGCACCGGAAAATCGCCGGGCTTTTACGAAATGATGTCGCCGCTTCAAACTCGCGATTACTACGACGCTATCGAGTGGGCGGGCACTCAGTCCTGGTCGACCGGAAAAGTAGGTCTGTTGGGCGTTTCTTATCTCGCTATCAAGCAATGGCAGGTCGCCGCCCTTCAACCTCCACATCTTGCTGCCATGATACCCTGGGAAGGCATGTTCGATCACTACCGTGATTACTATCGCCATGGCGGCATCTATTCCTCTGCATTTATCAAACTGCTTTGGGACAGCCAGATCGCTGTCAATCAGAACGGTAATGGTTCGAGCCCCTACCTTGACCGGTTCACTGGTCAACGCTCCACTGGCGAGGCCTTGAATCCAGATCTGCTGCCGGGCAACAGATCGAACGTCTACGAAGCAGGCCAAGCGCATCCATTGGACGATGCGTATTTCAAGCAGCGCACACCGGTGGCTGAATGCATCGAGGTGCCCTTCCTTTCGGCGGGCAACTGGGGTGGTCTTGGTCTGCATCTGCGCGGCAATGTTACGGCCTTCATCTCCGCCAAATCATCGTTGAAGTGGTTGGAGATGCACACCGACACGCATTTCGCGTCGATGTACTTGGCGGAAGCGGTGGCACTGCAGAAACGCTTCTTCGGCGCCTTTCTCAAGGGTGAGGAAAACGGCTGGACGGATGAGCCACGGGTGCTTCTCACAATTCGCGATCCGCGGGGATTCATCCGCCGGAAGGAAACCGACTGGCCAATACCGCGAACGCAATGGACTCGCTACTGGCTAGATGCTTCAAGCAAGTCGGTGAACGGCACGCGTCCTGTCGGGACGTCCGACATCAACTACTCAGCCCTGAGCGAGGAAGTTACGTTCATGAGTTCGCCATTTGCGGAAGACACGGAATTTACCGGCCCGGTGGCGGCAAGGCTGTATGTCTCGTCTTCTACTTCGGACATGGATCTATTTTTGACGTTGCGGGCATTCGGGCCCGACGGAAAGGAAGTTACATTCGTTGGCGCAAATGATCCGCAGGCACCGGTGTCTCAAGGTTGGCTTCGCGTTTCCCAACGCAAGGTCGATTTGGCCAATTCGAAGCCCTATCTTCCGCACCATCCGCATGACGAGGTCAAAAAGTTGAAGCCCGGCACCATCTATCAGGTGGATGTCGAAATCTGGCCGACCAGCATCGTTTATCCGAAGGGCCATCGTCTGGGGCTAACGATCGGCGGCAAGGACTTCGAACGTCCCGAGGCGACCGGCCTTATGAAGGGATCCGGTCTATTCCTTCATACCGATCCAACCGACAGGCCGATTGCGGAATTCGGTGGCATCAACCGTATTCTCACGGGCGGAGTACATGCCTCACATTTGTTGCTGCCGAAAATTCCGCCTGTCTCCATCAGCTAGACGTGATTGTTGCGCTGGTCGTGCATTTTTCGGTTTCTACACCGAGCGCACGGTCTGGACGCAATCGGATGGGCTCGACGCGAGGATTGAGTTGGTGCGACGGAATTTGATCCGTGGATAACTTGAGCAACTGGTCACTCCTCGCTTGGCCCAACAATTGGACGTTAGCCCTGAATGAAAAGGTGAAGAGATGGTACATCCAAGAGTCTCCAAGGAACAGGTGCTCGAAGCGCTCTATCGAATCTTCTGGAATCTTGGTGGCCGCCGGCCCGCACTGGACCGAAGACGAGAAACTTCTGGGATGGCGAAGGCATGTTCATCATACGCGCCAAAACGCTCGCCGAGGCCAAGACAATTGCGGCGTCGGATCCGATGCACATGGCTGGCGCGCGCTCCTTCAGAGTCAGGCCGTGGTTGCTCAACGAGGGCGCGCTTTTTATGCGCCTGAGCCTCTCTGATGGAAAATTGAAACTTGAATAGAACTACCTTTGAAAGAATTGGCCCTCTCGGAGAGAGCCTATCCATGCGACTTATGGGATGTGCGCTCTCGTCCGCTAACATATTCGCATGTCAGACCACTACGCGGCTGTGCAGTTTGTCAGTGTCGCCATCGCAACAACTCGTAAACGGTGCCGATGTTGGGACACAGATCGAAAATTCGCGTAGCTACCGATTCATAAGCCGCGCCCTTGCCTGATAGGAACGTTTTGGATGCTTGGAATTTCCAGACGCCACAGCCATTTCGTTTTTGGTATCATCCAGTCGGGTCTGACTTCGGCGATTGCCTCGGGAATCGCGAGTTTCCCGTTCTTCTCATCCGAAGCGTTCCTGTGCCGTTGGCTGGGTTCTTGGATGCTCGCATGGGTTGCGATGCTGCCGATCGTGATTTTCGCCGCACCCTTTATTCGGAGATTGACTGTAGCGCTAACGGTTGACGATGGTTCCTGAGATCGAAGAGTCTGTAGGAGACAGGCGTTCCTAATGCGCGAAGTTCAATGCGGTTTGACACCTTTGTTCAGCGGAGGGCCCTTCGCGCCGGCTCGCAACTGCAGTTCGCGCATCCACTTGCCGCGGACCATCCGATCTCTGACGCGCGCTCTGGTTTGAAGCGACCGAAGGCCGGTAGTTATAGTTAGCTGATTGAAAGAGCATCAGCCTTTGGTTGGACAGCCCGTCTTGGTGTATTCGCTATCGGGCATGTGTCTAACGCCGTCAACACGTCTTGGCATAACTTAGAGAATCAACATGCCTAAGAGCCGTCAAACGCGACAGGTCAGCAAGCCTTGTTGAAGTGGCGATACCGCTCTTCGGTACCGCCGCGCGATGCGTGTTAGCGTCGGTGTTTACCATCATTCCGCGACCGTCCGGTGGACGAGGCGGCCTGCCGGCGGAATGCCATCGTTCACGCGTCGTTAGAGCCGAACCCCTAGGGGCAAGGTCTAAGCCCTTGCCATACTGTTTTCGCTGTGCGAAGTTTTTTTACGAGTTCACAGAGACCAATTTCTTGCAAAAACTCAAACAAGACGGTGAGTTGTTGGAGGCCCTTGCGCGCGGCTTGGCGGTAATCGAGGCTTTTGACGCCACCGATTCCGAGATGACTCTTAGCCAGGTCGCCCAGAAGATAGATATCGCGCCTGCAACGGCTCGCCGGATTCTGCGTACCTTAGTGGCGTTGGGGTACGTGCGCAGTGTCAATAAGCGCTTCCTGCTTTCCCCTCGCATTCTGGGCCTGAGCTCCGCCTATCTTCGGTCTGCGCACGTCGAAGATGCACTCCTCCCGGAGTTGAGCAGATTGGTCGAAAAGTTTGGCGACGCCTCGTCGGTGGGCATCCTTGAGGGCCGGGCACTCTTCTACATTGCGCATTTGTCGTACCAGCGATCTGTGCGGCCCGTTGCTGGAACCGGCGTCACTTTCCCTGCTTATCCAACGTCCATGGGTCGGGTTCTCCTTGCTGGACTTAGCGACGGAGAACTCGATAGATATCTTCGCGAAGTTCCTCTGACAAAGCTAACGGATCGTACGACCACCGACCCTAAGAAACTCAAATCTATTATCCGTACGGTGAGGGCACAGGGCTATGCGGCTGTGTGTGACGAACTCGCTTATGGTGTGACGGCGCTTGCAGTCCCGATCATCCTAGGGACAAACACTGTAATCGGTGCGGTCAATACCTCTGGGTATTCAGGAAGGATTACCATCGAGGATCTTGTCGGTCAGCGACTGGAAGCACTAAGGATAGCGGCGGGAAGAATCGGAGAGATGCTGCTGCGATATCCAACTCTACGTCATTCGCTTGAGGCTTCGCGGGAGCACACAGCGATATAGTCGGCCAAGATTTCTATTCCCTTCCGGCGTTCTTTTGCAAAACCACTAATACACGAGCCGATCATTGATCCCTGGATCAGGAATATTCATTCCTGTCGAGGAGGTCTGTCGCTTAGGCACCATCCGAGCCTGCACACCCGCACATCGTCGACAAGACTGCGCCTTGGCAACTCTATCGTGGCCGCTCATTCCTGACCAATAACCCCACCTCTCAAAGGCGCGTCGTCCTGGACGAGCCACTTGACAATCAATCACTTTCGCAGCGATAATTCGTTTAACGAAGAAATTTTCGCTAGGCGAAAAACCTGATGTCGTCGCCACCAAGCTTTGGCTTGTCTCTCTGGTGAGCCGACATCAAGGCAGATTCTGTCCTCGATATGGGAGAACGCGTTGAAGATCGGACCAGAGACGGCAGCAACAACCAGCATTTCAGGGTCCAATCCCGACACGATAATCGTTCGGGGTTACGACCTCGTTGAAGAACTTGTCGGGCAGATCTCGTTCACCGAACATATGTGGCTGCTAGTTACAGGTAGTCGGGCAAGTCCGGCTCAGAGCGCTTTGCTTGACGCGACACTTGTCGCGATAGCGGAGCACGGCTTGGTGCCAAGCGTGCAAGTCATTCGAATGACGCTCGCCGCGGCACCGGAAGCTTTCCAGGGTGCAGTCGCCGCAGGGTTATTGGGGTGTGGCTCAGTCATCTTGGGCAGTTCAGAGGCCGCTGGGCGATTTGCTGCTGAAGTTCTCGCCGAGCCGGCGAACGGCCGGGCCGATGCGATCCAAAATATTGTTCGTCGATACAGGGCAGCCAAACTCCCCATTCCTGGATTCGGTCATCCGCTTCACAAAGAAGGAGATCCGAGGGCTCACAAGCTCTTCGCTCTCTCACGCAAGTTGGGCCTCTTCGGCGAGCACTCAGCCATCATGCATCAGACGGAGCGCGAACTGCCGGCGCTGATTGGTAAGCCTTTGGTAATGAACATCTCGGCCGCTATTCCAGCCGTCTTGCTGGATGCTGGATATCCGCTGCTGGCACTCAAGGGCGTGCCGTTGCTTGCGCGAACCGCGGGTCTAATCGGTCATCTGTTGGAAGAACAGGAGCATCCGATCGGCTTCCGCATGTCTCATGCGGCAGCCTCGGCGATTTCATATGCCGGGTCTTCCCCGGACGATTTCGTAGCGGCCGAGAACTGAGGCGCTTTGATGATAAGTCTTCTTGAAGGAATCAAGGTCATCGAACAAGGCACCTTCATCACTGGTCCGTGTGCCGGAATGATGCTGGCCGACCTTGGCGCGGACGTCATCAAGGTCGAAAGCCCCGACAGGGGCGACCCCTATCGCAGTTTCAAGGACGGGCTCTACAGCGCCCATTTTCAGGCCTACAATCGCAACAAGCGCAGCATCGGTCTCGATCTCAAGACCGCCTCCGATCGTGAGATTTTTTACGATCTCGTCAAGACCGCGGATATCTATGTACAAAATTTCCGTCCGGGCGCTGCTGCCCGTTTCGGCGCTGATTACGAAACGCTCAAAGAGATAAACCCGCAGCTCATATATTGCTCCATCAGTGGTTTCGGCTCGGATGGTCCCTATGCCGACAGACCCGTCTACGATTCCGTTGCGCAAGCGATGAGCGGCTTTCTGAGCGTCGCGATTGATGCTGATCAACCACGATTTCTCGGGCCAGCGCTTGCGGACGCGATCACTGGAATCTACGCATCCTTCGGGATTTCAGGCGCTCTTATCGCGCGTTCCAGAACCAACAAGGGGCAACTCATCGAGATTTCCATGCTCGAGGCAATGGCGCATTTTGCTGTTGAGCCGTTTATGGGATATTTCGCCCTCGGTGAGCTTCCAAAGGGAGCGGACCGTCCTCGGCTTGCGCAGGCATTTATTCTGCGCTGCAGAGATGAGCGCCTTGTCGCTGTTCATCTTTCATCCCTCGACAAATTCTGGGACGCGCTTGTTGCAGCCGCTGGATCGCCGGAATTGGCGACAGACAAGCGCTTTGCGGCGCGTCAGCTGCGGATCGCGAACTACGACGAGCTTCTGGCGAGCCTGAACGCTGTCTTCGCGACACGCGACCGCGACGAATGGGTTTCGAGATTTTCCAGCTTCGACGTGCCCTTTGCACCCGTGAACTCCATCAGCGATGTCGTCGATGACCCCCAGGTTGCGCATCTTGGCATGATCGTACCCGTCACCCAGCGTCGGGAAGGTGCGCGACAGACGATAAGGCCTCCGTTCCGAGTCGATACGAACCGAGAGACGCAAGTCATAGCCGCTCCACTTGTCGATCAGCATGGAACTGCGATCCGAGACGCCATCCGGAACAATCCAGGCTCCTGGCCGCTCGCGTGCGATCCATTACTCGAAGATAGCTAAGCCGCAACAGCGGTCCAATAATAATTCTTAGGAGGAACTGATGGCCACACTATCGGCTGTACTCGCGACAACGCACCACCCTTTCTACTATGCCACGACGAACGCACCGCCGTCCGCGCAGATTCCGCAGGCTGCTGAGTGGAAAAGGAAGGTTGAGGCCTATCGCGAAACGCTTACACGCGCGCAGCCGGACATTCTGGTGATGATCGGCGCGGATCATTTCCATCAATTCTATCTGGACAACTACCCGACCTTCCTGATCGGCAAGGCGCCGCGTTACGACGCTACCTTCTACAACGAAGAAAGGGAATTCGGGATACCCAAGTATGTTCTCGAGGGGAATGTGGAGCTTTCAGATTTCATGCACCAGGGCCTGATGGACAGGGGATTCGATTTTTCTTTCAGTCATGAGTTGAAGATCGACCATTCCATCATCTGCCCGATCATTACTACCCGCCCGGATGCCGATCTGCCAATCGTGCCAATTTATACCAACATCTTTGTGCCGCCTTTGCCGTCGCCTAAACGTTTTTGGGACCTCGGGCGTGCAATTCGCGAGGTCATCGATGCGTTTCCTTCGGACAAGCGTATTGCAGCCGTAGGCTCCGGCCATCTTTCCTTGGAACTGGGCGGTCCGCGTCAATTCGGAGAGACGGGGCCTGATCCCGAGTTCGATCGTATGGCGATCGAATTGCTCTCGTCGGGCGATATCGAGGCAATCCTGGAAAAAGTTACGCACGAGACGATGGCAAAAAGTGGCAATGCCACGCACGGGTTCATGGATCTTGTTTTGATGCTGGGAATCGCCGGCCCAATCAAGGCTGATTACGTCGATTACCTCGATCTGTTCCATACCATGGAAGCTTATCTGACCTGGTATCCGAACGGAGAGAACTCATGAGCAAATATTACGTCAATAAATTCCTCTACACCGTCGATCGGGATCCGGACCTTCTGCAGCGATACAAGGTGGACCCTGCCAATCTTGTTGCGTCCTGGGAACAGGCTATCGGGCCGCAACTGAACGGTGTGGAACGCTCAACCGTCAATTCCTTCACGCCTGAAGAGCGCAACGCGCTCATTCGCCACGACTACGTTACACTGTTCGAGATGGGTGCTCACTTCTTTCTTTCACTGACAATCTTCATCGCACTCTACGACAAGGACTGGACCGAGAAGTTCGGACCTCTCTCCTTTCAAAGAAAATTCGCGACCGATCTCGCGCATTGGCGAGGGCGGGACTATCCGTCCGTGGCGCTTTTTGCGCAAACGGACGATAGACGGATTCCGACAAAAATGGCCTGACGTCTCGTTTAGAAGCGAAGCCGTGCCCGCTCGGCATCGGCAGCGAAGAAATTATCAAGAGAGAAACACATGCAGGGCGACACTATTCAGGCTACCCCCAATACACCGAGCTTCGAGATCGTGCGCGAAAGGCGATCGAAGGGTTCATCCCCGATGAAGCTCTAATTGCCGATCGCGCGCGAGTTTTACGAGAACGCAAGGCAACACATTCCCAATGCCGGCGATGTTCAAGTTTCTTGCCCGCCGGGCGGCCACTTCTGGACGCTGGAAAGCCCTAACGAAACGACTGAGGCGGTCCGTCACCTGCTGACCATGTAGGCGGGCCGCCGTCGAGTACGACGTCCAATAAGAAAAACAGCCGCCAAGGCTGAGCTTGTGAGATTTCAAATCCACCCTGGGAGGGGAAATATGACCTATCTTAGAAATCTAGTTGCGACGATTTGCTACTTCATGTTGGCCGCGTCGGCGCAAGCCTATGAGGCGGGTTACCCAGGCTACGCACAGAAGCCTGGCCTTACGCTTGGCGGCGGATCGGCAGGCGTTCCGCCGCCAGGTATATACATGTTCGATCAATTCGCTACTTACCAGGCATCGCTTTATGGACCGGGAGCTCCCATAATCAACGGCTCCCGAACAACGAATCACGTGGCCGGCGCGTCTACCGGATTTCTGTTCGTGCCTGGCTGGACTTTCCTCGGTGCCACATATGACGCCGTCGTGGTCCTTGCGGCGTCTATGGGCGACGTAGGCGCACCGGTAAACGTCAATCCAGCCGGGATCAAAAATCCCTACATTGTTCCAGCCGAATTGAGCTGGAAGCTCGGAGACAGTGGGGTTTTCGTAAAAACCGGAATTGGCGTGCGTATTCCGATCGGCAGCATCCAAGGCCCGGCAGGTCTTAGCAATGTAGGCTACCCCTGGTGGACATTCCAACCTGAATTGGTTGTCTCTTATCTAAAGGACGGTTGGAATTTGACGGCTAATATGTTTTTCGAGCTCAACACGAAAAACACGCTTACGGACTATAAGACGGGCGACATGTTCCATGCTGAATTTACGGCCGCAAAGAAAATTGACAAATGGACCGTTGGCCCAGTCGCATATTACGCGGCGCAGGTAACAGGCGACACCTCCAGTGCATTTTACAAGTACGCAATCAATACAAATAAGTACGAGTTATGGGCGGCAGGACTCCTAGTAGGTTACGATTTTGGGCCGGTCGCTTTAAACGTCTGGGCGCTAAATGAGTTCTCCGCGCAGGCATCGGGAGGTACATCGGGACTTCCCGGGTTGGACTCAGCGAAGATAACGAAGGGCTATTCGGCCTTTGCGCAGCTGAGTTATCGACTATGGGCTCCGGAGGAAGCAGCGGCGCTTCCGAAGCGACCCCAATTCTCCAAATAGTTTGGCTATGCGCGGGCAGATGTCGGTCTGCCTGCGCATGGACATAAGCAAGGCGACTTTCTCTGATCAAGGCTACATCGATCCTCGATGACGTCGAATTGTTTATTGTGGTGGTTGCTGCGGGTGGCTTCTCTGACGCGGCCCGCAGGTCCGGCTAACTGCTTCATCCGCCGCTCGACGCATGAGCGAGTTCGAGGCGGAACTGGGGGCGGCCTTGCCCATCTGCCAATCTGGCAGGTTGTGATTTCGAGCAAGGGGCGCGCGTACCCGACGGTATCATGCGGTGCGCCCAGCCTCCCGGACCCCGTCCGCCAAGCTCCGAGCGTTTCTCCATCGTTTGCGTGAGCGCTTTGGACAACCTCCATTTTGGGATAAGATCCATGAGGAGGACGCCGCAGTCGGGCAGATCGGCGAGAAAAACAGGTTGAAACGAAGCATAGGGCTCGCGCAGCAGTTGTCGGAGGACTAGCCGATGAAAACGACCTCGACTCTCGATGATGTTGAGCTTTTTACGATCGTGGTCGCCGCAGGTAATTTTTCCGAGGCGGGACGTCGTGTCGGACTGACTGCCTCGTCAGTTGCACGTAGGATCAGCGACCTGGAGGCAGAACTGGGAACGGTTCTGCTGACGCGTACAACGCGTCGGATGGGCCTTACTGAAGCCGGCACCCTGTTCTATGCGCGAGCTGCGCGTATCACTTCGGAACTAGTCGAGGCAAAAGCCGAAGTAGCCGGACTCGATGCTGAGCCGCGCGGAAAACTGCGAGTCAGTGTATCTAATTCGTTTGGGAGTCGTCATGTGGCTTCTGTTCTCGGTGATCTCACTATTCGATATCCAGGGCTCTCGATCGATATCAACCTTGATGATGCCTACGTCGATCTTGTTCAAACCAGAACGCATGTCGCAATTCGATTAGGACGATTGCCGGATAGCAGCCTTGTTGCTACCAAGCTCGCGCCGCAGCGTCGAGTTGTAGTCGGCAGCCCGGCCTACTTCGCGCGACGGGCCATTCCACAATTCCCAGACGATTTAGCTGGCCACGATTGTTTGGTCATTCGAAATTGCCCAGCTCGGTCTTGGCATTTCATCGATCCAAAAGAGGGCCCCCGGCTCTATCCCGTAAATGGTCGTGTGACCGCAAACACGGGGGAGTCATTGATTGCCGCGGCTTTGGCGGGTGCCGGAATCGCCCATTTACCAACTTGGCAAGTATACGAACATGTCAGGACGGGTTCTCTGATTCCAGTGTTGCAACCCTTCTACGCGGGTGAGGAGACGCACGGCGGGATCTATGCGGTGCGTCTTGCATCTGGCGCAGCGCCCGCAAAGGTCAAGGTGTTCGTGCAGCTCCTGCGTGAGCGCTTCGGTCAGCCACCGTTTTGGGATCTCATATTCGACAACGGGCCACGCTCAGCCGCCACCGCGGGTTTACGTTTAGTAACGTAGGGCGTGACACAGCAGACGGATCATCTGGTGCCTCATCAGTTCCAGAGCATGATCCGGAAAAGTGTGTAGCGATTTTCCCTCGACAAACGCGGAACGCGTTTGCTCGGAGATCATGCTCAAACAAAAAAGATAGAGCGAGATGACGATTCAAAGAAAAGTCATCCCGCTCCAGGAGTTCCGTGTTCGTCGCTTCTTCCCGGGGGCCGGGTAGTTTTTGGCGGTGACGAAATCAAGCGCCGCCAAGATGTCGTCGAAATGGAGCCTCGCTCTCGGGCGTCTGATTGCCCAGGCTCCAAATTGGGCCGCCAACAGTCTACCGAAAGGGCAGGGACGCGCTGTCGGGAAACAATGGCGTGAGAGAAGGCGCTGTCACTGTGTGTCCTTCATGTCCGCAAGAAATTGAAAGCGCCGGGCTCACGATTTCGGATCGTACATGCGGTAGACTGTCGGCAAAAAGCTGGCGAGTATGCTCATTTCTTCGCAGCAATGAGCGAATAGTCCAGCACCGAGTGCATCGGGTACCTTCTCTTTGATCATCTCGGGCGTGGGCCTCGGACTTGGTACAGGATCAATTTCACCAAGCCAGAAGCGGCTTCGCATTACGCATCCTTCAGGTGTCCGCTGTACCAAGTGAAGAAGGCGACCGAAATAACTGGTTTCCCCGATCGCGCCGACATAGGCCCATACGGCCGTTCCTACTTTCGCGTCATTGAAGCGCTTCTTGTCGAGTATCTCGCCGGGGTCTCGGAAGGAGATGCGTAGCTTCGCCAGATGCCCTCCAAGATATTCATGTACCACATGGGTTCGGCCAATGTATTCTCCAGGCGGGGCAGCCACCTCCCAATCGCTCCAAACATGATCGCGCGGGTGCCACCATTTATACTCTTCGGTGTGGTGCAGGAACCCCAGCCACCAGTCGATCATCTCCGGTTCAACGCCTTCCATAGGTGTTCGGACGGCTATGTGGATGACGCCAGAATCCAGCCTCTTCCACCCGGATTCGAAGGGCGAATAGAGACTATCCAAGAGTTGATTTGCTTCATTCAGTTTCATTTTGTTCCCGCCAGATCTGCCAATGTCATTTGTTACATCGTCAACAACTTGCGAATGGCAACCGTCGTCTCATCCGGACTTTCAAGCGACCAGAAGTGGCCGCCTGGCATGTAGGTAACTTCGACAGTTTTTGCATTTGGGATGTACTCACGAGCCTTCTCATAGAACTCTCGTGGTTGAGTCTTGCTGTTGTATCCTTGCATTATGAGTACCGGGCTCGTCCAGGCATTGAGGAGTCTGTTGCGTCGAGCTAACCATTCCTGACGGAAGCTGGAATTGTTGAAATAGCGCGGCACAGCCCGCCTGACTCCAGCATAGGAAAACTCCTGAATGACGCGGGTAACCTCGGCGTCAGGGATCGGGCGCTCGGTCACCCATGTGTATACCCACACAATGAAACGAACGGGATCTTCCATCATTCCGGTCCACGGCGCGTCCTTGAAGAATTCACCTTGGGGCGCGAGTTCAGGGTTAAAATGATAAAGATGCTGCTCGCCCCGACCGTATCGGAGAACAGCGCTTGGATATTTTGCCGCGATAAAATCGGCCTGCACCGTACCGCGATCATGGGTCACCAGATTGAAATGCGTGAGACCGATCTCCTGCAGCATCGTCCACAGCTGATCCGCGACACGCTCATGCCGGTATTCGCCGGGGCCGGTTTCAGATTGTCCGTAGCCCTTTAAGTCGATCGCAATGCAGCGATTCGTCTTCGATAGAGCAGCCATTTGGTGATGCCACTGGAACCAGGAATCCGGGATTCCGTGAAGGAAGACAATCGGTTCGCCTTGACCACACTCGACGTAGTGCCAAGACACGCATTCATCATCACCTGGTGTCTCGACAAAATGGTGGGTAAACTTCACACCGTCGAGGATCTCGACGTCGCCTTCCTTGTCCGCAGGCCGGGCCTTGACGTTTCGAAACTGCTCGATGCGCGCGGCAATCCGAGCTTCGTCGGGGATAAAGCCGTCAATGGCCTTTCTCGCGCGTTCGGGCAATTCCGTATATTTCAGCGCGCTCCTCAGGCTGGTGACAGGCATATTGGCTTCCTCCGAGTTCGTGTCGTTTGGTTTGACTATGTGGTGCGTTTCGCAGCGCAATGCTCGGTCAAACGTACGCATCTGTGAATGTCGATCATCCGCATAAGTCTTCCTCGACATACCTGAAGATCAATCTCCCGGGTCGATGTTCGCTTAGACCAGGCTTCGGTGACATCTGGCGCTTCGACGCCGGTAAGCCAGAAGGAAAGGACGCAGGTCTGCTCAGGAGGAGTGCTGGTTCGTAGAAGGTATGC
>Ga0137385_10003041_pt1 | contig 14465 bp, 11 predicted proteins | sample SagtaG_FD_104921 | JGI IMG/M metagenome (GOLD analysis project Ga0137385, IMG submission 104921) | Vadose zone soil microbial communities from Sagehorn Ranch, Mendocino, California, USA - Sage2_R_80_16 metaG | ecosystem: Environmental > Terrestrial > Soil > Vadose zone | place: USA: California...
GCGCGGAGGGTGGCGGCGCCGCGAACGGGCTATGCTGCGGCGCGTGGAACTTGATCTTTCCCTCGGCGTGGGCGATCTGACCGCGCAACTGGTCGATGCCGAGTCGGTGAGCGGCTCGGAAGGACCGCTGGCGGGGGCGATCGAGGCGGCCCTGCGCGAATGCGGCCACCTCACCGTTGAGCGCGACGGCAACGCTGTCGTGGCGCGGACCGAGCTCGGCCGGGCGCAGCGGGTGGCACTGGCCGGGCATATCGACACGGTCCCGGTGGCCGGGAACCTGCCGTCCAGGGTCGACGGGGACGTGCTGTACGGCTGCGGCACCTCGGACATGAAGTCAGGAGTGGCGGTTCAGCTGAAGCTGGCCGCCGAGGTGACCTCCCCCGTCGTCGACGTGACCTACGTGTTCTACGACTGCGAGGAGGTCGAGTCCGAGCGGAACGGGCTGCTGCGGCTCAGCAGGAACAGCCCGGCGAGCCTGGCCGCGGACTTCGCGATCCTGCTCGAGCCGACCGGGGGCGTGGTCGAGGGCGGCTGCCAGGGCACGCTCCGGGCCGAGGTGCGGGCCACGGGCGAGCGCGCGCACAGCGCCAGGGCCTGGATGGGCCGCAACGCCATTCACGACGCGGCCGGGATCCTGGACCTGCTCCGCGGCTACCGGGCACGCCTGCCGGAGGTCGACGGCCTGGCGTACCGCGAGGGCCTGAACGCGGTGGGGATCAGGGGCGGTGTCGCCGGCAACGTCATACCTGACGAGTGCGTCGTCACGGTGAACTTCCGGTTCGCCCCCGACCGGTCGGCCGAGCAGGCCGCCGAGCACGTACGCGAGGTGTTCGGCGGCTGGGAGGTCACCATCACCGATGTCGTCGGCGGGGCCCGGCCCGGCCTGGCCAGCGTGGCCGCCGTCTCGTTCGCCGCTGCGGTGGGCGGCACGCCGAGGGCCAAGCTGGGCTGGACCGACGTAGCGCGATTCGACTCCCTGGGCATCCCGGCGGTCAACTACGGCCCTGGTGACCCGCTGCTGGCTCACTCGCGGGGCGAGCACGTGGCGCTCAGCGCGATCGCCGAGTGCGAGGAGAGGATGCGGGCGTGGCTGAAACGAATGAGCACCAGCGGCAACGAAACTCCCGGCCGGGCATCCACCTGACAGGCAACGGCCGGCGACCAGGGACTGATCCGGTCGCCGGGCCGCGGCAGCATGCAGCCTCAGCGGGGCGGTGCCTGCACGAGGGGGAGGCTGCCCGTGTGCGTCTGGCCGTGGATGTCCACCCAGGTGACCTTGACGGTCATGCCGGGCTTGAAGCCCATCATGACGCTGGTCAGCTGCTTGGGCGATTCGATCTTCGTCCCGCCGACCGAGGTGATCACGTCCCCGGCGATGATCCCTGCGTCGTCGGCCGGGGTATTGCATAGCTCGCCGATGATCAGCGCGCCGCTGGCGACCGGGGCGACGTTGGCCGGGACCCCGGCGCCCTGCTGATTCTGCAGGCAGACCGGCGCCGACGGCTGGACGGGGAAGCCTGATGCGCCCTGATCCTGCTTGAGCTGGCGTTCCCGCTGCTGCTGGGGGCTGGTGACCTGGCTCGCCCGGCCCGCCGGGACGAGCACGCCCATGAAGCCGGTCGAGCCGATCTGGACGGACGGGCTCGACTTCCCGCTGATGATCTGCCTGGCGATCCGCAGTGCCTTGTTGATCGGGATCGCGAACCCGACGTTCTGGCTCGTGTCGCCGAAGCTGCCGGTGGCCGCGGCGGTGTCCATCCCGATCACCTTGCCCTCGGTGCTGGCCAGCGGGCCGCCCGAGTCCCCCTGCACGATGCCGGCGTCGGTCTGCAGCATGCCGTGCAGCTTCTCCTTGGTGGCCGCGCCGCTGTCGCTCGCCGTAATGGTCCTGTTCATGCCGGTGATCGAGCCGACGACGGCGGGGAAGTGGCCCGCCCCGTACGCGTTGCCGATCGCGACAACATGGTCGCCAAGCCGGACCCCGGAGGAGTTGCCGAGCGGCACGGTCTTGAGGTCGTGCGCTCCGACGAGCTTGATCACGGCGACGTCGTCGGCCGCGTCGTAGCCGAGCCACTTGGCCGGGTACTGCTTGTTGGTCGTCAGCACCTTCGCGTACAGCTGCGTTGTGTCGGTGATGACGTGGTTGTTGGTCAGCACGAGACCGTCGCTGCTGATCACCATGCCGGTCGCGGCTGCCTGGCTGCCCTGGTAGCCCAGGTTGCTCGAGATGTCCACCAGCCCGGGGCGGACGGCGTTGACCACCGCGCGCTTGGTCGCGCTGCTCACCCCGGTGCCGGCGGTGCCGCTGCGTGGCGGGCCGGGGAAGCCGCCCGCAGAGCCGGGATTGCCGCCCGGCCCGCCGCCCTCGGGCGATCCGCTGGCCGACGACTGCGACGCCGGGCCGTTGCTGAGGGCGATCCCGGTGACGCCAGCGCCGGCCGCGGCCGCGACCACCGCGACCGTGAGGTAGGTCAGCAGCGTGCGCCGGCGCCTGGCCCGCGTTCCAGGTTGCGGGTAGTAACCGCCGGCCTGGCCGTAGCCGCCCGGGTAGCCAAGCGGAGTGGTGTAACCGTAGCCGGGCTGGCTGTAGCCGGGCTGGCCGTAAGCGTGGCTGGATCCCTCGGGACCGTATCCGTGCCCCGGTGTCCCGTATCCGCCTCCCGGCGGCCCGTACCCAGAGCCCGGCTGGCCGTAAACCGGTCCCGGCGGCCCGTACCCAGGGCCAGGCTGGCCGTAACCGGGTTCCGGCGGCCCGTATCCGGGTCCCGGCTGGCCGTAGCCGGGCTGACCGTAGGCCGGCTGGCCGTAGGCCGGATCGCCCGGCACGCCGTGGCCGGGAGCACCGTGAAAGGGCTGCGGGCGGCGAACGGGCTGGGACAGCTCGGGCTGCTCACCCTCGGCGCGGGCCAGGCCAGGGTCGGTATCGCCGGGGCCGGCGTGGCCGGCGGACGCCTGGCCAGGGTCAGCCTGGCCAGGGTCAGCCTGGCCGGGGTCAGCCTGGCCGCCCGGGCCCTGATCGCGGTCCGCGTCGGCGGCCGCGGACCCGGATTCCTCGGGAATCTGGCCCTCGCTGCTGCCCTGGTCGTCCTGCATCGTCACCACCTTCGCCCCGGTGCCAGCGTACTGCTGGGCTATCCCTGCTCCGATCCGCCCGGCGTGTCAGCCCCTCCGGCCGGCCGGTGTCGGCTCGCTCACTCTGGCTAAGCCCGTGTGTTATGGCTCATCTGTGCTTGCATTACCTGGCAACGCGCCCGAAGCTGCCCAGCCGCGGCAAGCCGGGCAGCCGCGGGCGACGCTGCGTGCTGGGCCCGTTTCCGCCCGGACCCCGCTGCAGACAAGTAAGCACCAGCAGCCTGGAAGCTAGCTGAAGGCTCGCTGAGGATCCTCTGTTGTCGGTGAGCTCGTACCCGCGCCAGGTAAGTTCGCGCGGCCCGCGCTGCGGCAGTGTCTCCATGTTCCCCGAGACTGGCTGGTTCCATGCGTCACCGGGACATTATGCGTAATTTATACGTTTTATGTACTGAACTAGATTGATAGTTGTTCTGACAGATCTGTCACCGAACTTCACCGATTTCGGCGGGTAATATTGCGCCATGATTCGCTATGGTGCATTAGCGCAGCGTGCACCGGATGCACATAAGGTGATCACCGCGGCTGCCTAACCGGCGCCCCGGAGAGAAGGGAATGCTCGTTTGGGCTGGTCGCGACGCCGGGCACTGCTCGTGCCCGGCTCGAGCAGTGCTGGCCGCCAGGCGGCCGCCCTCGCCTGCGCGACCTCGCTCGAGGCGCTCGGCTGGACGACACGCACGCTGGAAGCGACTTGGCTGGGCGGGCACGGCGGCTGGGGATCGGCGGCCGAAGGGGGCTTGCGCAGGATCCTGACCATTCCCGGGCTGCACGACGCCTTCCACTACGCGGCGCTGCGCACCGGAAACCAGCTCGCGCTGCACGCCGACGCGATCACGCGGATCCAGCTGGTGCCGCGCCTGCGCGAGCACCTCGACCGCCATCCGGTGGAACTGGCCCTGTCGCTCAGCCCGGCCGGCGCGTCCGCGGTCAGCAGCGCGGTCCCGCACTACCCGTCCATGCGGCACATCGTGTTCTGCGCCGAAGCCTCGCCGCACCGCCTGTGGATCCAGCCGAACGTGGATCTGTACCTGGTCAGGTCCGCCGCGGCCGAGCCGGCCGTGCACAGGTTCCGGCCCGAGGCGCGGGTACTCGTCATCCCGCCCGCCGTGCGCTCGGAGTTCTACCGCCCGCCGGCCCAGCGCACCGCGCGGATCGGCCTCGGCGTCGGCGAGCAGGGCCGGTGCGTGCTGCTCGCCGCCGGGAGCAGGGGCGAGGGGCCGCTGGCCGAGATCGCCGCCGCGCTGGCCGGCGTGGGCCTGAGCGTGCTGGCCGTCGCGGGACACAATGCCCGCCTCGAGCGCAAGCTGCGCGCCGTCGCCGAGCGCCGCCCCAGCGTCCTCGCCTTCGGCTTCACCGACCGGATGCCCGAGCTGATGGCCGCGGCTGACCTGGTGATCACCACCTCGGGCGGCACATGCATGGAGGCGCGCACGGTCGGGCGGCCGCTGCTGCTGCTCGACCTGGTCCAGGGACACGCCAGGGACGACCTGCTGTACGAGCTCGAGCTCGGCGATGCGGCCGTGAGCTCACGGCGCCCGGCGGATGTGGTCCGGACGGCACTGTCCTGCCTCAAGCGGATCAAGCCTGCGCCGGCCGGGCCGACCAGGGCACTGGCTGAGTGGGAGGACAGGTTCGGTGCCGCCCTCGAGACGGTCCTGCCCTGACCGGCGGACTGCTCGCCGGGGGATGGCTGCTGGCCCGTCCCCGCTGCGGGTAACGTGTCTGGCGCCCGGTCGGGCGAGCTAGCGGAGCACGGAGGCGGGGTCATGGCGACCGTGGTCGGCGGCGCCCTGGCAGCCGGGTGCGCGAACACGATCAACTGGGTCATCGACGGGGACATCCCTCAGCGCGTGCTGCCCTGGCGGTAGGCTGAACAGCGTGGCGTGACGCCGGGCGTCGTGCCCGAGCTTTGCGCGCGGGGAAAAGTCGCCGGAACCGTGAACGAGATTGGCCGTTGCGCCATTCTTGGACGATGACGCAACGAGAGACTCCGACGAGGCGCGCCTTCCTCGGCACGGCGGGCGCCGTGGCGGCGGGCGCGGCGGCCGGTGCCGTGGCCGGCTGCACCGCGTCGGCCGGGGCTCACCCGGCGCCGAGGGGCACGCGGATCCGGCTGCGCAGCTCGAAGGCCGAGAACTCGCTGCCCGGCGAGCCGCACTGGTGGATCAGGCATGTCGGCGCGCCGGATGCAATCCAGGGTTTCACCGGCCAGGCCAGCGTCCTGCAGGGCGACCCGGTCACCCTGTACGTGTCCACGACCTCGCGCGAGTTCCGGGTCAGCGTCTTGAGGATGGGCTGGTACGGCGGCTACCTCGCCCGCCAGGTCTGGCGGTCCGGCCTGGTGCGCGGACGCGTCCAGCGGGCACATTCGCTGTCCGGCCCGACCAGGACCGTGAGCTGCGACTGGGAGCCGTCGCTGACCATGCGGACCGACGACTGGCCGGCTGGCACCTACCTGCTGAGGCTTGACGCCGCCTCGGGCGCGCAGCGGTACGTCCCGCTGACAGTACGGTCATTCAGCACGGCAGGCAAGGTCGTGATCAAGAACGCGGTCACGACCTGGCTGGCCTACAACACCTGGGGCGGTCATGACCTGTACGCCGGGCCGGCCGGCCACGACGACCGCTCGCTGGCGGTCAGCATGGACCGGCCGTACGACGCCAAGGGCGCCGAGCTGTTCCTGGTTTTCGAGCGCAAGCTGATCAACATGGCGGAACGGCTCGGGATCCCGCTCGCCTACGCCACGAGCATGGATCTCGACCGAGATCCGCACCTGCTGGACGGCGCGGGCGCGCTGATCTCGCCAGGCCACGACGAGTACTGGTCGCCGCAGGAGCGCGCGCACGTGACCAGCGCCAGGAACGCCGGGGTCAACGTGGCATTCTTCGGCGCGAACGCCATGTTCAGGAGGATCAGGCTGGCACCGACCAGGCTCGGGGGCGACCGCCTCGTCATCTGCTACAAGACCAGCTACACGCAGGACCCGATGTACGGCAAGAACAACGCCCTGGTCACCAGCGACTGGCGCGAACCGCCCGATCCCGAGCCGGAGTCCTCGCTGACCGGCACCTTGTACGAGTCGAACCCGGTGACGGCCGACTACGTGGTGGTCAGTCCCGACGCCTGGGTGTTCAAGGGGACCGGAGCGCGGGTGGGCACCAGGGTCCGTGGTCTGGTAGGGGACGAGTACGACCGGGTGAACCCGGTCCATCCGGTGCCCAGGCCGATCGAGGTGCTGGCGCACTCGCCGCTGACCTGCCGCGGCATACGCAGCTACTCCGATTCGGCTTACTACACCCATTCCGGCGGCGCCGGGGTATTCAATACCGGGACAATGCGCTGGGTGCAGTCGCTTGCTCCGCCGTTCGGGCGGGAACTGTCCGGCGACGGCGCGCGTCTTACCAGGAAGGTAACGGCGAACGTGCTTCGCGCCTTCGCAGACGGCCCGGCCGCCGACAAGTACCCGGCCACGGAAAACCTGACGGCGATGCACGAATGGCGGGGTGATCCGATCGCCGCGCACCACAATCTGTGGCCGCCCATCGTGAGGTGACGGGCGCCGGGGAGCGGCCCGCGCGACCGCAGCGGGCCATTCGCCGCTCGGCGGCTGCTCGCCGCCGCTGGGTATGCTTCGAGCAGGGCAGCCTGCCTCATCGCCCGGTTGCCCGAGGAGGTAGCGCGATGGGACAGCGACGCTCGCTGCGCGCCAGGTTGCGCTGGGCCCTGCCGGCCGGGGCGGTGATCGCCGCCGGCGCGGTGCTGGCCGGGACGATGCTGGCCAGCGCGGCGGCCCCGGCGCTGCCGCGACAGACGGCGGCGCAGCTGCTCGCCGCCATGGGGCAGGCGAGGCTGCCGGATGCGATGTCGGCGACGCTCACCGAGAGCGCCAACCTCGGATTCCCCGCGCTGCCCGATATCGGCGGACCGTCCTCGTCACCGATGTCGGCCGCATCAATGATCTCCGGCACTCATACAATCCAGATCTGGTACGCCGGGCCGCGGCAGGTCAGGATCGCGCTGCCGGTCTCGTTCGGGGAGACCGACCTGCGCGTGAACGGGGCCCAGGTGTGGCTCTGGGACAGCGGCGGGCAGACCGCGACCCACATCCTGCCTCCCGCGGCCAGCCACTACATGCGGCCGGGTGTACCGGGTCGCCAGTTTTCCGAGCAGGGCGGCGCGGCTCAGCCGCAGCCCGCGCGCATGCGACTGCACCGCAAGCCGGCCGCGCCCGCGGTGACGCCGCCGCCGCTGACCCCCCTGCAGATGGCCAAGCGCCTGCTCGCACTGGCCGGGCCGACGACGCGCGTCACCGTTCCCGGCACCACCGTGGTGGCCGGCCGGGACGCCTACCAGCTAGCGATCGCGCCGCGCAGCGGCCAGTCGCTCGTCGGCAGGATCATGATCGCGGTCGACGCCAAGACCCACCTTCCGCTGAGCGTCCAGGTCTTCGCGCGCGGCTCGTCGAACCCGGCCTTCCAGATCGGGTTCACGTCGCTGAGCTTCGCCCGGCCGGCGACGTCCAACTTCACGTTCACGCCGCCGCCCGGAGCGCACGTGAAGACCGTGCGGCTGCCAGGATACTGTCCAAGGACCATGCCGCCCGTCATGCCAGGCGCGGGCGAACCGCCCGTCATGCCAGGCGCGTTCCGGCCAGGCAGTGCCCTCGCTCCGCACGGTCGCGGCCCGCTGGTCGGCGCGCAGACCTTCGGCACGGGCTGGCTGACCGTCGCTGCCATCCCGCTCGGCCAGGGGATCGCGAACGCCGTTCCCGCTTCCGGCTCGGCCGGCTACTGGTCAGGGCAGCCCCCGGCCGCCGACAATGGCGGCGGTTTCAACTCGGGCCCGGGCGGCGCCGGCCCGGCCGGGCGAAGGGCCGGGCTGCTCGGCCTGCTGCTGAAGGCGGCCAAGCCGGTGCACGGGTCGTGGGGATCCGGGAAGCTGCTGCGCACCAGCCTGATCTCGGTCCTGGTCACCAGCAAGGGCCAGCTGCTCGCGGGGGCGGTGACCCCGGCCGTGCTGTACGCCGACGCCGCGAAGGTCAAGTGACGCTGGCCGATCCCGCGCTGGCCGAGGCCGGCGCGGAGCCCGGCGTGACGGCCATCACGACCAGCGGGCTGGCGATGCGGTTCCCAGGCGGCCAGCTGGCGGTGGACCACATCGACCTGGCCGTCCCGCCAGGCAGCGTGTACGGATTCCTGGGGCCGAACGGGTCGGGCAAGACGACCACGATCCGCATGCTGCTCGGCCTCGTGCATCCGACCGAGGGTTCGTTCCGGCTGCTCGGCACCGACGCGCGGGACGGCCTGGACTCGGTCCTGCCGCGGGTCGGCGCGCTAGTCGAGGGCCCGGCGTTCTACCCGTTCCTGTCCGGCCGGCAGAACCTGGCCAGGTGCGACGCCGCCGACCCGACCGCGGACCTGGCGACCGCGACGGCCAGGATCGACCACGCGCTCGACCAGGTCGGCCTGCTCGCCGCCGCGGACAAGCGCTACCGCGCCTACTCCCTCGGCATGAAGCAGCGGCTCGGCATCGCGGCCGCGCTGCTGCGGCCGCGCGACCTGATGATCCTCGACGAGCCGACGAACGGCCTTGACCCGCAGGGCACCCGCGAGATCAGGTCCCTGGTCAAGCAGATCGCGGCCGACGGTACCACCGTGTTCGTCTCCTCGCACCTGCTCGCCGAGGTCGACCAGATCTGCTCGCACGTCGGGGTCATGAGCACCGGTCGGCTGGTGTTCCAGGGCACCCTGCCCGAGCTGCGCAGCCGAGGCGAGCCGCGGATCCTGATTCGCAGCACGGATCCGGCCGCCGCGGCCGACGTGCTCGCCGCGCTCGGGCTGGCCGACATCACGACCGCCGACGGGCAGGTCAGCGCCGTCCTGGGCGCGCACTCTCCGGCGAAGATCAACGCCGAGCTTGTCCACGCGGGCGTCCCCGTCGCCGGGCTGGAGACGGTGCGGCCTAGCCTGGAAGACCTGTTCGTCGAGCTGACCGGCGAGGGCTTCGATGTCAACGGCTAGCGCGGCCCGGGTCTTGGTGAGCCCGCCAGGGACGGCCGCCGCCCCCATGCGGCACTGGCTGCGGCTGTTTCGTTCAGAGCTGAAAATCATCTTCCTGCGGCCGCGTAACCTCGCCATGCTCGCGCTGCTCGCCGCGGCGCCGATCTTCCTCGGCGTCGTGCTCAGGATCAACACCCCGCCGCCAGGAGCGGGCGAAGGCCCTGGCCCAGGCGTGTTCGTCGGCCAGATCGCCGACAACGGCGTGTTCCTGTCGCTGTTCGCGATCTACGTGCTGCTGCCCGTGGTCGTGCCACTGGCCGTCGCGGTGGTATCGGGGGATGCGGTCGCCGGCGAGGCCGGGCTCGGCACGCTCAGGACGCTGCTGACCGTTCCGGCCGGGCGGACCAGGCTGCTGCTGACCAAGTACCTGTCGATCGTGGTGTTCTGCCTGGCCGCGTACGCGCTGGTCGCGGTGGTCGCGCTGGCGGTGGGCGCGGTGTTCTTCCCGATCGGGCCGGTCACGCTGCTGTCCGGGGACACCGTGCCGCTCGCCGACGGGCTGGCGCGGCTGGCGCTGATCGTCGGCTACGTCGTCGCGGGGCTCGCGGCACTCGGCGCGATCGGCCTCGCCTTGTCGACGCTCACCCAGCACGCGATCGCCGTGATGGCCACGGTCCTGGTGATCGTGATCGTCAGCCAGATTCTCGACGCGGTCTCGCAGGTGGCGGTGATCCACCCGTACCTGCCGACGCACTTCTGGTTCGCGTTCGACGCGATCCTGCGGACGCCTATCGCCTGGGCCAGCGTGGCGCACGGGCTCGTGTCGTTCGCGGCCTACACGGTCATCTTCGGCGCGGTGGCCTGGGTGCGGATGCGGCGGGCCGACATCACCTGCTGACGGCCGGCGGGACCCGGCTGGGAGAAGAACAGCTGACGGATCTTCGCGAGATTGTCTATCGGGTTCCCGCAGCGGTAGTCGACACACGCGGAAGGGTCGGTCGTCAGACCCGACGTACCGACGTAATTCAGTACACCGGAGCTGTAGAACCCGCCGCCTTCACCCGGCTTCGCAAGACTCGTGGCCTTATGGCAGTCGGCCCACTCATTATCTCCGGGAGTGTAGATGCTCGTCGTGTCACCAGACTGGTCCCCTGGCGAGCGCTATCAGGGCTCGTTTGTGCATCTGTGCCTCCAGGCATAGCAATGGATTCAGCCCGCGCACAGCCAACTGCGGTCAACCGACCAGGAGAGTAACAACAGATAAATGACACGATGAACAGGCGATAATCCTTTGGTTGCGCGTTCGGCGCGAACCGCGCCTCGGAGGCTGGCGATCCCGGCAAATCGCCTACACGGCCGGGAGCCGCACCGGTGCGGCTGCAGCGCGATACGTTTGCGGCATGCCCCCAGCCACTGGCCCAGTGTCGGCTCAGGCAACGGCCGGCGCGAACGACAGAGCCGACGTGAATGGCCTGCTCGCGAAGGCGGTGGCCGACATCGGAGGGGCCGAGCGGCCCGGGCAGGTCACGATGGCTCTGGCCGTCCAGAACGCGATCGAGTCCGGCGAGCATCTGGCGGTCCAGGCAGGAACCGGCACGGGCAAGTCGCTGGCGTACCTGGTGCCGGCCACACGGCACGCGGTCGGCCTGGAAGCGACCGTGGTCGTGTCGACGGCGACGATCGCCCTGCAGCGGCAGCTGATCGACAGGGACCTGCCGCGCCTGGCCGAGGCGATCGCGCCCGCGCTCGGCCGCGAGCCGGTGTTCGCGATCCTCAAGGGCAGGCGGAACTACCTGTGCCTGCAGCGGCTGCGCGGCGGCCCGGCGGACGAAGGGGCCGGGCTTGGCGGCGGGGCCGGGGCGGGCGGCGGGGCCGGGCTGGGCGGGGCGGAGGCCGCACTGTTCGCCCCTGGCGCGGTCTCCGCCGTCGGCCGGCAGGTGCAGCGGCTGCACGAGTGGGCGGCCACGACGACGACCGGCGACCGCGACGAGCTCGTGCCCCGAGTCGGCGACCAGGCCTGGCGCCAGGTCTCGGTAAGCGCCCGCGAGTGCGTCGGCGCGCAGCGCTGCCCCTACGGCGGGCAGTGCTTCGCCGAGCTGGCCAGGGACCAGGCCGGCCATGCCGACATCGTGGTGACCAACCACGCGCTGCTGGCGATCGACGCGCTCGAGGACTACGACATCTTCCCCGAGCACGACGTGGTGATCATCGACGAGGCGCATGACCTGGTCGACCGGGTCACCTCGGTGGCCTCCGCCGAGCTGTCCGCCGCCGCCGTGGAGACCGCGGCTCGCCGCTGCGGCCGCATGATCGAGGAGAAGGCGGTCGCCAGGCTGCGCGATGCCGGGCAGGGCGCCGAACGGATGCTCGCCGAGCTCCCGGCCGGGCGGATGGACGTGCTGGACGGGGCGCTGGCGAGCGCGCTCGAGGCGGTGAGGGACGCGGCGGCGGGCTGCGCCGCGGAGTTCCGCACGTCGGCCAGGAACGGGGAGGAAGAGCCGGGGCGGGTCGCGGCCCGCCGGTCGGCGCTGGCCGCGATCGGCGATGTCGGCGACGCCGCGGAGCGGATGCTCCGCGCGTTCGGGCCCGGCATCGCGGACCGGGCCGACGTCGTCTGGATGGACCGGCCGGCCAGCGAGGAGTCGGCCAGACCGCCGACGCTGCGGGTCGCCCCGCTGCGGGTGGGCGGGCTGCTCGCCAGCCGGCTGTTCGGCCGCAGGACGGTTGTGCTGACGTCGGCGACGCTCGCGCTCGGCGGCTCGTTCGAGCCGCTGGCCAGGCAGTGGGGCCTGCCCGGACAGGCCGATGACACCGCTGCTCACGATGCCGGGCCGCGCGACAGCGATCTCTCCGGCGAGGCCGCCGAGCCTCATCCGCTGGCCTGGTCGGGGATCGATGTGGGGTCTCCGTTCGACCACCCGCGCAGCGGGATCTTGTACATAGCCAGGCACCTGCCGCCACCGGGCCGGGACGGCCTAGCCGCGTCCTACCTGGACGAGATCGGCGAGCTGATCGACGCCGCCGGTGGGCGCGCGCTCGGCCTGTTCTCGTCGATGAGGGCGGCCAGGCAGGCGGCCGACGAGCTGCGCGGGCGGATCGGGTTCCCGCTGCTCTGCCAGGGCGACGACCAGACCTCCCAGCTGGTCAGCCAGTTCGCCGCGGACGAGCCGACCTGCCTGTTCGGCACGCTGTCGCTCTGGCAGGGAGTGGATGTGCCGGGACCGTCGCTGCGGCTCGTGGTGATCGACAGGATCCCGTTCCCGCGGCCCGACGACCCGCTGGCCTCGGCGCGGCAGCGGGCCGTGGCGGCTCATGGCGGCAACGGGTTCATGTCCGTGGCCGCGACGCAGGCCGCGCTGCTGCTCGCGCAGGGGTCCGGGCGGCTGCTGCGGACGATGACCGACCGCGGGGTCGTGGCCGTTCTGGACCCTCGGCTGAGTACGGCGCGTTACGCCGGGTTCCTGCGCGCGTCGTTGCCGCCGTTCTGGACGACCACCGACCCGCAGGTCGTGCGCGGCGCGCTGCGGCGGCTCGCCAGCGGCACCGGGCCGGCCGGCTAGTCTGCGGTGCCGGCCGGGACTATCCACTCGGCAGGCTGGCCGGTTATCTCGGCGATTCGCTCGTAATCACTGTGATAATGCAGGATGGTCAGCGAGAATCGCTCGGCGGTAGCCGCCACAAGCAGGTCGGGGATCGACACCGACCGGTGCTGCGCTCGTTGCGCCAGCAGTCCCTGCACATCAACCGCGCGGCGGGCGATCTCGTCGGTCAGCGGGAAGTGCTCGAACGCCTCACGCTGACCTCGAAAATGCGCGTGCTCGGCACCGGTACGTGCGCTGAACAGGATCTCGAGGTCGATGACCGGACAGGTGCCGAGCAGGCCGCGCTCGACATACCCGCTCATGACCGACCATACAGATGGCTGGCGCACGCGCCGTACAGTCCGGCGTCGATCCGAGCGGCGAGCATGGACCATCATGATCACGGACACTTGTCGGCGTGACGGTCAGAAGGAGTCCGTGAACATGGCCGTGGGTTAGAGGACGTCGTGGCCGGGGTGCGGCTCTGCGGGGACCTCGGTCAGTTTCGCCGGGATGGTGCCGAGCCGGCCGGCCTGGTAGTCCTCGAACGCCTTTACGAGCTCGGCCCTGGTGTTCATCACGAACGGGCCGTACGCGGCGACCGGCTCCCTGATCGGCTGGCCGCCGAGCACGAGCAACTCCATGCCCTCGCCCGGGCCGTCCGCGCGCGGGCTCGCCTCGAAGGTGAGCACGTCGCCGGGGCCGAACACGACGAGCTGGCCGATCCGTGCGGGCCGCTTGCCGGCGCCGGCGCTGCCCGACCCGGCCAGCACGTAGCCAAGCGCGTTGAAGTCGGCTCGCCACGGCAGCCGCAACCGGGCGCCCGGCTGCAACGTGGCGTGCAGCAGGCTGATCGGCGTGTGGGTGATGCCAGGACCTGCATGGCCGGCTACCTCGCCGGCGATGACCCTGACCAGCGCCCCGCCATCGGCCGAACTCAGCAGCGCGACCTGGCCCGCCCTGATGTCCTGGTAACGCGGCGCCGTCATCTTCATCGCGGCGGGCAGGTTCACCCAGAGCTGGAAGCCGTGGAACAGCCCTCCGGTCATGACGAGGTCCTCTGGCGGTTCCTCGATGTGCAGGATGCCGCCGCCGCCGTCATCCACTGGGTATCCCCGTTGGTGATCAGGCCGCCGCCGCCGTTCGAGTCCTGATGCCGGAAGGTGCCGTCGATCATGTAGGTGACGGTCTCGAACCCGCGATGCGGGTGCCAGGCCGTGCCGCGCGGCTCGCCCGGCGCGTAGTCCACCTCGCCCATCTGGTCCATGTGGATGAAGGGGTCAAGCGCAGGCATGTCCACGCCGGCGAAGGCACGGCGAACCGGGAAGCCCTCGCCCTCGAACGCCGAGGGTGCCGTCGTGACAGCCAGCACCGGCCGGTCCTGGGCGACCGCCTTGTCGGGTTCGGCTATCCGCGGCAGAAGCAAGATGTCGTCCACGGTCACTGCTGGCATACGTTTATCCTCTCACCAGGGCGGGCCGCTGCCCGTTCCGGGCAAACGCACCGCCGCGTGTGTCGTTCCGGGACAACATTAATTGAACGCGCAACATTCCCTGCGGTCGGCCGCGCTGCTGGGGGGCACGGCGTGCGGCGATCCGGGTCAACCAGCGCCGGCCGGGAGTTCCCCACATCGATGTGCCATCCGTGTCCTCCCGCACCCGGCCTTCCGAACAGCGATGCGCCATCGATGCCCGCCGGCGAACACCCGCGGCACATCGATGTCCGCGGATGGGCGGGCCGGCGAACGCCGGTGCGA
>Ga0137385_10003042_pt1 | contig 14464 bp, 16 predicted proteins | sample SagtaG_FD_104921 | JGI IMG/M metagenome (GOLD analysis project Ga0137385, IMG submission 104921) | Vadose zone soil microbial communities from Sagehorn Ranch, Mendocino, California, USA - Sage2_R_80_16 metaG | ecosystem: Environmental > Terrestrial > Soil > Vadose zone | place: USA: California...
ATGACAAACTCCTTGACGAGGGGGGGAGGGGTACCAGGCGTGGGTCAATCTTGCATATGCAACATCGACCGAAAAACTTCAGACCATGCGCAGCGGCAATTTGCGGGCGATATTCATGAGCTCATGGGCGCAGCCTTCGCCGAGGAGGCGCGTCGCGTGGCTCTGTGCAGCCGACCACGCGCCCGCGGCGTTTGCGAGCAGCGCCTTGCCTTCGTGCGTGAGCGAGAGAGGGCGGCTTCGACCATCGCTTGCCGGAACGCCCTCGGCAACCCAGCCCCGCGCGAGCAGCGGCTGCAGATTCCTTGTCAGCGTCGATCGCTCGTGATGATTCCTGCGGCCGAGATCTGAGCGGCTAATGGGCCCGAACTCCGCGATGAGCACGAGCAATGAGAACTGCGGCGCCACGATGCCGAACGGTCGCAACGCATCGTCATAGAGGGAGGTCATGACGCGGGAGATCTGCCGGGCGCGCGTCAGCAGACAATTGCGCGCGATCTGGCTGCTCAGCGGTTCATCCGCAGTGCGGTCCAGTTCAACGGTTCCGTTCGACTCGTGTTGCATATGCACTACCTCGGTAAGCCCACTTTTTGCGGCGCGGCGTTCTGCTCGCGATGGGCGTATTTGAGCGGATGAACGTATCCCGCTCGTGTCCGAAAGTTGGTTGTGTGTAAGCGTGCGTATCCCTATCTGTTTGTAGATACGTTGGGATACAAAGGGAAGGTGCGGGGAAAGAGGGAGGGAAATGACAAGGGCGGTGGCGTGATGTCGCGAGGACTCAGCCGCCGTTGCTGCCTGGCTCGGCCTCTATATTTTCCGCCGCGGCACGCGAAAACCGCATTTGATATTCACTCGGGGACAATCCGGTCTTGCGCTTGAACAATTGCCGAAATGTGCTGATATCGCCATAACCGACACGTTGACTCACCGCCTCAAGCCCAATTGGCCGCGTTTCCAGCAAGCGTTTCGCGACCTCGATGCGCAGATTTTGCAGATACGTCAACGGTGCGAGTCCGACGGCTTCCTTGAAACGGCGATTGAGCGTGCGTTCGCTGACAGCAAGCGATGCCGCCATATCGCTCAACCGGAATCCCTGCTGCAACGTAGCCTCCATCTGCTGCTGGGCACGCGCGACGAGCGTGTCGGTATGCCCGTGTTCGTCGAGAAGCGTTGCAAACGAAGCCTGCGAAGTCCGGTTCATGTCGATCAACAGCGCCTTCGCGGTCATCGTGGCGAGTGCTTCGCCGGCGAATGTTTCGACGAGTCGCACCGCGAGATTCAGATACGACGTCACGGAACCGCCCGAGATGATGCCGTCTTGGGCGATCAGCAGTTCCTGTGCGCGAACTTCGACACGCGGATAGCGGCGTGCGAAATCCGCGGCTCTCGCCCAGTGCGTCGTTGCGGCGCGGCCATCCAGCAGGCCCGCCTCGGCGAGCAGGTAGTTGGCCGTGCAATAAGCAGCCAGCACGGCACCTGCCTTGCGTTGACGCCGCAGTGCGGAAGACAGCGCGTTCAACTGCTCGCGGCGCCCGAAGAACTCGTCGATGTTCGAGAAAAACGGTGCCGTCAACAGAACGGCGTCCGCCCGTTTGCGCGGGTCGATCTTGCCGTCGACGTGAATGGTCTGGCCCGACTCGGCCGTGACGGGTTGCCCGTCGAGAGATTCCACGCGCCATGCAAACACGGGCACGGATGTCGTGCCCGGTGCAGCCTTGCGCGCATGGAACTGATTGGCCGCGCTGAAGACGTCCACAGGGCCCGCGACGCCAGACGCGAGGATTCCGTCATAGACCCAGATGCGGACGATGGCCATTGCGTGTCTGAAATTCCTTGAATAATGGCGATACTGCCACTTCCGGCCGCACGAGTAAACCCCGATCATGGTTGCATCCAATGACCTGAAAGCAGGACAGCACCATGCCAATGATTGATGCACTGTGGCCCGAAGACGCCTTGACACCCGAGGCCGAAGCGCGCCTCGTCAAGGAACTGAGCGACATCCTCATCAAGGCGGAAGGGTACGATCCCGCCAATCCGATCGCACAGCGTGTCACGGTGTTCCATCTTCATCGGCCCGCCGCGATTTACATCGGGGGTGAACGCACGAACACGATTCGCTACCGGATCATTCCGTCTGCACCCGAAGGGCAATACACCGACGAATCGCGTCGCTTGCTCGTCAGAAACGTCACGGAAGCGGTGGCGCGCGCGGAGAACCGGCCGTTCGAAGACGTCGCGCCGCGCGTCTGGGTCTTCCCGACCGAGATTCCAGATGGCGCCTGGGGGACGCGCGGCGCGATCTGGACGCTGCCCGATATTCATGCGCTGCTGGCGGGCGAGTCTGAGCGCGGCGCGGGCGTTGAACGCCTCGCGCGACGCCGCCTCGAAAAGGCGCGCATCACGCTCGAAGCAGCGCTCGATGCCGCGAGCGCAGGCATGACGAGCAAACCGTTACTGGAGCGCCCAGCATGAAATTCAACGACACAGCCCCCGTGCTGGCGCCCGCAGGTGGTCCGCCGCTCTGGCTGGCGAGGCTCGCCGAAAACGCCACGCTCGAAGCCACCGTCCTGAAGCGTCCGATCGAGGGACGAGCCGATATTCTCTCCGTGATCCAACACGCGGTCTCGCTCTACGAATTCCAGCATCACAGCTACAAGGGCGAGATCGGCAACGGTTTGTACATGGAGTCGTATCGGTCGCAGATCCAGGGCGTGCCGATCGAAACGGTGGTTGTCGCGCATCTGAACGAACGGGGCGAGACGGATTCCGTGATCATCAATCATCGCCCGCTCAACGCAGCGCTGCTGTTTTCGAAAGGGATGTGGGAACGCGTCGATGAGCGCTTCCGCGATTGCTATCTGACGGGACCCGAAGCCGCAGCGCTGGATACGGCATCTGGCGTGGCCTCGCGCCAGCCTCCTTGTATTGGAGAGTTGCCGTAACGAACGATCTATCGATCGAAGCAGTGAGGATTTTGCAATGACTGATGCTTGACGGAAGATTAGTGGCCCAGTAGCAATCCGACGCAGAGAGCGATCCCGAACGCGTAAGTTCCCATCGCCGCGATCGCGCGGGCGGGATTGGGCTTTGACATGGTAGGCCACGCAACGAGGGCAAACACAAGGAGCAGACGGCAAGCCGTTGCGCCGGCCATGCACCAGACCAGCCAGTCAGGCGGGTTCCGGATTCCAATATAAAGAAAGAGCAATGCCAGAAACGGCGCATATTCGGCGGTATTGCCGTGAGCGCGCACCAGTTTAGTGAGCAGGCGGTCAGGCTCTGGCGCATAGCCGCTGAGAATGCCGTTTCGCGTGCGCACGATCGAGATGGCAAGTCCAAGAAGGAATAAAGTCAGACCCAGCAAAGCGGTGCAGAGAAGGGCGATGCTATTCATTTAATATTCCTTATAAATGGAAGTAACTGTAAGAAGGTTGCGTCGGCGTGTTTGTCATGCAGATTTCTCGTGCTTGACGGTACCGTTTGAATCCAGGATGGGCGCGCAAGTGATCTGGAAACGCTTCAGATCACCAGGTAACGATCCTTTCGAGGATGGCCAGGATGCAGCGCATTCGGATATGGAACACGTTCATCATGATCGGCCCGAGGGGCTTCGATGGTCATCCGTCGAGCGTTGCCAGGGCACGCTCGTCCGCCTCCAGCATCGACGGTACCTCTTCGCGAAGGAGGTCGATAAAAGCACGAATCTTTGCGTCAAGGAAACGCCGTGACGGATACAAGACATAGACGTTCACGGGCAGTGCCTCATAGCCTCGGAGAAGCCGTATCAGCGCACCCGACCGTAAGCCAGGCAGTGCGACGCCCGCCGGCAGGATCGCGACGCCGAGACCTCTCGTTACCGCCGGCTCCAGTGCTTCCATCGCGTTGACCGTCAGGCGAGCCAAACCGATGTTCACCGGGAAAGTCTCGTCAGGGCCTTTGAACACCCATTTGTCGAAGGGGAAGACGGACGTGCTCAACTGCAGGCATTGATGTTCGCGCAAGTCCTCTGGCGCTCCCGGTACACCATGGGTTGCCAGATACCGGGGGGATGCGCACACCACACCGCGGATTGTCCCTAGCCTCAGACTTATCAAACCCGAGCTTGGCAATTCTGGCGCGAGAACAATCGATGCGTCATAGCCGTCTTCGAGCATGTTCGGTATCGTTCCCGTCATCGTGACGTCAACTCTGAGTTCGGGAAACCGATGCTGATATTTGAGTATCGCGGGCACCACCAGTTGATGGCCGAAACTCGAGACCGCGTGAATACGGAGCCGACCGGTAGGATGTGCTTTAGCCGATCGCGCCTCGGCCTCCGCATCATCAAGACTCGAGAGAATCTCCTGGCATCGCTGCAAGAAACGCTCACCCGCCTCCGTCAGGGCGACATGCCTTGTCGTCCGGTTCAACAAGCGACTGCCTAAATGTGTTTCAAGCTGGTTGATAGCGCGTGAGACGACCGGCAAACTGAAGTTGAGGCTTCTGGCCGCCGAGGCAAAGCCTCCGTCGTTTGCGACTTTTACAAAGATGCGCATGCGTTGAAATGTGTCCATTGACCGCTCGTCAAAAATTGAGAAGTGTGAGCCGCGATCAACTCGCGAATGGGGCCGCCGTCGTCAAGATCCGGGATAGGGTCGATCTTCGCCGGAGTCGGGAAAACGCCTTAGAACCGTCGTCCCAGCAACGAGGTTACGTCGAACGCGCCGAAGCGCGCTATTGCACTATGGTATTGGCGACATCTTCGCGTCTGCGGGAATGAGGTTTGTGACACCGCGACATTAAAGTTGACGACCTCAGGCGCGTCGCCGCCCATGTGATGAGTAATGCGATCGTCGGGGTGTCCGAAACGTGCAAAGCGATGTCGGCCGAATTTGTAGTTCGACAATCGCCGGGGACTTCGCGAATCCCTATCAGCCGATAGGCGATTTTGCGGGTGGCGAGGTTTTTGTGAGCGAGCGCAAGGGCAGTCGACACACCCCAGAACGGTCGACGCCATGCGGGCGAGTTAGCCGGCACGACTGCCGCCTGATGTGAATCGGATCAATGTGCAGACTTCGTCACCGGTTCGACGTCGAGCCGGGTCGACCTTCACAGTCGTTCGATACCCGGCCGACGCAACGTCTCTTTCGTAACGGGAGCAGTCATTCACCTGTCAGCCTGAAACCAGCATGACAACGCACCGATATCATTCGGTCGAGTCGAAATCGTCCTCCCTTGCATGCAGGATCGCACTCAGGGTACGCAACCCGGCATCCAGCTGATCGATTGTCGGTGCTGCCAACCCAAGCCTGACGGCATTCGGCGCATGGCCAGACGAGACGGCGAATGTCGTCGATGGTGTCAGGGCAATATCACGTCTGGCCGCGGCGGCGACCAGTGTTTGCGAGCGCCAGTGCGATGGCAGCGTCAACCACAGATGAAAGCATTTGCCGTTCGTCTGAATGTCGAACCCTGAAAGACGGTCGATCGCCACGTTTTGACGCGTGATCGCATCGATACGCTTCAGTCGTGCAAGCTCCGCGACGGTACCATCGTTCATCAACCGCTGCGCAGCCGCAAACGCAAATCCTGATGCCGTCCATCCACCCGAGCGCACCGAGGCCATCACGCTCTCACGAAGCGGTTGCGGCGGCACGATGAAGCCAAGCGTCAGGCCCGGGGCAACTTTCTTTGAAAGGCTATCGATGACAATGCAGGTGTCCGGCGCGAGCGCGGCAAGCGGCGGCTCGTCATCGAGGAAGCCGTACACGTTGTCCTCGATAATCGGAATCCGGAGCTTTTGGACGACGCGCAAAAGATCTTCTCGCCGCGCAGCCTTCATTGTCATACCCAGCGGATTCTGGATCGCCGGCTGAACATAAATCGCCGAGAGCGCGCCCTCACGATGGGCCTTTTGCACCGAGTCGGGCCGGACACCGCCTTCGTCGACCGCGAGCGGCACCAGCGAGATACCCAGCCGCGCCGCGATGCCCTTGATAAAAGGGTAAGTCAAAGCCTCAACGCCACAGCGCCCGCCCGTTGGCACGAAGGCAGCAACGGCTGCGGCAATGCTTTGCCGTCCGTTTCCCGTGAACACGACCTGGTCCGGGGCGGGCGACCATCCGTCCTGAGACAGATATTCGGCGGCGGCGCTTCTGATAGCGGGCGTTCCGCCACTGGTTGCCTGAGCCAATGCGGCGCCGAGTTCCGCGGGCCGATCCAACCCGTTCAGACTTCTTGCGATGAGGGCAGCCTGATCGGGAAGTATTGGGTAATTGAATTCGAGGTCAATCCGTACGCCGCGCGGTTCCCTTGCAGCCGCCGCGCCGCGCCGCGCCTCACCCGAGACGAAGGTACCTCTTCCTACCTCGCCGACGACAAGTCCGCGGCGCAGTAGCTCCGCGTAGACCCGGCCCGCCGTCGACACGGCGATCTGCCGCTGATCGGCGAAATTGCGCTGGGGAGGCAGGCGGTCGCCGGGCCTGAGCGTCCCATTGGCAATTTCCGTGGCGATCGTGTCAGCCAATTTCAGATATTCGGATCTAGACATTAATTACACCGAGGTCAATGTTTATTGCACCGAGGTCAATGTTTTTATTGAACCGAGATGATTGGCGGTGCATTCTGTCTGCTTCAAGCCGATTGTACCTGGCTTACACATTTCCGCGGTTAACAGGTCGCTGCCTCGTTCGATGAGTATGTTTCGGCGGCGTTGAATTACCCGGAGCAATCATTGGAGAAGCAACATGCCCGCAGCACTTGTGAACCTGGTCTGTCGTTTCAGTCAGGTGAGGATGCCATGATGGATTCGTCAGCCTTGATGACCCCGGAACTGACGTTCGTCACGATCCTGGTCGCTTTTACCGGCGTATTCGTGATCTCGTTTATGAAGGGAGCCTTCGGTGGTGGATTCTCCATCATTGGTATTCCGCTCTTGTCGTTCGTGATGGATCCAGTCACCGCAGGCGGTTTGCTCGCGCCGTTGTTCATCGCTATGGACCTGTTCGCATTGCGGTACTGGAAGCCATCGACCTGGTCGAAGCCAGACCTTGTGCTGCTCTTGCCGGGACTCGTGACGGGCATTGGCTTCGGCTATCTGACTTTCCGCTTCCTTGATCACCGCGCGATCGCGGTCGTGATGGCGATGATCACTCTGTTCTTTGTGGGAGTTTGGCTTCTTGGAGGGGCCACGCTGACGACCCGTCCGCGTTCCACCTCGAAGGCGATTACTGCCGGTCTCGCTTCGGGAGTGACCACCATGGTTGCCCATTCGGGTGGGCCGCCACTCGCGATGTATCTGCTGCCCCTCGGCCTCAGCAAGGAAGTGTACGCGGGAACGACGAGCCTGTTCTTCACGGTGGGCAATGCGACCAAGGCGGTGCCATGGCTACTGCTGGCCAAACCCACTTTCCACGTCTGGACACTAATGGCGGTTTGCGTGTGCGCCATTCCCGTTGGGGTTGTGTCCGGTTGGCGGCTTCACGCAAAGCTGGACCAGCGCCAGGTTTACCGGATCTGCTACGGATTGCTGGTCGTGGCCGCACTGAAACTTCTATGGGATGGAGTGACCGGTTATCTCGCTTGAATATGGAGTGCGGATGATCGTCTCCTTTCGACGTTAGTGCCCTGATGGGCCGAGGCAGATGTGTTGAATGATTCAGCCGGATTGGCATCGGACGAGCGCATATCTGACCTTGATGGTTATACTATGTGCATATGCACGTGGTGAGGGTGATTTTTCAGAGGATTTGGATAGCTAACGTTACTTCGGTGGTGCGTAGTCGACACGGATATCGAGGAAGAATGCGCGGTGCGCGCATCAAAATGACTGTCTGACGATTGCAGATAGTCTGCCTATCCGGGTCATCCCTGTGTCTATCGATGGTCTCTGGTACAGCGCTTTCCGTCGCGAGACGGCGAGGCGAATCGTTTTTTGGATTTTCATGCAGATCGACATCGAAGGCCGCAAGTCTGCCGAGGCACTAATGGAGGGAGGGAAGCGCCTGCTCGAAATGGTTGCCGTGGGGTTGCCATTACTCGCAGTACTGAATGAAATGTTGCGGCTCGCGGAGGAGCTCGCGAGCGGGTGTCGGTGTGGCATTTCGCTGACCGATCCTGACAGCATGAAGTTGCTGCGAGTGGGCGCGCCGAGTTTTGTGCAAGACCGTACCGAGGCCAATCGAAATCACGGCTATGACGAATCTGGACCGTGTGATCTGGCAGCCTCTCTCGAGGCTCCGGTAATCGTACCGGATATAGCGTCGGAGACCCGCTGGTCGCCAGCGTGGAGAGAGCGGAGTCTCGCAGACGGGCGACGGGCTTGCTGGGTAGTGCCAATCCTGTCACGTACCCATGAAGTGTTAGGGAGCTTCGCCCTTTATTCACCAACACCCGGAAATCCGACCCCGTTCCAACGCGATCTGATGGGTGAGCTCGCGCACATCGTGAGCGTGGCGATGGAACGCGCAAAAATCGATCTGTCGCTAAGACGAAGCGATGAAAGCTTTCGCGCGATTGTGGAAACGACACCCGAATGCGTGAAAGTCATCACGCGCGACGGTACGCTGCTGCGTGTCAACTCCGCAGGAAGCAATCTGGCGGGAACGCCGGATCCCGCAGCGCTCGTCGGAGCATGCTTCTACGATTTCGTCGCCCTCGAACATCGCGACCAGTACGTCGAATTCAATCAGGAGATCTGCTCGGGCAAGACGGGTTTTCTGGAGTTCGACATCATCACGTTGCACGGTGAACGCCGCCATATGGAGACGCATGCAGCGCCGTTGCAGAGTGGCGATGGATCGATCGTGCAATTGGGGGTGACACGCGACATCACAGCACGCAAGCAGGCGGCCGAGCAGTTATGGAAGAGCGCGGCGCTGATGGTCAAAGTCGAGCAGATCAGTTTAAGCGGAAGCTTCTGCTGGCGCCCGTCGAGTGGCGGGATCAGCTGTTCGGAACAACTTTACCGGATCTATGGGATCGAGCCTGGGGCGCGGATAACGATGGATATCGTCACGGCACGAGTTCACCCAGGCGACCGTCATATCGTCGACAACGCGCTGGAGCAGGCGCGCGATGGCAAGGAGCTGGAATGCGATTACCGTCTGCTCCTGCCCGATGGCACGGTTAAATACGTGCGCATGCAGGCTCACGCGACGTTTAGTTCACAAGGCCACCTGGACTACATTGGCGCAGTGCAGGATGTGACTGAGCGCAGGCAGTCCGAGGAGGCGCTCTATGGCTTGCGCGCAGAACTGGCCCACGTAAGCCGCGTCAACGGCTTGGGTGCGCTGTCTGCTTCGATCGCGCATGAGATCAATCAGCCGCTGGCTGGCATCATGACTAATGCCCGAATCCTCGTACGGTTGCTGAATGCGGAGCCGCCCAATGTCGAAGGTGCGCTCGAGACGGCGCAACGCACCATCCGCGATGGGCATCGCGCTTCGGAGGTGGTGAACCGCCTGCGGGCGATGTTCAGGAAAGAAGTCGTGATGACCGATGCCGTGGATCTGGGCGAAGCTGCCCGCGAGGTCATCGAGTTGCTGCGTAGCGAAATCCGCAGGAAACGGATTGTGCTGCAGTTGAAAATGGTGGGCGACCTTCCTCCCGTTACAGGCGACAAAGTCCAACTTCAGCAGGTAATACTGAACCTGCTGCTCAACGCGGTGGAGGCGATGCAGGGCGTGGGCGACCGTCCGAGGCGGATACTGGTCAGGATCGACCGGGACGATAGTGACCACCTGTGCGTTGCCGTGACCGACACCGGGACGGGGTTTGAACCAGATGACGCGACCAGACTTTTCGACGCGTTCTACACAAGCAAGCGTGAAGGGATGGGCATCGGCCTGTCCGTGAGCCGCCACATCATCGAGCGTCATGGAGGCCGGATCTGGGCGACCTCAGACGAGCGATTCGGCGCCACGTTTGCATTCTCCGTCCCATGCTGCGCTGGCCCCGTGTTGGACCAGGACGGTCCTGACGCCAGGTGCCAGGATGCGCGCGCCGAGATGGGCGTAGCGATGAGGATCCCAGGATGACTGAAGGCCCGCTTATCGTTGTAGTCGATGATGACGAGTCCGTACGCGAGTCGCTGCACGAATTGCTGCGCGAATTCGGCTTTACCGTCAGGTCGTTCGCGTCGGCGGAGGAGTGTCTGATAGACGGTCGTATCGGTGAGGCATGTTGTCTTGTCAGCGATATCGACATGCCAGGCATGTCCGGCTGCGACCTGCAGCAGGAACTGCGGCGGCGTGGGGAAACCGTTCCCATTGTTTTCATCAGCGCGCATGCGGACGACGTCCTTCGTTCGCAGGTGCTCGAACAAGGTGCGCTCGCGTGCCTGTGCAAACCATTTAGCGACATCGTCTTGCTGGAGACGATCCGCGCTGCGCTCGGCGGTGCCGTGACAGGAGGTCGCAGTGATACTGGCCAGTGAAATTGAACGCGAACCGGAAGGGGCATTGACAACGCATGCCGCGCCAGTCGTCTTTATCGTCGACGATGACGTGTCGGTGCGTGAATCGCTGCAAGCGCTCGTTCACTACGCTGGTTTAACGGCCGAAACGTATGCCTCTGCCCGCGACTTTCTCCGGCGTCCACGCGCGATCGTACCGAATTGCCTGGTTCTGGACGTCCGGCTGCCAGATATTGATGGTCTTGAGTTGCAGAGCCACATCGCATCCCAGCGCAAGGAGATGCCGATTATTTTCATCACCGGCTATGGGGACGTACCGATGACGGTACAAGCCATGAAGGCGGGAGCGGTTGAATTTCTCACCAAACCATTCGATGACGAGATCCTGCTCGGTGCTATCCGGTCGGCCATCGAGCGCAGCCGTGCGGCATTGAGCGAAGCAGCAAGGATGAAGGTGCTCGAGGGTCGCTACGCCTCACTCAGTCGACGCGAACGCGAGGTCATGGCGTTGGTGGTGTCGGGCCTGCTGAACAAGCAGGTGGGCATTGAGTTGGGTATCAGCGAAATCACGGTGAAGGCGCACCGCGGACAGGTCATGCGAAAGATGAACGCACTCTCGCTCGCCGACCTGATAAACATGGCGCAGAAACTTCAACTGGGCCGCGCACCCGGTACGGCGCTGGAAAGAGCTGCATGAGGGCGTATCGGTTCGTACGCCCTGATCGCTGTACCACTTCAAACACCCCCAACTCATCCTCGCTCCGAAGATCGCATAAGCGCAGCTATGCGATGGTATCCCGCGGTCTGTGCTGACGCCTGCACTCATAGTGGTGAATCGCGGTCGCGCAGCCACCAGGCCTGCGCATGCCTGCGAGCACGTATCCGGGCATGCCCTGTAGCACACTTCAGATTCCCACCATCGCGCCAGGCAGGGTCGCCGTCACCTACGTCATCACTGTGCGCTTGATAACGCTGGCTTCGCCTTACGTTGCGATACGGGGTCGCCTTCGAATGGACGCTGCGTCGGACTGACACTGGATGGCGCCGCGCCGGGCCCACCCATACCAAGGTATCGCCAATACCATTGAACAATAGAACGCACATGGGCTTTCGCGTAACGTTGTTTCGAACAGGCAACCTTCAGGTGTCGCTCATGTGGGTATTTGCGCAGCGCGTTTCGAAAAATGTTGTCGGCGTGGCGACCCAATGGGAGCGCCGGTTCAAACCAATCGTCGCCATTGTCTGTATCTGGTCATTGATTGAGACACCGCTTGAGCTCGGTGTTTCGGTCGATTCCGAACGGTTGCTCGTTGTGGCACTGCCTAAGCTCGTGATGCTCCTGATTGGTGTGGCCGCCATCGCCGACCGGCGTTATGCCCGTCAGGCATTTGCGTTTATCTGCGCGTCGAGCGTACTGGCAATAGCACCAGCGCTGCCAATTGAGTACGGGCGGTGCATTCCAGTTGCACTGTTCTCCACGGTCGAGTGCCTTGGTAAGGGCATGTGCGTGACAGTGTTCGCAATCGTGTCGCTGTGCAAGAGACAGTCATATTAACAACAGGAGTTTGTATGCCAAACGATGTCGCTCTTCAGCCCCTGACGCGCCGGCGTTTCGTAGGCGTGGCAGCGGCGACCGTTGCCACCGCCTCGCTGAGCCGGCTTGCGTTTGCAGAAACGAATCGGGCAATCGCCGAAGTTGCGCAAGCAACGGGCGGTGACAAGACCGCTATTCGTCCGCTTCACGTGCATGTGCCGGAGTCGCAACTTGTCGAACTACGCAGACGCGTCAAGGCGACAAGGTGGCCTGAGCGGGAAACGGTCACGGATGCATCGCAAGGGGTGCAGCTCGCGACAATGCAGAAACTCGCGCACTACTGGTCGACCGATTACAGCTGGCGCAAGGTCGAGGCGCGGCTGAATGCCATGCCGCAATTCGTCACCGAAATCGACGGGCTCGACATTCATTTCATCCACGTTCGTTCGAAGCATCAGAATGCGTTGCCCATCATTGTCACGCATGGCTGGCCTGGCTCGATCGTCGAACAGCTGAAGATCATCGATCCGCTGACCAACCCGACGGCGCATGGTGCGACTGCATCGGACGCTTTCGACGTCGTGATTCCGTCGCTTCCCGGTTACGGTTTCTCAGGCAAGCCGACCACGACGGGCTGGGATCCTGCGCGCATTGCACGCGCCTGGGTCGTTCTGATGCAGCGCCTCGGATATAAACGATATGTCGCGCAAGGCGGCGACTGGGGCAATGCTGTCACGGAACAGATGGCGCTCCTTACGCCGCCAGGACTGCTCGGCATCCACACCAATATGCCGGCGACCGTGCCCGACAACATTGCTAACGCGCTCAAGTTCGGTGATCCCGCTCCCGCCAGTCTGTCTCCCGACGAGAAGCACGCGTTCGATCAGCTCGACTTTTTCTACAAGCACGGGCTCGGCTATGCGCAGGAGATGGCGGGCCGGCCGCAGACGCTGTACGGGATCGAAGATTCGCCCATCGGCCTTGCCTCATGGATGCTCGATCACGATGCGGCCAGTCTCGCGCTCATTTCGCGCGTGTTCGACGGACAGTCCGAAGGGCTTTCGCGAGACGACGTGCTCGACAACGTGACGCTCTATTGGTTGACCAACACGGGTATCTCGTCGGCCCGCCTGTATTGGGAAAACAAGCTCAACTTCTTTGCCCCTAAGCACGTCACGATCCCCGTTGCCGTCAGCGTCTTTCCGGACGAACTATACGCCGCTCCCCGGAGCTGGACGGAGCAGGCGTACCCGAAGCTGATTCATTACAACCGTCTGCCGAAAGGCGGGCATTTCGCCGCTTGGGAGCAACCGCAAGCTTTCACGGACGAGGTGAGAGCGAGCTTCCAGTCGCTGCGCTGAACGCGATACGGTCGGGCAGTTGCGTTGATCTGGGCGCCACGCGATGGTCAGGGTGCCGTTCAGTCCGTTGCGCAAAGGCCGCGTTGAACGGAGTACCGAACTGCGCTACGCAAAAAGAGCCGATTTCTGCGTGCTATTCGCGTGGCTCAGTTCGATGAGGTTCTGTGGGCATGCCACTTACGGTTGACTAATCGTGAATTAAGGTGACCGCTATGACTTATCAAATCGAGGATGATATTGTCCGACGTGCGTTGATTGCACTTCTGACACCTGACGCAGGTCTGTTGGAGTCCGAAGACAATAAGCAAGGATGCAAAGTAAGCTCTCGACGACGCGGGCGCACGGCGACGCCGGCTCGCATTTTCATTGTCGAACAGCCTACGTCACAAACGCTGACCGTGTGCTGGAGCGATCCTCAGTCCGGTCACTATGCTGATCAGTTATGGCGGAAAGGCGTGGCGCGCAGATCGTCCTTTTGTGTATTGACAGGAATGCGGATCCGTTCCGGCGACGCCGTATTCCGGCCGCGTGCTGGCGAAACCTACCTGCCTGCGAATCGAGAATACATGCTCCTGGCAGCAGCCGTGTCGATAGAAGCAAGTGTCGTAACCTGAGCATGGTGTCGCGATGGCTGCAAAAGCGAACCTCCAGAGGGGAGTCGTTTTGGCAGATCAAATCGACACATGTCGGCGGCACTCCTTGCAGTGGCACCGTGAGTGTAGGAGCAACGAACCTGGCACGGGAGGGCGCGCATTGGCCGCATCCAGTGATGAGGGGCAGCCGGTTCATTCCGCCCCTGCGCGGTCATGGAACGACGCGGTTTCTGTCCAGCGTACGGTCCGCAACGGCCAGCAGCCGGTGCTGGCCGTGAACGTCATCTCATTGATGGCCATAGTCGTCGCGCGTTCGTATTCTCAAACAATGTTTTTCAAGGTGGGCACTTGTCGCTATCCTTGATTGTGGCCACAATCAAGCTAGAAAACCTCGCAGCGTGTCGCGCCTGCGGGGGCATGACCTACACCGTAACTCGAGCGAAGGAGACAGCACATGAAGGCCATGATCATCGAACGCAACGGCGAGCCGTCAGAGGTGGTCCACTGGCGTGATGTGCCCGAGCCCACGCCTGGGCCGGCCTAAGTCCGCGTGAGGATGCTGCTCGCGCCTGTGCACCCGTCC
>Ga0137385_10003059_pt1 | contig 14436 bp, 15 predicted proteins | sample SagtaG_FD_104921 | JGI IMG/M metagenome (GOLD analysis project Ga0137385, IMG submission 104921) | Vadose zone soil microbial communities from Sagehorn Ranch, Mendocino, California, USA - Sage2_R_80_16 metaG | ecosystem: Environmental > Terrestrial > Soil > Vadose zone | place: USA: California...
GATAAATTACAATATGCATACAAGTACCTGAAACCCAGAAAATTAATTATAAGTGCCATCATTGATTGCCGGAGATTTCAAAATTTAACGTACCATGGTAATCAACTTTGTTGATTGCCAATCTGGGATCCAATTGCATCGCTCACGGCAATTATAATTTCTTATAATTGCTGACAATTCCCCTGGTTTTTTGCTGATGTAGGAGGAGGCACATCGGGCACAAGATCGGAGGTCGGGCGGTCTGAGTCTGAAGGCGGGCCGCGAAGCCCGATGATGCAAGTTTGACACTCCCACCGACTCGGGCAGGGCCAGTGCCAGTAGCAAATGTGCCAATTGGCACAATGGCTAATGTCGGTGGCCAAGTGTCAAGCAACGGCATCTTGATCAATAGTAAGGGGTTACAGGGGTGTCATGGTTACTACTATCTTACAAAGTCGCGGTCGACCAATTGTAAGCAAATAGTAAGCGTTCGACTTGGTCTTTTCGTTTATACAGCTGCCATTGGGAGCTCGCGTAATCCTTGTCAACTACCTCACTAGTTCACCATTAAGGGCAGGCATCATGATAACGATAACCAGTAAGTAACAAACGGTCCTGCTGATAATTGATTAGTCAGGCAGCGGTCGAATCCTCGATTCTTGTCCCTGACGGTTCAGAGGGGGTCCGGCAGGGCCAATCATACGTCGCATGACTGGCCAATTCGTTACACTTACCCCTATTCCAACGATCTCTGCAATACTGCCAGTGTAGTCTCTGGCTGCACCGCTATTATTCAGGTTATAACTCGGAGAAATTAGCTAGGTACGAAGTCTGGACCGCAACTGACTTTGTACCTCGCTAGTTTTTCCAAGTTATAATAACTTAATAGCCGCGGGTCACTCGGCCCTGAGATAAAACTGTCGCACACTCCGAGTGTGTGACTGCCAGTGTTCTATCTCAGAACCGAGAGGATACACTTTATAAGTTGTGCCATGATCTACTTCCGTCTTCAGCCGCACGTCCGACTTGGCAACACTCTCTAGTCTCCTCCTGCAGTGCCCATCCAGGATTAATGGTCTCATTCGCTCAGCTCCTCCTCCCCGTACTGCTTGCCCCTCTTTTTGTACTCACCACCAGCGCGACCTCGTGGCCTGCAACATATAAACATACCACTCATCGCACGCATTACCTTGGTGCCGACAAGAGACTCAAGCTCGAGGTGTTCCACCCAAAATCAACTTTCGAGGTGAGCTTCCGCCTCTTTGTACCATAACATCCTGTTTGGTGACATACAAACAGGGATTTGGTGTCGACGGGGTGGACCCCTTTCCGAAATATCGACGATATTTGCGTAGTAGTACCCTCGATACTGGTGGCGCTGCAGTGTCCTTTCTGGCGTCCAAGTCGGGTGTCTCTGAGGATAATATTCACCTCCGTACCAGCGCGCAGGGGCAGGCGGCACACCATGTCTTCCTGGTGCAGAGGATTGTGTGTCGATTCCTCTGTTTCCCGTGACCAAGACGATAAACAAAGGCCCGTGGCAGAATGGGGTACCCGTCGCCAACGCGGTTGCTAACGTCGCTTTCAACGACAATGGGAAGGTTTCGTCATACAGCTCCTCTTTCGTTAAGCATTGTATGTCCGCGCGGGTATTTCGATAACGAGGTTGTTAACCAGGTCGATTTTGTTTTATCAAGCTGGCGCTGCGGACACAGACTCTTCTGTCTCCCTCGCTGACGCGATCGCGACCGCAGAGAAGACCCTCGATGGCACCTACAATGGACACCCAGCAACACTTGAGTTCGTTGTTCAATCTAACGGCTTCGCTGCACTTACCCATGTTATCCAAATTCGAAACGAGAATGCGGGAACATGGTATGAGGCCTTTGTAGACGCGCATAACAGCACGATACTCTCTGTGACAGACTTCGTCGCGAAAGCCTCGGTCAGTTCGGCGAACGAGCTGGACTCTTCCAATTCTAATGGCTTCACTTTTTTCTTTGGTTATGCAGTACCTCGTTGTCCCATTCGAGGCGGAGGACTCCACCACCGAGGGTTTTTTAAACGTCATTGACCCACAGGATCTGACTGCATCTCCCAACGGCTGGCACCAGGAGGATACTACGGCCACAAATACGACCGAGTGAGTGCCCCTCTTTACCATCAGGGTTGTAAGTGTCCTGACTCTCCGGAAGTGGCAACAACGCTCTCGCGTACACAGGCTCTCAGCTTATCAACACTACCGTCGAATCCTCTCCTGTCCTTAACTTTAACTATGTCGTAGACCCTACACAGGACCCGACCATCGGGACGAACGTCCCGGCGGCCGTTACGAATGCATTCTTCGTTGTCAATTCTTTCCATGACTTCGCTTACCTATATGGCTTCACGGAGACAACTTTCAATTTCCAGACAAACAACTTTGGCAAGGGCGGACAGGAATATGATCGCGTCTTCGTGAGCGTGCAGGATTCTGAGAGTGTAAACGGTGCAGACTTTGCGATTCTCCCAGAGTACGTTCGACCCTCCAGAGTTCAAGTTTGTCGGTGGGACTTTCTGACACAAAACAGTGGCCAGTCCAGTAAAATGCGGTTGTTCCTATATAATGATTTCTTTGTATGTCCTCTGCCCGATCTCTGACCACACCGGTGGCTGACAAATGCTCAGCCCAAACGAGACAGCGCACTCCAAAACGAGATAATTATCCACGAATGCCAGCATGGGGCAACCCACCGTATGACCGGTGGTGGGACTGCACGTTGCCTCCAAACCCTCGAGGCCGCTGGCATTTCCGAGGGCTATGCGGACGCCATGGCAGAGTAAGTCTTCTGTTCGTTCTATGTTTGCGCCTTCCAACTCTGGTGGACAGCGCTATGTCACAAAACGATATTCCCACCGACTACATATTTGGCAAAGACGTCAGCAATAACTCTACTGGCCTCCGTACGTACCCGTACTCAACGTCTGAGTGAGTGTGCGCGCAACCACTGATCACGGGGACGAATCGCTTAACACTTGAAAAGCGATGTCAACCCCCTTCGCTACTCGAGTTTGAACGATATGACTGATGCTCACGGTACGCACTCTCTATTTCTTCCCCGTATCCCCCATTCGCCTGAGACGTGTGCAGCTATGGGTGAGGTTTGGGCGAACGTTCTTCACAAATTGTATGCCGAGTTTGTCGATGGCTTCGGGTGGACCTGGTTATTTCTCCTGGACCCGACCCACCCAGCGGGAAACGTCATATTTTTTCACCTCCTCTTTGACACCCTGCTTCTCCAGCCATGCAACCCTACTTGTGAGGTTTCCTCCTTGCCGCGTACTCGGCTGTGCTTTCACACGTGGACACTGACACGGAACGGACAGTCGTTCAAGCCCGCGACGCGTGGATTCAGGCAGATGCAAACCGATATGACGGCGCTTACAAGTGCTTATTGTGGTTAACATTCGCGAGCAAAGGTTTGGGTGTCAACGCCGCGGATTATATCGATGACGGCACTGTCCCTCCGGAATGTCATATCTATTAGTTTTCGGGATACCAAGGAAGGTGTAAGAATGTGACGGGCGGGAAGGCATCAGCATTTGTGCACATCACTGGAACTCACTTAAATTACTTAGAGCCTCTCCGGCGCAAAATGACCACTCGGAAGTTGCAGCACACGACCTCGGTTTACCAAGTGGGAGAGATTGGTCGCATGCAGCAACACTAGAACAAGTTGTCAAGTCTCTGAACACACTTGTCACAAGCAAACAAGGATAATGCGGACTTTTTATCTGATATATGTTCTCGTGACTATCTACATCTGGGTATTAGTACTCTCTCGTATACACTCACGTTTTTACAGTAAGAGACTTATCATCTCAAGCAAATTTCTCATGCCCAGCTCCACTATTGTGTTGTTGTTGTTGTCATCACTGCAGGTGCAGGGGGTTGAGTCTCGTGTTACCTCCCCCCCATTGCCATGTTATTGTCATGGTTGGTGGCACATGAGAGTTATGGCCCACATTGGTGAAGCGCCACCCACCACGACATCATCGCCATTGCGGAAGTGAGCACAGACATACCTGGTTGGTACTTCTTTGAGTGGAAAACTGTGTTGGGTCAGACAGAGGTGTGAGGAGATCATGATGACGACGGGGAAGGCTGCACGTTGACCAAGGGCAAATGGATTTGGCACAAGGAAAACGGTGCTGTTGGCCTGCGACAGGTAGCTTCTGCTAGTGAGGGCATGGTGACTTCCATCAGCGAGGCAGAGCAGTTGAGAGTGGGAGTGAGCGGTAGACACACCATAGGCGCCGGAGTGCTAGGGCCCCTTCGGGCGCTTCCGAGTCCCTCCCTAAGTTCCGAGTCATCATGGCATGGGCGCTAAAAATTACGTGAAACCGTGTTGAATTCACAAGCTCCAGACATAACTTTCAGTCGCCCTTTTTCCCCTCTTGACCGCTTTTGCCTTTCCAAAGAGGCTGAAATAATCAAAAAGGATTTTGTATTTCTTCTGGAGGAATCCCAGGCCATCGGGCACCTATGTCGGGCGGTCCAAGCATGGAGGTAAAGCCTTGGGCAATTCCTGAGTGATGCAATTTCGACACTCGCAGATCAGTGCACCAACAAATTGAATGGCCCGACGTCGATGGCAAGTCTCAGGCCACGGCATCTTGATCAAAAGTAATGCCTGTATGGGATTACATTGTCGTAGTTACTATTACAGAGCCGCGGTCGGCCTAAGCGTTCGACTCGGGTGTCGCCCTTTTCGTTTACAGCTGCCATTGGGAGCTCGCGTACGCGTCACCATTCACCATGATGATTTTGCCGATGATTGATCAGTTGGGAAACGCAATCGGATCCTTGATTCTCGACTTTGAAGAAGGCTTGACTTGGAGCCGCGGCTTTCAGGCTAGGTCAGCAAGTCGCCGCTGACCTCGACTTGACTTTCTAGCTCTCACCACTGGCATTCAAGGATAGAAGGCTATGGTGAGAAACCAAGTCTTCTATCCCTGATGGTTCAGAGGAAGTCCGGCAGGGCCAGTCATATGTCGCATGACTGACCAATTCGTAACCTCTATGCCGATCTCTGCAATAGTCTCTGGCAGGAATCGCAGGACCGCAACTGACTTCTTACCTCACTAATTTTTCGAGTTATAATAATAGCTGTGGGTGTGTAGCTGTTCCATCTCAGAACCGGGAGGACGCAATTTATAAGTTGTGCCATGATCCACTTCCGTCTTCAGCCCCATGTCCGCCTCGACGATTCTCTAGTCTCTTGCAGTGTCCGTCAATAATGGTCGCATTCGCTAAGCTCCTCCCCTCAGTGCTGTTTTCCCTTCTTTTTGTACCCACCACGAGCGCGACACCGCAGTCCTCGGGATTTAAACCTTTCATTCAACGCACGCACTACATTGGTGCAGACAGGAGCCTCGAGCTCGAGACGTTCCACCCACAGTCAACTTTCGAGGCGGGCTTCTACCTCTTTGTATCATTATAGTTATGTTTGCTGACATGCCGAACAGGGATTTGGTATCGACGGAGTGGACCCTTACCCGACATATCGACGATATCCTCGTGATACCCTCGATACTGGTGGCGCTGCGGTATCCTTTCTGGCGTCTAAGTTGAGTATCTCTGAGGACAGTGTTCACCTCCGTACCAGCGCGCAAGGGCAGGCGGCGCACCATGTCTTCCTGGTGCAGAAGATTGTGTGTCGGTTCCGCTGCTTCCCGTGACCAAGACGATAAACAAAAGTCCGTGGCAGAATGGGGTACCCGTTGCCAACGCGGTTGCTAACGTCGCTTTCAACAACTACGGGAAGATCTCGTCATACAGCTCTTCTTTCGTTGAGCATAGTATGTCTGCGCGAATGTTTCGATACGAGGTTGTTAACTAGGTCGATTTTCTCAAGCTGGCGCTGCAGACATAAATCCTTCTGTCTCCCTCGACGATGCGATCGCGACCGCAGAGAAGACCCTCGATGGCACCTACAATGGACACAACGCAACACTCGAGTTCGTTGTGCAACCGACCGGCTTCGCTGCGCTTGCCCATGTTATCCAAATTCAAAATGAGAATGCGGGAACATGGTACGAGGCCTTTGTAGACGCGCATAGCAACACGTTACTCTCTGTGACAGACTTCGTCGCGAAAGCCTCGGTCAGTTCAGCGAAACAACTGGACTCTTCCAATTCTAATAGCCTCTTCCTTTTTTGTTTTTTCTGGTTATGCAGTACCTCGCTCTCCCAATCAATAAACAGGACCCCACAAAGGGTTTTCAGACCATCAACGACCCACAGGATCTGACTGCATCTCCAAATGGCTGGCACCAGGAGTTTACGACGACCTCCAATCTCACCGCGTGAGTGCCCTTTTTACTATCAGGACTCCAGTCCCCTGACTCTCCAGAAGCGGCAACAACGCAATCGCGTACAAAGGCTCTCAGCTTATCAACATCACCGTCGAGACCTCTCCTGTCCTTAACTTTAAATATGTCGTGGACCTTAAACAGGACCCGACCGCCGGGACGAACCCCCCGGCGGCCGCTACGAATGCATTCTACATCGTCAATACTTTCCATGACTTCACTTACAAATATGGCTTCACGGAGACAACTTTCAACTTCCAGACTAATAATTTTAACAAGGGCGGAGACGGATTCGATCGCGTCCTTGTGAGCGTGCAGGATGATGCGGGTATAAACGATGCCGTTTTTTGGACTCCCCCCGAGTACGTTCGTCCCTTTAGAGTTTGTCGGCTGGCAGTTCTGACACAAAATAGTGGCCAGTCCCCTAAATTGCAGTTGTATCTATATGTTAAGTTCTCCGTATGTCCTCTACATTCGATCTCTGACCACACAGAGGGCTGACCGATGCTCAGCCCAGACGGGACAGCGCCCTCCAAAACGATTTAGTGATCCACGAATGCCAGCATGGGGCATCCAATCGTATGACCGGTGGTGGGACTGCACGTTGCTTCCAAACCCCCGAGGCTGTTGGGGTTGCCGAGGGCTATGCGGACGCCATGGCCGAGTAAGTCTTCGGTCCGCTTTATGTTTGTGACTTCCAACGCTGGTGGACAGCTGGATCTCACAGGGCAGCACAACTGCCGACTACGAGTTTGGCCAATACGCCAGCCAAAGCCCTACTGGGCTCCGCAACTACCCGTACTCAACTTCTAAGTGAGTGCACGCAACGAGTGGTCGCGAGAACGGATCGCTTAGCTTATCAATACTCGAAAAGCGACACTAACCCTCTTCGGTACTCGAGTTTGAAGGGTATGACTGATGCTCACGGTATGCCCCCAGTCTCTATTTCTTCCCCGTATCCCCCATTCGCTTGATACGTGTGCAGATATGGGCGAGGTTTGGGCCAACACTCTTCACAACGTGTACGCTGCTCTCGTGACTGCCTACGGGTGGTCCAAGGTAGCGCTGACGGACCCGACGACCAAAGAGGGAAACGTGGTGTGGCTTCATCTGTTCGTCGACGCCCTACTTCTCCAACCATGCAACCCTACTTGTGAGGTTTTCTCGTTAGCGCCGTACTCGGCTGTGTTTTACACGTAGACACTGACACGGAACGGACAGTCATTCAAGCGCGGGACGCGTGGATACAGGCGGACGCAAACCGATATGGGGGCAGTCACGCGTGCTTGTTGTGGGGAACATTCGCGAGCAGAGGATTTGGTGTCAATGCAACGAACTTTGTCGATGACATCACTTCCCCTCCAGGACCATGTAATTGCTAATAGTATTCGTGATACCAAGGACGATGTAAGAATGTGAGTGGCGGGCGCATCAGCATTTGAGCATATTACTGGAACTTATTTAAACTACTTTATTTAAAAACTAAGTCTGATCTAGTAGGTGTAAATAAAGACAAGAAAGTGTTTCAAGATATGTTTCAAGACCTGGCTAAATAAATATCTGTAAAACTAGAGGTGGTTTAAAGTGTTCAGGTCGTTCAGGACTGTCCCTAAACGGTTCTAATACCTCAAATGATTCCCAGTGAATGATAAGTGAGGCCGGGTCCACCAAGTAATACAAGCTACTCTAAGATGCGTCGTGGTCGTCGTTATCGGAGGTGCAGGGTAGTTGACGCTTGCGTTACGCCTGCCCCCCCTCTCCCGTCGCCACGTCGTCATCGTGTTTGGTGACACAGGAAGTTATGGCCCTCGTTAGAGGAGCCCCACCCGCCGCGGCATCGTCGTCGTCGTCGTCATCATCATTGGGGGTGCACGGGGGTTGTTGCTCGCATTACTCCAGCCCCCGCGTCGTGGGTGGCGCACGGGAGTTTTATGGAGCGCCTCCCCCACCCCGTGCTACCGCCACGGCGTCATGGTCGTCCCCATCGCTGAGGTTGGGATCGCATGGGGCTTGAGCTCGCGTTGGCGGAGCACTTCCTGACGGCTGCGTCGTCATCAATGTCGCACACAACTCACGGCTCGCGTGGGGGAGGATTGTACCCGCGATTGCATGTTCGTCGTCGTGGTTGTGATTGTCAGCCAGGAATACAGACGCCTGGCATGGCGTTAGTTCGGATGCGGGGAAGTGCGGTGTGCTGGCGAACGTCGGGCATTGCTACGTATGGATCACATAGGTAGCGCCCAGATATAAGGGGTAGTACCAACGCCTAGATGAGGGGAGAGGAGAATTGGAGCTGGAACGGGTCATGCAAGTCGTGCTGGAGGTGCCATCGTTTTAGATGTGCCCTGCGAGCTTAATTCACATTGATTGGAGGTGAAAAGGTGAACGGGTGCTGCTGAATGAAAGAACGCTTAAATACAGGGAGAATTCTACCTAAGGCATAGTCCCGTATGAAGGAAGAGACGAGTGGCACAGAATGAGACGTTAGGCAGTCCGAGCGAGCGTGGGAAACAGTTTCTTACCGAAGCCTCACATCGCCTGACAACCGTCAATGCTTAGGTAAAATTCAACAGTTCTCACCTGAAACCGCGGCTGCAGGCCGGGCCAGCAAGTCACCGCCGACCCCGACTTGACCTTCTAGCGCCCACTGGAACTCTTGCCAATGAGAGCATCATTCTAGCCTTCTATTCCCGATAGTTCAGAGGAAGTCCGACATGGCCATCATATTTTGCATGACTGCATGACTGGTCAATTCGTCACACTGCCATGTGCCAACGATCTTTGCAACTTGAATTGTCTATGGCATGTCCGCAATTGGTTTCTTACTTCGCTCATTCTCCGATAGGGAGTAGCCGCGAGTTCGCGGGCTATTCTACCTTAGGACTGAGAGGATGCCGTTTATAAGTGTGCCACGATTCACTTCCGTCTTCGGCCGCGCATCCGCCTCGACGACCCTCTCTAGTCTCCTCCTGCAGTGCCCATCAACATTAATGGTCTCATTCACTAGGCTTCTCCCCCCCGCGTTGTTTGCCTTTCTGTTTGTACCCACCAGCGCGGATCCGTGGCCCTCGACATTTAAACAAACCACTCATCGCACACACTACGTTGGTGCCGGCAGGAGTCTCGAGCTCGAGGCGTTCCACCCAGAGTCAATTTTCGAGGCGAGTTTCTACCTCTTTGTATCATGACAGCCCTGATCGCTAACATACCGAACAGCGATTTGGTGTCGACGGAGTGGACCCTTACCCGACATATCGACGATATCCTCGTGATACCCCCGATACCGGCGGTGCCGCGATGTCCTTCCTGGCGTCTAAGTTGGGTATCTCTGAGGACAATATTCAGCTCCGTGCCCTCGCGCAGGGGCAGGTGGCGCAGTACGCCTTCCTCGTGCAGAAGATTGTGTGTTGATTCCTCTGCTTTTCGTGACCGAGACGATAAACCAAAAGCCCGTGGTAGAATGGGATACCCGCCTCCAACGCGGTTGCTAACGTCGCTTTCAACAGCAACGGGAAGGTCTCGTCATACAGTTCCTCTTTCGTTAAGCTATGTATGTCCGCGCGGATGTTTCGATAAAAAAGAAGTTGACCAAGTCGATCTTTTTAAGCTGGCTCCGCGGACATAAACCCTTCTGTCTCCTTCGACGATGCGTCTGCTACCGCAGAGAAGGCGCTCGCTGGCACCTACAATGGACACAACGCAACACTCGAGTTCCTTGTGCGACCGAACGGCTTCGCCGCGCTTGCCCGTGTTATCCAAATTCAAAATGATACTGCGGGAACATGGTATGAGGCCTTTGTAGACGCACATAACAACACGTTACTCTCTGTGACAGACTTCGTCGCGAATGCCTCGGTCAGTTCGGCGAAACAGCGGGACTCTTCCAATTCTAACGGCTTCCTTTTTTTGGGGTTTTTTTTTTAGTACCTCGCTCTCCCAATCAATAAAGAGGACCCCACACAGGGTTTTCAGACCATCAACGACCCACAGGATCTGAGCGCATCTCCCAACGGCTGGCACCAGGAGTTTACGACGACCTCCAATCTCACCGCGTGAGTGCCCTTTTTACTATCAGGACTCCAGTCCCCTGACTCTCCAGAAGTGGCAACAACGCTATCGCGTACAAAGGCTCTCAGCTTATCGACATCACTGTCGAGACCTCTCCTGTCCTTAACTTTAAATATGTCGTGGACCTTACACAGGATCCGACCACCGGGACGAACCCCCCGGCGGCCGCTACGAATGCATTCTACGTCGTCAATACTTTCCATGACTTCACTTACAAATATGGCTTCACGGAGACAACTTTCAACTTCCAGACTAATAATTTTAACAAGGGCGGACAGGGATTCGATCGCGTCCTCGTGAGCGTGCAGGATGATGCGGGTATAAACGATGCCGTATTTGCGACTCCCCCCGAGTACGTTCGTCCCTTTAGAGTTTGTCGGCTAGCATTTCTGACACAAAATAGTGGCCAGTCCCCTAAATTGCAGTTGTACCTATTTGTTAAGTTCTCCGTATGTCCTCTACATCCGATCTCTGACCGCACGGAGGGCTGACCAATGCTCAGCCCAGACGGGATAGCGCCCTCCAAAACGATTTAGTGATCCACGAATGCCAGCATGGGGCATCCAATCGTATGACCGGTGGTGGGACTGCACGTTGCTTCCAAACCCCCGAGGCTGCTGGCGTCGGTGAGGGCTATGCGGACGCCATGGCCGAGTAAGTCTACGGTCCACTCAACGTTTGTGGCTTCCAACTTTAGTGGACAGCTGGATCTCACAGGGCAGCACAACTGCCGACTACGAGTTTGGCCTATACGTCAGCACAATCTCTGCTGGGCTCCGCCACTACCCGTACTCAACTTCTAGGTGAGTGCACGCAACGAGTGGTCGCGATGACGGATCGCTTAACCTATGGACACTCGAAAAGTGACACTAACCCTCTTCGGTACTCGAGTTTGAAGGGTCTGACTGATGCTCACGGTATGCCCCCAGTCTCTATTTCTTCCCCTTATCCCCCATTCGCCTGACGCGTTTGCAGATATGGGCGAGGTTTGGGCCAACACTCTTCACAACGTGTACGCTGCTCTCGTGACTGCCCACGGGTGGTCCAAGGTAGCGCTGACGGACCCGACGACCAAAGAGGGAAACGTGGTGTGGCTTCATCTGTTCATCGACGCCCTACTTCTCCAACCATGCAACCCTACTTGTGAGGTTTATCTTTGCCGCCGTACTCGGCTGTGTTTTCACATTTGGACACTGACACGGAATGGACAGTCCTGAATGCCCGCGACGCGTGGATACAGGCGGACGCAAACCGATATGGGGGCAGTTACGGGTGCTTGTTGTGGCAAACATTCGCGAGCAAAGGGTTTGGTGTCAACGCGACGAACTTTGTCGATGACATCACTTTTCCTCCGGAGTGCAATTGCTAATAATTTTCGCAATACCGAGAATGACGTGAGAATGAGGGGCGGGGCGGGGAGACGAGGGAGAGGCGTGTGATGACGTGGATGTATTGCATTTTCACTCGCTCTATCCTTGTACCTTCCGAATTGTGCCCTATCACACAGTTCGATATCGTTATCTTTATTTTTGTCACTCACAAAAATAGGTACTTCTGATCCAGTTCTGGTCATAATGCGGCGCTGGCTAAACTTGGCCATTAGCCTTTCAATATTTTCAATGCCCTTCAGTTACCCTTCTCAAGGGGCAATCGGGCCGGTCTTCCGTGACCTAGTGTACTGTACTCCCTCCCCGCACTGGCAATGGCCCGGGACCTGCGCACAAAAGCCTTTAAGCATTTGCAGTACTAATTCCTGGGAAGACCGGCTCCTTAGGGAGCTAATGTACCACTTGTCACGGTGTCCACCCTATGTTAACCGGCCCCCACGCTCTGCTCAGGATGTGCTCTGATCCCCAAAACTACGCTTCGACCCGCCGGCACAACGTCGCAGCGACAAGGTGGGCGCAGAGAGCCGCGTCTCTGTGTGCAGGGCAAGGCAGGGTTGATGGTGCGCGCTGGCACGCGGGATAGGCGGTCGCGCTCCGTGATATTCCCCGACACGCTCGTCTTCCACGTGAAAAAGTTCCAACTGTGACTGGTTAACTGCTAATGGGTGCCTACGAAACTTGGTGCGTATCCCTAGCATCTTCCCCCCTCCTGCTCCAATCTGTTCGGCTGGTGCTAAAGCGACTTGCACAGACATCCCGATCGTCATTCCAGACGGAGATGTGCTCATCTTCTACCAGCAGCATCCCGGCAAAAGCCTCTATTCCAGGGATACCGAGCTCCCAGACGACACGTCCAGTGGTGAGCCGCCCCTCCCGCCCTTACCTTAGACTGAAGATGTCACTCCTTGACATACCTCGCATTCGCAGGGGCTCCCGCCGTCACGGTGCTACCCGAGTTCAGCCATGTCGCGCTCGTGCAGCTCAAAGCGATGGGCTTCCCGCCGTCTGGTCCCAGAAGTCGTTGCTCACGACGGGCAACAGTGATCCCGAGGCGGAGATGGAATGGTTCATTACGCATATGATTCATGAAGGACTTAGGTAGGTCTCAGTGACAGTACGGACATAGGGAAAAACAACGACGACAGCGTTACAAATGTAGTTAGTTGTACACAAACGTGAATGACTGAACGTTTGCTTTATCGAAAACATGGGATCTCGTCCGGCAACCATGTTTCGGTGGCAGACTCGAAGTTATTAGGGACGCGATGGGCCGTGGTATTTACGGCTTGCCTCTTCGCATGCCTTGCTACAGTAACGGCTGCGAGTTTCTTTCATGTGGCGACGGCACTCTTGACAGGTCGGTCCCAGGCCCTCGGGAACTGAAATATCATTTCTCTCAGGCTGTTTCCGAGGCATAGAGATGCCCGCAGTGGCGTATTCTCCGCTACAGGACGTCATTCCCTGTGTCCCTCGAGAAGAGCGATAGTTCTCGAAGAGCTTGGCGGGCGCTGGTTGCACAGCGGGTTGCCGCACATGGGGGTGCACGAGGGGCTGCGATATGGGCTGCATCATTTGCTGCACGGCGGGTTGCATAGTGGGCTGATGATAGCTAGTGGCACCCGATGACGCCACACGTGCATTCAAATTGCTGCAGGCTTCACTGCAGAACTCGGAGTCAAGACGAGCGGGCATTTTTCGGCACAACCGGCAGCAACGTGCGAATCCAACAGAGACCCCACAGCTACAAAAGAACATTCAACGACGAACTCTCATAGGAGAACATATCTCTGTTTAGGACATACCCGATGTGCTCTTCACAATACTCACGTTGCTCATTTATGTGCTGGTCGAAGAGGGCGGGCTTATCACAGTGTGGTAATTCGCATCCGAGTCGAGGCAAATTTAACCGGGTCTGGTGGGAATTACTTGTCGAAGAGATAGAACTGGACCTGTGGAAATGCGAGGGAACATGACCTTTGGACACACCCGAGTTGGATTCCCTATTTTGAGCTGCCAGTGAAGATGAATGGGGAAGAGGCTCACCCCCAGTAGTCCTAGTGGTGGGTGAAGACTGGGGCTCCGCGGTGACGTAAGGAGGAGATACGGTGCCTCCTGCGGCGCGGTAGCTTACCTCTTGCCACGGTTGTTTCAGGAGACTCCGAGTTGCGGAGGATGTCGATGATGGAGCTATCAGCTGCGATGTAGCCAAGGTGCAACCTCAGAAAAACGTGAAACTCACACTGCTTTTCAAAAATGTTTGAGAGTGTAGCTACCCAAGCAGATTCTGTATCAACACTGGCGCTGTTGCGAGCGGATGACAGATCTTTAGGGTCCGCGCCTCCGCTGTGAGAAATAGAAAGTTCCGATACTGAAAGGGCTCACCAATCCGAGTGTTGTGGAGCGTTGGCTTGAGGTTTCGGATGTGGCTTAACACTACATCTAATTGGAAAGCGTCCAGTGGCTAAAAGTGAGAAAATATCAATACAATGGTGTATTGTATGCCAGTGGAGCTTCAACTTACAGTACTGCATCAGGAAAAACCTACTTTGCTAATTTGAGATAATTTGAGATAATTTCCATATTGGGCAAGAATTATTGACATCTTAGTGACAGCTAGCGTTCGCTAGTCTTAATTATCTCAAATTATC
>Ga0137385_10003063_pt1 | contig 14432 bp, 13 predicted proteins | sample SagtaG_FD_104921 | JGI IMG/M metagenome (GOLD analysis project Ga0137385, IMG submission 104921) | Vadose zone soil microbial communities from Sagehorn Ranch, Mendocino, California, USA - Sage2_R_80_16 metaG | ecosystem: Environmental > Terrestrial > Soil > Vadose zone | place: USA: California...
AGACTGTTTAAGAAATGGAGAAAACAGCGAGGATCTACGTTCAAGGCGGATGGGAAGGTGTTTAGAGACGCATATCAGCTAACGAGAGATGAGACCTGAAACATTTTAGCGCCGACTCTATTTTTCAGCTGTGCTGCGTCGTCCCTAGGGAGGTTCCGATGTGGAGCAAAAAGAAACCTGATACCACGCAGGCTGCGGACCCAGAACCGACGAGTCTGCAAACGAATCAGCCGCCAAAACCTGCTCCGGCGTTTTGGGAGGGAACAACTAGGACGAACAAGGATGTGATGCGTCCAGCGGGACGGACAGCGGACCTTGCGCCGTCACGGCTAGGATTGAGCCTGCATTTGAAAGGCGAAATCTCGGGCAACGAGGACCTAGATATAGACGGAGCGGTTGAAGGACTCGTCCATATCGATGAGCGGAAGCTGACGGTCGGGGCTACAGCAAAGTTGACAGCCGACATCATTGCTGGCGAGGTGATCGTGTACGGAAGCGTGCAGGGTAATGTCCGTGGGAAAGGCAAGATCGAGATCAAGAAGGACGGTTCAGTGAACGGAGATTTGACGACGGCGCAAATCATCATCGAAGACGGAGCATACTTCAAGGGCTCGATCGAGATCGAGAAGAGCGCGGAAAAAGAAGGCGACAAAAACGCGCTTTCGCGGAAGGCATCTGCATCGGCTACACCGGTGGCGGACGCGGGTCCGAGGAGTATCTAGGAATGCTTAGCAGCCCTTGCTGGAATTTGGTCCTTCCGAATGACTGAACCTATAACGAATAACGAAGATGGCGGCGATGCCGCGGTCGGTCGGTTGATTCGTGACCTGGAAAAGGGAATGTTTGTCCGCACGAAGAACGCTCCAAGGTCGACACCATCGATCGTATGCACAGTCGCACGTTCACTTCACTGGACAACTTGAGTCGCTTCTGGAAAGGGAACCGATTCGGGAAGTTCTCAGAGAACTGTCCACGCCGAGAGAATCTTATGATCGAAGCAGGCATCGTCCTGCAAGCGAAGAATTAAAGAATTGACCAGAACACGTCGCAAAGGTATTTTGCCAGTAATGTGCCTTGTTTCGGCGAATGCGTGCTGTTGTGGTCGTAGCCAGAAGTGGCTGAGCGGGACGCGCACGCGTAGTTGACGAGAATCTGCAGCGTCAGCCATTTTTGAGAGCCGCTCAACGAATGAAACTGTTGAGCGGTTTTTGTTTTTTGGGAACTGTTTCTGGCCGAGAGCCGCAGGAGAAACGACATGGAACTTTGGCGTCCCGATCCCACTTTTTATCCTTCGCCGAAACTCGCTGGGCAGGCTCCGCCGGAGAAGCTGGGGTACGTGGCGCTCCTGAATCCTCGGCAAGATGGAGTTCCCGACGCCATTGCCGTGGTCGACCTTGACCCGGCGTCGTCGAGCTATGCGAGTGTCATCGGGAAGGTAGACATGCCCAACCCGGGAGACGAGTTGCACCACTTCGGCTGGAATGCGTGCAGCGCATGCCTCTGCCCTTACGCGCCGCACCCGCACACGGAGAGACGTTATTTGGTTGTGCCCGGAATCCGGTCGTCGAGAATCCACATCATCGATACGAAACCGGACCCGAGGAAGCCGAAGATCATCAAGGTCATCGAATCCGAGGTTCTCGCCGCGCGCACCGGTTACAGCCGCCCGCACACCGTCCATTGCGGTCCGAACGGAATTTTCCTGAGCGCGCTAGGGTCTCCCGACGGCGAAGGCCCGGGAGGAATTTTCATTCTGGACCCGGACAGTTTTGAAGTCCTAGGAAAGTGGGAAATCGATCGCGGTCCGCAGTATTTCGGTTACGACTTCTGGTGGCATCTGGGTCATGACACGCTGATCACGAGTGAATGGGGAACACCCCGCATGGTCGAATCCGGAGTGAATCCGGATATTCTGTTGAAAGGCGGTTACGGCCATTCGCTGCACATCTGGGATTTGCGCAAGCGCACGCATCTGAAGGCGCTGGACCTTGGCGCGGAACATCAGATGGTTCTGGAGTTGCGTCCCGCGCACGATCCGGCAAAAGCCTATGGATTCGTGGGCGTGGTCGTGTCGCTCAAAGATCTGTCGGCTTCCATCTGGCTCTGGCACCGGGGAAACAATGACTGGAAAATCCAGAAGGTCATTGAAATTCCGGCGGAGCTCGCCGATCCGGAAAAGCTCCCTCCGCTGCTGAAAGGATTCAAAGCCGCTCCGCCACTGGTGACCGACATCAATCTCTCGCTCGACGACCGTTTCTTATACGTGTCGTGCTGGGGCACCGGCGAATTTCAGCAATACGATGTTTCCGATCCCTTTCATCCGAAGCTTGTAGGTTCGGTCCATCTCGGAGGCATCGTTCGTCGGGCGACGCATCCGCGGCGCCCGAGTGAAGCCGCTCAACGGCGGGCCACAGATGGTGGAAGTGAGCCGCGACGGCAAGCGAATTTATTTCACAAACTCCCTGTACGCGCCGTGGGACGAGCAGTTCTATCCGGATGGAGTGAAAAGTTGGCTAGTGAAACTGGACGGGAAACCCGAAGGTGGTCTTTCACTCGACCCGAAATTCCTTTTGGAGTTCGACAAGTTGCGTAGCCACCAGATTCGTCTGGAGGGCGGTGACGCTTCTTCCGATTCGTATTGCTACTCATGACGCACGGGGACGCATGGACGTGGACGCTGCTGTTTCTGATAGGCGCGTACCACGGTATTAATCCGGCGATGGGATGGCTGTTCGCGGTTGCGCTGGGATTGCAGCGTCAGAGCGGCCGCGCAGTCTGGCAGTCGCTGGCGCCAATTGCTTTGGGACACATCGCGGCGATTGCGCTTGCCGTATCCCTCGCGGCGGTAGCGGGGATGTTTTTTCCGCTTCTCCGCGTGAAGATTGCCGTCGCTTTGTTACTTGTCGGGTTCGGCGTGTACCGAATCGTCGGCAAGGGCCACGCGCGGTGGGGCGGAATGCAGGTCGGTTTCAAGGATCTCACCATCTGGTCTTTTCTAATGGCATCCGCACACGGAGCGGGTTTGATGTTATTGCCAATCGTTCTCGGCATGACGGCGATGCACGACGGGCATGCGATGCACACAGGAGCCTTCGCTTCGCCTGGAGTGCGCACGCAACTTCTTGCCGTGTCCGTCCATACCTGCGGGTATCTCTTGCTGACGGGGCTGGCTGCATGGATCGTATACGCCAAACTCGGATTGTCGTTGCTCCGGAGGGCGTGGTTCAACGTGGACCTTATATGGGCCATTGCGCTCATCGCAACGGCTGGCTTGACCCTTGTCATTTCCTCCTAAGGTCACGCGCAACCGAGACGCCTTCGCCCGAACACTCAGCAGGCTACTTCGTAGTCAGGTCGACATTCTTGATCGGCAGGTCCCAGTGCGCTTCGAGAATCTGAAATCTTCTCTGTTCTTCCTTCTTATACGTCCTGGTCTGGATAAAGTTGCTTGATGATTCCGGATGCATCGAAATCGTCGTTCGCGATGGCCGCATTCTTGAACGCGATCGTTACGCGGTAGGCCAGCGGCCGCCCTCGGTTGAATGGAACGCGGCTTAACCGCGCGAAGTTCGAGGATTCTTCCGACTTCGATTTCTTCCGCAGTACAGGATAGTGAGCATCATGCTTGAATCCGGCGCCAATCCTGAAGAGTCTCGTAGCAAAAATTCACCTGAAAAACACGGCGGCCCGGACGCTCGAAAGAGTATCCGGCCGTTTCACTTCGTGCCGCTCGCGGGTATCTAACAAAACGAATAGAACTCATCTCATAAATGGTGATCAATGAGTGCAATGGCGGATGTTACGCTCCAACCTGCCGAAAGCGGAGTCTCTCGGTTTCAAAACTATCCAATGGTGGCCAGTCCAGGAAATCACGTTCTTGACATGTATCGTTCACAGCGAAAGAATGCGTCCGGCTCGGCTTGGGGCTCCCAACGCGGACTTTAGCCAGAAAGTCCGTAATCAGCGAGTCCAATCAGGTTGGCCCACTCCTCACGGATAGATCTGCCCGAGCGCGATGCCTGCCCCAAGCATTGTCTACAACCTATCGCAAAGGAGAGTGGAAACATGTCCCTCAGAAATCGACTTCTCCAGCTAACACTGGTCATGCTTAGCCTTCCCATCGCGACGCAGGCGCAGGACGCACAACATTGCTCAAACGCAACCTTGCACGGAAGCTATGGTTTCCATGCTACCGGAACAGGATTCGTTGCGGTCGGTCGCTTCGTCTTTGACGGAAATGGTGGTCTCGCAGGAAAACTCTTCGTAAGAGTACCTGGCACGAATATTGGACCTCTCGAAATTACTGGAACCTATTCGGTAAGCCCTGATTGCATCGTGACCGACGACTGGGGCGGTGGTAACGTGCATATCTCAGTAATCTTCGATAATGGCAAGGGGTACTTCATCATGAACGTTAGCCCATCGACTGCAGCTGAGGATAGCCTTAACAATGGAGAGGGCAGAAGGCAGTAATCCAATGAATCTGGAGATTCGTGAATCTGCGACCCTCCTCCACTTGGATTGTTGACGTAAACAGACGGTTTCTCCATCTACCGTTTATGAGATAACTAGATAACTTCTAGTCTTGTAGAACAGGCACTCCCGCGAGGTTCGCCTTATTTAAATCGCAAGTCCCGTGTAGGGCGTAACGACCAGGATGTCGCCGCGCTCAAGCTGACGCAGAGGTTATCGCCGTCGGTTAGGAACTGGACTGGCTGAATAACGCACTTCCGTCCAGGCTGATTCCCCGCGAATCGCCACCGTCGATCGGAGCTACAATGGCCTTGCCAGGTGAAACAGATACTGGCAATGCTGGGGCGCATTCATACTGAGGGATAGCCTGGTGCGCTTATCGAGACGATGATCGCGAGCGTGGAAGTCGCCTTCCGCGCTACACCCAAATCAATCACATCGGATCGGTAGACACTGATGCCTCGAAAATCGCCGCCCAAAGGGCGGAATCCTCACTAACGAAAAGCCGCTTCTTCATTTCAGGCTGAACCAAGACAAGGAGGTCCAATGCCGGAAAAACAGAGCACTCAGGTCGTAAAGCACGGTGATGTCACGCAACGAGTGGGCGTAGAAGTAATTCGTGCACGTGGCGTCGATGTGGAGAAGCTAATCAAAATGTTGATTGCCAATGCAGCCGCGGAATTCGCCAGCACGTATTACTACTATACGATCCTTCGAATGCACCTTGCCGGTCACGAAGACTATAAAGAGATATGCGAGGATGCAAGGCTAGAAGACCGTGCCCATTGGGAGTTGATCGTACCTCGCATCTACGAACTAGGGGGTGAACTACCAAATGACCTTAAGGCCTTCCATGATCAGGCTGGTTGCCAGGCAGCCAAGTTGCCGGAGCCACCAACCACAGTCAACATCCTTACTCTGCTGTTAGAATCTGAACGCTGCGCGATCCGCAGTTGGATCGCCATTTGCGACATGACGTTCGGTAAGGACCCGCGCACCTATGACCTTGCCTCCCGCATCCTAAATGAGGAAATCGAACACGAAGCCTGGTTCATTGAACTATTGGCCCATGAACGCGACGGCAAATCGATCCCTTCCGGACATTTCCGACGCGGCGAGCCGGGACATGCCCCCTACAGCAAGAACGCGAGTTTCTACAATCCTTAATTTCCACGCCAAAGTCTTGCGTGGCTTCTTCGGCAAAGCTGGATTTCGCTGGGGGAATGCATGACGCCCAACCCGACCGTTTTCGAGGTTGTCCTTCTGCTCCCAAATGAAGAGCGATCGGTCCATGTCGGCGCAGAAGAGCACATTTGGGATGCTGCGTTCACCGCGGGCGTCGTGTTGCCTGCACTCTGCCATCAGGGGCGATGTTTGACCTGCGCTGGCCGGCTCGAGACCAGCGGAGAAGTCGACCAGTCAGACTCCGTAAATTACTATCCCGAAGATCGTGAGTCTGGCTTCGTCTTGCTTTGCACGGGGAAGCCGCGGTCCTCTTTACGAATCCAGACTCACCAGCAGAGTGAGATGCGAAAGCATCGAATTCAGAAACGGCTTTCTGCGCCCTATTCGTAGTCAATCTATTCGGGACGACGGCCAGGGCAGATAGTTAGGTGCTTCGCTATGAACAGAAATGGGCAGAGTAAGCTCTCAAATCTGTCCGCCGGGACATTCCTAACATCTCTTTGGCAACGGTGTATAAAAACATCGCTGCCTCCGCGCCTACAGTTCCAGCTCAATGTCCGGACCATTCACCCGGACGTTGTAGGCGCTCACCCCTTGCGGCGCCGGTGGGCCGAGCACCTCGCCGGTGCTGACCTTGAATTTGGCGCCATGCCAGGGGCAAGTGACCTCCTCGCCCTCGAGCTCCCCCTCTGAGAGAGGGCCGCCGCGATGGGTACAGGTGTCGTCGATGGCGTGGAACTTACCGTCGACGTTGAAGAGGGCGATCTTCTTTCCTTGCACCTCGACCAACTTGCCGTGGTTAGGTTCAAGCTCGCTCGCCTGCGCTACTTTGACATATTCGGCCATGCTAGCCTCCTCGATCACTCAACTTTCCTGCGGCGTGCTGTCTTGTCAGGATGGTGAAGACTGTGGACGGCCTCGCTGTCCCGGTTGTCGTGCGGAGGAATTTAGGCTCGCCCGGTGAGTCGCGACCTATCCAGACGCTGGCTTCATATAGTCAGCGTTGATTTGCGTATAGTTGGCCCACTTTTCTGGCAGATCTCCAAGCATGAAAACAGCTGTCACCGGGCAGACTGGAATGCAAGCGCCTCAGTCAAGAAGATGGCTTCTAGTCTACACTCAATTTTCCCTTCCCGTAGGCGAGACGCCCACAAGCTTCAAAGCCTCTTCGCTCGTTATGAGTCGGGCACCGCAGGATTCTAGACTCTCGAGAATCTGTTGTCCCTTCCGGTGGTTGAGTGAGCGCACGGCGTCGGTAACTATAGAGACGCGGCGGCCGCGGCGCAGCAGTCCGTCGACGGCTAGGCGAACGCAGTATTCCGTTGCCACTCCAAATACAACGAACTCGGGGCTTGGATCGAAGGCGGGCGAACCCGCGGGGTTCAGTTGTGCCAAGAGCGCGTCCGTACTTGGATTGTCAAACACGTCGAGTGTGTTTTTCTGGAGAATGACCTGCTGATAGGCGGTGAGGTTTTCAGAAAGAACAAATCCCTTCTCGTTGGGAATTACTAGCCGGTGAGAAGCGCACGCTTCCGGTAAGAGATCAGAGCCTGGGGTGCCCTTCAGGCAATGGGGTGGCCAATCGCGAAGTTCAAGATCATCCGGGTTGTGTGCATCGGCCGAGGAAATCAGAAAGACGCGTCCTTGACGGACAGTTTCGACGAGGCGATTCAGATTCGGAATGATCTCCTCGGCGCCAGGGACGTAGAGCTTGCCATCGGGAAGCATGAAGTCGGCCTGTGCATCTACTTCCCAGAACACTGTGATGGGCGAGATCAAGACCAACCCCCACGAGTTTAGCTGCGCGCCGTCTTGACGAAGGACAGGCGTAAATGTTCGCACAGTTTTTCGAGACGGTTGCTATGCGAGACAGGGAACGGCGGGTCTGCCGCGCCAAGGGCTGCGACTGGACTTGGCAAGCGCGCCCGTGCGGCGAGGAATCGCTGTTGCGCAGCTCGCGCCGTGGTGGTGGCTTCTTGCAGAGCGGGTTCGAGGCGGCGACCGTGACGCATCACTGGAACAAGTAGCGGCTCGGCCGCTGCAAACCTCTCGTCTTCAAGCCCGATGACGTCTCCGGAAAATGTTCCCTCTTCGCTGCTGAAGCGGAAAACTTGCTTTCGACCAGGGTAGGTCTTCTTGGCTTCGCTGAACTTGGCGGTGTTGCGAATGCGGCCTCCGGCCTCTACTTCGACCAGTTTATAGATGACTCCGACCGATGACGCATCACCAGAGGTCGAGAGTGCCGTACCGACGCCGAAGGCATCGATGCGTGCTCCGCCCTGAAGCAGGGCTTCGATGCGATTCTCGTCAAGGTCACCCGAGACGAAAATCTGTACGTCGCTCCACCCCACCCTGTCGAGCCGATGGCGAGCCCAAAGGCTATCGGCAAGGACATCGCCGCTGTCGAGACGGACGGCGCCGGGCTTCTTGTCCAGCGCAATGATTTTGTCGATGGCCGCGCGGACGTCGTAGGTGTCTATCAGAAGAGTCGACTGTTCCGGAAAGACGCCGAGAAAATTACGGAAGGCTTCGGCTTCGTCCTCGTGAGCCATGATCCAGGAGTGCGCCTGGGTTCCGTAGACGGGGATGCCAAATCGTTGGCCGGCATAAGTGTTGGATGTTCCTGCGCAGCCAGCAATAAAAGCGGCACGCGCAGCGAGGAACCCGGCTTCGACGCCGTGGGCGCGACGGGAGCCGAACTCGACGACAGGGCGACCTGCGGCAGCCGTCGTCACACGCGCGGTCTTGCTCGCGATGAGAGTCTGGAAATGAAGCGTGGAGAGGAGACTGGTCTCAACGAGTTGGGCTTCGGCGATCGGAGCAGTGACGCGGAGCATGGGTTCGCCGGGAAAGAAGATCGTGCCTTCCGGGAGAGCCCAAACATCGCCGGCGAAGCGGAATTGCGAGAGATAGTCGAAGAAGTCGGATCGGACGTGGCTAAAGATCGGCAGAGCGCGGATGTAGGAGATTTCGTCCCCGGAAAAGTGGACGTTTTCGAGGAAGTCCAGAGCTTGTTCGAGACCAGCGGCGACGAGATAGTTGCGATGCGGTGGCAAGTGACGGACGAACAGTTCGAAAGCGGCGCGGCCGTCAATGCGATTTTGGATATAGCCGGCCGCCATGGTGAGTTCATAGAGGTCGGTGAGAAGGCCGGAGAAGAGTCCGCTGGGAAACATGCTGCGCAAGAGATTATGCCAGGAGATAGAAAAGAGCAAAGCCTAGCGCCGATTGCGGAAAGTGGCTTGAAGTAGGACTGGCACGTCTCTCCGCTTTCCGAAATGCCGACTTGATGTCCAAGGACCACCACAGCAGTAACAATCGACGAACCTCGCGTAGGCGTCCGATCGCAAGGAGGGATTCATGTCTTGGAAACAGATTTTGCTGTTGGCGGCGGTTATATCTTTCGGAATGGTTGCCGTGCCGAAGGAACAGAACGATAAAGATGCGATCCGCCACATGGCGACGGGGGAGGCGATGCGTCGACCAAACCAGGGCGAAGTAACAGCTCTGCACGATTTCTGGGACGAGAACGCCGATTCTTCGCGAACGCGGACTTGACGGTGCTGTGTTCATCCGGCGCGATGCTCGTCTCGACAACTACGAGATCGTTGCTATGTCGGACCCGGCCAGCCAGGCGTACCAACAATGACTCATACTGAAAATGTAATTTCTAGAGCGGCTTGGGGTGTGCGGCGAGTGCCTCGCGATAGAGCTTGAGATTACTCTTGTCCACGATCACCGTGCCAGTATCCACGAACGTCGGCATTGGCGCCGCCGGGGCGGTGCGCCAGTCTTTGAATTGGTGTACCGCATCGTGATGTAAATCGTCGAGGAATTTTAGCCCGTAGTAACTCATGACGTAGGGCTTTTGTGTGATCGTCGCCGTGATTACGTCTCGGTCGATCCAATCAAGTGTCTCCGGATCGTCGTCGAATGCCACAATCCGCAGCTTGCCTTCCATGCTTAAGCGGTGCAGCGCTTCGGCGGCGCCAGAACCCCCTGTTGCCTCCAAGCAAATGATTCCGTCTACTTTTTCTTTCTTCTGTATCAGCTCGGAGACCTGGTCAAACGCACTTCGCGCATCGCCTTTGTCGTCAAGTATCTTTGTCAGCTTAATGGCAGGAAAATTCTTCAGCGCGTCCGCCACGCCCGCCACTCGATCGTCGAGGTTACGCTGTCCCGAAATCGTGATGACCACAACGCTCCCGTTACCCGGAATGAGCGCCGCCATCTGTCTGAGGCTCTCTTTGCCCGCCTTGAAGTTATCCGTTCCGATGTACAGCACGCGCTTCGAATTCGGTACATCCGCATCCACGCAGATGACCGGTATGCCCTGGGCTATGGCCTTGTCAATCTCCGCCTGGAAAATCTCGGGCCGCGCCGCGGAGAGGCAGATTCCGGCGGGGTGCTCTTCCACGATCTGGCGAAAGATTCCTAGTTCCGCGTTCGGGGCGTAGCCCGTCGGACCAACGAGTTCACCTTTTACTCCGAGCGCCTTGGCCGCGTCTAAAAAACCCGCCTGCGCCTGCTGCCAGTATGGCAGGTTAATATTGGTGGCCACAAACACGTAGCGTTCGTTTTTCTCGTGGTAGGGCTTCGAACACGATGCAATGAGTGCTGCCCCAACGAAAATAAAAAGAGATACCAACCTTGGCCCGTGTCTCCTCATTGAAATTCTCCTTTCGCACTCGCTCTGGCGGCGCCGTTTGCTCGCGCCCTCGGAAAATTCGGGGTCCGGTACATGTCTGGCTGGGGAAATTGGAACGAACAGGTGGGTCACCTAAACTTCCACGGTTTCTTTGCTCTCGCTTACCTCTCGTCCGGAGTATTCGACTTCGAGTTCGCCGCTACGCGAAACCATAGGGCGGCCGCCCCTCTCCCGTCAAGCTCAGATCGCCATGACCGCGGTTTAGTGGCATAGCGGCTTGTCGGCCAGTTCCGGTTTGAACCGAAATTGCCGACCACAACTGCTGAAGACTTGGTGGATTCCCTTCGGCGTCGTCGGCAGGCTGTGTTCTCTACCTGTCTCATCGACACTACCAGAGGAGCGACTTGAATTAATCGTTGCCAGCCGGGAGGAATTGGGATTCGCGGCGAGTGACCAACGGAAGGATCGCAAATCGCATCGTTCACAGCGAACGGCCGGACGGAAATCACGGCCAGAATTCTACTTTCAATGATCTCCTTGCGTCTTGAGGCGGTTCATTTACAGCGGGCACGCCGTGGCGTAGCCGATGGCGGCAGCAGGTTCCCCTTTTTCAGGGATGCTGACGGTCGAATTTTGAATTAACATCATCAATAGAGCTGTACAGAGAAGCTTCGCTTTTCGCTCCGACAAGGACCTTATGGCCGGCCATGGGCTTACCACCGGATTCGAGACTCCACAGGAGTTGCAAGACTTCAATGCGGCGTGGGCGACGCTTGGAGCATTGACAGAAGAAATTTGGCCCCTGCCTAGAAGAACTTTCGAATTCAGGCTTTCGGGATCTGACGCGGCGACCATGGTTCGATCGAGGGATGACGTTGTCGAATTCGAGAGAAGGACGGGTCTGCCTGTGCGATACGGTCCTGATTTTATGGATTGGGTGCGGGATGAATGCAAGCGCGAAGGGACTCCCCTAAAGCAATTGAACACGTCTTTGCATGAGGCTTGTCATCTGGTCGCAGGTGAGCTAGCGGGCTTCCCTCATACAGAAATAATCGGGCCTACGTTCGTATGCAGGCTTGAGAACGTGGCAGGAGTCTTGAAAATCGCACATGTGCGATACGAACCTGCAGCGGTAGTTCACGATCCTGATTCCACAAAGCGGTTCTACACCGAAAAGCCGATAGACTACGCAGCGATGTTGCTTGCGCCTCTTTGCGTAATGCCAAGGCTCATGCCCTCGACGACTGAAGACAGCGACTTTGTACCGGACATCATTGCGTTGATGCGACACGTGCCGGGGCAGGAGGATACTGCTGGATTGGAAGCTGCCGCTGCGTTGACCGACCGGCCAGAATTTCTTGAACGAGTGAAACTGTGCGCCGGGACACTACGCTCGCTGATTAGAAGGGGCGGGATCACGCAACTTCCCCGGATGATTGGTGGAGATCAGGCGCGAAGCGCGAGTGCCGGCTCTATGGATTCCAACCGCTAAAGGATTGGGCCAGGGAATTGAGATCGGTTTCTAGATAGGTTTCGGATAGCCTGTGATACGCCCGGAAACTGCGCTCGGTAAAACTGGTGAGGACATCGCGACACGACGCACCTAAGTTTGCATCGCACGCGGACACCTCAGCTTAGGTTTTCCGCACTACCAGATATTTCGCGAACCCGTGTTCGCAATGCTTGAAGAAAAATCTCTGCTTTACTCGCCATATCGCATACTGGCATCACTTGTCACAATTGGACGCGTCGCAAGTCATCTCGATTTCGACGTCCCCAGTCTTCTCGACCACGCCTTGGCGGCCCGTAGCACGAAAACCGGTTCGTTCATAGCATCGTCTAGCAGGGAAGTTGCTCTCGACCACGTTCAGACGGAGCTGCGTCGCGCCCACTTCCGCGGCCCACGTTTTGACCGACGAAACCAACACATCTGCTGCGCCAATGCCCCGGAGATCTGGGTGAACCCACATAGCCATCAAGTTCACTACCGAAGAGTTAAGCTCATCACAGCTGCCAGCCACGAGCCCACGCGGCTCGCCCTCTGCTACAAGGATGAACGTCACACCGGGAGCCATCCACCGCTGCCAGTCCTGTGTCGTCCTGGCCAACTCCCGCTCATAGGTAGAACTAAAGGACCTCGGCGAATCGGTGAGTGCCTGAAGACGCAATGCCCTCAACACCGGCTCGTCCCCGATCACTGCACGCCTGACCTCAAATCGCATATCGCTCTCCATCAGCTTCGCGATGATATCCATGCTGAGAATACGCGGCAGCGAGCGCTAGAACTTTATTCTCGATCCAAGAGGTCAACTAACCGTTGTTTCACCGCCGGCCACTCCGCCGCTAAGATCGAATATCGCACCGAGTCACGAGCGATGTAATCAGCGGCCATACGATGGGCTCGGAGAATCCCTTCGAATTGTCCGCCGATGCGTTCGAGGGCAGCGCGCGACCGCGCGTTCCTGGAATCCGTGTGGAAGCAAACACGGAACACCCGCCACGCTTCGAAGGCGTGTGTCAGCATGAGCATCTTGGCTTCGGTATTCGCCGCAGTCCGGACTGCCGAGCGCGTCAACCACGTGTAGCCAATCTCATAGACGTCCGGTGCGCTGCGGCCTTGCGAAGCGTGGCCCGGCGGCCATGACCATCGTTCCAGGTTCCAGAAGCGTGTCGACCCAACGATGCTGTTATCGTCCACCCGCACGATCACGAACGGTACGGCGGTACCCGCGTCTCTCCAAGTCAATGCCGTGTCTATATATTTTGTAACCTCGGTCTCGCCCTGCGGGACGGGACTCCATTGATATAGGGGATCAGCCGCAGCCGCGGCCGCTAATCCTTCAGTGTGATACCGCTCAAGAAGTTCGAGGCGAACATGTTTGCTTTGCAGCAGAAGACCGTCAGTTTTCACGACCTTCACGATGCAGCGGCTCACTCACGACTTCAACGGCCATTGTGGCCTCGCGATTCCCCCTGAGCTAGCCGTACCCGACTTCCGGATTCAGGATGAGGATGCCCCGGGTTTAGTTGAAACTTGAGAACAAGAAGCAGCGAGCTCTCGCCGAACTCGGATAGAGTTCGGGTTGCGAATCCCTTTTTAAAGGAGAGAGCCGCCGTGAAAAAGAATTACCAGAGGAAAGAGCGCAAGTCCAATTACAAGTTCGAGGTCGTGCGAGGGCACCTCATCAGCGGTTGGAAACGTAAGTCGATTGCCTACGGATGTATGGCCTTCTCGATCTTTTCAATCATCTGGTGTGCGCCAGCGGCCATCGGACCATTCGGCTCCAGCCTGAGATACGCTTCATATTCCTGCCGCGCCTGTTGCGCGTTACCTTCCCGCAGCAGAATATTGCCCATCAGCACGTGCGGCGAAGCTAACTCGGGCATATTCGCGATCGTTTGGCGAGCGTGTGGAGCGGACTCCTGCCAGCGGCCCAGTGACCAATACGTTTTGGCCAGTTCATAATGCCCGCCGGGAGCGTCGGGCCTCAATTTGAGGCCTTGCACGAGCGCAGTTTCAGCTCCAGCGTAATTCTGCGTCTGATTGTAAACAGCGCCAAGCGTCAGATACGCCTCGGCGGAATTAGGATCGAGCGCAATTGCATTTTTCAGTGTAGCTTCGGCGTCTTTCCAATTTTTCTGCGTAAGATATGCTTGCCCTAAAAGGGAATAGGCTGAGGGAAACGACTTGTACATTTTCAACGCTTTTTGCAGATGGCCGATCGCCGCCTCCGTTTTGTTGTCAACGAGCGCCGTTTGCGCCTTTTCAAATTCCTGGCGGGCATTTGCAGGAACCGTGGCATCGATCACCGAAACGGAATCACCGGCCGGCGCTGCGGGATGTTCCGCAACTGTCGCATCGGAGATCGGCTTCAGTTCGATGGTCGCGTAGCCCTGCGTATTGCCGATCAACTCGATGCGGACGTTGACTTCCTTGTACGCGCGCTCGGTCATACGCACGATATAAACGCCCTTAGAAGTTGGCCGAAACTCGCACTTGCCTCCTTCTCGCGTCTCGCAATCTCCTGCCGCGCCCCCTTCCGCTGATTCCAGTCGAATATGAATCCCGCGCGGCCCAGCCTGCCCGGTGGCGTAGCGTACTTGCACCTCAATGATTCCGCCGGAG
>Ga0137385_10003064_pt1 | contig 14430 bp, 9 predicted proteins | sample SagtaG_FD_104921 | JGI IMG/M metagenome (GOLD analysis project Ga0137385, IMG submission 104921) | Vadose zone soil microbial communities from Sagehorn Ranch, Mendocino, California, USA - Sage2_R_80_16 metaG | ecosystem: Environmental > Terrestrial > Soil > Vadose zone | place: USA: California...
ATGACGGACACCCTGCCCGCAACCCGAGCGATCGAGGCCCTCGCGCCGCCACGACCGGCGGGCCTGCTGCTGCGGATCGCGCCGACCGGTATGTATGCCGGCCGGGCGAACGTGTTGGTGCGGCGAGCCTTCATCGTGAACCGGCGGGCCTGGCTGACGATCGTGTCCGGTTTCTTCGAGCCGATCTTCTACCTGCTCGCGCTGGGTGTCGGCTTCGGCAAGCTGGTCACTCACGTGGTCGGCCCCGGTGGCGTCTCGATCAGCTACACCGCGTTCGTCGCACCCGCGCTGCTGGCCGCGGCCGCGATGAACGGCGCCGTGTTCGAGTCGACGTTCAACATCTTCCACAAGCTCAAGTACGTGAAGCTGTACGACTCGATGCTGGCCACGCCGTTGGGCCCGGTGGACATCGCGATCGGCGAGATCAGCTGGGCGTTGGTGCGCGGCGGTATCTATGCGGTCGGCTTCCTGACCGTGATGGCCGCGATGGGCCTGATCTCGTCGGCGTGGGCGCTGCTGGCGCTGCCCGGTGTGCTGCTGATCGCGCTGGCGTTCGCGTCGCTGGGCATGGCGGTGACCACGTTCATGCGCTCCTGGCAGGACTTCGACCTGGTGAACCTGGCGGTCCTGCCGATGTTCTTCTTCTCCACCACGTTCTACCCGCTGACGGTCTACCCGAGCTGGCTACGACCTGTGGTCCAGTGCTTCCCGCTGTACCACGGCGTGGCCCTGATGCGCGCGCTCACCACCGGTTTCGTCAGCTGGGGCCTGCTGTGGCACGTCCTGTACTTCGTGGTGATGGCCGTGGTCGGCATCGTCGCCGCCGGTCACCGACTGCGGAAGCTGCTGCTGAAGTAGCCGGCGGGGCCGGGACTTGGCGTCCCGGCCCCGTTGGGCATGACGAGCGAGAGTCTGGGTTCCTCCTCTCCCATTTCCGTTAGTGACACAGCGTTGGCTGATCAAGCCTCAGCAGGCTCCGTTGTCCTGCCAGATGTTCCACGCGATCGGCGATCCCGGTGTCACACCGGTCGACCAGTACAGCGAGGTCCACCTGTGGCTGCCGAAAGACACGACATCGTTGGGCACGTAAGAGGTGTTGGTGTTCCAGGCCGCGATGCCGGTGCAGCCGCCGCTGCTGCCGGCGGTCGTGGTGGTCGGGGGCGCGGTGGTCGTGGTCGGCGGCTTGGTCGTGGTCGTGGTCGTGGTCGTGGTCGTCGGGACGCCACCGTTGGTCGTGGTGGTGGGCGGGGGATTCGCGGTGCTGGTCGGCGGTGGTGGGTTGGTGCAGGTGCTGGTGGTGCCGGCCAGGTCGGTGACCACGTCGTTGAACAGGGTGTTGGTCGGGTCGTTGAGGTCGTACATCGAGAACATCATCGTGCCGGCCAGGCCGTTGCAGTGCACGTAGTCGGTGCGGGCCTTGATCGACTGGGCGTCCTCACCGGTCCAGAAGTTCGTGCCGTCGTAGAAGTACGCCGACTGCGACACCGGATCCCAGAACGTGTCCGCCGGGTTGCTCACCACGCTGGCGAGTTCCTTGTACATCTGGATGCCGGGCACGTTGCCACTGAGGGTCGCGCCCGCCGCTGGTGCGCTCGCGGTTTGGTACAGACCGTGGTTCGCGCCTGCTGGCACACCGGTCCAGCCTCGGTAGTAGAACGGGATACCCAGCGTCAACTTGTTGGCCGGGAAGCCGCCCGCTATGCCGTAACTGGGTGCGCCCACGGTCCAGGCCTTGATGGCGTTGTCGCCGGAGTATTTCTGGGTGCCGGGGGCGACGGCATTGGATGGGTCGTTGGGGGATTGGAAGAGTTGGTCGGCGAAGTTGGTGGGACCGGTGGTCTCGAATCCGCCGTGCAGGTCGTAGGTCATCACGTCACCGAAGGTGAGGATCTGACCGATCTGACTCTGCTGGATCTTGGCGATCTTGTCCTGACCCGCCGGCAATGCCGCACTCAACGCGTAGGTCTTGCCGTTCGCGCTACCCGCGGTGTTCAGCTCGTTCCGGAATTCCTGCAGCAGCGCGGTGAAGTTGGCGGTGTCGTTGGCCGAGACGTGGTTGCCAAGGTGCCCACCGGTCGAGCCGGGGTATTCCCAGTCGATGTCGAAGCCGTCGAAGATGTTCGCGGCGGTGCCGTTGCCGCCGAAGCCGCCTTGGGCGGGGAGGTTGCCGTTGATGAACATGTTGATGCAGGAGGACACGTACTTCTGCCGCGACGCCTGGCTGGCGGCCACGTCGGAGAAGTATTTCGAGTAGGTCCAGCCGCCCAGCGAGAGCAGGATCTTCAGATTGGGATGCTTGGCCTTGAGCTCCTGCAACTGGTGGAAGTTGCCGGTGATGGGCTGGTTGAACACGTCGGCGACACCGCTGACGCTGGTGGTGGCGTCGAACGATTTCTGGTAATCGGCAAAGGAGTCCCCTGCACCGTCACCGGCGTTGGGGTCGCTCTCCCCGGCCGGGTCGGGGTTCGTGGCCTTCGTGGCCTCGAAGCAGGTCAGGTTGACCGGGTCGATGTTCTCGAAGTCGTAGATGAGGTAATTGAGTTTGCTGGCCGCGCCGGAGGCGTCCAGATTTTTCAGGAAGTAAGCGTTCTGGTAGATGCTCCACTGGTCGTAGTACGCCACCGCCATACCGCCACTGCCACCCGCTGCCGGCGTGATGGCTGCCTGTGCACCGGCGGCGGCGTTCTGGCCGGCAATCACGCTCACCGCGCCCAATAACAGCGCGCTCGCTGCCCCCACCGCGAGGGCGGAGCGTTTGGACACCCGCATGTCCTACCTCCTGTAAACCGACAAAGGTTTCAACTGTGCTGAGTGGTACGCGCACCGGGTGCTCGGCTCCATTGACGTGAGCACCCGGTGCGCGAGCTGTTCGAACCTGCCGTCAGCAGGCCCCGTTATCGGTCCACACGCCCGCCGCGCCGCCCGGGGTGTCGTTGAAGGTCCACCACTTCGCCGTCCACTTGTGGCTGTTGAAGCTGACCACCGCGCCGCCGTTGTAGGCGATCGAGTTACTCCAGGCGGCCACGCCGGAGCAACCGCCACTGCCGCCACCGCCACCGGTCGTGGTCGGGGGAGCCGTGGTGGTCGTGGGCGGCGGAGGCGGGGGCGGAGTCGCGCCGCCGAACATCGCGGTGAACTTGGTGAAGTCCCACGCGCCCTGCGCCACGCTGCTGCACGCGCCGGACAGGGTGCCGTTGTTGTCCGGCGGGTTGCACTGCCGGTCCCGGTTGAGCGACCAGTAGGTGTACCGGGCCAGGCCGTTGCTCTCCGCGAAGTTCAGCACCGACTGGAAGTCGGCCTGGAAGAACATCTCGGCCGAGTCGGTCCGGCCGTTCATGCCGGAGAAGCCCTCGTGCTGGAACGCGGTCGCACTGCTCCACCCGAAGGTGTTCATCAGCAGGCCGTGGAACGCGTTGAGCGCGGAGATCTGGCTGCTCGCGCCGCTGAAGCCGCCGTCGAACGGCATGATCGAGAAGTTGTTCGGCGTGAAGCCGTCGGCCTTGGCGGTGTTCAGCACGTTCTGGCCGAAGAAGCCGGTACCCGCTGCCGTGCCCGCCGTGGTGATGGAGATGTACAGGCCGGCGTTGTTGCGCTGCAGGATCTGCGCCGCGCCGATCTCGTTGTTGATGGCCGTTGTGTTCTCGTACTCCGGTTCCTCGAGGTCGAGGTCGATGGCCTTGAGCGAGTATTTGTTGATCACAGCCTGCTCGGCGGCCGCGGTCGCCGCCGCGGAACCGCACGTCTGGCCGAGCTTGGTGCCACCGAAGCCGCCGAAGGAGACCGAGACGTCACCGCCTGCCGAGCGGACGCTGTTGATGACGCCGGCCACCGTGCTGTCCGACGACACCGCCGCCGTGCCGTCCCACGCCGCGCTGCACCCGCCGCCGTCGAGCACGAAGGCCAGTTCGAAGCTCTTCTGCCCGGTCGCGGCCATCACCTGCGTGAGGTCGGGCGGCGTGTTGTCCAGCGGCATGACGTACGGCGCGGCGCCGTACCAGTTGCCGGACAACGCATTACTCTGCACGGAACTCTGCACGGCAGTACTGGGCGCCGCGCTGCCCGAGTTGGCTAACGCGACCATCGCTCCCGCTGCCACCACGGTGACCGCGAGCGCGGACATCGCCGTTGACCGTCGCACCCTGTCCTCCTCGTCCGTCCCCCTGCGATCGCTTCCCGGCCGCCGGTTCCGCGGCCTCCCCGGTGCACCGAATGCTCCTGGCAACCATCGGTCGCTTGGCGTAGTCGGCCCATTACGTGCCATTACTTTGTAATTCGAATGTGGCCTAGACCACTTGTCATGTCAAGGGGATGGACTAGACCAATTTTCATCGGAGCGGACCGGCGACGGACCTGGTCCGTGCCCGGTTCCGGAACAAGCGAACCCGGCTTCGCGCTGCGGCCCGATGCCGACCGACTACCCTGATGGGCGTGCTGGTCGAGTCCGTCTTTCCCAGGTTGGAGCCACTGCTGCCACTGGTGCGTAAACCGGTGCAGTACATCGGCGGTGAGCTCAACGCCGCCCAGCGGGACTGGGCCGACGCGGACGTCCGGTGGTGCCTGATGTACCCGGACGCGTACGAGGTCGGACTGCCCAATCAGGGCGTCATGATCTTGTACGAGGTGCTCAACGAGCTGCCTCGGGTGCTCGCCGAGCGCACGTACGCGGTGTGGCCGGACCTGGAAGCCCTGATGAGGGCGAACCACATCCCCCAGTTCACAGTTGACAGCCACCGGCCGGTCGGCGTGTTCGACGTGCTCGGCGTGAGCTTCGCCACAGAACTCGGCTACACCAACCTGCTCACCGCGCTCGATCTGGCCGGAATACCACTGCACGCCCAAGACCGCACGATCGAAGACCCCGTCGTGCTGGCCGGCGGCCACGCCGCGTTCAACCCGGAGCCCATCGCCGACTTCGTCGACGCGGCCGTCCTCGGCGACGGCGAGGAAGCTGTCGGCGAGATCACCGAGATCATCCGCGCCTGGAAGGCCGATGGCCGCCCCGGCGGCCGGGACGAACTGCTCACCCGACTGGCCGAGACCGGCGGCGTCTACATCCCCCGGTTCTACGACGTCACCTACGGCGCCGACGGTGCCATCGCCACGGTCACGCCCAACCGCGACCGCGTACCGGCCCGGGTCGTCAAGCGCACGACGATGGACCTGGACGCCTGGCCGTACCCGAAGCGCCCGCTGGTGCCGCTCGCGGAGAGCGTGCACGAGCGGATGAGCGTGGAGATCTTCCGCGGCTGCACCCGTGGCTGCCGCTTCTGCCAGGCCGGCATGATCACCCGCCCGGTGCGCGAGCGGTCCATCGAGGGCATCGGCGCGATGGTGCAGCGGGGCCTGGAAGCCAGCGGTTTCGAGGAAGTCGGCCTGCTCAGCCTGTCCAGCGCCGACCACTCCGAGATCGCCGGCATCGCCAAGGGCCTCGCCGACCGTTACGAGGGCACCAACACCGGCCTGAGCCTGCCCAGCACCCGGGTCGACGCGTTCAACGTCGACCTGGCCAACGAGCTGTCCCGCAACGGCCGCCGCTCGGGCCTGACGTTCGCGCCGGAGGGTGGCAGCGAGCGGATTCGCCGTGTCATCAACAAGATGGTGTCCGAGGAAGATCTCATCAGGACGGTCAGCGCCGCGTACGCCAACGGCTGGCGCCAGGTGAAGTTGTACTTCATGTGCGGCCTACCCACGGAGACCGACGATGACGTGCTGCAGATCGCCAGCATGGCACACGAGGTGATCCGGGCCGGCCGGTCGGCCAGCGGCCGCAAGGACATCCGCTGCACGATCTCCATCGGCGGCTTCATACCCAAGCCGCACACGCCGTTCCAGTGGGCCGCCCAATGCGATCCGGACACAGTGGACAGTCGGCTGCGCAAGCTGCGTGAGGCCGTCAACGGCGACCGTGGCCTCGGCCGCAACATCGGCATGCGTTACCACGACGGCAAACCGTCGGTGATCGAAGGCCTGCTGTCCCGAGGCGACCGCAGGGTGGGCAAGGTCATCGAACGGGTCTGGTCGGCAGGCGGCCGCTTCGACGGCTGGAGCGAACACTTCTCCTACGAACGCTGGGTCGACGCGGCCGCCGCCGAGCTGACCCCGCTGGGCGTGAGCCTGGCCTGGTTCACCACCAGGGAACGCGAGGAACACGAAGTCCTGCCGTGGGACCACCTGGACGCGGGCCTGGACAAGGAATGGCTCTGGGCCGACTGGCAGGACTCCTTGGCCGGTCAGGAACAGGACGACTGCCGCTGGACCCCGTGCTTCGACTGCGGCGTCTGCCCGTCCATGGGCACGGACATCCAGATCGGCCCCACCGGCCGCACCCTGCTGCCCATCACCCCGGTCTAGCCGTCCTGTTCGCCGGCCAGGTGGCGTTCCACCCGCGCCACCTTGGCCTGCAGCTGACCCGTGTAGCCGGGCCGGATGTCCGCCTTGACCACCAGGCTCACCCGGGGCGCACTGGCCTGAACGACGTCCACAGCCTGTTTGACGACGGCCATCACCTCGTCCCACTCACCCTCGAGGGTGGTGAACATGGCGGTGGTCTCGTTCGGCAGCCCGGACTCCCGCACCACCCGCACCGCCTCGGCCACGGCGATACTCACACTGTCGGACTCCCCGCCCAACGGGGTCACACTGAACGCGACAAGCACGGCAGACTCCCTTCCAGCACGAAGAAGTGTGCCCGTCTCACCACATGCCCAACAGCGCGAAACCACCCACGGCGCCGCCGGCCGGAGTCAGGGCCTGCGTCGGCTGCGGCACCGGGTTGCTCGGCGGGATGGGCGTCCTGTCCGGCACGGTGGTCGAGTCGCTCTTGTGCTGGATCGCCGGCCTCGCCGTGATGGCGGCAGCGCCGTCGACCGACTTGTCCGGCAGGGCCGGTGGCGGGCCGCTCGGCGTCGACACCGAGGTCGCGGTGGTCGGCGTGGTGGCGGGACTGGCGCTGTTCACCGCAGCCAGTGCGTCGACCATGCCGTGGCCGTAGAAGCTGTTGTAGGTGGCGTCGCCCGTGCAGTACGCGTCCTGGATGCCGGTGCCGTTGAGGTCGTAGTCGGCGGGGCAGGCAATGGGATTCGCCTCGCTGTAGAGCAGGCGGGCGAGCTGCTTGGGCGTGGCGTTCGGATGCGTCGACGCCAACAACGCGGCCACGCCGGACACGTGCGGTGCCGCCATCGACGTGCCGCACGAGTCCGCATAACCGCCCGGCACGGTCGACAACACGCACCGCGGCCCGGCCGACGTGCGCTGCCGGGGATCGCCACCGGGCGCGGCCACGTTCACCGCGCCGAGGCCGTAAGAGCTGTAGCCGGCCTTCACGTCGTTCCCGCCGACCGCGGAAACCGTGACGACACCGGGGATGCCGGCCGGCAGTTGCAGGCAGCCGACGTCCAACTGCCGCTGTTCCTGGTCGCCCGCGTCCACGTTGTCGGGGCTGCGGCTGTCCTGGCCAGGGTTGGTCAGGTCGACCGCGCCGTTGCCGGCCGCCGCCACGCTCAGCACGTTGTGGGCGCTCGCGTACTGGACCGCGCGCTCGACGGCCGTGTAGATCACGCTCTGGCCCTGGCTGTCCTTGCACGTGAACACCCACGGGTCCACGAAATAGCTGTTGTTGGCGATCGTCATGTGCTGCTGCGCCGCCCACATGACCCCGCAGACCGCCGCCTCCGGATAGATGTAGCACTGGTCGTCGACGACCTTCACCGATGCGACCCGCACGCCAGGCGCGACACCGGCGGTGCCGTTGCCGTTGTCGGCCGCCGCGATCGTGCCGGCGACGTGCGTGCCGTGCGACGACGTGGTGGGCGCCCAGGCTGCCTGGCTGGTGTCCGGCTTGCCGGTCACGCAACCGGCCGACGCCGTGCGGTCCAGTTCCTTGGCCAGGTTGGGGTGGTTCGGGTCGATCCCCGAATCCAGCACGCCGACCAGCACGCGCTGGCTGCCCTCGTTGATCCGGTGCGCCTCGTTCGCCCTGATCATCGCCATGTCCCACTGCTGCCCGGTCAGGTTGCGCTGGGACACCGCGCCCGGATCGGGGGTGACGGCGCCGGCCGGGTCGCTGGGCAACTCGTCGGACTTGTAGCTGCCGTCGGCCGCCTGTGCCTGGTCGCCGTCGTAGTACGCCTGGGCCTGCGCGCTGTAGACCCGGTCGGGACCCATCCGCTCGCCGAAGCCGGGGTCGGCCGACGTGGCCACCGCGACCGCGATCTGCGCGTAGTACACGGTGGTGGTCCCGCACGCCCCGACGATCTGCGCGTCCGCGTCCTGGCCGGCCGTGCCCGCCGCGAAGACGACGAGGTAGCGCATGGTGGGACCACCCTGCGCGCAGCCGGGCTGGCCGGGGTCGGCGAACGCCAACGGGTTGGTCGCCAGGCAGCCCGTCGCCAGCAGGGCGGTGCCGATCGCTGCCGCCCTCGCACGGCGCAGCAGAGGCACGTCGGACCTCCATCGGTGGGTGGGACAGCCTCGGGGTTGCGCCGTCCACTCCAGCGGGACGGTAGCCAGCGCCGACTCGGCAGACAAGTTCGTCGACGCATTTCAGCCACCCGGTACCGTCGCAGGCTACGAACGCCGCAAGTCAGAAGGAGCCCCACTGAGCCGCCACGATGAGCCGAACCCGTCGGCTCCCGCCGTCCAGCGACTGCGGCTGCGTTACGCCAAACGGGGTAAGCTGCGTTTCACGTCACACCGGGACATCGCGCGCGCCTTCGAACGGGCGCTGCGCCGGGCTGGCGTGCCGATGGCCTTCTCGCATGGGTTCAGCCCGCATCCGAAGGTGTCCTGGGTCGGCGCCGCGCCGACGGGTGCCGCGAGCGAGGCCGAGTACGTCGAGATCCAGGTGGTCCGGGAGGTCGACCCGATGGCCCTGCGCGCCGCCCTGGACGCGGCGCTGCCGCCCGGGATCGATGTGCTGGAGGCCGTGGTCGCCGCGGGCGGTTCACTGCCGGAGCGGATCGACGCGAGCCGCTGGCGGATCGAGGTGCCGGGCGTCGGCGCGGACCAATTGGCCCCGGCCGTCACGGCGCTGCTGGCCGCCGGGTCGGTCGAGGTGGAGCGGCTGACCAAGGACGGACGCCGGACGACGGATGTCCGGCCCGGCATAGTCTCGATTGGGCTTGAACCGGACACTGTGGACGTTATCGGGCCGAACCTCGCCCGCTCGGCCGACGATGGCACGGAGCCTACGACAGTGTGTGGGATACTCGACGTGGTCGTGCGGCAGGCGACGCCTGCGGTCCGACCCGACGACGTGCTGAGCGCGCTCCGTGTCGTCGCCGCCCTGATGTTTCCGGTACCCGCGCGAGCGATCCGGATGGCCCAGGGGCGGCTCGACGATGATGGCCGCCTGGCCGACCCGTTGGCCCCGGACCGGGGCCCGCGGTCGGAACCAGGGGTCGGGGAGCCGGAGCCCGGCCAGTTCGTAGTCGACCGACCTGCCGGCTGACGCCTGAGATTCATCGGGTACGCAGCCGGCCCAGGCAAGGATTCCCGTCGCCACGGGCGACGGTGACAGGACAGAAAGGGCCCCTGCGCGGCCGCGTTCGACAGTGCCACCCCGGTGTTACGGCATCGGAATCGGGCACCGGGGGACGCGCCCGGGGGCGGAGGAGCCGTATGCCAAACACGAATGAACCCGCTGGAACAGCCGGCGGGAACCCCGGCGCACCCACACATCCGGCCCTGGCCGGACTGCCGGCGAAAGTCCGGGTGCACGCGCTGGGCAAGCTGCTCGACCGGAGCAGCAGGGAAGTGCTGGACGTACTGACCAGGCTCGGCGAGCCGGCCCGCAGTGCGCAGTCCAGCCTGGATCGCGACCTGGCCCTGCGGGTGGCCGAGTTGCTGTTGGCCGACGGGGCGGAGGTATCCGCCGAGGCGGTGGCCGAGATCGAGGTCGCCGAGGCCGAGTTCGACGAACCGGTGGCGGCCGACGCGCTGACACCGGTCTTCGCCGCGCCGTCGCCGGTGTTCCTGCCGCCGACCGCGGCCGTCGCGCCGACCAGGTCGCGGCCCAAGCGAGCGCCCGAACCGCCGCCGGTCGAACCGGCCGAGCCGGCCGAGGAAGAGGCCACCGCCGCGGCTGTTGACGCTGTTGACATTGCCCATGGCGACACCACGGACGGCGACGACGAGGACAGCGCCAGCCGCCGCAGGCGCCGCCGTGGCCGCCGTGGCCGTGGCCGCGGCAAGGGCGGCCCGGACGACGGCACGGACACCGACGGCACCGAGGCGGACGACGACACCCCCGCCGAAGCGGAGTCGACGGACGACACCGAATCAGACGACCAGGACGAAGCGGCCACCGAGGACGGTGAGGGCGGCGGCACGCGTCGCCGTCGGCGTCGGCGGCGCCGCAAGGGCACCGGCGACAGCGACTCCAACGGCGAGGACGACCCGCCCAACACGGTGGTGCACGTCCGGGAGAGCCGGGACGAGAAGCCGGACCGGCAACACGAGTCCAACGGCCAGGACGAGGTGCGCAGCGTGCGCGGCTCGACCCGGCTGGAGGCCAAGCGCCAGCGCCGCCGCGACGGCCGCGAGGCCGGCCGGCGCCGGGTGCCGATCCTGTCCGAGTCGGAGTTCCTGGCCCGCCGCGAGGCCGTCGACCGCAAGATGGTCGTCAACCAGCGCGGCGACAGCGTGCAGATCGGCGTGCTCGAGGACGGCGTGCTGGTCGAGCACTTCGTCACGTCCGCAGGGACCGGCTCGCTGGTCGGCAACGTCTACCTGGGCCGCGTGCAGAACGTGCTGCCCAGCATGGAAGCCGCGTTCGTGGACATCGGCCGCGGCCGCAACGCCGTGCTCTACGCCGGCGAGGTGGACTGGGACGCGGCCGGCCTGGAAGGCAAGGCACGCAAGATCGAACAGGCCCTGTCCACCGGTGACAGCGTGCTGGTGCAGGTCACCAAGGACCCGGTCGGCCACAAGGGCGCCCGGCTGACCACGCAGATCAGCCTGCCCGGCCGCTTCCTGGTCTACGTGCCCGGTGGCGGGGCCACCGGCATCAGCCGCAAGCTGCCCGACACCGAGCGCAAGCGCCTGAAGGACGTGCTGAAGCGGGTCGTGCCGGAGGACGCCGGTGTGATCATCCGCACCGCGTCCGAGGGCGTCAGTGAGGATGAGCTGGGCCGCGACGTGCGCCGACTGCGCGCGCAGTGGGAGGTCATCCAGGAGAAGGCCGCCCCGAACGCCAAGTCGCCGCAACTGCTCTACGAGGAGCCGGACCTGCTGATCAAGGTCATCCGTGACCTGTTCACCGAGGACTTCTCCGCGCTCACCGTCCAGGGCAACGACGCGTGGGACACCATCGAGGCGTACGTCTCGCACGTCGCGCCGGATCTGGTCGACCGGCTGAAGCGGCACGTGAGCAACACCGACGTGTTCATCGAATACCGGATCGACGAGCAGATCCTCAAGGCGCTGGACCGCAAGGTCTGGCTGCCCTCCGGCGGCTACCTGGTGATCGACCGCACCGAGGCGATGACCGTCATCGACGTGAACACCGGCAAGTTCACCGGATCGGGCGGCAACCTCGAAGAGACGGTCACCAGGAACAACCTGGAGGCCGCCGAAGAGATCGTCCGGCAGCTCCGGCTGCGCGACATCGGCGGCATCATCGTGGTCGACTTCATTGACATGGTGCTGGAGTCCAACCGTGACCTGGTGCTGCGCCGCCTGACCGAGTGCCTCGGCCGGGACCGCACCCGCCACCAGGTGGCCGAGGTCACGTCTCTCGGCCTGGTCCAGATGACCCGGAAGCGGGTCGGCACGGGTCTGCTGGAGGCGTTCAGCGTCACGTGCGAGCACTGCCGTGGCCGTGGCGTGCTGGTGTCCACGACACCGGTGCACATGCACAGCACCGTCGTGCCGTCCGCCGCGCCCGTGACGATCGCTTCGGCGCCAGCACCCGAGAAGTCGACGCCGAACGGCACGCCAAGCGGTGGCTCGAACGGCGGCGGACAGCAGAGTGGCCAACAGCAGGGCGGCGGCAGCCGACGCAGCCGGCACCGCAACAGCCAGTCCGACCACGAGAAGGCAAGCACGGAGAAGCCGGCCGACAGCACCCCGCAGGACAGTGCCCCACCGGACATTGCTCAGCAGGACAACGCCCCTGAGCAGGCTCCTGAGGTCGCGCCCATCGTGGTCCAACCGGTCGAGTCGGCGCAGGTCGAACAGCCGGTCGAGCACGTGACCGCGCCGGTCGACGCCTCGCCCCAGCAGGTCGAGACGTCCCCGAACGGTCACCAGCCCACGCCGACACCGGCTGTCGCGATGGCCAACCCACCGCGGCCGACCCGTCGTCGGGCCGCCTCCCGGCCGGCCGGGCCACCGGTCGCCGACGCCGAGCAGCGAGGAGACTGACCCCGGTTTGACCTCCATCCGGACCGCCGGTGTAACCTGGTGAGCGGCCCGCCATCCCGGTGGGCTCTGTCATGCGAGAGCCCGGCTCCGCGGTCCGAATCAGTATCAGTGATTCGTCCGTCGGCGGGCCACGTGTGGCCCCCGTCATCGTCGAGTAGCAGGAGACTTCCGTCCCGATGTACGCGATCGTCAAGACCGGCGGAAAGCAGTACAAGGTCGCCGTCGGCGACGTCGTCCAGGTGGAGAAGATCGAGGGCGATCCGGGTACCGAGGTCAGCTTCCCCGCGCTGCTCGTGGTCGACGGTGCCGACGTCACCGCCGATGCCGACGCACTGAGCAAGGTGTCGGTGACCGGCAAGGTGGTCGAGCAGACCAAGGGCCCCAAGATCCGCATCCACAAGTTCAAGAACAAGACCGGCTACCACAAGCGCCAGGGTCACCGCCAGAAGCTGACCCGCGTCGAAGTCACCGGCATCGAACTGTAAGCAAGGAGCTGAACAGCCATGGCACATAAGAAGGGTGCGTCCAGCTCCCGCAACGGCCGTGATTCCCAGCCGCAGTACCTCGGCGTCAAGCGGTTCGGCGGCCAGGTGGTGAAGGCGGGCGAGATCCTGATCCGCCAGCGCGGCACCAAGTTCCACCCCGGCGTCAACGTCGGTCGCGGCAAGGACGACACGCTGTTCGCGCTGGCCGCCGGAGCGGTCGAGTTCGGCGTGAAGCGCGGTCGCAAGACCGTGAACATCGTCCCGGCCGAGGCGGCCTGACGCTTCATACATCCGAAGGGCGGGCCGGCGATCTCCGGTCCGCCCTTCGTTGTGTAATCAAAGAAAGGTAGAGCCACGTGTCCCGATTCGTCGACCGGGTGGTGATCCACGTTGCCGCCGGTGACGGCGGGAACGGCTGTGCCTCAGTGCACCGGGAGAAGTTCAAGCCGCTGGGCGGCCCCGACGGCGGCAACGGCGGTCGCGGCGGCGACGTCGTCCTCGTCGTGGACGACAGCGTGCACACCTTGCTGGACTTCCACTTCCGCCCGAACGCCACCGCCACCCGTGGCAAGCAGGGCCAGGGGTCCAACAAGGACGGTGCCAACGGCGCCGACCTGGAACTGCGCGTCCCGGACGGCACCGTCGTGCTGACCGAGGCCGGCGAGGTGCTGGCCGACCTGGTCGGCCCCGGCACCCGCATGGTCGCGGCGGCCGGCGGCCGAGGCGGTCTCGGCAATGCCGCGCTCGCGTCGAAGGCGCGCAAGGCGCCCGGCTTCGCGTTGCTCGGCGAGCCGGGCGAGGCAGCGGACCTCGTGCTGGAGCTGAAGTCGGTGGCCGACGTCGGGCTGGTCGGGTTTCCGTCCGCCGGCAAGTCATCGCTGATCGCGGTGCTGTCCGCGGCGCGGCCGAAGATCGCCGGCTACCCGTTCACCACACTGGTGCCGAACCTGGGCGTGGTGACCGCGGGTGAGTCGGTGTTCACCGTGGCCGACGTGCCCGGCCTGATTCCCGGCGCCAGTCAGGGCAAGGGCCTCGGCCTGGACTTCCTGCGCCACATCGAGCGGTGCGCCGTGCTGGTGCACGTGGTGGACTGCGGCACCGAGGAACCGGGCCGCGATCCGGTGTCCGATGTGGACGCGCTGGAGGCGGAACTGGCGCAGTACACCCCGTCGCTGGGCACGGACCTGGCGACCCGGCCGCGCATGGTGGCGCTGAACAAGATCGACGTGGCGGACGGCAAGGACCTGGCCGACATGGTCCGGCCGGAGTTCGAGGCACGTGGCCTGCCGGTGTTCGAGATCTCCGCAGCCACCCGCGAAGGCCTGCGCGAGTTCACCTACGCACTGGCCGCCGTGGTCGAACAGGCACGTGCCGACCGCCCGATGGCAGCGCCCACCCGGATCGTGCTGCGTCCCACCGCGGTCAACGACACCGGCTTCACCGTCGAGCCCGACCCGGACGAGCCGGACGGCTTCGTGGTGCGCGGCGAGCGGCCGGAACGCTGGATCCGCCAGACCAACTTCGACAACGACGAGGCAGTCGGCTACCTGGCCGACCGGCTGGCCCGGCTCGGCGTCGAGGA
>Ga0137385_10003084_pt1 | contig 14389 bp, 9 predicted proteins | sample SagtaG_FD_104921 | JGI IMG/M metagenome (GOLD analysis project Ga0137385, IMG submission 104921) | Vadose zone soil microbial communities from Sagehorn Ranch, Mendocino, California, USA - Sage2_R_80_16 metaG | ecosystem: Environmental > Terrestrial > Soil > Vadose zone | place: USA: California...
ACCTATTTGTCGGCTGCCGATTCGACGCTGCAACACGCGGACGGCGTCGGCGGTTTCCACGACTCGCAGGACGTTATCGATCTGCATTTCCTCACCGCTGCCGACAATCCGGGCGCTGCCAATCACCAACCGCTGTCGTTCATCGGCAGCAATGCGTTCACCGGTGCCGGCGATCAGGTGCACGTCATTCAGAACGTCGCCAAGAACATGACCTATGTCGAAGCCGATCTCAGCGGCCACGGCCAGGCCGATCTCCATATCGAGATCGGCGGCCTGCATCACCTCAGCGCGGCGAATTTCTGGCTCTAGACGTCAGAGCTTCGCTCACGGCAGCAAGCGATGACCGGGTTGCAGGCGATCCCGCAATCCGGTCATCGTGGAGCCGCAGTCTGAGGCGTCGCAGAGGTGACAGCTCGGCGGCGATCCTGTCGATCATGCCGTAAGGCTTCGCGCGCTTGATTTGCTCGCCGATACGCCTCTCGTGCCGCCGTCACCGTTCCCGCCGGTCCTCGTCCCGGATGGATGTGGTTGTATTTGCGGTTCACCTTGAGCAACCGTAAGCGCGAGAGGACCCGCGCAGTCGGGGCAGCTGGGCTCGCAGAATCAGAAACCTCGCCATCCACCATTGATCGCCCGCCACACCACGCATCCCGCACGAGGGCTGTTGGCGCGGCTGTCTATTTCCTCGAGCGATCAAGAGGGTCGAACAACATGGGTGCCGTGCAGGGCGGCAAGTGAAACTGTTTGGACGACGGGTTGATCGAGCTCTGATGCTCGGGTCGGTTACCGCCCGACGGTCCGGTGGCTGCTCCTCTCTTCACATTGGGCATCGATCCGGCGAAGGATCAGCGCTAGCGTCGCACGTCAGAGCCCGTGCAAAGCTGGGGGAACCAGCGTAGGAGAAGAAGTTTGCTTGGTGCCTGCGCTTGTCTCGTCGGACTGTGCCGCAGCCCCTCCTGCACGAATCCGACGAATGCCAAATTGTTCGACGAGGTAGAGGCGGTCAAGGCCGAGAGCCGCGCCCCGCAAGTGCTGGCCTTGATGGGCTCGGTGCCCTTGAGCCGCAAGTAGTTCATGATCTGCAGCGGGTTGTCGAACCGGCGCAGATCACCGAGCTCGACGGCAATGGTGACAGCGTGCCGCGCATCGCTCGAAATGTTGCGAGGACAAGCGCCATGGACCACTCGACGCGATCTCGACCAGCGCTGCCTCCAGCCGCGCAAGGTCGAGCCGCATGATCGAGGACATGCAAAGCCGGCCACCGGATATACCAGCCACGCCACCTCGATTTGCCCGGGAAGGTCCGGCCCGTGGCGAAGCTAGACGGCCGTAACGAGCTGACGTTTGCGCCGCAGATCTTCCGCGACGACCTCGCACTCTCGGGTGAGGTCGCGAACGACTGCATGCGTTGGGTCCGGAACCGAGACCGCCATCAGCCGCTAGCGCGCAGCAGCTTGGCCAGAGTGACCCCATCGCCGCGGTTGGACTTCGCTCGGTCGACCAGTCGCAAATGCGGATATAGAAGGGAAACGACCTTATCGCCGCCAGAATGACAACCGGGCATCGAGGGCGCGAATTTTTGACATCCTTTGTTCCGCCTCCGGTCCGGTGGACGATTCTGCGCAGAACCGCGTGATCCAACATCTGCACGAAGCCATCCAGATCAGGAATTGGAGGAGGCGGCAATCCGCTAGCGATCCGGTCATTTGTTATTTTTATTTTTACCTAGCCGACATTTTCTTTTTTTGTCTTGCAATGTATAAGATAATGCGAAAAATAACGACATGACTTTCCGCCCTGGCGCAGCGGTGCGCTCGCACGGGCGACGTGGTGATCGTGCCGGGCTTCACGTTCTGCGCCACGGCAGAGGCGGTGAGCGTGTTTGGTGGCGTGCCGATCTTCACGGACGTTTTGGAGGAAACGGTTAACTTGGGTCCGCCAAGCCTCAAGGCTGCTGTGCTGATTCTATGCCAATCTGGGCCGTCCTCGCGCGGCGTGATTGCGCTCGGGCCCATCCGCCTGCGGAGCATTGATTCCGGCTGGTATTACCCGGCGACTCTAAACCCGCCGCCTTCGCGTGGTTACCGCATAAGCAAAGGCATCTCATGATGCCGAAGCATCGGGGCGGAACTCGGAATCATAGTGCCGCAGGAAACCGTCTTGCGGAGAAAGGACCGATTCTCTGGCGTAACGATAACCAAGATCGAACTCTCATTCGGCGCGTCGCCAGCGACGTCTTGCGCATCGCGGCAGCAGCGGGGCTAGCGCAGATACTGGCTCTAGTTGCGGTACCTCTGCTCACTCGGTTGTACAGTCCTGAGGCCTTCGGGCATTTCGCCATTTTCGGCGCCTTGGTTACAATTCTCATGCCGTTGGCCTCGCTGCGGTACGAGTTAGCGTTGCCGTTGCCATCGGAGGAATTGAACGCTCTCGACCTCTTGGCATTGTGCCTGTTGCTTGTTTTGGGTTCATCGTTTGCCGTCGCGTTCCTTTGCCCGCTCGTGGGGCCGATCCTTGCCGAATGGACGAGTATCACCGGCACGGAGATCATGCTTCTGCCTTTGGCGATTTTCGCCATTGGCCTGCATGCCGTGATGACAAGCTGGCTAATACGGGATCGTGCATTTTCGCGGGTTGCTCACATTCGCTTTGCGACAACCGTCGGTACCGTCGCTTGCCAGATCGGTCTCGCCCAGCTCTACACAGGTTCGACGGGTCTGATCCTGGGCTTTGTCGGTGGTTACCTCGTTGGCTTCGCGCTTGCCGCCTATCAGTGTTATCGCGCGCTTTCGGAGGCCGCCGCTCGCATACGCCTGAGTGGAATTCGATGCGTCGCGGTCGAATATCGGTCGTTCGCCATCATCACCGCTCCCTCCGGCATCATCAACGCATTGGGATCTCAACTGCCGAGCATGGTGCTGCCGTGGCTCTACGGCTTTGCCGTTACCGGTCAGTATTCGCTCGCACAGCGGGTGCTCTGGCAACCGATCGTGTTCGTTGGTCAGGCGGTCTATCAGGTCTTTTGGGGCAATGCGGCGCGGCTCTTCATTGAGGAGCCGGCGCGGCTGTGGCCTTTATTTCTCCGCCTTAATGTTTGCCTCTTGGCAGTAATGGCACCGGGCTTTGTCCTGAGTTGGTTCGGGGCAGAGATCTTCGCATTCGTGTTTGGCCCCGCCTGGGAGCAGGCCGGACGTTTCGCTGGAGCCTTGGTCGTTGCGAGTTTTCTGGGATTGGCCGCACAAGGCACGACGACTCTCGAGATCTATCGGCTGAATCACTGGATGTCTGCATACGAATTCATGCGACTCGTCTTGATCATAGGTGCACTCGGTGCGGCGTCGTGGATGGCGTTGTCGCCAATGACTTGCATCGTCGCCATCACCGCAGCGTTTGCCATGTGCAATGTCACGCTGTTCGGGCTCAACGCAATTGCGGTTTGGCGCGTGACGCTCCGAGGAGAGCGGCTGGACCACCGCGCAACGACCGCGATCACGATCCCACCTACAGAGGTCCGCGTTGCGAGCGAGAATGTGAAGAGATGAAACAGCAATCGGTTGAGATTCGGCGATCACCGATCTCGTTTGGTTGGGGCACGACCAGCCTACACCCGAAGGACTTCTTCCATGTTTGCGCATGACTCAGCTTCGTTGAGGGGCGGGGCCGCTGAAAATCGCACGGACACATCGCTGCGGGCCCATCCCGGCCGTCTGGCTGAAGACCACCAATCTCCACGGTTCTTACTAAGCTTTGGAGATCTGATCTCGATTGAAGCGAGCTTCATTCTTTTCCTGTTCGCGGGACGATACAAGAACTTGCCGGAATTGCGCGGGTTTCCGGTAGACTTCACCCTCCTGTTCTTCGCTGCGACCTTGGGCTTGATGGGGTGGGCGATCGTCTCCGGCAAAATGAAGCCGATCCCACTGAGCCTTGGCGTTGTGTCGATGATCTCCTTTTGCGCAGTCGCAGCTGTGAGTTTGTTTTGGTCCAGCATTTACCACCTTAATGTCGACAAGGTGGTCCGCTTTCTGCTGCTGACCAGTCCCAGCTTCTTTGCTGCCCACATTTTGGCGCAAGATAAGAACCGCCAAGAACGGCTGCTGCGATTGCTAGTGTGGCTCAGCTGCGCAATTCTGCTTTACTACGCGTACTATCGCTGGATCCTCGGGGTAGACGTCGCAGCGAACGTGGAAGGCGAGGATTATGCCAATAATTATCTCGAATACAACTCCCACGCCGGCATCTTATTCATTGTTTTTCTGTGTCTCGCTGTATTCGGCTCGCCGAAGCAGCGGGGCATCGCCATCATCGGCTCGGGCGCGGCCCTGTTCGCCCTAGTCGCCATTGGCGGTCGAGGCCCCTTCACATCGGCGCTCCTCGCCATCCCCTTACTTGCGCTCGGCTTGCTCTTACACCCTCGGGGCGCCTTGCAACGCCTGACACGCCTAATGGTCCTCGTATCTGTGCTGATGGTTATCGCGGTGTTCGGATATGTGGGGTTTGTACGATTGTCAGGACCCAGCGCCGTCTGGGAACAGTTGCACACCCTTGACCGATATCAGGCACAGTTATCGGGTGACGAGACGCATTCTTTGGATTTGAGGCTCAACGGACAGGAGGATGCGTTTCGCCAATGGCAAGAAAAGCCGATCCTCGGCTGGGGAATCGGCGAGTTTCGTGTTCAGCACAACGATCTGGCCTACCCGCACAATCTACTGCTTGAGATCCTCATGGAGATCGGGCTCGTCGGCGCCTTCTTGTTTGTTTCCGTGTGCGCGGTCGCGGTCATCGCCTGCGTCCGCGCAGCGCAATACGGAATGTCCAGCTGGGTTGATTCGGGCATCGCCTTGCTGTTCCTGGCAGATCTTGGCTCACACCTAACGGTGGAAGGGTATCTCGCGGATGATCGGATTTTTTTCGCGTATGTCGGGCTGGCAATCGGCTTGCGTCAGGCCGCCGAGCGTCGACGAACGCAGCCCGTCAGCCGACTTCCAACACTAGGCTACCCTTGAGTGGCTGTCCCTTGCAGAGAGGCTGTCGTTGCGCTGCCGGACATCGACATGGCGCGGTTCCGGGCAGGTTTGCCACAGAGGCAAGCCTGCCCGGAACCGACTGAGGCATTTGCGTGAACATCCTATTGATCAACCACTACGCCGGGTCCGACCGCATGGGAATGGAATACCGCCCATTCTACCTCGCGCGCGAATGGGTGGCGACCGGCCATTCGGTCACAATCGTGGCGGCGGATCATTCACACCTGCGCGCCCGTCAGCCTGCCGTCGGCACCGATCTCGAGAGCACGGAAGAGGAAGGCATCAGGTTCCGATGGCTTCGCACCAACAGCTATGTCGGCAACGGCGTGGCGCGGGTTGCGAACATACTCGCCTTCGTCGGTAAGTTGGTCGCCCATGCGGACCGCGTCGCCCGCGAAGAGCGACCGGATGTCGTGATTTGCTCATCGACCTATCCTATCGATGTCTATCCCGGCGCAAGGATCGCCCGAAAGGCGAAGGCGCGGCTGGCCTTCGAGGTACACGATCTTTGGCCGCTCACGCCGGTCTTGCTTGGCGGCTACTCGCGGCGTCACCCCTATGTTCGCTTTTTCCAGCGAGCCGAAGACTGGGCCTACCGTAACGCCGAGGTGGTGGTCTCCATCCTGCCGAATACGCGCGACTACATGCTGAGCCGGGGGCTTGAGTCGCGGAAGTTCGTGCACATTCCGAACGGTATCCCAATTTCTCGTGCGCCGGCGCCTGCCTACGGCGATCTGCCACGTGCGGTGGAAGACTCCGTGGAGCAGGAACGCAGGCGTGGTCGATTCCTCGTCGGTTATGCCGGCGGGATCAACCTTTCCAATGCGGTCGAAGTCCTGTTGGAGGCGAGCCGCATTCTCGCAACGAGTGGCGTCACATTCCTTCTCGCTGGAGCCGGATCGGAAGCCGACAATTTGCGAGCGCAGTTGGCGCAATATCGGATGGATAATTTCCACCTGCTCGGTCATATCCCGAAGCCGAGCGTCCAGAGATTCCTTGCAAAGGTGGATGCACTGGCCATTTCCTGGCGCCGAAGCCCGCTCTATCGCTTCGGAGTGTCTCCCAATAAGCTGTTCGACTACATGTTTGCGGGCAAGCCGATTCTCCAGGCGAGCGACGCCAGCAACGACCTAGTGGCGGAGGCGGATTGCGGATTTACGGTTCCGCCAGAGGACCCTGTGGCGTTTGCCCATGCGGTTCTGCGCCTGCGCCAGCTGCCGCTCGTGGAGCAGCAGCGCCTTGGCGAAAACGGCCGGCATTTCGTCCTTCAAAACCACGATTATCGGATTCTAGCGGCCCGCTTTCTCGAAGCGGTGGCGCCTGCGCGATCGACATGAAGGACTTCGACCGATCGAAAGCTCTTACAGGAAATGTAAGACTGTCTTTCGGCTACTCTCGGCCCGCGAGACATTCGCCTGATCCCGATAATGGTTTGACGTGCTGTGGAATCTCGAGCAGCTCGTGGAGCGATGATTGGTCCGGCAGCAGTTTTTTCGTAGTTTGCGCTGACGCTCGACGAGATTGGTCTATTTTCACCAGAAACGAAGGAGGCATTGTGGTGGTTGAGTGGAGCCGCTTTGACCATCAAACTGCAGGTCGCCTTTGAAGATCTTAACGATTGTTGGCGCCCGGCCGCAGTTCATCAAGCTGGCTCTCGTCTCGCGCCTGCTGCGCGATCGCGGTGCGACGGAGCTCATCGTCCATACCGGCCAGCATTACGACGAGAACATGTCGCAGGTGTTTTTCGACGAGCTTGAGATCGCCGCGCCCGACCTTCATCTGGCGGTTGGGTCAGGTCGCCACGGTGAGCAAACCGGGCGAATGCTGGAGCGCATTGAAGCGGTGCTGTTGGAGCAACGCCCCGACTGGGTCCTGATCTACGGCGACACGAACACGACGCTTGCCGGTGCACTCGCCGCCGCGAAGTGCCACCTGCCCATTGCGCATGTCGAGGCAGGGTTGCGGTCGTGGAACAAGAAAATGCCGGAGGAGGTCAATCGCATCGTTGCCGATCACGTCTCCGATCTCCTGTTCGCGCCGACCCATGCGGCGGTCGCCAACCTCCGACGCGAAGGTATGGACGAGAGTAGCATTAGACTCGTCGGCGATGTGATGTACGACGTTGTCCTCGCCTTCAAGGCGCGAGCTGAAGAACGGGCGACCGTCTTCAATCGACTGCCGATTAGTGCAGGGCAATACGTTCTCGCAACCGTGCACCGGGCCGAGAACACGGACGAACCGTCCCGACTTGCAGCCATTTTTGGCGGTCTAGTTGAGGTGGCGCGATCAATCGTTCCTGTCGTCCTGCCACTCCACCCGCGGACGCGCGTCGCGCTCGATCGCGCGAAGCTGCTCGCTGATGTCGAGCGGGCGCTTGTGTTGATCGAGCCCGTCGGCTATCTCGACATGATCGCACTCGCCGGACAGGCGCGCCTTATCGCCACGGACTCAGGCGGGCTCCAGAAAGAGGCCTTCTTTCTGCGCGTCCCGTGCGTGACCCTCCGCGACGAGACGGAGTGGGTCGAGCTTGTCGAAATCGGCTGGAATCGCCTCATAAACTCGACCAGCGCCGCGGTCGTCGGCGGCGCCTTGCGTGACGCCCTCTCCGCGCCAACGCCTGCCGAGCCGGCCGTCGCCCTCTACGGCGACGGCCGCGCTTCGCAGTATATCGTCGACGCCCTCTTGTCGCGACGCTGAGCGCAGCATCCCGCTGCGTCGAAATCAGCCCGGAACATCTTGAACATAACGTCTGAGTTGGTTCAGCTCCGGGAACAACTGCCTGCATCCTGTGATTGTAAAAAACGGGTCACTTTCTCAAAGCGCTTTAGCGGTTTCGCATCCTTCGAGCTCTTAACTCCTTTCTTTTTTAATCTATGCGTCGCTTTACAGAACGATAAGAACGTGCGATTTTCAGAATTCATAAGACATAGAAGATTCATAAGACACAGAAGACGGCGCTCGATGCAGAGCTTATCGCAGCCGGATCGCATTAGAGTCATCCATCTCTCGTCGGGTCACCATGCCGAGGACATCCGCATTTTTTGGAAGGAATGCCTGAGCTTGGCGCGCGCCGGCTACGACGTAACTTTCGTTGTGCCCGGTCACCGAAATATCAGGCGGGAAGGCGTGGACATCGTTGCCGTGAAGCGTCGTGCGGGCCGGTTAGGGCGCATGCTGGCGACAATCGAGATCATTGTTGCCGGTTTGCGACGAAACGGGCTCGTCTACCATTTCCACGACCCGGAGCTGATCCCTGGCGGATTGTTACTTCGTGCGCTTGGCAAGCGGGTAATCTACGACGTTCATGAGGACCTGCCGCGCGACCTCCTGTTCAAGGAATGGATTCCGCGCGGCTTACACCGACTGGCTTCACTTGCTGCGGGTTTTATGGAATGGATCGCCGGCCGCACTCTTTGCGTCGTGGCCGCGACACCGATGATTGCGCGGCGTTTTCCAAGAAAGCGTGCCACCCTCGTCCAGAACTTTGCGCTCAAGTCGGAGTTTGCGGTCGACAACGACATGCCACGTGGGGAGCGCTGCGCTATCGCCTATGTAGGCGGCATCACCGCGGTTCGATGTGCGGTCGAGATGGTCGAGGCGATTGCGAGGGTCGAACGCTTTCCTGACGTGCGGCTACTTATTGCCGGCATCGCCGATCCTCCCTCTCTTATCGAAGAACTGAGCGCGTTGCCCGGATGGTCGCGCGTCGACTTTCGGGGTCAGCAAGACCGGGCTGGTGTTCTTCGCCTGCTGGCGGAGTCGCGTGTAGGGCTCGTATTGTTCCATCCGTTGCATTACGTCCAGTCCCGACCCCAGCCGTCCAAGCTCTATGAATACATGGCGGCGGGCATGGCGGTGATCGTCGCCGACTTTCCCCATTTTCGTGAAATTGTCGAGGGCAACCGTTGCGGTCTGTGTGTACCGCCAAGCGACGTCGCTGCGATCACGTCGGCAATCGAGTGGATGTTCGAGCATCCGGCGGAGGCAAAGGAGATGGGAAGACGTGGGCAAGAGCTCGTGATGCATTCGCTCAACTGGGAGCACGAGGAGCAGGAGTTACTCCGTTTCTACCAACGCGTTGTCGGCATGGCTTGAGAGTTGGCGCAGGTCCGCATATTAATGCGTCCTCGCGACAGGAAAGTTATCTCGGACCTGTTGAGATCAAACCCTTTGCGCCCTTCGGCGATACTGCATCCGTGCGGTAGTCGCTCTCGGCGCGAATGATCACCGTCACCAACGCCGGGTCGATGCCGTAGGCGGTGCGAGAGCCGCACCGTCTCGACGAGGTGCGCGGGGGCCGCGCCCCGTCCAGCACCGGCTTCGAAGCGTGGTGCTTGCGCGTCCAAGGCCGCTGCCGAACCCCCGCTGGCGGCGAGGGAGCATGAGGGCGGCGAGCAACTCAAAGCAGCGCCTCGGCGGCCTTTGTCTCTCTCAGCATTGCAATTAGCTAAATTGCCGAGAAGGAAGGTCGTCTCAGGTTTTTGTCCGATGCCGACCCTAAGCGCAACCGTGGAGCGGCGTCTCTTGGCGTGAGGGTAAGTTCGGCCGTTATTTGCCGCCCATTTTGGTGCAGCAAAAATCTGTACTTCGCGTTCGGTCTTCACTCTCCGGTGAAAACGAGATCTTGATATTTATCGGACTAGTTATTTAGGATTATTAATAATTATTTAGGGTTAGGATTTTATTTGAATTTTGGCAGATTTGGTGTCAAAGTTGTTTTGTCGCGTCTACTATCGAGTGGGAAGTAAGTTTCTACAAGAAAATTAACAAATACAGTGATGGTTAACAACCGCAAATAATGCGGGAAAAAAACTGGGGTGAGTTGCACATTTATTGGGGGGCCTGAACGTGACAATAGCGTCTCAGCCGCAGAGTGTCCGGGAAGAATTTCCTGACATCGATACTACAGGGCAAGCTGGAGATCCTTATCCGCAGCAAGCTCAACCTACTCCGTCATCTCCGAGTTTTTCCCAACAGGTCGCGGACGAGCTTCCATTTCTGCGCCGTATCGTGCGCCGCTGGCGGACTGTCGGGGCCGATGCCGACGACCTGGCGCAGGACACGCCGATGCGGGCTCTCGCCGGTGCCGAGGGTACAGCGCCTGGCTCTCATGCTCGTCGGTGCCGAAGGTATTTCGCACTGAGAAAGGTCGGATCCACGGTCGATTGCCCACCGAAGCTCGTGTGAGAGGCGAGGTGCGTCGTGGAACGAGAAGAGATCAAGAAGATTTATGAGGAGTGCTTGCTGACACAGCCTGCGGACTCTGAGCTCGGGCACCAGTGGGCTTATTTGCGCCGATTTCTCCCCAAGGCAAAGCATTCCAGAATCCTGGATGCAGGATGCGGCAATGGACGATATGCCTTTGCACTGGCCGACCAGGGTTACTCCGAAGTTGATGGTATTGACCTGTTCGATCAAATCGAGACGTCAGGAGCCTTCAGATACAAGTGCGGGTCGATTGATCGAATCGAGTTTGGTGACGAGACATTCGACTTTGTCTATTCTCTAAGTGTTCTATACTATCTTTCCGACCCGAGAAATGGCTTGTCGGAGATGTGGAGAGTCCTAAAACCCGGCGGGACTCTGGTGCTCTCCGCACATACCCGCTACTCGCTCTTCACGCTCGCTCGGGTTCTACGGGCAAAAGTCGGGTTGGCCAAGCATCTCCACGGGGTTAGATACCGATCCGCGGCTGCGTATTGCCACATGCTGGACGAAACCGGCTTCAGAATAGTGGATGTCGATGGCTTCCGGTTGATCCCCGCACGAATCATGGACCGTTTCCGTGGACAGGTTCCGGAGGAAAAAAAGAACACGCACTACGAGCGCTATTTCAGCGAAGCACGTCCTTGGATGAAGTCTCTTCGCTTCAAGGTAGGATATCATTTTATTATTGCTGCGCGAAAGCCTGGTCGAGACCAAGCCCGGTTGGATGGCGGCAGGTTGTGACGTGGGTTGCCGGATTCGTCGGCCGAGCTATTCAAGTTCCACTGGTCCGTCGTGGGCCCCTAACCTGAGGGGAAACCAAACGGCGGATCGGAGGATTGTTCCCGTCCTTCACCTTGGCGCTCGAAGCACTGAGTCCCCCTTCCGACCATGCTTGCCGCGATGCCCATAGCGAGAGGTCGCCAGGACATCCAATGAGATTTTTGTGTCATTTTCTTTCGCTCTGCACTTTGCCGCAAAGCTGAGCGAGCGATAACCACCTTGATTTCTCTTCTTCCTCACGTGATCATCTCGGGTCGCTTTACAGCGCAACGTGAACGTGCGATCCTTTCGGCATAAAGAAAGAATATAAACATGGAGTGATTGCTCATAAGCCCTCTGCCAGGAGCGATCGCGGGAACAAAACGAACGGTGCTGAAGAGGAGCCATGAAGGGTCCAGCCGAGATGGCAACCGCATTGGTTCGTAACGACCTCCCGCACGCGATCGAAGAGGCGCCGAATCCAATCAAGGAAATCGCCACCATGGCGGCGCTCAGACCGCGCTGGCGGCTGATCGCTGGCCTCGTCTTGGCGATCACTACGTTGACCTATCTCGTCTGCGAGCTAATCACACCGCTATACGCGACAAGTGCGATCGTGATGATCGATCCGCGCGAAGCAAAGCGGGCGGCGTCCAGCGCCGATCAGACGGCGATGCCGCCTTCCGAGGAGACGGTCAGAAAGAACGAGATCGCCATCATTCGCTCGCGCAGCCTCGCCGAGGCGGTCATTGCGCGGCTGTCCCTGGACCGCTATCCGGAGTTCAATCCTGCACTCCGCCCGACCTTCTGGCTGCACGATGTGGCGGAGCAGTTCGAGTCGTTGCGCGCCCGCGTGACGTCTACCCTGTTGAGCCTGTTTCTGGGCGAGCCGCCGCGAACGACATTACGGTTCCCTCAGGAGCGGGCCTCGGAGCGGATCGTCGATGCCTTTCTCAAGCGGCTCGGAACGACCTCGACCGACGCCTCGCGCGTCATCGAAATCCGTTTCCTTTCGGAAGACCCCGAACGCGCCGCGCTCATCGCCAATACCATCGCCGATGAGTACATCTTTTATAAGTCGAAGCAGGAGATCGCGGATGCACGATCCGCAGCTCAGAACCTCGATCAAAGCGTCGAAGAGCTCAATCGGAAGATACGCGAGGCCGAGCGCGTCATCGAGGAGACGCGTAATGAGCGCGGATTGCTGCCGACCGCCAATGTCAAGGTGATCATCGAGGAGCTTTCGGAGGTGAACAGGGAGCTCGCAGCAGCCACGGCGGAACGGGCGCACGCTCAGGGCTGGGTTGCCGAGTTGCAGTCGGCGCGCGGCACCACTCGCCCTGACGCGGCGGCCTCGGTTTTGGGCTCCCTATTGATCCAGCGTTTGCAAGCGGAGGCAGCGCTTCTCGCAGCCAAAATCAGCGAGATGTCGACAAGCTACGGCCCAAGCAACCCCAAGATGATTGAAGCACGGGCCCAGCTGAAGGATCTCCGCGAACGTATCGACGCGGAGGTCGCGAAGATCACCACCGCAAACCAAAACGCGCTCGTCGTAGCCAAGACGAAGGAAACTCAGCTTCGGCAAGAGGTCGAATTTCTCAAATCGCAGGTGGCGAAGACAAATGCCTCCGAAGTCGACCTGCGAGCCATGGAACGAGAGGCCGAGGCTAACAGAACGCTGCTGACCAAGCTTGTGGCGCTGCTCACTGACGCCAAGGCGCAGATTAATGTGCAGAGTCCAATGGCGTGGGTGATCTCGAAGGCAACAGTTCCGAGATTGCCGAGCTTTCCGCCTAAGCTGGCGATGGTGGGCGCTGCCTTCCTCGTCTCCGCCACCGCAGCCACAATCCTCTCTGTGTTGCTGGAGCGCAATGACGGCTCGATTCGCAGCATGGCGCAGATCCGCCAGCTCACGCCGGCTCGCGTTCTCGGCGCGATTCCGATGATCAAGCGGAAGAGAGCGGATCGCGGATCACCGCGATCGCAGGTGCTGGCGGGAAGGCGATCGCTGTTTGCGGAAAAACTGCGCGCTGCCTGGTTTCAAATCGACAGCGCAAACCCCTCTCCGACCAAGACGATCTTGATCACTTCGTCGGTCTCCGGCGAAGGCAAGAGTACGGTTGCAGTTTCCCTTGCCTGCATGCTCGCGCTCGCCGGTCGGAGGGTCGTTATCGTCGACGCCGACCTGCACCACCCAAACGTCCACCGGATGATGCAGCTGCACAGGTCGCCTGGTCTGACGGAGGTGATCGCCGGAGAGAAGGAGCTAGAGGAGGTTTTGCAAGGGGAGAGCACTTCCGGCGCCTATGTCCTCGCAGCCGGCGCGTCCGTCTCGTCACCCGGCGATATCCTGGAATCGCCGAGATTGCGGCAGATCTTGCTCGCGTTGTCCGTTGATTTCGACGCCGTGATCATTGACTCGCCGCCCGTACTGGCCGTGTACGATGCCGGCGTCGTCGCGCAGCATGCGGACACCACGATCATGGTTGTTCGCTGGGGGGACACCAAGACGGCGACGTTTGTCACCGCGCTGCGGCGAATGTCGGACCTCAACATCCCGGTCAAGGGCATCGTCCTCTCGATGGTGAATAGCAAGAAATACGGCCTTTATAGCTACCCTGACGCGGAGATCTTCTCGGCTGGTCTGCGGAAGTACTATTCCGACTGATGAGCGAGCAAAGGCGCGCTCCTCGGACCGAACGATGGCCGTCGGGCCGGCTTGGAGGCGATTGGCGGGCTCACTGCGCCAGTTGGCTGCCGGGGAGCCAGGAGGGTAGGCCGCTGCCAAGAAGGGACGAGATCAAATTGGCAGCTGCAATGCCCGATGCCGCATTTGCCAATGCGGCCCTCCCGCACGACGCCGTCGGATTGGTACAGTGCTCGGTGGATTACGAGCTGTTCTGGGTGCGCAACGACGACGAGATCGAGACGCTGGTCAAGCCGACCGAGGCACTGCTGCGCGCCGCCGACGAGCTCGGCACGCCATTCACCATCTTCATCGACCTAATTTCAGTCTGGCGATACGCCGAGCTCGGCCGCAACGACTTTGTGGCGGCCGTCAATGCGCAGCTGGTCGACGCCGTGCAGCGCGGCCACGACGTGCAGACGCATATTCATCCCCACTGGCTGCACGCAACGCGCGATGGCGCGCGCTGGCGCTTCGATTCCAAGTACTTCCTGCTCGGTAATTTCGGGGACGAGGACGAGGTCCACCGTCTGACCCGCGACCTCCTGGTGCGCGCCAAGGAGTACCTGGAAGGCCTGCTGCGGCCGGTGGCGCCCGCGTACCGCACTGTCGCCTACCGCGCCGGCGGCTACGGTATTCAGCCGGGCGAGCGGGCGATCCTCCGCGCCCTGGTCGATGCCGGCTACCGCATCGACAGCAGCATCGT
>Ga0137385_10003093_pt1 | contig 14375 bp, 10 predicted proteins | sample SagtaG_FD_104921 | JGI IMG/M metagenome (GOLD analysis project Ga0137385, IMG submission 104921) | Vadose zone soil microbial communities from Sagehorn Ranch, Mendocino, California, USA - Sage2_R_80_16 metaG | ecosystem: Environmental > Terrestrial > Soil > Vadose zone | place: USA: California...
CGTCCTGGTCGGCTCGTCGGAGGCCTACGAGCTGCAGGGCTGGCTCGGCCTGCAGCATCTGACCTCGTCGGTCAAGGTCGTCCCGTTCGCCAGCGAGCAGGCCGCGGCCGCCGCCTACCTGGGCGGCTCGGTGACGGCGGCGTACGTCCAGGCCGGACCGGAAGCCCAGCTCATCGCCAAGGGCGGGCACCCGCTGGTCAGCGCCGAGCAGATAGCCAAGCTCGGCATTCCCGGCCTGAACGTGGTCGCGGTCTCGCAGAAACTCGTCAAGAGCGACCCGGCCCTGGTGCAGAAGTACGTCTGCGCCGAGGTCCGGGCCACCCGGCTGTTCACCGGGCCGCAGGCGACCAAGTACCTGACCCAGAGCGCCAAGGTCCAGGGTGTCCCCGGCAACCTGATCGTGACGGCCACAAAGGCCTTCCCGTTCATACCGCTCAGCCAGCAGCTGCACTGGCTCGGCTCCACGCCCGACGACGCCACCAGCCCGATCGTCAAGGCCTACGAGCTGACCGCCAAGTTCCTGGTCGGGCAGGGCCGCCTCACCTCGGCTCCCTCAGCGGCGGTGCTGGCCACCCACGTCGACTCGTCATTCATCAAGAAGGCGCTGGCCGGTGGCTGCTCAGGCTGAGCCAGCGAGCGAGGAGCTTGAGCAGCCCGGTGACGCAGCCGCGGGCAGCCGCTACGGCAGCCTGCGGCCCGCAGGCCCGGCGGGCGCAGCGAACGTGGTGCTCACCGCGGTGGGCAAGACGTTCCGGCGCGCTGGCCGGCGCACCGTCGCGCTCGCCGGGGTCGATCTGGAAGTCCGCGCGGGCGAGCTGGTCTGTCTGCTCGGCCCGTCGGGCTGCGGCAAAAGCACCCTGCTGCGGATCATGGCCGGGGCCCTGGACTATGACCAGGGCTCGGTGACCGTCGGGGGCCGGCCCGTGACCGGGCTGGCCCCCGACCGGGGCATCCTGTTTCAGAGCCCGATGCTGTTCCCATGGCTCACAACCAGGAAGAACGTCATGTTCGGGCCCAGGGCGCAGCGCTCAAGCGGAATCCACGAGCGGGACGATCCCGAGCTGGGCGCCGAGGCCGACGCCATCCTGGCCACCGTCGGGCTTGACCTGTTCGGCGACGCCCTCCCGCACGAGCTGTCCGGAGGGATGCAGCACCGGGCCGCGTTCGCCCGCGCGATGGTGACGCGCCCTTCGCTGCTGCTGATGGACGAGCCGTTCGGCGCGCTCGATGCCATCACCCGGCTCCGCATGCACGAGTTCCTGCTGTCCATGTGGGACCGGTACCGGATCACCATCATCTTCGTGACCCACGACATCGAGGAGGCGGTCCTGCTCGGCGACCGGGTGGCGGTCATGGGCGGCAGACCGCCGGGTATCAAGGAGGTCATCGACGTGCCCCTGGGCCGGCCCCGGCACGCGCTGGACGTCGACACCGAGCAGTTCCTGGCCGTGAAGCGCAGCATCCGCCGGGCCCTGACGACCGACCGAGGAGCGTGAGCGATGTCAGGATGGTACGCACCGCGCGGGGGCCTCGCGGTCCTCGAGGACAGCCGCCCGCCCGGGCCGGGCCAGGGCGGGCACGAGGACCTGGACGACCGGGCCGAGCTCATCGCCCAGCGGCGAGCCCGGCGCCGCGCCCGGACTCGCCGGGTCGCGACCGGCGCGGCCGGGATCGGCGCGGCGCTGCTGTTGTGGCAGGCGGCCGCGATGACGCTGGGCGACCAGGTGGCCCTGCCCTCGGTCACCCAGACCGTGACGCAGTTCCTGCACTACCTGAACCGGCCGTACCCGGCACAGGGGAGGCCGCTCTGGTTCGACCTGTACATCAGCCTGCGGCGGATTCTGGTCGGCTTCGTCATCGGCGTGGCCGCCGGAATCGCGGTCGGGTCGGCGATGTCCGCCAGCCGCGTGGTGCGGCATCTCATCGACCCGGTCATCGAGATCCTCAGGCCGCTGCCGCCGCTCGCGTTCATCCCGTTGTTCATCGTCTGGCTGGGTATCGGCGAGACTCCCAAGGAAGTGCTGATCATCGTCGGGGTGGTGCCGCTCATGGCCGTGATGACCGTGGCCGCACTCGACGAGGTGCCGGACGACCTGCGCCTGTGCGCCAGGACGCTCGGCGCGTCCCGGGCCTACACGCTGCTGCACGTCCAGATCCGGGCCGCCCTGCCGTTCATCCTCACCGGGATGCGCCTGGCCATGGCCGGCGCCTGGAGCAGCATCGTCGCGGTCGAGATGATCGCCGCCACCAGCGGGCTCGGGTACATGATCATGCAGGCCGGCGACTACCTGGACACCGCACTGGCCTTCGCCGGGATCATCACGATCGCCATCATCGCCCTGGTCATCGACGCCGGCCTGCGCGGGCTGCTGCTGCTGGCCGACCCGGGCCGCCGCGGCTGAGGCTACCCGCGGATCGCGTCCCCGGTGATGGCCGAGAGCACCCGGTCCACGGCCTCGTCAGCGGGCGCGTCCGGCTCGGCCCGCGGTGAGCGGCGGAAGATCTCGGCCGCGGCCTGGTGAAACCCGTCGGGCAGGCCGAAGGCGGCCATGCTGGTCGCGATCTCCTCCATCTCGGCCACCCAGCGCCAGCCCTTCGCGGTCGCGGAACGGGCGGCACGACCGGACCAGTCAGCGAGCGCAGGCTGGGACAGCGCCCACTCGGCGAGCAGTGTGTCCTCCACGCCCCCGGACCTGGCCATCGCCCGCGCCGCGAGCAGCAGCGCCGCCGTGCCCTTGGTCCAGGCCGCATAGGCCATCTTGACGGTGGACGCGGACCAGATGCCGCCGGGCACGACCCGCGCGTCCAGGATGGTGCCCTCGAACAGCCCGCGCACGGTGTCGGCTTCCGGCCCGGACAGGTACAGGCGGGTACTGCCGGCCATGACCGGCGGCGGCCCGATGATCCCGCCGTCGGTGTAGGTGGCCCCGCCCTCCTCGACCATGAGCGCGACCTCGCGCGCGGTGGCCGGGGAGATCGCGTTCGCGTCCACGTACAGGCCGCCGAACCCCTGCACCGCCCACGCGGTGTCCAGCGCCGCGTGCGGCGGGCAGATGGACAGGATCAGGTCGGCGCGCTCGGCCATCTCCGCGGCCGTGCCCGCGTCGGCCAGCCCGGCCGCGCGGGCCCGGGCCGCGGTCTCCGGCCCGCGGCCATCCGACGCCCACAGCACCGTATATCCCGCGCTGGTCAGGCACCGCCCGACGGCGGCCCCCATCTCGCCCGGATGCAGCAACCCGATCACGAACGCGCTCGGCATGTTCATGATTGAGTCTGGCACGCCGCTGCGGTGCCGCGGGTTTGGACCAAGCCGCAGAGCACCTAGCTGGTATCTGTCGGCGACACCGGCTTTCGCCTCGTTCACGCAGCAGGAAGCGGTTTCGCCGGGTATAACCAGACGTGTCCGACGGCTCGGATGCGGCCAATCCCGACCGAGGCGGAAGGAGAATCTGGGCATGAGACCCGTCCTCCCCTGGTTCTCAGGTAGCGCATTCGCCAGGAGCGCCGTCGCGGTGCTCGGCGCGAGCGTTCTGGGCGCCTGCACCAGCGTCGGCAGCTCGACTAGCCGCCCCACCTCGCCGACCAGTTCCACGAGCCTGATCACAATCGGTGCGTCGCTGTCCCTGACCGGGAACTTCTCGGCTGACGGCCAGGCATTCGAGAAGGGGTACGAGCTGTGGGCAAGGGACGTGAACGCCCGTGGCGGGATCGGTGGCCGGCACGTCAAGCTGACCATCCTCAATGACCAGAGCTCGCCGAACCAGGTGGTCACTAATTACCAGACGCTGTTCGGCGTGGACCACGTGGACCTGGCCTTCGGGCCGTTCTCGTCGCTGCTGACCGCTCCGGCGTCATCGGTGGCGGCGCGATACGGCATGGCGTTCGTGGAAGGGGCAGGCGGCGCGCCGTCGGTCTTCGATACCCCGTCCAACCAGGCTGACCACAACGTGTTCGACGTGAGCCTGCCGATCGCGGACGAGATGGTCCCGTTCGTTGACTGGATCGCCTCGCTGCCGGCCAGCGAGCGGCCGAAGACGGCAGCCTACCCGATGGCCCAGGACCCGTTCGCCGACCCGCCGGTGCAGCTGGCCCAGACGCTGCTGCAGAAGCTCGGGCTCCAGACGGTGTACTCGAACATATTTCCTTCGGTGGTCGCGGCCTACAGTTCCCCGGCCGACCAGGTGGCCGCGACCGGCGCGCAGCTCGTCGTGCTCGGGTCCACCGACGTGCCGACTGTCAGTGCCTTCATGCAGGCGTTCGAGCAGCAGCATTACACGCCCAAGGTGTTCATCGCGGCCGCCGGACCGGACCAGGGCGGCGCGTTCACCTCAGCGGTCGGAATGCGCAACGCCAACGGGATGATGGTGCCCAACGGCTGGTTTCCCGGGTACCACAACGCGGCGAGCCAGCACATGGTCCGGGAGTACGTCGCCCGTTATGGCGGCACGGCGTCCGGCGTCAACGCCGACGTGGCCGAGGCCTACTCGGTGGGCCAGGTGATCGAGCAGGCGGTCACCGCCACCGGCGGCACCGACAACGCCAAGATCATCAGCTACCTGCACAGCGGCGTCACGCTGACCAGCGTGCAGGGCCCGGTGAAGTTCGACGCCCTGGGGGAGAACGGGGCCGCGGCGGCCTTCATCTTCCAGTGGCAGCGGGGCTCCTTCAACCAGGTCCTGCCGGCCGGCACCGCCGGCTCGGTGCCGATCATCTCCGCCAAGCCGCCCTGGGCCAGCTGAGCCAGGCGCTTCGGTGCCCGGCTGGCTGCAGGGCGCCCGGCGGCAGCCAGCCTGCCTGTGCCCAGGTCAGTTTTGTTTTCGGCTTGGCCGCGAGATCAGCATTTACACCGTTAAAGTGGCGGCGTGCCATAGTCGTGCAGTCGGATGCTGTTGGTCCCAGGGGGGGGTCAGTTGCGCCGGCAGGAGGGCCGCGTGACCAGAGCGCGTGACCAGCAAGGACATCTGCAGTGGGAACCCATAAGGTTGCGAGCGCCAGACAGCGTGCCGATAGGGAACCGGCGAGCTTCCGCATCCGGAGGCCGCGGCGGCTGACCCTGCGGGACTGGCCGGTGTCCCGGCGGCTGATCGCGGTGATCGTGCTGGCGCTGGTCATGGGCCTGGTCTTCGGCGGGCTGCGGGTCGCGTCGGCGGACGCCAGCGCGGCCCAGTTCGGCCGCGTGGCGCAGCTCGCCAACCTCGGACAGCAGGTCACCGGCCTGGTGCAGGCCCTGCAGGATGAACGCGACCAGACGACCGGGCTCCTCCCCATCACCAGTCCTAAGGACCTTCAGCGCTGGTACAACGCGACGGACGCCGCAGCCGTCAAGGTCCGGGCGCTGGCCGCCGGGATCGGCGGTTCCTTCCCGGCGAACATCCAGTCCAGGGTGGCCACCGTGGTCTCGGTGATCACGAACCTCAGGGCGCTGCGCAGCACGGCCCAGGCCAGCCAGTCCGCGCTTGCGGTGATCGCTGACTACGCAGCCCCCATTGGCGACATGGTTTTCCTGAACGACCAGATCGCGCAGGGCACATCCGACTCCGGACTCGTCAATGACGTCCAGGCGCTCAACTCGCTGGCCCTGGCGAAGGACCAGGCCGCTCAGCAGCGTGCGCTCTTGTTCAACGCGCTTAACCAGCGGCTTTTCGCCGATGGCGTGCAGCAGGCAGTGATCACCGCCCAGTCCGAGCAACTCAACGAACTGACGGCGTTCGACACGACGGCTACGCCTGCCGAACAGAGCTCTTTCCGCAACACCGTGGCCGGGCCGCTGGTGAACCATGCACAGGGCATCGAGACCTACGTCCTGTCCGTCGGCAGTCTGGACATCGGTGCAGGCGCCCTGGGCATCAGCGCGACAGCGGCGCCTGCGCAGTGGTACTCGGCGATGTCGGGCACGGTCGACGACATGCAGCAGGTCGAGCGGGGAATAGCCGGATCCATCGTCGCGCGCGCCCGGTCGCTGGAGCAGGGGGCGGAACGGTCCGCACTGATCACCGCCGTCCTGACCGCGGTGATCTTGCTCCTGGTGCTGATCGCCACGCTCGCCGTCGCCAGGTCCCTGGTCCGGCCGCTGCGCAGGCTAAAGGAAGGCGCGCTCAACATCGCCACGGTGCAGCTTCCGGAACGGGTCCGGCAGCTGGGCGAGGCCACCGATCCGGCCACCAGCGTGGAGGTGGCGCCGATCGACGTGGTGTCCGGCGATGAGATCGGCCAGGTCGCCCGCGCGTTCGACCAAGTGCACTCGGAGGCGGTGCGGTTGGCCGGCAACGAGGCGATGCTGCGCACCAGCTTCAACGCGATGTTCGTCAACCTGTCCCGGCGCAGCCAGTCGCTGATCGAGCGGCTGGTGCGCTTGATCGACACGCTCGAGCAGAACGAGGACGATCCCGACCGGCTGTCCAGCCTGTTCTCGATGGACCACCTGGTCACCAGGATGCGCCGGAATTCGGAGAACCTGCTCCTGCTCGCCGGGCACGAAGGCGCGCGCAAGTGGCGCGAGCCGGTGTCGCTCGCGGACGTGGCCCGGGCCGCGACATCGGAGATCGAGCAATACGGCAGGGTGACGGTCAAGATGCAGCCCGGGATCGCCGTCACCGGGCCCGCGGTATCCGACATCGTGCACCTGCTGGCCGAGGTCATAGAGAACGCCACGATCTTCTCTGCCAAGCACACCGCGGTGCAGGTCTCAGCCCGGGAACTGACCACCGGAGGCGTGCTGATCGAGGTCAGCGACAGCGGGGTGAGCATTCCCGAGGCCCGGCTGGCCGAGATCAACTGGCGGCTGGACAACCCGCCCGTCATCGATGTATCGGTATCCCGGCACATGGGGCTGTTCGCCGTGGGGCGCCTGGCCGAGCGACACGGGGTGCGGGTCCGGCTGCAGGCCCGGTCCCCGCATGGCCTGACCGCGATGATCTGGCTGCCAGGCAGCGTCACCGAGCGGGAAGCACGCCCGTTCAAGTGGGCCGGGGGCCAGTTCGGCCCGCAAGCGGCCGGGACCGCCCGGCACCCGTCCGGCGGTCAGAGCAGCGCGGTGCGCTCCACCGCCGATGGCCCGCCCGAGGACGATGCCGACATGCCCGCGCACACCGCCGCCGCGGTGCGCGAGACCGGGCCGGCCGCCGCCTCAGCGACGTCGGACTGGTTCCACAGCCGCCGCTCGTCGAGTACGACCGGTAGCGGCAGCAGTTCGCCCGGGGCGGCCTCGCAGGCGGGCAGCGGCTGGCGGTCCGGGACAGAGAGGTCGTGGGCTGAGGGCACGCAAGCCGCCCGGATCGTCGCCGATCCGGTCCGCGGCGACCAAACGGCCGCTGGGCTGCCTAGGCGCGTCCCGCGGGCGAATCTCCTGCCCGGATCCGCGGGCGGCCGCCACGCAGCCAGCGGGGTAACCAGCCGTCCGGCGGACGGTCCCGACGCGCAGGCGCCCGCGGCCGCACGGCCGCGGCGATCACCTGAGATGGCTCGCAGCCGCCTGAGCGGGTTCCAGAGCGGAGCTCGCCGTGCCAAGGGGTCAGACTCCTCGCGAGCAAGAGGAGCCGGTCGTTGAATTACGCCTACGGCCAGGACCTGAACTGGCTCGTCACTGACTTCACCACGCGAGTCGTGGACGTCGCGCACGCGATCGTGGTGTCCGTGGACGGCGTACCGCTCGCGCTGTCGGAGGATATCCCCGGTGGTTCCGCCGAACAGCTTGCGGCCATCACCTGTGGACTGGTCGGCCTGGTACAGGGTGCCGCGCGGATCTTCGAGGCAGGCCTGCCCACTCGGGCGCTGGTGGAGATGGAGGGCGGGCTCATGCTGGTCATGGCGATCAGCGGCGGGTCAAGCCTGGCCGTGCTGGCCGCTCCGGAGTGCGACACTGACCTGGTTTCCTACGAGATGACGCTGCTGGTCGAGGCGGTCGGCGACGTGCTGACGCCGGCCGCCCGCGGCCATTGACTGGCTTTCCCGTCTCCCGACCAGCGGCGATGCCGGTTGCATGACCCAAGGAGATCTACAGGACAGGCCCTAGAACGCGCGGCCGGGGTCCTGTTACCGGGCCGTCTTCGCGGCGCGGCCCGGCCGATGTGCGGCAGGCCGGCCCGCTGCGTCGCGGCGGCCCGCCAGGCTCGATAGAGTCCAAGCTGAGGGCCGCGAGGCCGCAAGCATACTTTCGCCGCCCAGCGTCCATGACAACTGTCCCCGGCTGGCGGCGCCACGAGGAGTGCGTTCAGTGCCGAAGCTTGTCTATGACTTCACCGAAGGAAACAAGGATCTGAAAGACCTGCTGGGCGGCAAGGGCGCCAACCTGGCTGAGATGACCAACCTGGGCCTGCCGGTACCGCCGGGCTTCATCATCAGCACCGACGCCTGCCGGTATTACCTGAAAGAGGGCAGGGTACCCGACGGCCTTGCCGCCGAGGTCGATGAGCACCTCGCCCAGCTGGAACGCAAGATCGGCAGGCGCCTCGGCGATCACGCCGACCCGCTGCTGGTCAGCGTCCGGTCGGGGGCGAAGTTCTCCATGCCAGGGATGATGGAGACCGTGCTGAACATCGGCCTGTCCGATGAGTCGACCCGCGGCCTGGCCAAGCAGGCGGACAGCGAGCGGTTCGCCTGGGACTCCTACCGGCGGCTGATCCAGATGTTCGGCAAGACCGTGCTGGACATCGAGGGCGAGGAGTTCGAGCACGCGATCGACGCCGCCAAGAAGGCCAAGGGCACGACCAGCGACCTGGACCTGGACGCATCGGACCTGCGCGGCCTGGTGGAGACGTTCAAGGGGATCGTCCGCGATAAGACCGGGCGCGACTTCCCGCAGGACCCGCGCGAGCAGATGGACCTGGCGGTCAACGCCGTCTTCGATTCCTGGAATGCCGACCGGGCCATCCTGTACCGGCGCCAGGAGCGGATCCCGGCCGACCTCGGGACCGCGGTCAACATCGTGGCGATGGTGTTCGGCAACCTGGGCATGGACTCGGGCACCGGGGTCGCGTTCACCCGCGACCCGGGCACCGGCCAGCAGGGCGTCTACGGCGACTACCTGCAGAACGCCCAGGGCGAGGACGTGGTCGCCGGCATCAGGAACACGGTGCCGCTGCAGGACCTCGAAAAGATCGACCCGAAGTCGTACGCCGAGCTGATGCAGATCATGCAGACCCTGGAGAACCACTACAAGGACCTGTGCGACATCGAGTTCACGATCGAGCGCGGCAAGCTGTGGATGCTGCAGACCCGGGTCGGTAAGCGCACCGCCGCGGCCGCGTTCCGGATCGCGACCCAGTTCGTGGACCAGGGCCTGATCGGCATGGACGAGGCGCTGGACCGGGTCACCGGGGATCAGCTGGCGCAGCTGATGTTCCCCCGTTTCGACACCAGCGGCGAGGTCAGGAAGATCACCAAGGGGGTCAGCGCCTCGCCCGGGGCCGCGGTCGGCAAGGCCGTGTTCGACTCCGCGCGCGCGGTGGAGCAGGCCGCGTCGGGGGAGGAGGTCATCCTGGTCCGCCGGGAGACCAACCCCGACGACCTGCACGGCATGATCGCCGCCCAGGGCATCCTGACCAGCCGCGGCGGCAAGACCAGTCACGCGGCCGTGGTGGCCCGGGGGATGGGCAAGACCTGCGTCTGCGGCGCCGACGAGCTCGAGGTCGACCTGGCCGGCCGGAAGTTCGCCGCGCCCGGCGGGGTCACGGTCAGCGAGGGCGACGTGATCTCCATCGACGGCACGTCCGGCGTCGTGTACCTCGGCGAGGTGCCGGTCATGGCCTCGCCGGTGGTGGAGTTCTTCGAGGGCAGCCTGGACCCGGAGTCCGACGAGCTGGTCGGCGCGGTCAACCGGATCATGCAGCATGCCGACACCCGGCGCCGCCTGGGCGTCTACGCCAACGCGGACACTGGCGACGACTGCGCCCGGGCCCGCAGGTTCGGCGCGCGCGGCGTCGGCCTGGTGCGGACCGAGCACATGTTCCTCGGCGAGCGCCGCCAGCTGGTGGAGCGGCTGATCCTGGCCGACGACGACGAGACCCACCGGTCCGCGCTGGACGCGCTCGAGCCACTGCAGCGCGGCGACTTCGTCGACATCCTCAAGTCCATGGACGGGCTGCCGGTCGTGATCCGGCTGATCGACCCGCCGCTGCACGAGTTCCTGCCTGACCTCACCGACCTGTCGGTTAAGGTCGCGCTGGCCGGGGACGGCGTCAGCCAGAAGGACCGCAAGCTCCTCGACGCGGTGCGCCGCCTGCACGAGCAGAACCCCATGCTCGGCCTGCGCGGGGTCCGGCTCGGCCTGGTCATCCCCGGCCTGTTCAACATGCAGGTGCGGGCGATCGCGCACGCCGCGGCCGAGCGCAGGCAGGCGGGCGGCGACCCGAGGCCCGAGATCATGATCCCGCTGACCGCGTCCGTGCAGGAGATGGAGATCGCCCGCGAGGACGCGGAGAAGGTGCTCGCCGAGGTGGCCGGGGAGACCGGCACCAGTGTGCACACGCTGATCGGCACCATGATCGAGGTGCCGCGGGCGGCCATGATCGCCGGAGAGATCGCGGAGAGCGCCGAGTTCTTCTCGTTCGGCACCAACGACCTGACCCAGATGGGCTGGGGCTTCTCCCGCGACGACGTGGAGGGCGCGTTCTTCAGCCGTTACATCGAGCTCGGCATCTTCGGTGTCTCGCCGTTCGAGACCATCGACACCGAGGGGATCGGCCGGATGATCCGCATCGCGGTCCAGGAAGGCCGGGCCGCCCGGCCCGACCTGGAGCTCGGCGTCTGCGGTGAGCACGGCGGCGACCCGGACTCGGTGCACTTCTTCCACGACGTCGGCCTCGACTACGTGTCCTGCTCACCGTTCCGGGTTCCGGTGGCCCGGCTGGAAGCGGGCCGCGCCGCCGCTGCGGATGCCTCAGGAGGTAGCGACAGCCGGTGACCGGAGGCGGCTACGACGCCCACGCGACCGCGCGGTGGGCAGCTGAGTCGCCCAAGCGTGCGCGAAACCCCGGGCGCGGCCCGTTCGAGCGGGACCGCGCCCGGGTGCTGCACAGCGCGGCGCTGCGCAGGCTGGCGGCCAAGACGCAGGTCGTCGAAGTGGGGTCGGGCGATTTCCCGCGGACCAGGCTCACGCATTCGCTGGAGTGCGCGCAGATCGGGCGCGAGTTCGGGGCCGTGCTCGGATGTGATCCCGACCTGGTCGATGCGGCCTGCCTGGCCCATGACCTGGGGCATCCTCCGTTCGGCCACAATGGCGAGTCAGCCCTGGCCGACCTGGCTGCGGGCTGCGGCGGCTTCGAGGGGAACGCGCAGAGCCTGCGGCTGCTGACCCGGCTGGAGGCCAAGGTGCCGGGAGCCGGCCTGAACCTGACCCGGGCCACCCTCGACGGCACGCTGAAGTACCCCTGGCCGGCCCCGGACGGTGACCTGTCCAGCCCGCCGAAGTACGGCGTGTACGCCGATGACGCCGAGGCGTTCGCCTGGATCAGGGACGGCGCGCCACCCCGCAGGCTGTGCCTGGAGGCCCAGGTCATGGACTGGGCCGACGACATCGCCTACTCCGTGCACGATCTGGAGGACGGGCTGCACAGCGGCCTGATCACGCTGAGCGCGCTCCGGGATCCGGTCGAGCGCAAGGCCGTGGCCGGCCTCACCGCGGCCGAGTACTGCGCCCCGGGCTCGGCCACGGTCGACGAGCTGGGCGAGATCTTCGCCGCCCTGCTGGAGCTGCCGTGCTGGCCTGCGGGCTTCGACGGCGGGCTGCGGTCCCTGGCCGCGCTGAAGAACCTGACCAGCGAGCTGATCTGCCGGTTCTGCCGGTCCGCGCAGGACGCGACGCTCGCCGCCGCGGCGGCGGCCGGCCAGGCCCCGCTGACCAGGTACGCGGCGGATCTCGTCGTGCCCCGGCGGCAGCGGCTGGAGTGCGCGCTGCTGAAAGGGGTCACCGCGCAGTACGTGATGGGCCGCGCCGGGGCGGCGGCGTCCCAGGCCAGGGAGCGGGAGCTGATCGCCGAGCTGGCCGCCGCGGTGCAGGCCGGCGCGCCGGGCACCCTTGATCCGGTACTCCGGCCCGGGTACGAGGCGGCCGGGACCGGCGCAGCCAGGCTGCGCCTCGTGGTGGACCAGGTCGCCTCGCTGACCGACACCTCGGCGATCGCGTGGCACCGGCGGCTGTGCGGCTCAGGTTAGCCCCGGCAGCCGCCCGGGCAGGGCATAGCATGATCCCCAAATCAGAGAGGAGCGCCCGGTGCCTGGTCAACCTGCCTACGTCATCGTCGGAGCGAGCCTGGCCGGCGCCAAGGCCGCGGAGACCCTGCGGGAGGAGGGCTTCGACGGCCCGATCGTCTTGATCGGCGAAGAGAACGACCGGCCCTACGAGCGACCGCCGCTGTCCAAGGGCTACCTGCTGGGCAACGACGAGCGGGAATCGATCTTCGTGCATCCCGAAGGCTGGTACGCCGAGAACCACGTCGAGCTGCGCCTCGGCGCCACGGCGACGTCGATCGACCGGCCCGGCCGGAGCGTCGGGCTGACAGGCGGCGGGTCCGTGCCCTACGACAAGCTGCTGATCACCACCGGTGCGTCCCCGCGGCACCTGAACCTTCCCGGGGGCGACCTGGATGGCGTGCTCTACCTGCGGTCGGTGCAGGACTCGGAGCGGCTGGCGGACGCGCTGAAGGGCGGCGGCTCGGTCGTGATTGCCGGGGCCGGCTGGATCGGCCTGGAGACCGCGGCCGCCGCGCGTCATTACGGCTGCGAGGTCACGGTCGTGGAGCCGGAGCGCGGGGCACTGCTGCGCTCGGTGGGCCCCGAGCTCGGTGAGGTCTTCGCCGACCTGCACCGCAGCCACGGCGTGACGTTCCGGTTCGGCGAGGGACTCAGCGAGATAACCGGCTCCGGGCGGGCGGCCGCCGCGGTCACCTCCACCGGGACCGAGCTGCCCGCGGATGTCGTCATCATCGGGATCGGCGCCGTGCCGAACGCCGCAATCGCCGCCGAGGCCGGCCTCGAGGTGGACAACGGCATCCTGACCGATGAGGCGCTGCGCAGCTCGGACCCGGACATCTTCGCGGCCGGTGACGTCGCGAAGAGCTTCAACCCGCTGCTCGGCCGCAGGATCCGGGTCGAGCACTGGGGGAACGCGCTGACCGGCGGCCCGGCCGCGGCACGGTCGATGATGGGCAAAGACGTCTCGTTCGACCTGGTGCCCTACTTCTACAGCGACCAGTACGACCTCGGCATGGAGGCCGCCGGGCTGCCCGAGCCGGGCAGTTACGACGAGATCGTTTACCGGGGCGACAAAGAGTCACTGGAATTCATCGCGTTCTGGCTATCGGACGGCGCTGTCGTGGCCGGGATGAACGTCAACGTCTGGGACGTGAACGACGATATCCAGGCCCTGATCCGGGCCGGCACTGTCGTCGACCGCGGCCGCCTGGCCGACCCGGACGTCCCGCTCACCGAGATCTGACCCGCCGCGGCGCCGCCTACGGCGGGTGCGGGCCGAGGATCGCGGCGAGCACCCGCTCGGTGTCGGCGAGATCAGGCACCACGGCGTGCGCCCCGGACGCGGCCAGCTCCGCGACGGTGAAGTCACCGGTAGCGACGCCGACCGCCCGGGCCCCCGTGGCCAGCGCCGCGCCGACGTCAAGAGGCGTGTCGCCGACCAGCACGGTGGCCATGCCGTCGAAGTCATGCCCATAGCCCAGGGCAGCGTTGCGCCGTGCGATGGGAACGAGTTCCGCCCGGTCGGCATGCGCGCTGCCGTAGGCGCCCGCATCGAGGTCGAGGTGCTCGGTCAGGCCGAGCGGGCCGAGCTTCACCTCGGCCAGCGGGCGGATGTTCCCGGTCAGCAGCGACTGGACCACGTCCAGGCCCGGCCGTCCGCTGTCCAGGGCCGGGCCGCCGGCGCGCGCCGCCTGCCCGTCGCTCAGCCCGGCGAGCGCGGCGATGGCCCGGGCCGCGCCCGGCAGCGCCCGGCCCCGCTGCCGGACCAGGTCGGCCAGGCCGGGAGCGCGCGCAGCCATCAGGGCATGGAACGCGTCAACCTGCCGCTGCGGCTCGGGCACCCCGGCCAGCGTCAGGACCTCGATCGCGATGGCCCGGTCGGTCCGACCCGACATCGGCGATGGCTGCGGCGCCTGGTCGCCGAACATCTCACGGAACGCGATCTGGTACAGCGCCCGGCCGCCCCCGCCGGCGTCGACCAGCGTGAAATCGACATCCCACAGGACCAGCAGCCGACGCACCCGGTGACGGTATCAGCAGGCTCGCCGCGGGCCCGATCCAGGTTTCGCTGGGCGCGCCGAAATGAACGGCCTCACCGGGCAGGCGCCGGGACTAGACTCGCCGCGAGGCAGGCGATACGGGCGGGCAAGAGGCGGTGGGCGGACGTGGCAGGCCGGATCCGCGAC
>Ga0137385_10003108_pt1 | contig 14339 bp, 15 predicted proteins | sample SagtaG_FD_104921 | JGI IMG/M metagenome (GOLD analysis project Ga0137385, IMG submission 104921) | Vadose zone soil microbial communities from Sagehorn Ranch, Mendocino, California, USA - Sage2_R_80_16 metaG | ecosystem: Environmental > Terrestrial > Soil > Vadose zone | place: USA: California...
CTCAGATCTTTTAAATTTACAACTGTGGGAACCTGTGCCACTGCAACACGATAGTATAATCGTTTTGGATCTTGCTGTAGTTTTGGTTATCGCAATCGCCCTTTCTTAAATGGCCCCCACCAAGTCCAGTCCAAAGGGTTTAGAAGAAACGTCTACTCCCTTCGGCCCACCATTCGACGATGCCGATGCAGATACCATTCTTCGAAGTTCCGATCGGGTCGACTTCTATGTTTATAGGGTCATATTATCCAAATCGTCCTCTTTCTTCAAGTCAATGTTTTCGCTACCACAACCAGACGCTAGCATCTCTGAGAAGCAACATCCTGTCATCAAATTGACAGAGACAAGCAGGATCGTTGCGGCTCTATTGACATTTATCTACCCGGTTGAGTCTGTGGCCACCGAACCCGAATCTTTGGATGACATGATAGACGATTTTGTGGCAGCCAGAAAATACGATATGGCCTTCGTATCTCAGCGACTGATTCAAAAGTTCGCCGAGTCAAAAGTCGTGCAAGACAGTCCCGTAGAGGCATTCTGTGTCATGTACTCCCACGAATTAGGAGAGGCGGCTCGTCTAGCTGCGAAGGCATCACTCAAGCATCGAATGAACCTGGACATCATCGGAGACAAGTTGCCGTACATAAACGGAGCTGCCCTCCATCAATTATGGAAGTTCCACCGTGCTTGTTCCGCTACCGCCGCTAAAGCCATCTCCGACACTCACCTTACCTGGATCACAACATCAGAGAGGACCTGGTGGGATTTCGCATACACCAGCAGTAGCTGCATACAGAAACCCGGACAGAAATCCGGATGTCTCAAGTATGACTACGTCGTGGGTATCCGTAACGGTAATGGCCGGCTCACGTCCTGGGATGCTACCGCCCCGTGGCACAACTACATAACGCGTGCTCACAATGTCTTGTTGGAGCATCCTTGTAGGGAGGCAGTGGCCCACGACTCCGTTCTGAACCCCTCCTATGAGGAAAAAACATGTCACATTTGTCGGTGCACCTTGATTGGCCTGCCGGAGTTTATTCGCCTCTTGGGAGATGAAATTGAAAGACGTGTCTCGGAGGTAAGGCATTTTCTTGCATATTTTCTTGACACATCTCACTTGATGGCTCCTACCGAAGGTTGATCTAGAGTTGCCATTTTGACCTTCTGTGGTTTATCCACCTACGTGCAACTATATGAATCAAGCCACTCTGAAGTTGCGAGTGACAAGGCGTTGTCATTATGGGTTCTTGTATATCGTAGTTCAGGTCGTCTGGCGCTCCAGCCTGAGTTCCCTAGTTGTCTGAAGTCCCATGTATGAATACAAGCAGAGAATTGTCCTTTGTCGCCGTAGCCGTCAAGATTCACATTGCAAACACCAAGAGGGCCTAATTCATTTTAACAGCGTCTAGGACGGCTGTTTAAATTACCTGAGTATTGTGAGCTCCGGGCCTGGGCGCGTTGTGTTCACAGCCACGAGGCAGACTCATTTCAGCCCTGATATAGCGCTGATAGGCAGCTTTCCCTCACCAGTAAGCCGGAGGAGGATCGAGTCATTACTACATGGGCGGAAGCAAGGTTCGCGATTATGGACCCCATTCGACGACAGATGCAGACACCATCCTCCGATCCGGGATGACCTCGGCTTCCGCGTTTACAGTGTCGTCTTGTCGAAAGCGTCCCCCGTGTTCAGAGATATGTTCACTGTTCTCCACCCCGGTCCTTGCAGCAAACATGACGATGACGACGAGTCGACGACCACAAAGACGGTCTCCCCCTGGTCCGGCTCCCAGAGAGCAGCACGACATTGTCGATGCTCTTGTACGCCATTTACCCCGTCTCACCATCCCACGCACCGCCGCCGTACGTCGCGCAGGGCCGCGGGCTGGACGACGGCGCGCTGGACACCCCGACAGACGCGTGGCTCGCGGCGGACAAATACGAGGTCAGCGGCCTCCGCGATGCGTCCATGGCGCGGCAGCCGCTGCGCATATTCGGCATCGCGTACTATCTGCGCATGCTCCCACTCGCGCCGCTGACGCTCGACGCGCTCGGGCGGCACGTCGACCTCGTCCCGTTCATCGCCGTGCGGCACCTCGCCGAGTACCACCGGGCGTGCGGCGAGGCCGCGCGCGACTTTGCGCTGCTCAAGGCGGACGAGGACGGCTTTGCCGAGGTGTTCCTGCCCGCCCTGCTCGTACAGGGCACGACATCTGCCGTGGGAAGAGCCGGCGGTGGGCGAGCAGCGCGCATGTGCAAGGACTCGTGGTGCCAGTTTGGGAATCTGAGGGTGCCGTGGCCCAGGCTGGAGACACTCGAATGGTGGCGGAGCGTTATGCGTAGTTCATTTGTCGCCGCGACTACGATCGCTCATGCTAACACCTGCTTGTCTGACGAAGGACCTGGGTTGTGTCCAACATTGGGGTACTCGACATGGTCATCCCAGTGATTGCATCTAGAAGGACGAACACGATTAGATCTTTCCACTGCCACAAACGTTTCGAGGCCATGGAGCGTGCTGCATGCCTGTCACCGTATTGTCTCCCAGAGTTTTCTTCATCTACGTGTGTGCCGATCGCATGTGCTTACAGTGCTGGAGCACGTGTCGAATCGAGCGCTTATTCAAGTTCCATCTGATAGCTATCAGTATCAGCTATCCCAAGATAACCTCGTGCAGCAGAGAACTTTCGTTCGGGACAACCAAGTGAGGACCATCTTTCGAAAGGTTCCGACACAAACGCACGATGATAGCACCCCCGAAAAGGCACCCTCTACATGACCTGTGTACCTGTACCTCATGGATTCGTTACCTTTCGCACGCCTGTCTCTTCGCAAATACTATCAGAAGTGAAACGTACCATGTCCCAAGGATGGGAGCGGGACAGGGGGACATTGGACGGCTACTATCCTAGATTAATTGGTGCTTCTGGCTAAGAGGATGCATAGATAGTACAGGGTCCATTAACTTTGACAGAACAATACAAACCTGTTTTCTGATGTGCTCCATTCCGTCGAACTAACATGCTGAGCAGGTCCTTCCGCGGAAATATTGTCGGGTGATCTCGGACTTTTAGCCCTGTACCTGCACACGGTCGACGTTCGACACTGAAACAATGGTTGCTTCTCTTCATTCTGATATATTTGTTGGTCAATGTTTAGTACCGAGGAGAAGGTGCCAAGCTCCAGCCGAAATCACGAGTTCCCCTTTGCGGATACGCATGAATCAAGATCGAGGTGGAGAATGATGTCATGTTTAAGCCGGCGGAAGGACAGAGACTCGGACGACCTTACAGTAAACGTAAACACAGTAAATAGTTACCGATATTTGCGCTGAGGTCGGAGTGCAGGCAAACGCACCCTGCTTACTGAGGGACGATCGCAGAAGTCAGCTGCACTTTGACAAGTCGGACAAACAGTAGTCAGTTTCCGAATTCTGCCGTATATCCTCGTTGATTCCGCCCAGGCTCACCATCGTTGCACGCCAGGCGGGTGAAAAGGTTATACAGAGATTACCGAAAGAAGACGTTTCTTCTTTTCCCGCACTATTCTCGTGCACGGGCGTGCAAAGAGTCTAGACAAGAACCAAGTAGTGGAGTGGATCGGATTGGATTGGAAGATGTAGTACGGAGATTTGGATGGATGCAGTTTCGAAATCTGTGACAAGACAACCGTAGACAGTCGCGACGATCATCAAGACGCGTGTCAAGAGTACAGCAGCGCGTGTCTGTTTGTTTATTTTGTGATATGAATGAGTTCGTATCAGGTTCTAGTCTCAGTTCTTGGCTGACCTAGACTAGATTAACTGATGAGTCGCAACGCCAAGCCAAGCTGCGGGTGCACACGCGCGTAGGAATACGGAAGGCGGAAACAGGATTAGTGAGTGAAGACCCCGGCCACTCAACTCCTCAAACATACAACGATTAGACCCCAGCCACTCTGGTGCTTGCGTTTTCTCAATGGCAAGTGCAAGCACTAGCACGCAGGCACCGGCGCAGGCCGGCAAGAGCGTTGGTACCCAGCCACTCGTCGCCCAGGGTGACTGGACCAAGAACCTCGTTCAACTCGCAAAAACAGCAGAACTCAAGTAAGGTTTTGGTTTCTTCCCACAGCCCCGGCCGACTGGCAAAAACGCCGTCTAATGCTCGCCGCTTGGGGCGTGCTACCAACCCGACCGTGGTTATTTTTGGCGGCACTTGCCACGACTCCACAGTATTCGTGTTTGGGCGGCGGAAGTTGACAGGTACTGGTTTGTGTATAGGAAATATGCTCTCACACTACAACTGCAAACCGCCCACATACTCTCAGCGCACGCCACGCTAGAACAGAAGATGAGATCAATGCAGGATCTCAAGGAGCAAAAGAATAAGTGAAGTTGGGATCTTTTTTGTAATCTCCGAAAACTCACGAATCCTATCCGCCATGCGTTTGGTTCTGCCATCCCATCTGATGTACTACAGGCTTGACAGCGAGCGGGCGAGGCTGCTGAACTGTCTGAGAGAGGTGCGTTTCACCTTAAATGCTATCTCCCCATTTGGGAATATGGCACCTCCCAGACCCTGTAAACAATTGCCGGTCGAGACTGACGGCACATGTTTCTATTTATCAGGTGAACGAAGATCGTGACAAGGTATGGGTATGCGGCGTTCTGCAGGACCACTCGCCAATCGGTTCGATTGGTAATCTCATTTCTGACGTTTCCCTTGCGGGCAGACCGACATGATGAAGGCGCAACTCAATAACGAGTAGGTTTCCCCCACCGACCCCGTGGCCGATCGGCTCTTGTATCGCTAACCCAGCCGCGGCAGGTGCACCGAGCTTCGTACGCGCATACAACAGATCACGGATGGCGAGTATGCGACGGCAAAGCGCGACGTTGATGCGCTCCGTGCGGAGCTCGGGCAACCTCCGCTTCCGACCTTGCAATCTACGCTGGAAGAGAAGTCGCAGCAGTACGTGCGCCAAAGCTCCGCCCTTGGCACCTAAACGAGCTGCGATAGGCTAACGCCGAACCCCTTGGCACTGTGGCACGACAGGTATCTACAAGAACGCCGCCTTGGCGGTGAGCAACACAGCAAACGGACAGCCGAGGAGATAATGCCGGAGGGAGCGCCGGCGACGAGCACGAAGCGCCCGCGTGGACGCCCCAAAGGGAGCAAAAACCGGGGGGGAAAGGTACCCAGCGGTAGCGGACAAGCGCCAGAGGCTGTCCCGGCGTAAATACAGTTGCGGCCACCATTTGGCAACAACACGAAGACGCCCGTTGGGGGGAATGTTGGGCGACTGCGTCTCGCATCACACTGTATAAGCGAATTACCTGTGATGCTTCGGTGGAGAGCCGATTTTGGAAGCGAACACTTTTTCGCCACCCACACCTTCGTATCGTATTATTTCTCGCCTATCGCCCGTTCTGTTGTAACTGTAGATTGCTATTCGGTCTGTTGGTCATCACAATACGAAACAGACTCAGGGCTGTACTAGACGTGTCAGCGGTGACGGCGGAACTTGCGAACCTGCATTCGGGGATACGAGTCATAGTATTATCTATCAACGTGTTGGGCACTTTGAAATAACCTAATCAAAGGAGGCTCTGTCATCAGGTGTAGATTCGGGTTAAAGATGGTATGAGTCTGACAAATGGACCGTTCCTAGACTTCCATATCTGGAGAGTGATGAAGTAACGAAGATCAATTGCAGTTAGAAGTAATCATTAAAACGATAAATTATTAATGATCTTTTGGCAGCGCTCTGCTGCGTGAAACTGCGGTGGGTCACAGGGTAATCGAACAAGCCCTACTCCCAACTACGCGAGAACGGCGTGTGATGATAAGACAGAGGGGGATAGGAGGGCCGACGGGCGGAATACACGTGGATGGGTGGGATGGATACAGGACAGTATGGAGAAGTGGATCGGGTTCGGCTTGGGGGTTGTGTCATGATAGATGAGACGAGTATTAGTGGCAAGTCGCGGAGTTTCGGAAAAGGTAATGCGGGTGAGACGGGCTCGGCCGGGTCGGAGGGATGGTAGGGAGCCGAGCCGATCTAGATACGCAGATCTGTGGCAAAGCCGGGGCTACGACTCATCATGCGCGACTAAACAAACGCCTTTGACACGATATATAATAACGTCCCAAATCCCATGTCCCACCCTCAGCATCCCCGCCTTCCCTTCCCATCCCCAGCAGAAGATGTCTTCTTCCCGCCTTCACAAAGCTAGCCTCGTTCCGGCCGCTACTCATTCATCGGCCCTCCTCGAGCTCGTCGACCAAAAGCTTTCTCGCCCTATCATCGGTAAGTGCCCCTCCTTTACGTTACTTCAAGTGTCCCTAAAACCTAGGCCCCAGAATACCTCATCGACTCTGTCGTAGAGACGGTTGACTTTGCTTTGGGACGTCCCTCACATTCGGCTCGTGGCCGTGCCCTCTCCAGACGCTCCGAGGGTTCTGCCTTCACCACCATGGTCAACAACGTTGTCACTCGCGCTGAGGTTGAAGTGCCTGTCATCCTGGCTACCCTTGTCTATCTGAACAGGGCTAAGCCTCACCTCCACATCGCCCTCGAGGAGTGGGCAAATGAACGTGTATTCCTCGGTGCCATCATCGTAGCCAGCAAAGTGAGCATCTTGGCATCCCTATTTGTACATCCGTCCTGACTCACATTTGTTCGTAGTATCTGAATGACTCCTCGCTCAAGAACGTGCACTGGGCTGTGTGCACTGGTGTATTTGGCAAGCGGGACATCGGTCGTATCGAGCGCGAGTTTCTCGACGTCCTTGATTTCGAGTTGAGCATCACCGAAGACGATGTTATGGCGCACCACGACTCCATCATGTCCCTTGTCTTACCCGCCCACCGGCATTCGCACGGAATTTCCAGCCCACCACTTCCCCGCCTGGGTCACTCTTCCGGCTCTCCCTCATCTACCCAAGCCTCCTTCTCTCCACGCACCCCAACCGACGAGCATCTCATGGCTGTGGACCCTCACCCGAAGGCTGAGCATCACCGCTCACGCCAAGTAGACCATGAGGCGTACCCGGTTCCACCTGTGCCGGCACACGTATCCCAGCCACGACAAGAAAAACGGCAATCGCACAGCTCTTCCACTTTCCGGATACTCCGGTCTCTTCCTTTCCCACGCCCCTTTTCCCACTCGACGTCGTCGTCGTCATCATCATCGGCATCGTCGTCAAGTGATGAGTCACAAGCACCGCAACAGAGCTCTACACATCAGAAGCGGTGTCAGCTACTTCCGCCATTCGCCGCGCAGCCCTCGGCACAAGTTTACGCTTAGATTTCTTTTTCCGATAGTTCTCTTTTCTTTTCTCCCTATCTCACGCAAAGTTTATTGTTTACTGCACTCACCCATTCACTTGATCTCATTTCTCGCCTTCTGTCTCGCATGTTGTTCGATTCATCTCAGCTAACTCAGGTATGAACATGTAACACATCTTACGAATTTCACCTATATACATTATATCAAAACCGGAGAGTCGCCTCCATTGTAATTTACAGTATGCCCGGCTATCCGACAATGCTGAGCTGATGGATACTGATGTGATGACGAGTTGGCACCAACTGCCGGGTGCCGAGTGCCGACCCGAGTGTATCCGAGATCTCAGTCAGCAGGCATTACCAACACTCGCTCCTCCCACGCTCTCCGTGCTTACCGTTCCTTCTTCGTCTGATCCCGACAATGAGCATTATTCGTCCTTTCAGAGCTGACGACCTGTTCAAATTCAACAACATGTTGCGTGCATTTTCTTTCCTCCACGCCCAAGTCCTCACCGTTCATCCACCAGAAACCTCGATATTTGGACCGAGACAGTGCGCATCAAAAAAACCCGCTCTCACCTCCGTTCCTTCCACACTAACCCCTCATTATTCCTTTTCAACAGTATGGCCTGGGCTTCTATTTCAATTATCTTTCCCGTTGGCCCGATCTGTGTTGCACCGCCCAACACCCCAGCGGTCGACTGATGGGATATGGCACGTATTAACCGAAATATCGGTTTCTCAGCAAAACGAAAGCGCAAAGTTGTTGACCCACCTCTCACTCCGCAGTTCTAGGCAAGGCCGAGGGCTCCCAGCATGACTTCCATGGTCATGTTACCGCCCTGTCTGTTGCCCCTGAATACCGCCGCCTCTCACTCGCTCGCGTCCTCATGAACTTCCTCGAGACCGTGTCCGATGACGTATACAACGGCCTTTTCGTCGACTTGTATGTCCGCTGCACAAACACGATTGCGATGGAGCTCTACGAGGGCCTCGGGTACAGCGTCTACCGACGCGTACGCGAATACTACGGAAGTCTTGGTCTTGGTCCTGGTGGCAAGGACGAGGAAGACGCTTTCGGTTCGTGCCTATTTTTTTTACCATATCTCCTTGCCCTCCCACCCGCTGACGTTCACCTTGCCCCGCGTGTTCCTAGACATGCGCAAGCCCTTGTCAAGAGATCCGTATCGGCGTAGCGTGCGACCAAATGGGCGTGATATGATCGTTAGTGCACATGACGTTTCATAGCCTTAGCGACCTGCGCCTGCCTGTGCCCTAGTTTCTACGCACTCTATACCATACCCTTATTAGAACACCCCGTCTTTCTCGAAAACGCGCCTGCCCCGCTCCACCGGTCCGAATTCACTATATTGAGAGTAACGGCGGTTCATCAGGCACCTGTACTAATTGTGCCAACTCTTCGTCATAGAACTTCACCAGCGCCTCCTTGTCTGCGCAGAACGCCTGGAGTCTGATGCGCAGTTCTTCAGCGCCGGCTGCGGGACGTGGCGCCTTGCCGACGCCGACAGGATTAGCTCCGATACGGCCTGAGCACATCAGGCGGTTCGTGAGAAATAGGAATCCCTGCGTCCCTCCAAGCACCTGCACGAACGCCACGCCTGACCGGTGCACGAACTGCGAATACGCAAACGGAGCACGGCGGTACGAGTACACCGCGTCGACGTGTGCGGGGTACGAATTCGTGGCCTCGATATCGAGCACGAATCCGAAGCGCCGCAGCAGTGAGTACTCAAAGTAGTGCACGGCCTCGCCCTGTCGGTGCTCTGGCACCCGTTTTTCGATGTCCACCACGATCGGGGGTTGCACCGCGAGTCGCACGGGGAAACACGATTGGAACGGGTTGCGGTCTGCGATATCGCTGATGGGCGAGACGTATGCCTCGACCAGCGTCAACCCATAACGCTCGATGGTGCGAGTCCACACGCGCAACATGTCCTCGATGCACCGTGCCGCGGTGCCGATCCAATGTAGTTCGAAATGAAAGATGGTCGCAGGGTTATGAATCAGGTCGTGATGCAGTATCACAGTTTCTGCCTGGTCGCTTTTCTGTTCATCGAGGAGACTCAATCCCTCGCCAGGTCGTTATGCGCTTATTAACAACCGTACCTTGTTGGGGTCCATGTCGATGACCATACTTTGGCTTAAGATAATGCGCTTCTTTGTCTTTTTGACGATGGTCCTCGGAAGGCTGGACGGATAATGGCCTGATCGCGGGGCCTCGTCTGCCGTCTGGGCTGGTGGTTTGGATCGAAACCAGCCTCCCTTTGGAGTGCTTGCAACCGCGTATTCTCCCTTGAGCCGGTAGAAGTAGTGCCTGTTTAACGGGTATTGTCAGACCTCGCGATTACCAGCCTGAGCATGACGTAGAGCATGCCACCACGCACCGCGGCAGCGGCGGCGGTAACAAATGCTTACCCGTCAAAGAATCCATGTCGACCCGTGGAATGCTCGAGTAAACCCTGCTCCTGCAGCTTGGCCCCCCATTCCGTGGCCTGATCTCGCGTCGACACGTCCCGGAACTCTCGAACAAGCCAATTTACAAACTCATATCCAAGAAATGAGTCTGGATACTTGTGACGTTGCCATCGGTGCTCTTTGATCGTTATGCCGTCCTCTTCGCGCATGGCCTTTGCGATCGCCACCAAGCTCATGTCTGCGATGTCACGTTCACTCTTCATTTTCTTCCGCAGCGGTCCCACTGCGTGTATCTCGTTGAGGCGTGCCATGAGGTGGTCGTCAAGTACCATCGCCGCTGGTCCCACGTCCGTTACGAGCAAGCGCAGGGATGGCGCGGGCCCAAGCGCACGCTCGTCTGGTGGCTGCCAACGCACGCGAGAGAACATATCTGTAAGTTTTTCAATCCCGAGTATCCGGATCTCCTCTTCATTGAGCCTGTCGCCCACACTGCCACCGATGCTGCCGGTGTATGTCGGGGGCTCCAGGGTGGGGATAACGACGAAGCGTGTGCGCCAATACCGTAACGATTCGTTGAACTGTTGTTCATATCCGGCAACCAGCATGTCCAGTCTACATCACCCCCACCCGAATGCAGTCAGATAAACTGTGCGATGCGGCGCCTCATCGCACGACGCAGACTCACCTATTCCAGCCATAATTTTCCAGACCATGATACGCAAAGGACAAACTCAGTTCCGTATACCCGGCGCCGAGTTTCGGCCAGACCAGGCACTTATAGCGCAGGGGATGCGTAGGCGGCATACGACGCACATATCGCCGTACCTGGATCGCTTCGCCCGTGTATGCAATACGGTGGATCTCATTGCTCATGCTGAGGTAGACAGGGTCGGCCTGCGCGCGCAGGGCTTCAGCAGCTCCACTCGGTCGCGGAGTTATGTCTTCGTCGGACACGTACGACTTGGAGCGTCGCAGAGCGCGTGGGTCGGGCTCTGGGTCGTAGGCCGGCGAGTTAGCGGGGCGCAGGACGATCTGGAATCCTTGCGCAAGCCGCAGCGCAATCATGCCACGCATAACGACAAGCGCCCATGCACGGCGGATCTCATCCGGGTTGTGAGACTGCACAGCGGGGGGACGCACAAGGAACGAGCCCGTCTCGGGCGGATCTACGACAAAGTCGTACGAGAAAACGTCGTATGAAGTTTCGAGCTCGGAAGTGCTCGGAAATTCTTCTGTCGTTAGCGGCAGACAGCCTGGGGTCACCATGGACCGCCATTTGATGTCATGCTTGAAGACAGGGTGGGGGAACATATGCAGCCAGCGTCGGGCAAGAGACAAGTCGTTATATGAGACGGGGATTTGTGGGCCAGACGGGGTCAATCGAACGGATGGCGATGACGATGCAATGAGAAATGCGCTGCTCCCATGTACGATGCTACGTCTCTTCTCAAATTGACTTTCGTCGCGTGGGGGGGTGTTCATCGGTGATTGGGGGTATTTAGCGAGGGGGCTACTATGTGTTATGGGTCCCGTGTCTTCGAACACTTTGGAACGCCTCGAGCTCGGGATGCCTTTGATAGGCATGGGACGGGGCGACGACCAGGTATCCGCAGTCGACGTGAGCGGGCTAATAGTGTGAGGCTGGGGCACAGGAGACTTCTTCTCTGTTCCAGCAACGGCGGTGGGCAACAGGGCCGTACTTGGTCGATGTGCACTCTGGATAGGCGTTGATTCGCCCGACACCGAGACGGTAGAGGTCACAGCCTGGCTGGGCCCACTACGGAAGGGATTGAATAGCCAAGGAGTAATCTTTGAGCGTAACAAAGAAGTAGAGCCTCTTTGAGAACCCCGGTTGCCTTGGGTAGACGAAGTCGATGCATCGGAGCGATTCGAGCGATTCGAGCGAATAGAAGCTTGAGAAGGAGATGTACTCAAATCACTGGAGGCAACAGAGAGCGAAGCCACCAAAAGGCCCTTCTCATTCCTCGGCACTGGCAATGGCACCGTTTCGGAAGGACGCGGACTTTCCTCTATGGTGAGGAAGTTGCTCGGAGGGTGAGAAGTGCGGTGTTGGGCGACGGCACGCTTATCTGCGATCCTGATGGAAGATGACGTTGGAGTTGCACCCCCGATGGATACGCCCGAGGTACGGTTACTACTGAGGGGCTTCACTTCGTGATCCTTGAACTCGAAGATATCCGTGTCAAACTTGTCTGCGTCACGCTTGGCCATCACGAACGTCTCGAAATTGCCCTCGCGGCTATGGTCGAGAAGAGACGCATATTGTTCAGGAAGATAAGGAACCTCGATGCTGGATAACACGTCATGGTCAAGCAAGCCAAGCATTTGAATCTCATGCATCTTTGCGCGAGCGACGAATCTATAGAGGACCCTGTCAGATTGTCGGCGTCTCCACGTGGACGGTGGTCCCTACCTATCCTCACGCAAAGGCAGATCCATCTGCTTGTCCCAGAAGCTTATGCCAATCCAGAAGGGTTCCCACCAGAAGGTTTTCTTCTCGCGGCCAATACAGTCTGTAGGACCGTCATCGCCGCCCCAGAGAGGATCCAATGCCCGAGAGCCATAGCGACCGAGTTTTTCGACCCTGAAGAGCTCTGGCTCAACGCCACGAAAAGAAAAGATAGGGCTACGATGTAGAGGTGGTTTTGCTAAGGATACGAGATCGATTCCGAATCCCTGGTCCAACATCCGGGTGCTGGTGAGTCGCAATAGCTGCTTAGAAACACGATAATAACCGGTCCCGGGAGTAATGACGATGGTAGAAGAGCCCGTTAGAGAGAGAGAGCGGTCGATGTAATGAGTCTCTGTTGGGTTCAAGGCCATGTTCAACGCTTCCAAAAGAGGGCCATCATGCGCGAATGAAAGTTGCCCCACTAGGCGTACTTCGCCATGTGTACCCGTTGGGCCAAAGGCGGTCGTCCGCGTTCGGTGATAATGGTGCGTCAGGAGAATATCCCGCTGAAAGGCCCAAAAAGAGTCCTTCAGACTAACGAGTGTGGACTGCCAGTCGTATAAAACCTCCAAGTCTGTGATGACCTTGTAGAAATCCTTATGCCACCTGCCGTCTTCGTCTTGAAGCAAGGGACCTTCCGCATAGTCGACCTCGGTGCGATCATAAAATACGCGTGATATCAGCACGATGGTGACCGTATGATTTGTGCCTGCCTCTTTCCATCTGGTGAAAAGCTCAGGGAGAAAAGAGTGGACTATTTTTTCATTGTAACGTTCGCCATCCCCGGAAAACTCCCAGACCTCGCGACAGACTTGGATAAAGATCGTGACTTTTGCGGACAGAGAGCGGTGAATGGCTTTTGTAGAGGCTGTTACGAAGCCGCTAGAAACCTGTAAGAGATATGGTTAACCTGAGCGATGAGTACATAAAAGCTAGGAATATCGTACTTTCTGACCACCAACGTATATCGAGTCCACTTTAGCCGCAACCGAACCTATAAAGGTGACCTCCTGGCCAAGGTAGACACAATGACCAGACAGCTGCTCGCTTAGTCTCCACATGTCATTCCTTCCGAGGTACTGGTCTTGGAAAATGAGTTCTAGGTAGTCGGCTTGACACTCAGCCCTGTCAACCTGCCCCGAGCAAGTGAATGACTTGTGGAAACTCTGGTGTACAAGCTGGACATTACTTTGGTCACGGTGACTTCGGTGTTATTTCGTATAGCGAAGGCTTCAGCGACGGGCTTTGGAAGTGAAATCTGTGATTGCATTATACAATTGAGCGCGTTTTCAAGTCAACCCTGACACGAACCTGCAACTGCGGCCGGATAGACGGATCTTCGCTGGGAACAAGAAAAAGGAAGCGGGATTTATCATGAAGTTGAGGGAGAGTGACAGAGAGCAAGTCCCCTGCTGCGACGCCAGGGAGGTGGACATGGTTGAGTATGACATTACTGGAAGAATCTCCTGCGCCGTGTACCCAAGCGGTGAGGACTTTAGACGCTCCAAGTTCGAGCGGTTGTTGAGGGAAATGGTTCTTGAAGACCGATAGTGCCGTGTTGGAACGACGACGACCGTAGTGTGATTCAGGTCGGGAGATCGACATAGAAACGGGGTTGGTCTGTCACGGTATTACTCCGGGCTGTCAATTCGGGCTGTCAATTACAGTACTGCGGTCGCTTCCTCGGCGGTCATCCGCATCAAGCGTCGCCGCCGCTGTTCGTCGGTGATATCGCCTCTGTCGCTATGAAGTGCACAATTTTTTTTTCATTCCACACTCTCAACTTCAAAACATGTCCCGCGCCGTTCGACCTCTACCTCCAATTCCTCAACCCCCCTTAGCACAGCGATCGTCCCTCGACGCCGCCGACCCATCGTCCTCCGGTTCGTCAACACCCGCCCTATCTGATGACTGTCAACCCCCGTTAGAGGAACATACCCTTCGATACGCGGTATCCCTTCCTATCATACCCTCGACTACAAGTGTCAAGTTCGCACCACTTCCTGAGATAGGTCCTCGAAAACGCAAGTCTAACTACCCTCTTGGTGTTGCTGCAAGGTCACAGATGCTCCAGCAACGGAGAGAAAACTCTCGAATGCAAGGCATCTACCGACAACCTCCCTTATGGTCAGATATTGATGAACGACCGATGACGCACGTCC
>Ga0137385_10003112_pt1 | contig 14334 bp, 15 predicted proteins | sample SagtaG_FD_104921 | JGI IMG/M metagenome (GOLD analysis project Ga0137385, IMG submission 104921) | Vadose zone soil microbial communities from Sagehorn Ranch, Mendocino, California, USA - Sage2_R_80_16 metaG | ecosystem: Environmental > Terrestrial > Soil > Vadose zone | place: USA: California...
AAGTAGTCGAGGTCCTCGGTCAGCTGCGTGATGATGCCGGCGAAGTTCAGCGTCCCCCACAAGAACAGGACCCGGGGCGGTGGGCCGGCGGGCTTGTTCGGGTTGGGCTCGACGAACTGGCGGATCTGCCCGGTAAGCACCCGGACGTCCAGTGGCTTGCCGTTCTTGTCACCCTCGGCGGTGTCGAACTCCAGGTCCATGGTGAGGGTGGCCGGCCGCTGCGACGGGTTCTGGCGGTGCTGCGTCTGGGCCGTGCTGGCCCCGGCGTCGACGTTATTCTGCCGCTGGATCCGCAGCGAGGTCGGGTTGAACTGCACGATGATCGGTTTACCGTCGGGCTTGACATTTGGCGGCTTGTCCTTGCCCGCCGGCTGGCCATCCTTGAGCTTGTACAGCATGGCCTTGGTCAGCGGAGGGGTCACGGCTTCGCCTCCAGTTGCAGGCCCTCATGGGCAATGTGCAGTTCCTCGATGGCTATCTCGCCGGTCTTGGCGTTGAGCGCCGGGCCGGTCAGCTTCACGGGAAGTCCCCGGGTGAAGCTCCAGTGCGCGACCTTCTGGGTGTTATGCGGGTTGCTGACCCGGATGTGCCCGTCACACCGCAGGACCGGCAAGGCTCCGGAGACCATGGCCGTCAGCCAGTCCCAGAACGCGGTGTCCATGTACTTACCGCCCTCCGGCACCATGATCCCGCGCTTGAGCACCAGTGGCTGCAGCTTCACCCGGCCGACCCGGCGGATTACGCCGCTGTTGAAACCGCCCTCGAGGTACTCCTTGACGTCTGCCTCGAGCTCCAGGCCGCCGCATTCGGCGAAGGCGCCGTTGCCCAGCAATTGTGGTGGCTTCCCGGCGGCGCCGAGGGTGAGCAGCACCTCGAACCGGAACGATTGCACGAGCTCGGGTTCAGCCACCGCTGGCCTCCATGCTGATGGTCCCGTCGGCATCCTGGGTTATCCGCAGCACCAGGTATTCCAACGGGCTGGCCGGGGCGATCCCGACCTCGGCGATCAGCTGGCCGAGTGCCTGCGACTGAGGCGGGTTCAGCTGGTCGTCGCACTGGACGAAAAACGAGTCGGCTTCGGTGTTCCCGGCGAGCGCGCCGGCCCGGAACAACCCGCGCAGGAACTCGGTGACCGTGTGAGTGAGCCTGTCTCGCAGGTCCGCGGTGTTGGGTTCGAAGACGAGCCACTGCGCCTGGCGGTCCAGGGTCAGCGCGATCATCGTCATCAGCCGGCGCACGCTCAGCTGCCGGTAGTCCGGGTCGGAGCTGAGGGTCCGGGCCGCCGTCAGCCGGAAACCGTCGCGCTCCTGGCGGTAGACGTTGATCCCGAGCAGGTGGAGCCGATCGTGCTCGCTATCGGTGATCGAGTCGGTCGCGACGACCGCGCCGGCCGCGATCTCGTTGGCCGGGCCCCACGCTACCGTCAACCGCTGTTCCCGGGCCGCGATCACGCCCGCGGCAAAGGCACTCGGGGGCACCTGTACCGCCTGCCCGGCCGATCCGGACGCCGGCTGCACCTGGCGCACGCCGAGCCAGGGGTGGTACGCCGCGGCGTAGCTGCTGTCGAAGTGCGCGCGCCAGCGCACGATCTCCCCTAGGGCCAGGCCCGGGGGGACGTCAAGCAGCGCCACGAACCGGCGATGCTGGGCAGCCACCGCCACCAGCCGAGACTGCATGTCGACGATGATCTGCAGCTGTCCCCGATCACCGGGATCAAGGCGTGCCGCCAGCACGTTCGGCTCGCCGTACCTGACCTGTCCGCCGCCGGACGAAGGGTCGGGGCAGCGCTCGAAGCAGGCACTCGGCGCGTCTGGCTCCGGCTCCGCCGCAGGGGCGGTGGACGGCCAGGCCCAGAGCAGGTCGGGCACGCACAGCAGGCCGATCTCGTCCTGCCGGGCCATCAGGTCGGCTCCCTGGTGCGGCTGTTCGTCCAGCGGGTCGGTGTCAAGCGGGTCGTCGTCGAAGAAACTCCGGCTGTCGATCTGATCCCAGCGGTCCGTGCCCGGGCGGATCGGCGTGGCGGAAAGCGATGGCAGCAGCGGGCTGGGCGGCGTCAGCCGGCCGGTGAGCGCGACGGCGAAACGAACCAAGCTTGACTCGTGATCACCGGGCCCGCACTCGATGGCATCGGTGATGTCGCCGATGACGTCACCGATGAAGCGGGGATGACGCGGGTCCAGGCCCAGGCCGTCGATCCGCTCGGAGCGGGCGAAGTCCGGATCCCGGTCGGCGACGCTGAGCACCGCGGTTACCACGTCGACATCGAGCGGCCCGGCCACGATCGCGCCGACCGGCGGGTCGACCGTGATCAGGGGCTGGCCGGCGGTATCGCGGCCGAGGCCCGCCACCCAGTGGAACTCGCCCGCGGCCGCCGGGCCGCTGCCCCGCAGCCGCAGCAGGGAGCCGACAGGCACCTCCGCGCCTGCCGGCACCACGAGCGCGGCTGCCAGGTCAGGATCGCGTTGCCCGACGAACGATTGCGGCGTCTGGAAGTCCAGCTGGATGTCCAGCCTGGCCCCCCAGGATCCCTCGTTCGCCGCCGTCAGCTGCAGCGCGCCGAGCTGGTAGGACGCGCAGGCTGCCACGGCCGCGGCCAGGTCCGAGCCGACCGGGGTGACCCGCACGACATAGGCCCGGCTCCCGCCCTGGGCGAAGAAGGCGGCGACCGCGTAGGGCAGCATCCGGTCCGGGCCGCCGCCGGGCCGCTCGAACCCGCCGAACGTCCGCTGGTAATCCGACCAGCTCTGGATCAGGACGCCGGTGTTCACGGGCCCGCGAAGCGCTATGCCCACGAACCCGCAGACATCCAGCCTGACCGGCTGAAACGGGGGTTCGGCGCGCTGCACGGACGGGTAGACACCGGGCGCACCCAGACGCAGGCCGGGGACGGTCACGCCGACTGGAAGTCGATGCTCTCCGCGACCAGGTGGAGTTCCTCCATGGCGACCTCCCCACCCCCCTTGCCGGCCAGCGTGGGTCCCACCCACTTCTTCGGCTGGGCGGCCTGAAGCACCCACCGGCATACCGGTGACCGGGCCTCATCGAGCAGCGTGATGGTTACCGTCTGCTTGTTGACGGTTCCTTCGCGGGTGGCCTTGAGCCAGGCGAACAGGCTCAGGTCACCGATGACACCTCGTTTGAGCGTGACGTCGTCCGTGGTGTTCGTGTTCGGGACCTTGCGGACGTGGTTTTCCTTGTCGTTGCCGGCCCGGTACTCGGAATACTTCACCTCGTTTCCTAGCCCGCTGACGTCGGAGAAGCCGCCGGTGATCTGGTCTTCACCGCCGGAATCGCCCAGCTTGACCATGAAGTTGAATGCCCCGTACGGGTCTGGACGCGTAGCCATCGCCTACCTCCACGCACTCGAATGTCTGTCAGCCCTGCTGCGCGTCGGCGGTCCACTGGCCGATGCGGAAGATCACGAACTCGGCCGGGTAGGTGGGCGCGACGCCGATGAGGCAGATCAGCCGCCCGTTGTCCAGGTCGTTCTGGGTCATCGTGGTCCGGTCGCACCGGACGAAGAACGCTTCCTCGGGCTTGGTCCCCATCAACGCGCCGGAACGCCAGGTAACCAGCAGGAAGTCCTCGATGGTCTGCCGCACGGAGGCCCAGAGCCGCTCGTTGTTCGGCTCGAACACCACCCATTGGGTCGATTTGTCGATCGAGTGCTCCAGGTAGATGAAGAGCCGGCGCACGTTCACGTAGCGCCACTCCGGATCGGAGCTCATCGTCCGCGCCCCCCATACCCGGTAGCTGCGTCCGGGGAAGAACCGCAGCGCGTTGATGCCCTCCGGGTTGAGCACGGCCTGCTGGTCGAAGGTGACGTTCTTCACGAACTGCGTGATGCCCTGGACCACCTCGTTGGCCGGTGCCTTGTGGACGCCCCGCTCGATGTCGCTGCGGGCGTAGATGCCCGCCGTGGCCCCGGACGGAGGCAGGTCCAGCGTGGCGGGCGGCGCGCCGGGGTCCCGCTTCGCGGTCGGGTCGATGATCCGAATCCACGGGTAGTACAGTGCCGCGTACTCGGTGTCGAACTGGCTGCGGAACGCCCGGACCTGAGAGACGGAACTGCCCGTCGGCGGGTCGACGATCCCGATCCGGTACCGCAACTGCTCGCAGTGGCCGATCAGGTTACTGGTGGCTTCCTTCTGGCTGGCCGGATCAAGCCGCACCGTGTCGGGGGCAGCGACGATCGCGATGTCGTCGACCTCGCCCAGCGCCTCCAGCCCGGTGGCCGCGACCGTGGCGTCGTCGGGCGAGGATGGCAGGCCGAGCAGCGCGTCCGGCGTCAGCGGATCGCCCTCGGTCCCGCCGTTGAGGAACGTGGGGTTGATCAGCGACAGCAGCGCCGTGAGCAGGGCCGCGTCGGTCAGCGCCGGCTGGCCCGCCGGAACTGAGGTATCCAGCCAGATAAGGCAGAACTCGTCGGTCGGGTTCACCGGGTCCATCACCCGGGTGACGGACCGGGAGTGGGCCGCGTTGAGTTCCATCCCCGCGTAGACGTCGATGCGCGTCCCCATCGTCACCGTGACGTTGAGCGTGATGTGGAAGGCACCCTTCGTGGGATCCACCGCCTGGAACGCCCCGTTCGGACCGAGATAGCCGAGCCGGCCGGTCGCGCTGTCCCTGGTGACGATCTTGATGTTGGCCACGTTCGGCGGTGTCTTGTCCGGCGGCGGGCTGTTCGGGTCGTTGCCGATCTCGACCGCGGCGCCTGCCGATACCCCTCTCAGCACGCCGTCGATCAGCACGTTCTTGCTGCGCCGGAACCCCGCGCTGACCTGTATCTCGTTCCCGGCCTGCCCCGGCCAGCGGGCCCGCCAGACCGGCCCGGCCCCGCCTGCGCCCAGCGACAGCGTGGCGAAGTTCTTGGTCAGATCGATGGCTGGGGCGTTGCCAGTGGTCATGGTGAACGAGAAAACCCTGGAGACGTAGAGGCGCCGGCCGCCGTTGTTGAAGAACGCCCTGGCGGCGTGGGCCAGGTAGTTGGTCGTATCATCGAGCGTTCCGACCTGGTCCAGCTGGCCGAATGCCCTCTCGAACTCGGTGAAGCTGGTAACCAGCGTCGGGGTGGGCACCATCACGACGGGCGGCTGGGCCAGCTTATAGGGCACCGGGCCGTAGGCGGTAAGGCCGGCCAGGCCGAACGTGCTGGTAGGCACGCCCTCTATGGACCGCGCCCGGAAACTTGTCTCCTCGACGTACACACCTGGAGTCAGGTACTCAGGCATTAAGGACCTCCTCGGTCACGGCTCAATCGGGGAACGGGATGTCGGTGCCGGTGCTGAGCAGGCTCCCGACCTGCACCGTCCAGTGCGGGCGCGGCGCGGTTCCGCCGGCATAGCCGACCGGGACGGCCCGGCCGCGCAGCAGGTCGTTGTCGAGATCGCCGGCGGCGGGCGGCGCCGATGAGCGCGGCACCGGCTCCACGACGAGATCGGCGAGGTGATCCGCCGGATCGGGCGGCGGCGCCGTGGCGGCGGGCCGCCCGACGACGTCGATGTCCACCGGGAACTGCCCGCCGACCGGCGGCACCGTCCCCGCGCTGCTCACCGGCAGCACGAATTCACCATGCTCGTCCCCGTGCGCCCAGCCGACTGGGACGTTTCCCGGCCCGACCGCGGTGACGCGCGGCCAGCGCAACGGGTTGCCCGGCGACAGGGCGCCCCCGGCGGCGCCGCGCAGCACCCGGCCCTGGATCGCGGTGGTCCCGCGGGGTAGCAGGTAGGCCGGGCCGGGTGCCAGCCAGATGCGGAGCAGGCGCGAGTCCACCGGAACGTAGGGGCCGACCGGCGGACTCTGGTCGGCCGCCTCGACGTCGGCCTGCGACCACAGGGTGATCGACACCCGGCGGGGCACGTAGCGCCGGGCTCCATCATCGATCCGCAGCGTGATCACGGCCGGCAGCCGCGGCCCACGTCGAAGCTTGTACCGCGCGGTGCCGGATCGCTCGAGGTCCTGGCATGGCCAGCTGGGATCCAGGGCCTGCCGCCCGCGGCGGGAAAGAGCCGGCCCGGCGAGCTCACGGCCGACCCGTACCGGCGTAGCGGCGAGCCGGTTGGTGATCGCGTCGCGTATCTCGACAGCGAGCGCGAGGCGGTGCGTCACCCCGGCCGGCCCGATCGCGGTCTGGATGATCATGGCACCACGCCGTTGGCTAGCGTGCGGGCCATCGTGGCCACGCCTTCGACCGCGGGCTCGGGCCGTCCGCTGATCCGGATCACCTTGGCGACGTACGGCAGGGATAGCCGGTACTGGGTCGTGAGGGCCTGGAATGCCTCACTCATCGAGTCGAGCGCCAGGTCGTCGGGGACGACCTGGATGGCGTCGCCAGGCTCCCACTGGCCAATCGGGTCGAGGGCCGGGCCGGTGAGGATGGGCTGGCTCTCCAGTACCTGGGCGGCGAGCCCGAGCCAGGCCAGCTCGCTCTCGACCACCGTGTCCCAGGCCGCGAGGAGAAAGTGCATGCGGACCGGCAGCCGCGGGATGCCGTCCACGCTGGCGACCGCGGACCAGCCGGGCCTGGTCTCGGGGTCTACGCAGACCCGGTAGCAGTAGAGGGAGACGGCCGGATACCGGATCACCGCGGTCGGGCTGCTGTTGACCTTGTCGAAATCCGCGGTGCCGGCCAGCACCGCGGTGGGCTTGCGATCACCGGGCGGGATGATCTGGCCGAACCTCAGGTTGAGGAGGCCGACCAGGCTCTTCCCGGCGGCGGCGAGTGCGAGATATCCAGCCACGCCGTAATGGTCGGCGCCCAGGCGTCACCGCACCGTCGCCCAGGGGCGTCGCGTGCCGGGCCCGAGATGCTCCGGCGACACTGCGGTGACAGCCGTCGCCAAGACTCTTGCTGCGCTCACAGGAAGGGAGCAGCGGCTATGAATCAGACCCCTGCGCAAGGGCAAGCGGACGAGGCGCGCGACGAAAAGCCTGCCGGACCGCGTCACGGCGAGGGCGAGTGCAAACCGCATCTGATCGACTGCATGAAGTGCAAGGCCGACGGCATCGCCAAGCAAGCCGCGTACAACGCCGCGACGACACCGGATCTCGAGGCAGCCCAGGCGGCCTACAACAGCACCCGCAAGGATTACCGGAGCAAGCGCCGTGACGTCGCACTGCAGGTGCAGGACATGCGGCATCAGATCAAGCATCTCGTCGAGCGTGTTCGGTGCTCGATCAAGCAGGAAAAGGTGGTCGAGTGCCTCAATGAGGCGTGGGGCCGCATTGCGCGGGATCTGGATACCTGCGCAGGTCCCGGAGGATGCTGCGCCGACGCTATCGATTGTGACTTCGACGTAACCGGTGCTGACGACTGGGATTGCGACCCCGACCGGCCGCATGAGGACTACCTCCCTGATGAGGAGTACCAGGAGCTCGTCAACACCATCACGCAGTACCAAGCCCGGGTGGACAAGGCCAAGCAGTGTTTCAACAACCTGCTCGGTGAACCTGCCGCGCTGGTCCAGCGCGTGCAGGATGTCAAGGCCGAGATCGACAAGATCAACGCCGCCCTCGCCGCGGATCCGGCGGTTACCGACCTGAAGATGGTGTACGCGCAGGCCCTGGTGGCGCGGCGGCACATCCGGCTGATCTGGCACGGCTTCGACGAGGCCAAGGACTTCGTCGAATGTCTCTGCCGAGCTCTCACCTGCTGGAGCACGGGCGCCAACGCGATCTCACTGCTAACCGGGAAGCAGGCCTTCGAGGACTGCAAGCGGGCGGCGTCGAAGAAACGCTGCGACGACCTGCAGACGAACACCGTCGAGGAGATCCTCGCGCTTTATGACAAGATCTGCCCCCGCTCGGACTGCACGGACGAGGACTCGGCGGACCCGGACGGCAAGGGGCGCCACCAACACCATCACGATCACGACTGCGGCCACGATCACGACTATGGCCGCGACCACGATGATGATGACGACGACGATGACGAGGGTGATGGCAGGCCCCGACGGCCGTCCGGCTACCCCGAGCACGAGGGACGTGGGGGCGCCGACCGCGAACGCCACCGGTACGGGCGCTAAGGCCGCCAGGGCGTGGGCCAGGCATCACCTGTAGGGCTCGAGTAGCGGGCGAGTGAGGAATCCGACCTCCAGCGCTGTGCTCCGCAGCGCGAAGGTTGGCGCTCAGTTATTGTCTGCATAGCCGACCCCCTGCCGAGGTTCACGCTTCCTCCGGTGCGATGATGAAAGTATTGGCATTTGCCAGGCTGTCCACGATCCTAATTCCGGCCGCTCACTGCTGGGCCGTGGGACCGTACGCCACCGGCTCGCGGCCCGGGGACCCACAACTCGCTGCCTGTCGCCAGCCATCCTTCCACTCATTCGAGAACTGCTTGGTCGCCTCCTGGCCTCGCGGCTCGCTCTGCACCTCGAAGCGCCCGAAAACTTTGAGGTTGGGCCCGTCGAAGGAGCGATGACGGCATCCGTGAACTGCTTCCAGGCGGCCGACTTGCCGCACATCAGCCGTCGACAGCTTGCGCAGCGCCCTGGCTCCGAGCCGATCCATCAGAGGCTTCACGCTGTCCCGGTAGAGCTGGACCGTCCGCACCGCCTGAAGGGCCAGCTAGTTAGACTGATCGTCGCTGGACGTCGGCCTGCATCGCCCGGCGCCTGCCTCCGTTGGCTCCGTGCGTGAATGATCATCTTGGGTGGTGAAGGGCAAGGCGGGACGCCAGGTTCTGCGAACTACCACATCAGATCCGTCGCCACCATCCGGTCAGCAGCTAGGTGGCAGGGCCTGATGCTTGAGCACTTCGGGCACCACGACCAGGCGACGGCCATGACCGCGGGCCGGTCTGAAGGTGCCGGTGTCTTGCCCGCTGGCGAACTGGCAGCGGAGGCTGTAGTCATTCCGCGTCAGGTCGATCCGAATGAAAGCCATCCATATCTGCAAAGAGACATCGTACGCAAATTGAAGGACAGCATTCCGGGTTTTACCTCCCGCTCTTTCCAAGCCATTGTATGGAAGTATGGCTTGCGCAATGATAAGAAATATGTCTGGGAGGCCAAGAATTACACGGGAATATTTCAATGGTCGGGCGATACGCTCGCTTTCATTAAACGACTGAGTCCGGCTGATATCGAAAACGCCCGCAGGGAGTACTCGCAGCACCTGCGAAACAGGAAGTCGACATAGTGACTAATTGTTCCGTTGCCGACTTTCCAACAGCCTCATCAAATACCGCTAGGACTCTACATCTTCCTCGGCCGTAAACCGTCGCCACGCTTGATGAGAGAACATTAGGACTGGGCCATTAGCGCTTCTGGAGTCACGAACCGCTATGACATCATCAAGATCTGCAACTTCTACGCAGTTACCCGTATTACCAGAATAGCTACTCTTTCGCCATTGAGCGCGGGATAGGTCGTGCTCCATGCTGTCTCCCGCCTCCTCTCACTTCAGCCCGCGGGCAACATCCATGATGAGCGAGACCGAAGCATCAGGCGGCAGGGCCAGAGCCCGCAGGTGCTCGAAGATGACCGTGTAGCGAGCCACGTCGGCCTCACTCTCCATGAACAGGTCTCCACTGCCGTTCTCAACATAAACGACGTCAGGAGCACCGGGGTCATCGAACTGGAGGATGACGAACGCCCCAGCCATGCCCGGATGCGCGCCGACACCGTAAGGAACGGCCTGGAGCGTAACCTGCGGCAGCTCAGCGGCCTCGGCCAGGTGCTCGAGCTGGATCCTCATGACCTCTTCACCACCGACCAGCCGGTGAAACGCCGCCTCGTCCACGATGGCCCACAGCCTCAGCGCTGGATCACGAGTGAGCACAGCCTGACGACTCATCCGGGCCTCGACCAGACGCTGGATCTCATCCTTGCTGGCATTCGGCGAGCCGCGGCTAAGCGCCGCTCGAGCGTACTCCTCCGTCTGCAGCAACCCAGGGATGAACAGCGACTCGTAGTTGAGCAGTGAACGGGCCTCGCCCTCGAAACTGATGTACGTGGGATACGGCTCGGGCAACTCAGACGGGAAAGACTGGAGCCAGTTCTGCTCGCCCGACTGCCGAGCCAGCGCACCCAGCTCAACCCGAAGCTCGTCAGGTACAGCGTAGAGATCGAGAAGCGCAGTCAGCGTACGGCCCTGCGGCCTGGCCTTGGCCGTCTCGATGCGATAAAGCGTGGCCTCGTTGACACCAGTGCGCCCAGCTACATCTTCCCTCGTCAGCCTAGCCTCGGCGCGCAGCCGACGCAGTTCGGCCGCGAGACGCCGCAGACGCAAGGTAGGCGTTGGCCTTCTAGCCGGCATGCCGACGATCTTAGCGAGGACCGCAAGCTCGGCGAAGACCCCATTTGCATACCTTGCATTCGCTCACTAGTCGAGTGCAGACTAGGCGTTGCATCAACCATAGCCCGCCCAAGCGATACCGGGTGGCCGGAACAACTAACGGCGGACAGGAGACAACCATGCCCGGAGACCTCGTGATACTGCCGATCGACGCGGACACCCTACGAGCGACCTTCCCTCACTGGGCGATCTTCGAGGCAGAAGACTGGTGGTTCGCGCTGCGCCGCAGCAACTACCAGGAGACCTACGCGGGCCCGAGATCCCTGGTACGCCACACGCTGCGCGCCAGCACCGAAGCAGAACTAGCCGAACGGCTCGCGCTCCAGGACTACCTGGACTCCCTGTCCGAGGCCGAACTAGCCCAGGTATACCACCGGGCCGACCCCGTCCCCGCCGCAACGGAAGCAACTCCTGATGCCGTCTCCCCCTTAGCCCCCGACCGGCAAGCAGCCGATACCCGGCACGAGGGTAATCCCGGTCAGCCGGGACCCCAGGCCTGCTAGGCGATCGTCATTAGCGGCAGGGCCGACGTCGTCCACCGGACCCGGCGGGGTCCTGAGCCTTGCTCCGACGCCGGCCCCGCTCCCGAAGGAGGCAGCACCATGGCGGCTACCTGGCCCTTAGACGACAGCCTGACCCTGGGAGCCTTGCCAACCGCGGTCGCGTCGGCCCGGATGCACGCCCGGGCCATGGTGACCGAATGGGCCCTGGACGACCTAGCCGAGGACATCTCCCACGTCGTAAGCGAGCTCGTCACCAACGCCGTACACGCCTCAACCGGCGCGGACGGCCGGCCGAAATACACCGACCCGAGCGCCGGCCTCCCCGTCGTGCACCTGCGCCTGCAATCCGACCACCGGCGAGTGATCGTCGAAGTCTGGGACCTCAGCACCGCCCTGCCCGTGGCCAAGCAGCCCGACCCAGATGCCGAAGGCGGCCGCGGCCTGCTTCTCGTCGAAGCGCTGACCGAACGCTGGGGCTGGCAGCACATCCCGAACTGGCCCGGCAAGGTCGTATGGGCCGAACTCGCCAGCAAGACCCAGCCAGACCCGCAGCCGACTTAACCGTCCTCCACCCCAGCCGCACCGCCGCGCACCGTAGCCAACCTGACCGCCAGCTACCCCTGACGTCTCCACCTCAATGAAGCCGAACGGGTGCCGGATCCCGCATCCCAGCCACCGCAAGCGCCCGTAACCGAAACGGCTTCGCCCGCCCGCCAAGAACCGGCACGGACCATCACTTCGCGCACCCAATTTTAGATACCCGTTTCCCCTGGTCACCGCTACCTTCCTTGCCTCCTTGTACCCCTCTCCCCCAGTCGCTACCAGCGATCTTGAACCGCCTATTGCTCACCATGGTTCATATAGCCGCAGACCATTGCATTCATCGAAATGATCATGGTCAGTCCCGCGGCCAGCAGACCCGGTGAGAAGGAGGCACCATTTGGCCGTGGTCGTCACCGTCGCCAAGGGCTACGACCTCGGCTACATCTGGAAAACCCAAACCGAGCACAACGCCGGGCACACCACCGGCGGCTACTACCTCAACGCCGCCCGGGCCGGGGAACCACCCGGCCGGTGGTGGGGACCCGGAGCCCAAGCCCTCGGCCTCACCCCCGGCCAGATCGTCCAGCGCGCACCCTATGACGCGATCTACCGGCAGACCGACCCCCGCACCGGGACCAGACTCGGCCGGCCCCGCGGCCGGTACCCGACGTTCGCGATCACCTGGCCCGGCTGAAAGCCGCCGAGCCGCATGCCACCGCCGAACGGATCATCGAGCTCGAGCGTGAAGCCGCCCAGGCGACCCGGCAGCCCGCCGCCTACATCGACGTCACGATCTCCTTCTCCAAGTCCATCTCGGTGCTGCACGCCTCGATCCGGGAGAACGAGCGCCGCGCCCGCCTCATCGCAGACCAGCAGGCCGCCGCATATTGGGTCAGTCGGGAACAGCGTTTCCAGAAGATCTTGCACCGGGCCAACCGGGCCGCACTCGAATACCTCCAGGCCTGGGCCGGAGTCACCCGCACCGGCTACCACGGCACCCGGATCGACGGCCGCGAACCAGGCCGGTTCGAACAAGCCGGGCTGATCGTCACGTCCTGACTGCAGGGCACCAGCCGGGACGGCGATCCCCAGGATCACATCCACAACCAGATCGCCCGGATCACCCGCACGGTCAGCGACGGCAAGTGGCGCGCCCACGACACTGCCAGCCTGCGCGCCGTCCTCGGCGCCCTGCAGGCCATCGCCGCCACCGCGGTGGAGTGCGAGCTGACGCGCGAGTTCGGCGTGCAGTGGATTCCGCGCGCCGACGGGCGCGGCAACGAGATCCGCGGCGTCACGCAGGCGCAGATGAACGCCTACTCCACCCGCACCGTCCAGGTGCACGAGAAGGAACGCGAGCTCGCGCGGGCGTGGGAGCGCAGGCATGGCCGCGCGCCGACCTCACGCGAGCTCCTGCACATCTCCAACGACGCCACGCTGCAATCACGCAAGGGCAAGGACGCAGGCGCGATCGACTGGGATGCGCTGGCCACGCGTGGGACGCCACGCTCGGCGGCGAACTAGCCGACATCGCGCCGACGGTGTCGAACGCGCGCGGCCCGGACGTACACGAGCATGAGCATCACGGAGGCCGCGCCGACCGGACCGCCCACGCGCGAGGCCCAGGAACGAGCGCTAGCCAAGGCCCTCGTCCTGGTGTCGGACCAGCACCCCGCCTGGACCCGGCACGACCTACTCAAGCACCTCGCCCTGGCGCTCCCCCCAGAGACCCGCCAGATGAGCCCGGAAGAAGCTCAGGAACTGCTGCTCGGCCTGGCCGAGGAGGCCCTGTCCGGGCGGACCGGCGAGGTGGTGTGCCTGGAGGCACCCGAATGGCCGCCGCTCCCCCAGCGGCCAGCGGTCGTCAGGGAACGGCAGTTCGTACGGTTCGGTGGTTTCGGGTGGTTCTTTCTCACCCTGCCGCGGGCCGGGGACTAGGGGCGTGGCGGCCGGGCGGCGGGTTCGGGATGGTGCCCGGCGGGGCCTCGTCACTGGCCGGCCTCGAGGCCGGCTGCCCGGTCCGCCTGGCCTGGGGACAGGCTGCGGCTGCCGGGCTCGGGCTGGCCGCGGCGGGCGGCGCGGCCTCAGCTGTGTGGAATATCCGGGCGGCCAAGGTCCGCCCCAGGTCACAGCAGAGAAGGCGCAGATCATAAAAGCGCTGGAAACCTTGGTGACTGCCGCCAGCGGCGACGAACTGGACGGACCCACAACTGCCCCATCCCCCGATCCGGGCTCTCGACAGCAGGAGGCAACAGGGCAAGCCAGCCGTTCTCCGGGCATCAGTTAAGGCCAGAGCTGGTTTCGGCCAGCTGAGGAGGGCTCCCGGCGGATTCGGCCCGCGCTCGCGGCTCCGGGGCGTTAGGTGCGCGCGGCATTGCATCCGCGAGCGACTGGCCGCCGATCCGTGCGTCCCCATGGACCTGCTGCAGATCGAGAGCATCGAGTCCTGGGAGGTTCTATTCGGCGAGCCGGCCGCTTATGACAGCCCAGTCCCCGCCGGGGATGCCACCCGGCCCAGGCGCGCCCCGCGGCCTCGTTCCGAGATGAGGAAGATGCCCAGCCCGACGGCAATCGACACCACCGTGATCGCCCCCACGGCCAGGTCCCACCCGGTCCTCGTGAAGATGGGTGCCCAGGGTGCCCAGAACAGCAGCACGACGGCTGCCGCGTCAGCGGCAACGCCTAGGACCCCGCACAGGGCGAGCGCGGCCCACGGAGTGCGCTGGACTTCCTTGAATTTCTCGGGGAACGAACGTCGGACAAAGAACACGTCGGCGAAGAGCAGCACCATCGACGTGCACCACACCACCGTCACTGCGGCGAGCAGCACCAGGTAGACCTTGGTGGCGTAGTTCGAGGTGGCTGACTGGATCGGGAAATAGATGATCGCGGTCGCGATGGAGGCAATTACGGTCTGGGCGAGGACGGCGTTGGCGGGAACCTTGTTCCGGTTCACCCGCCCGAACTGGTGAGGAAGGCGCCGCTCCAGGCC
>Ga0137385_10003119_pt1 | contig 14322 bp, 20 predicted proteins | sample SagtaG_FD_104921 | JGI IMG/M metagenome (GOLD analysis project Ga0137385, IMG submission 104921) | Vadose zone soil microbial communities from Sagehorn Ranch, Mendocino, California, USA - Sage2_R_80_16 metaG | ecosystem: Environmental > Terrestrial > Soil > Vadose zone | place: USA: California...
AGAAAGAAAAGAAATAGAAAAGAAAAAGAGGTTAGACACAACGGGAAAAAAAAAAAAAAGAAGACAAAAGGAGGGGCCGCGACTTGAACAGAGGTCAGCCCCTCCTTAGCAACCAGTTCAGATTCACAGGAGAAAAATAGAAATGAAAAGAGCAGTTGTTTGTTTGTTGGTATTGGTGGTGGCAGCTCTGTTTGTGAGTGCACAGACAACTACCGTCACCTGTACCAAGATAACTGGGGTTTCATTCAGTTGCCCCGAGATCATTGGTCCCCAAGGTCTGCAAGGTCCGATTGGCCCGATTGGCCTGACCGGCTCCGCAGGATTGCAAGGCCCTCCTGGCACAAATGGTTCGGATGGCGCGCCTGGTGTTGTCGGAGCCACAGGAGCGACCGGGCCAGCCGGGCCGGGAGTGCCCACGGGAGGAAGCATTGGTTCTGTTCTCATCAAGAACAGCACCACTGATTTCGATACTCGCTGGGCTTCTGGCTTACAGTCGGTGGCGGCAACTTTGCCGCAAGCAGACACGGCCATCGTCACACCACTCGTTGCGATGTCCACCGACGTGGCTTCTGGATTAGGCACATCTAAACCGATAGCCCAACAGGTAGCGCTGAAAGCTATGGTCGATGCACTGGTCCAGAACGGATTCGTTCCGGCTCCAGCATCACCCAACACAATAAACGATTACTACGCCCTAGCTTTGGCTGTAGCCGATGCGCAGAATCGCTACACCGGGCTGCAAATGACAGGTCTCACACGATTCCTAGCTACCATCGTAATGAACGATACGGATGTCACCACTGGAATCGTCAACTGGACACAGGTGCAAACGGACATTAACGCAGTGGTCGGAAGTTGGGTGACTCTGAACCTGATAACTGTACCGAACAACTTGACAACCGACCAGCTTGATAGCTTCGCCCTAGGACTGGCTCAGGCAATCCAGAGCTTCAACACTTCAGTCTCGTAAGACCAAAGGATGGACCAAATCCCCCTCCTTCTCTTCTTGACTTTTCCACAGAAAGTCGCAGACAATAAGCGCCTCCAGCCTAAAAAGGGAGGTAGACATAAATGGCAGAAGAAACACATACGAATACAAAAACAGCTCTACCCGTATCCAGCCGAAGCCTTACAAGACCGAGGGGTCATGGCCACATAATTCCTGTGACCACCCTGCGTCGGTTCATAAGACTCAATGAACGTCACGCGGGCCTCGTGGAAATGGCAAACGAGCTTCACGTGGCAAAATCCACAGTTGATAGATGGCGTTCGTTTGTCAAGAACGGACAATTCGAAGCTTTCTTCGAAAAAGTCAAGCGTCTATCCAAACAAAACCAACCGCGCAAACTTATCCACCGCCCCACTGTCACAGAACGAGCAGCCGCCTTCGGCAAAACAAAATTACCCGCCGTCGCTGTTAAAATCGCTCAATATCGTGCCCAAGGAATGAAGGGACGCGAGATCGCGGCCAAGGTCCATCTCAGTCCCGCCCAAATTTGGTACTGGCTGAAAAAGATGAATAGCTCCCAAGATTCGAAATCCAGCAAAGGAGACGTGAATGGCATCAAGAGCAATTTCAATAAGAACATCCTCCTCGGGATCGCATACGCGGAAACCGAACGGTTCATTGCCAATCTCGCCCAGCGAATTAAAGTTCCTCCACAAGTACTTAGACGGAGACTTCCAGAACTATTGGGACATTCGCCGCTGTGGGACTAGCATTGGGTTCAAGAAGATCAATTGCCCTGTTTGCGGCCACGAGCCTCAACTGGTAGCGCGAGTGGGCGAGGATTTCGTCTGGTACAGTTATCGAAAGTACAAAGCCGTCCTGACACACGTGGTCGATGCACACCTGAAAAAGCCTGCACTGATGCACCGTCGCATTCTTGCCGAGCAGGCCCGGCGAGAAGCTAAGAAAGCCGTCGCCGCGTGAATCATGCTCTGGTTTGGTGAATCGTGGGGCGCGCCGATCTGCGATATCGTAGAGCACGTGCCGACTCCCGTGGGGGAGCTTTGCGCTTGGTGCATAGAAGCCATTGAGGAGCACGACAGCGGGGTCATAATCCCGCACGTCGAACTCAATCGCGTCACTCCCCAACCACACCATCGAGAGTGTTTTATTCGGAAAGCGGCGGGAAGCGTCGCGCATCAATTGCGGCTTTGTGGTTGTCCCGGCAGCAGCGGTATCGACCACGGCGAAATGGAACGGGGACTAACGCGGCGAGAAGCGGCTAGATTGGCAGAAAGATGCTTAAACAGGACACACAACACGAACAGCAGGACACTCCTGCAATAAAGACCGAGTGTCCTGTATGTTCCCATCCTTGCCGCGTCGCTTCCAGCACTGAGGGCCAGCGCCCGCTCCAATTAGGTGATTATGGGTGCTGCATTCAGTGCGGAGCGCTTTTGCATTATCGGCATGGGAATGGGAAGCTCGAACAGGTCAGTTCCGAAGACTGGCAGCGTGCGGGCCAAGGCACTCACTTATGGAATGACCGAATCAAATTGTTCCGAGCGGGCCATTGAATGCTCCCGTCTGAAAAAGTTCGACAACGCCAGACGCCCAAGCAGCGAGTTCTTGGAGAATGGATGTATGAGTTGACGCACAAACCGGAATTGGGGGTCATGCTCTTGGGAATGATGGAAGTTTTGGCCACGGATCACCCGGATTGGACGTACTGGCAGATTTTGGCACAAGTTAGAAAACAGGTGGAGGTTATATGGGTGCAGTAAACGAAGTTGGCGTGCTGGAGGTCAACAGCACCATGTTTGTCATGGACGAAAACGGCGACACTCGGTTGCAATGGAATCGCAAGAACCCGGAGGAAGTTGATGCGGCGCGAGCGCGATTCAACCAGCTCAAGCATCGCGGCTATTTGGCCTACAAGGTCGATGCCAGCGGTAGGCAGGGAGAAGTCCTCGATGCGTTCGACCCGAATGAGCAGCGTATTATCATGGCTCCGCAAATGGTTGGGGGGTGAACCCAAGATGTGTCTAGAAATTTCGCGGGCGGCAGCTCCGACTCCGCTTATCGAATCCGGCTGGAAAAAGTTTGGCGGAAGCGGCTCCGCACTTTTTTTTGAGATGCAAAGCTTAGGCGGGAAAAACAGTGTCCCTCTTGATTCCTGGGTCAAAGCCGATACAAGTGTGAAAATCAGAGCAAATAATAGGCAGGATTATTCATCGGGATTTCACATCTATACCGATGACTCTAAAACAAAAGGATGGCGGCGCGTGTATTACCGCCGTGCACATGCAAGCGGGGAACAGGACGGTCATTCGTGCGTCGTGGTCCCAGAAATGTACGTGGCCTCCGATCCCGAGGCTTGGCCGCCATTAGAAACATGAAAAGGAAATTTCTAATGCCCTATCAACTGGCAGACCCGAACTACTTGTACAACGCAGTAGTGGGCCAACAAATCGCATACTCTGTGAATTCGGTCACCGAAGTTTACGGAGCAGCTTCCTATGTCACCGGCTATTACGCTCCCGAAGTCGTCCGTATGTGCAAGAAGTGCGATGCGCTTCACGACTGGCATGCCCAAAGCGCCGGGACTGCTATTTCGAACGTTGGAGACCCCTCATGGACGGTCCAATTCACCACGTTCGCGCAAAACCAATACGAATGCCTGCAACAAATGCAGGCCCTAGACCAAGAGACCATAGACCGCTTAACTCGGGAGAGAGAAGAACGCCGCATCAAAGTCGAAGCCGCCGCGAGCCGTGCGGAAGAACTGCTTTTTACCTTCATTGGCGAGGATCGCAAGAAGCAATACGCCGAGTTCGGTCATTTCGATGTACCCGTGAATGGCAAGCTCTACCGCATACGAAAGGGCCGCAGTAACAATGTGCTGCTGCTCGAAAACGGGGAGCCAAAGATAAAGTACTGCGCTCATCCCTGGGACGCAGTTCCCGATGGAGACACCATGCTCGCACAGTTCCTCATGCTGACCTCCGATGAAAAACGTTTTCTGGCCATCGCCAATAAATCTCCCTGCAATGATGGTGGGGCCTATCAGCCAGCCATTCCCAATCTCATCCCCAGTACAGCAGACGCATTGGCCTATTTAGAAGAAGCGGCTTTCGCCAGAGCCGCAGTGGAGCTTGCCGCATGAAACTGACTTTCATCGAAGCCACGAATGGGCGGCGGAACTGGGGCAAGTTCATGGTCGCGCGGTTCGACGATGAATTTCAAATCCCATCGCAAGTCGATCCATTGTGCCACTCACTCTTGCGTGCACGCGGCTGGTGCTCAAGACACGTAATAGTCTTTGACTTAGAGACCGGGGAAGGAGCTGAGTTCCTTCCTGGCGGCAGCGTAAAGTAAACAACTGCTGCGCTATTACGAACTGCCGAAGGAAATTGCGGACGCCGAAGGGATCGAGGTCAAGCCCTACGGCTTTGACACGCGTATCGGTTGGGACAGTTACATCGTGACCTTGAAGGGATATGGCGTCCTCGGCTTTACGGACGGGCCAGCATTATGAGCAGCGGATTGCTGATGTGGACTATCTATGACCATCCCCGCGATTACCCGCATTGCTTCGTAGCGCGGCAACTCGACGTACGCGGATGGCCGGATGGAATGCGAACTACCGATCTGATCCAATCTGATTCGCTTGAAAAGCTCCGGGAACGCTTCAGACAAGAGGGCCTAATTCCGATCCCTCGGCATCCAAGCGATGACGCGGTAATCGTGGAATCATGGATATGACGCCCTTTGAACAACTGGATGAACTGTACGCAACACTGCCTACCGTAGAGTGCAAGCGCCTCTGCCAAGCCTATTGCGGACCACTCCTTATCCCCAAGATTGAGCATTGCCGTCTAGAAGAAAAACGAGGATTTATACCACTTACGGCGGGAAGAGTTACGGTTCTAAATCCAGAATGGAAATGGATGCGAGTGGAAGAACTGGCTCCCGTCCGCCCAGATGATGGTCTAAAATGCCGCATGCTAATGCCCGTAGTGGGGACATGCAGCGTCTACAAAATCCGCCCGCTAATCTGCCGTCTTTGGGGAATGGTTGACACGCCGCTCTTGCGTTGCCCTTACGGCTGCGTGCCAGACCGCTGGCTTACAAATGCGGACGTGAAGCTCTTGATGGAGAAAGTTCTAAAGATTCAGAATGCTACCGCGTGCTATCTGACATAGGCACTGCCAATTTCTGTCACTGGTCGGTAGCAGAAAATGTCGTTTCAGGCTGATTTGTCATAAGGACCGTTGAGCATAAAGGAGTTAGGATGTGGTCCTTGACTTGCCCCCACTCCGGTCAGTATCCTATCCCAAGGAGGGATCGAATGAAACGACAGAGAGGATTTTCCCTTATCGAGTTGCTGATCGTCGTAGCAATCATTCTCATCATCGCGGCGATTGCAATTCCAAATCTCATGCGAGCACGCATGGCTGCAAACGAGTCTTCCGCAGTCGGATCGCTCCGCACAGTAAATACGGCGGAGGTCACGTACTCCACGACGTATGGCACGGGCTTCGCGCCTCTGGCAAAACTGGGCGGGACCGCCAGTCCATGCGTTGCTGCTGCGGCGAACGCGTGTCTGATTGACCCGGTTTTGACTCTCGGGGTGAAGAGCGGTTACACCATCACGGCTGTGGCTGCGGGTGGAGCGGGCACTGCTCCTAACCCGTACACCACATTCGAATCAAGCGCCGTTCCCGTGTCAGCGGGTCAGTCTGGCCAGCGTTCCTTCTGTTCGGATGAGTCGGGAGTGATTCGTGCCGACCCCGCAGGCAGCCTGGCACCTGCCACATGCGCGGGCAACGCTGCATACGTGCCGATTCAATAGGTTTGGTGCAGGGAGAATAGATGATCCCTTTCTTCATGCGCCAGAGCACGGGGCGGGTCGCCGGAGAAGTCGGCCCGCCTCAAGTTTTTCAAAATCAAATACTCGGAGGCTAAAATGGAAGACCAGCAGCACTCAGCTCTCACGGGAAAGCAGTATCCAGCTTTCTTGCGAACGACGTTGCGTCTGACCGTCGTACTTTTGGTGCTTGCCACCTGGGCAATCGTCTGGCAGGCTCGCGTCATTCAACAGCAGAAAATTTTGATCCGTCAAATGTCAGGAATTACGCTCGAAAATTAGGGTTTCCGGTGCTACCACATGCTACCACTAGGGCAATTATTAGCCCGTTTTCCTGTTTTGGAAACTCCCCGTACATCAATAACTTACAACGCCAGAAACGAAATAAGTCCTATTATTCTCAATCTCTTGCGAATGGTCCCACCGTGCCCCGCCATGCCCCTTCCGGCCCCGCCCTGCCCCTAGGTTCGAATCCCACCCTCTCCGCCGAATTTTATCCCTATCAAAAGAAAGTACTTGACAGCGTGTCACCACCGTGTTACCATTCTTTCAGATATTAGAACACGTTGCGTATCCTACGGCGCAACACCAAAAAGGAGTCATATCAATGAACATCGCCATCTACACCCGCAACAAAAACGAAGCCGGAAAGTGGAAATACACGCGACTCAACACAGGCCCCGGAAAAGGCAATTGGAAGCGCCAAGGCATTACCCCAGTTGGCCCCTTTTACCTGCGCTATTCCGTGGGCAACAAGCGCCGTTTTGACGCCGCTGGCAATACGCTGGAGGAGGCGCTAAGAACCGCCACGAAGCTCCAGCCTGTCCTTGAAACCCAAGCCGAAGAAGCGAAGGTCGCCCGGACACAAAACGGCCTAGAAACAAAGACCGAAGCATTCCTAGCCGAGACCCAGGCAAACAAAGCTCGCAAAACGTGGCTCGCCTATTCAAACACGATGCGCTACTTCCTGCAGTCTTGCGACAAGAAGTTCGTAGAGAGCATCGAGCGCGAGGATTTGCTGGAATTCAAGACCCATCTTCGCAAAGAAGGGCTTTCCGACCGCTCCGTCTACAACAACTTTTTGAACGCGATGGTTTTTCTCAAATGGTGCGGCCTAAAGCCGGGTGTCAAGGGCGGCGATTGGCCCAACAAGCCAGAGCGCGAGCCGGAAGAATACAGCGACGAGGAGATCGAAAAGCTGCTTATGGCTGCCGACTCCGATGAACGGTTGGTGCTCAATTCTTTCCTTTGTTCCGGCGTGCGATCCGCCGAGCTGGCGCACATGACTTACGGTGATATCGATTACAAACACTCTGTCTGGAAGATTCGCCCGAAGGACGGCTGGCAGACCAAGACAGAGGCATCGCAGCGCGATGTTCCCGTAGCCGCATGGCTTACACAGAAAATCCAGCGGCGCAAAGATGCGGCTGGTCTCAAGAACGCAGACTTAATCTTCCCAAATGAAGCGGGCAAGCCAAACGGGCACCTTATCCGCATCGTCAAACGCGTAGCCAAGCGTGCTAGTGTCGGCGGGCGCGTGGACGACCACAAGTTCCGCTCGACGGCGATCACCCGGTGGCTGCGCGATGGTGTGGCCCCCCAAGATGTGATGTACTGGGTCGGCCATCGTGACCTCGCCACGATTCTGCGGTACAGCGCCAAGCTCAAGGTTCAAAAAGCCGCCGCTCTCTCAGGCCAAGCATTTCAGCAGTTCGCTGCTATGGGAGGTGACTAACGGACAAAGACGCTTGGAAGCTTCAGTCAGAGGGGGGAGCCTGAAATTTGGCTCCCTTTTTTATATGACTAGAAAAGACGCCTGTTTCTTCTTACAGATAATTCGCGTATACGACGAGGTTCTGGGATTTCTCGGTCCCCTGCGCCACATAGCGTTCATGTTGCTGGAAAATCCCGGTTGTCACCTCGTCAAGAGCCACGACGAATGGTATCTTTATCGAGACAAAAAACTACTTGCCTCCTCCGTAACTGGCAAACAACATTTTCGGCGTGGAAAGACCAGTTGACATTATCAGATAAGGTGATACCCTTCCACAAGGAGGAACTAACCAATGCTTATTTGTGACCGTCTTCGCGCACTACGAGAAGAAAGAAAACTCTCACAGGGAGATATCGAAAAACGGACGGGCTTGCTTCGTTGCTACATCTCCCGCGTGGAGAACGGGCACACGGTTCCAGCCATCGAAACGCTGGAGAAGATGGCCCGTGCTCTGGAAGTCCCGATGTATCAACTTTTTTACGATGGTGAACAGCCACCAGCCCAAGCAGCTACTTTTCCGATCCAAAGCCACAGAGGATTTGGCAGGTCTTTGGAGGAACGCAATTACCTTAAAACGCTCTGCCGCAAGCTTGAGCGTGTAGGCAAAAAAGACCGTAAAATGCTGTTATTTATGGCGGGCAAGATGGCGGGCACCGAACGGATAAACAGAACAGACCGATTATAGTCAGTGATTCCTGACAATGTGCAATCGGCCAAGCTTACCCATCTTAATGGCTTGCTTCATCGTCCAACAACCACCGGATTTTACGTGGTCTTTGGTGCCGCAGTGATAGCATAGCTCGAACTTCATTCCCTTGAAGTCTTGGGGCAGAACATCAACGGCGATGCAATGAACGATGTCGCTTCTGTCGGCAATTTGGAGATTGCGCTTTTTATACCACTCCCACGAAAAGTATTTTGGCGGGAACTCCGTAGTCTTCCGGCCCAAGGCTCTCGCAATCTGAACCGCCCAAATATCGATGCCCCCAAGATGACACTTGCCGCTCACAACTTCAGTGACATTGGGATCGGAGATGATGTCCGTAATGACGGCATTGGCCCGGTCCTCGCCCAGCGACGTAAACTTAGCTCCCTCAGCTCCGACTATGCCCACGATCATGGCTTCCCCGCCGCTTGAATTTGTTCCCGGACCTGCATCAACATCTTGCCAAGATGATTCTCCCCCGTACCCTTGCACACGCCAAAGAACGTGTCGCCCCACCAGTTCCCTTCGACCAGCTCCGCGTCTCCCGTAGCCCGCAGCAATTCTTTCAACCTAGGGTCATTGTAAAATTTCTGGCACAAGAGATCAAACATGACCGACAAACTTTTCTCGGGCCAATTTTCACCACCTTTGCCGCGACCCATTCGCTTCGCGTCACCGGCTCTCAGATACGGATTGCGGAACGGCTCGCGCTCTTCGGGTGGAAATTTGGCCGCCTGATAAGCGTGTTCGACGGAAGGATAAATGCGGCCATCTCCGAGCATGACCCGTGCGGGGTAAAAGTTGGATAGAAAGCGGTACTGACCGGAGAACGATTCGATTCTCATTGACTTTATCCGTTGCAGACTGCAATCATCAAACAACGCATCACGGGAGAGGGGTTATGTCCAAAAAACGCGAACCCATGTTCACCGACGAAGAGATTGCTCAAGCCGAAGCCGAAAAGGATGCGGCGGCAGAAGAAGTAACTGAGGAACAAATCGCGGAGTCCGAGAAAAAGCTTTTTGACACGATCCTGCAGCGAGCTGTCACCCAGAAACATGGCATCATTCTAAGCCAAGAGCGCTATGCCGTGCTAGAAAGAATGGAAGATGCCGCACGAGACATGGCCGAGTACGTCGTGGCCTATTTCAAACGCAAGGACATGGATGCACGAAAGCGGTTGATCCTCAAAGCCGTGGAAATCCTGCAAACAAATCCCGCCCCCGGTTTTTCGGCAGAACAAGCAGAAGTTGACTCCCGTGGTCTGCAAACTGATTCCCGCGACCTGCGCTCTAATTGGAATCGGGTAAGATAGGAATAACAGCTCGCTATTGACATTAGAAGATTGGTACTGTAGAGTCAGCCCGGCAAGAGGGATGAACTGGGGTATTTCTTAGCAGCTTCGGAACAAGTCAAAAACAAAGGAGATCGAAAAATGATTAAACCCGTTCTGACTCTAATTCTCATCACGGCTTTCGCCGCCGTGCCGCAGGCGCAAAGCTCTCCGCCTCAAATTGGTGCCGTCGTTCAAACGTGGCATTACGATCCAACTTCGAACACCGTCACGCTCCGTATCCTCAATACGAGCGGAAAAGACATCACCGCTTGGGACATCAAAATCAAAGAGACGTACGCCAATGGAGTCAACGAACACAACTACTCCACTGACCTTTTGCAATTGATGCTAAATGTGCAAGACGCCGGGGCTGATGGCGAGTGGCTGCGCCAACAGTTCGGCAATGGCACATTTCAAGCAGGAACCAGCCGCGATGAAATTCTCCACGTTCAGCCAGCCCTGAAAAACTACGAGGCCACGATGGATGCTGTCATCTACGCCGACAAAACTGCGGAGACCACAGATCAATCTGCGCTGGACCGCGCAGTCACAGCCCGAAAAGTCGCCGCATCGACGATGCAACAAGCGAACGAAATCATCAAACGCGCACTGGCAAATTCCCAAGATGCGTCTCCACACGAAGCCGCCGCGAAGCAGATAGGAGAACTCCGGGGAAAATGGGAAGCACAGCACCATGCGACGCCTTTGGACGCGGGGGTTTTGCATGCCGTTCTGACCGACCTAAAGAATGTCCCAATCATCTCCACCCAACAGAACACTAATGCGGCGGCCTATTTGAGTGATTACGTCGCAAGGAAAGGCCACCGTGCCGCTGTCTTGTTGGAGCATGCCACACCGAAAGTGGGAGGTGCGCAATGATTTCAAGAGTGATCTATCGTATCCTCCTTGCCGTCGCGTTCATTGGGGCAGCCTGTTCGATTTGCCAAGCACAATCATCGAATTGCAGCACGGGCAGCTACACATTAACCGGGGAAGTGTACGACCAACCCCCTTGCAATAAACCACCATCAACGATTACCGATACGAAGACCTACTTCGAAAAATGCACAACAATCTACGGTAACTCGACCCCCGGTCAGACCTATTGGACGGCAAATTCTACTATTACCGGGTATGGGCAGAACTACTGCGGGTTTTTAACAGGCACAACGACTTGCCCACCATATATGTATTTTTATGAAACGGACGGCGGCACCAGTGGCTCGGACTATTATGCAAACCGCTTCTACAACCAAGCATATGATTACGGCGTTGCGGTCGGCAATTATTGCGCCGCGACCGGGGGTTGGCGTCAGGACTTTAAGCAATGCCTTACAGCCCCGTGCGATGCCGTGTCGGGCGGCGGTGGTGGCGGCAGTCCCGATCCATCTGGCGGAGCAACCGAACTCACAGGCGGTGAAGTCGCCTCGCCAATCATCATCGATATCAGCGGCAAAGGATTCCTGCTGACAAACGCTGCCAACGGTGTGAAGTTTGACATCTTCGGCACGGGCGCTCCAATCCAAATGGGGTGGACCACTCCTAGCGTGGGCAACGCATTCCTAGCTTTGCCCGGTGCGGATGGCCTCATCCACAGTGGCAAGCAACTGTTCGGCAACTTCACGCCACAACCTTCATCAGCCACACCAAATGGATTTGCGGCGCTGGCTGTCTACGACCTGCCCGCGAATGGAGGGAACGGTAACGGCATCATTGATTCCGGTGACGCCATCTTCGCTTCCCTGCGTCTGTGGATCGACGCGAACCATGATGGCATCAGTCAGCCGGAAGAGTTGCACGCACTGCCCGCCCTTGGCGTCAGCTCCATTAGCCTGAATTATAAATGGGACCGGAGAACAGACCAGTACGGCAACGTGCTCCGATATCATGCTCAGGTGAATCCGGGCGACCCGACCAACACGGGCAGGATGGCCTATGATGTTTTCTTCGTGACAGACTTGCCTTTGACGAAGAACATTCCAACTAGCTTAATTCCCGTGGATGGGCACAAGTGCCCGATCCCGGTTCCATCGAAAGGAGGCATGCTATCTAAAAGTGGCGGGTTCTAAAACTGGCGTGAGTTCCAAGAGGAGGGGCCTGTGAAATTTTGCAGGCCCCTTTTATTTTTACGCGACCGCTTCAAGTTGCTTCTCGATCTGTTGCCTTTCCTTGAGCAAATCTTGCTTGCGCTGGCTCGGAGTCTTGAGCGAGTCGAGACGCGAATTGATTTCGCGGCGGCGGGCTTCCAGTTTGTCGGCATTCCGCGTGTGAATCTCGCGGCGCAAACTCTTCAACTGAATGTCCAGCCATTCCGGCTCGTCTAGGTTACTGACCTCGTATTCCGTACGCAAATGACGCCCAAACGCTGCTAGGGCAACCAAGTCATCCAGTTCGAGGCGATCCGCAACGAAGTTTTTAAGCTGCTGCAGAAGCATGGTTGATGACCTCCTTTCCTAAAGGTAGAACGTCTTCAAGCTTCAACAAACGCGTGGCCATGATTTCATCCACGAGCGAGTAACGATTCGTACGCATCGTGGCCACTAAATTTGGCAAGGAGTAGTAGTCCACGTTCGCGGTCAAATCGAACACCTGCATGTCGATCCCCGCACCCTGCATCGTGCCGACCAACGCGGGGTGGTCGCCCGCACAGCGATACAGATATACCGGGACTTCCTTGGCAAACGTTTCCGAATACTTTTTGTAGACAGTCGGAAAGGCCGGTGCAGTATTCTCTCCGCCATCCGACACGATAGCGATGCCGTCCACCTCTTCCTTGGACTCCAACATGCGTAGCAAACCACAACCGATGGACGTGCCGCCCCCGGCCTGAATGTACTTCGTAGCCTTCTGAATCATGTCGAGCGTGCAACCCGTAACGTCAACGGTTTGCGGATGTGTGTCGAAAAAGACCAGCCACACTCTGCCTTTCACCATCTTCGCCAACGTGGCTGAGACGTGACGCGCAATGTCAATCGCCCGACTCATGCTGCCAGACTTATCCGCAAGCACCAGCCAATTGCCCTCGACGCTGATCGAGGCAATCTGCTTTTCCTGCAACCCGCGCAGCTTGTCTTTCAGCTCCTCGTCTTCGATGGCCTCCACGGCCTGCGTGGTTTTCAAAACGTTCTTGTGCTTCTTGCTCTTCGCGGCAGATTCGAGGGCTTCCTGGTATGCGCCACGCAAAGATGGATTCGTCTTGATGCCCATCTTTTCGAGCATCTTCGTATTTGACACAAGCTCCGTCGCGCTCATACGTTTGATAAGTGCAAGCACGAGGTCCGGGTCTTTGGCCTTCTCTTCGAGCGCACCCAGCGCAACAAGAAACGGCAAGCGGGCTTCCAAGATCGTGCCCGCCGCCTCCTTGGGCGTCATGTTGCGCAGGTTTTTCAGGAGGTCAAACAACGACCCCTCGGGATACTTGCCGTCAAAGAGAATCGTTCGCGCAAAATCGGCACTGTCATAATGCGACAGCGCGTAGATTTCCTTCAGCGTGTGGCGGTGCTGGATCGCCAGCCGCTCCCATTTCGGCTTGTTACGCTCCTTTTGCTTACAGTAAGCGTGGATCAGCTTCTTGAAGCGCGAGCGGTGCGGCACCTTTGCATCTAGTGAAAAACGGAAGGCCCGGAGCAATTCACGCGGCCCGAGGGAGGCAATGTGCGCAAGAGAATTGTCAACGAATTCATCGGGATAATCGCGGGCCAGCAAAGATACGACCGGCAGCGCGATCTTGGCATCACGAACCTGCCCCTTTTGGTGATTCCATGCAATCAAGTGCGCAAAGAATTCTGGATGCTCCTGTGCCGCCCGCTTTCCCACCGGGACGTATTCCGAAAGGCTACCGCCCTTTGTCGTTTTGCCATCCCTGACTTTCACCATGCCGTGAGCATGCGATGAGCGGGTCAGTTCCGCGATGATCTGATTCTTGGTCAATCCCGATTCTGCCATTCGTTCTCCTCTTCAAAATTGATGGCGGAGGGTCTGACCCCCCTTCTTACAGGAGGCAACAACTCCATACGACGGGCAAATTCTTTGGCGAGAGGTCGGGCAGCTTTTTTCGTGCTCTATCCAACTGAGCTACGTCCTTGCGGACGGTGGGACTCGAACCCACGACCTCGGCATTAACAGTGCGTGTAAGCTATCCAGTACTCGCCAAACTCTTCAAAATTTCTTTGGCGACGGGTCGCTTGCGGTATCTCCCTTTCGGGAGCCTTCCTTTCGGAAGGTGCACGTTCCTTTGTGCGATTCCCCCATAATGGCGGGGGAACTAGGATTCGAACCTAGATAACAGTTTTCAAGACTGTTCATGTAACCGCCTGCAGTAATCGCCAAACTTTTTCGGGGGCAGGGTTATGCCAGCGGGAGCGCGACTTCCCACTTTAACCTGCAAGGCCCTAGACATTGCATTTGTATAGTTCGGGCCAACCGCACCGGGAGGCCGCTTACACCCAGCCATAAGCGATGCGTACTTTACAGCATGTCAACTGTTGTTCAGTCACCCACGATTCCAATTTTTTTTGGTCTCTGGCAGGTCGGTTCAGGTCGAGTTCTCACTGCGCGTGGGGTAATACCTGAGTATTCATCGCCTGCCAGAGCCATTCTGCAAAATTTTGTCGCTCGTGGGTCGCGCAGCTATAACCCCTTCCGGGGCTACCGACTGGATTTGAACCAGCACCGTTCTGTTCCATGA
>Ga0137385_10003121_pt1 | contig 14320 bp, 12 predicted proteins | sample SagtaG_FD_104921 | JGI IMG/M metagenome (GOLD analysis project Ga0137385, IMG submission 104921) | Vadose zone soil microbial communities from Sagehorn Ranch, Mendocino, California, USA - Sage2_R_80_16 metaG | ecosystem: Environmental > Terrestrial > Soil > Vadose zone | place: USA: California...
GAGCCGGATCAACGACTCGGTCAGTCAGATTCTCACCACCAAGTTCAAGCTGGGCATTTTCGAGAACCCTTACGGCGACCCGGTCAACGCGCAGTACCGGTTCCACCAGCCCTCGTACGCCGCACTGGCCAACCAGGCGTCACGGGAATCCATGACGCTGCTGAAGAACAGCGGCATCCTCCCGCTGAAGCTCAACGCGGGCGACAACATCGTGGTGACCGGCGGGCGGGCCGCCGACGGTCTCGCCTGCTGCCTGTGGACCAGTTACTTCCACCAGGAGTACGGCTCGTTGGCCTTCCTCGACGCGATCAAGGCTCGGGCGGCCACAGCTGGGGTGAACGTCTTCCAGGACACGTCTCCTACTCCACCCAAGTTGGCTATCGTGGCGGTGGGTGAGCCCTCTTATACGCATGCGACCAGTTGGGTCAAGGAGCAGCCGTTCCTGCCGCCGGATCAGGTCTCGATTATTCAGGGCTTCAAGAACCAAGGGATTCCGGTGGTGGTGTTGCTGGTTCTACCTCGTCCGTATGTGATTTCGGATTGGGACGGGCTTGCTGACGCTATCGTGGTTACCTATCGGGGTGGCGAAGAGATGGGTCCGGCTGCGGCTAGTCTGTTGTTTGGGGACTACACGCCCAGCGGGAAGTTGCCTTGGCAGTTGCCTCGTAGTCTGGATCAGGTTCTTACTCCTGGGGGGGCGGATATTCCTGCTGATCAGGTGGAGAACTGGGATCTTCCTTATGATCTGGGGGCTACGCCTGCCGAGCGTGCTGATATTCGGGCTCGTATTGGAGCCGGGCAGACTGTGCCTACCACGTATGGGAATCCGCTTTATCCCTATGGGGCCGGGTTGCAGGGCTGGCATTAGTTCTCGATGGCTCCCCGCCGGGGTTCCGGCGGGGAGCTGGGCAACCGGGATCAGATCAGCCGCCACAGGTGGTCGACTGTGCCGTTGTCGGTCCACTGGGTGACCTGAGCGCCGTCGGCCAGGGACTGCTGGTCGACGGCCATCACCTTGCCGCTGTGGGCGTTGACGATCTTCGACCAGCCGCCGCCCGCGTCCACGAAACGCCACAGGTGGTCGGGTGTGCCGTTGTCCTGGAACTGCTGGACATGGGCGCCGTCGGTGAGGCTCTGGTTGTTGACCGCGAGTACCTTGCCGCTGTTGCGGTTGACGATTCGGACCGTGCCGTCACCATTGGCGATCAAGGTCCACAGGTGGTCGGGGGTGCCGTTGTCCGACCATTGCGTGACGTCCGTGGTGTCGGCCAGGGACATGCCGTTGACCGCGAGTACCTTGCCGGAGTTCTGGTTCTGGATGCGTTGCCATAGGGTGGCGCCGGCGGCCGGTGTCACGAGCGATGCGAACGCGCCGCCGACCACCGGACGGTCGGCGAAACCCTTCTGGGTGGCGTCCGCGACCACGTACCAGTCCGAGAACGGCACCCGTTGTGGTGTGGACTGGGCGAAGCCATAAACACCCTCGATCAGGGTGGTGCGCACCGCCGGTTGATCTGCGAGCCAGGCTGCGGTCCACAGTTCCCAGTCGCCCTTGGTGTAGTTGTTGCGGGGATCCAGGATCACGCCGAACTTGCCCGCGTGTGACTGGTACCAGGCGCCTTCCTGGGCGGCGACGCCGGTGGGCACCAGGTTCAGGCCGAGTACCCGGTCCGGGAAACCGTTGTACTTCAGGCTCCACGTGCCGTCCTGGTCGTAGGCGATCTTGAGATGCTGGCCGGACGAGTCCTCGGCGCGGCTCACCCACGGTCTCGCGTAGCTTCTGGCCACCGTCAGGTAATGGGTCGCGTCGGTCGAGTTGCCGGCCGCGGTGGCGATCACGCTCATCGCGCCGATGCCGACGATGCCCTTGAGCGCCAGGTTGGCGCTGTGTGCGATAAAGCCCGTGAAGTCGTCGGTCTGGTTCTGTAGGCCGGGATCGAGAGCGTTGGCGACCAGGTATTCGGCCCACTGGCGCAGGATCGCGTAATGGGTGGTGGCGAAAGCGCTGGCATCACTCGACGCGAGCCGTTGGACGAGCGCTGCTGACATGATCAGCATGTTGGCCGATTCCTCGACCGGCATGTCCTCCTCGTTGCCGTCGTTGTGGCCGGTCGCGTTGGGGTAGCTGGAACCCAGATCGTGCTGGGCGAAGACCTTGGGCCAGCCGCCGTGTTCCGGGTAGTCCAGCAGCGGTGCCAGCAACAGCTGTAGGTACGCCGGTGACAGGTAGAGGTAGGCGGGGAACGCCGGGTACGTGACGTCTACTGTGGACACGTTGCCGTCGGACGAGATCTCCTTGAGGAACGCCCATGGTGCGCCGCCCCGGTCGACCAGTTCGGTGCCGCCGGCGGCTTGGCGCAGCGCGAGTGCGCAGATCGCGGCGTAATGTTCTCCGCCGGCGTTCGCGGCGTCGTCGTGGATGCGTTGGTCCAGCGCCACGGCCGACGTCAGCGCGGCGGCGTGGTCGGCGACGAACCAGTCGAGCATCGCGGGCCATGCGCTCCAGTAGTGCGTCCACCACGGGTTGAGTTGGGTGCCCAGGTAGCTCAGCGCTGGGGTGCGGACGTGGCCGATGGCCACGGTGAACTGGGCCGACGGGAAACGCGGGGTGACGGTGCCCAGGTTCTGGTTGAGCCCGAGCACCGGCCAGCGGTCGTTGATGGCCCTCGGCTGTGCTGTGTCGGAGGTGTTGTTCAGCACGCCTTGGGCGGCCGATGCGCCGCGCACGACGGTGTCCTGGCCGAGTTGCCAGGTCAGACCGGTCGCGTTGGGTGCGGCGAGCACGAGGGTGCCCCAGGACGCCTGGTCACCGAATTCCTGGAGTACGCCGGGGCTTGCCGGGGTCGCGGTGAGTGCGGTGGTGCTGCCGGTGCGCTGCTGGGCCCAGGTGATCGGGGTGGTGACGTTGCCGTGCACCCATTCGCCGGACGCGTCGAAGTGCAGGTCGACGGTGTGTGACCGGCCGTCGTTGCTGGCGGCCTGCATGGTGACGTAGCTGAACGGCACGCTCTGCCGTTGCAGGTTGCCGAGGTCGACCGGGGAGAAGAACGTGACGGTCAGGGTGACGCCGCCCGCGGTGAGGGTGTAGATCGAGCGGGTGGCGGTGAGCTGCACCGCGGTCTGCGTCATGAGGCCGGCGGACAGGCCTGGGTTGCCGGCGAAGATGTAGGGGGTGCCGTCGATGCGGGCGATGCCGCACAGTGCGGTGATGTGGCCGTTCCAGAAGGTCGGCCAGGTGCCGGGCAGGGTGTCCCCGGCGAGCCAGGTGGTCAGGTAGGGCGAGCGGACGGCGAGCGGGGTGGCCGGCGGCCGTAATGGGCTGAACGTGGTAGCCGTTGCGGCGTGGGCGATCCCGTCCGGCAGTAGCGTTGCGCCCGCGACGAGGGCAGCCGCTTGGAACAGTGTGCGTCGGGACAGGAACGGATTGGTGGGCATCGGCAGATCCTTTCTGGATGTCGGCCGTTATGCAGTGGGATTGAGCGCCGGGGAGACCTGGCGGGCGCCGGCGGACGCGGTGGCACGCAGGAACGTGGGTGGGGTCCAGCCCTGGTCCCGGTAGGCGCCGCTGACCGCGTGGCGGACGGTGGGCGCGCGGTTCTTGCGTACCAGGGCGAGGACCGAACCGCCGAAACCGCCGCCGAACATGCGGGCGCCCAGCGCGCCGGCCCGCACGGCGACCTCGACGGTGACGTCGGCTTCCGGCCAGGACACCTCGAACCGGTCGCGCAGCGAGGCATGCGCCGTGGTGAGCAGTGGACCGATCTCGGCGGTCCGGCCGACGCGCAGCAGTCGTACGGCGGCATCCACCCGGTCGTTCTCGCCGACCACATGGGCCGCTCGGCGCCGCAGCACCGGGTCCGTCAGGCTGTCGACCCCGCCCGCCGCGCGCAGGCTGGGCACGCCGAGCAGCGCCGCCGCTCGCTCGCATTCCGCACGCCGGGTGGCGTACTCGCCGTCGACGAGTTGGTGTGCCGCCTTGGTGTCGATGACGAACACGGTCAGGCCGGTGAGGTCCAGCGGTATCTGGGTGGACGTCCCGCTGTGGCAGTCCAGCAGCAGGGCGTGGCCAGCGGTGCAGAGCAGGGACGCGGACTGGTCCAGGATGCCGCAGGGCATGCCGACGAACTCGTTCTCCGCCCGCTGCGCGAGCACGGCGAGTTCGGTCCGGTCGATCGACAGCCCGTAGAGATCGCGTAGGGCGATGGCCATCGCACATTCGACCGCGGCCGACGACGAAAGCCCCGCGCCCCAAGGCAGATCGCCGTCGAGCAGCACCGACGCGCCGCCGACCGGATACCCGGCCTGCCGTAGCGACCACAGGACGCCGGCCGGATAGGCGGCCCAGCCGGCGACCGAACCTGGCTTCAGATCGTGCAACGGCACCATGACCACCGTGTCGGGCACCTGCCGGGAACGCAGTTCCAGCATGCCGTCGCGACGGGCGATGGCCACCGAAACGCCCTGCGCCAACGCGAACGGCAGCACGAGGCCGTCGTTGTAGTCGGTGTGCTCGCCGATGAGGCTGACCCGGCCCGGTGCCTGCCACACGCCGTCGGGCGGGCGATCGTAGGACTCGGCGAAAGCGGCGACGAGGTTCACGTCGTCTCCTGTCTCAACGCTGTCGTGTGCGGGCGAGCGACCGCTGGATCACCACGACGACCAAGAGGAAGGCGCCGCTGACCACGGACTGGAAGTTGCTGTCCAGCGTGCCGATCTGGTTGATGATGTTCTGGATCACGTTGCGCAGCAGGACACCGATGACCGTGCCGAGCACGGTGCCGGCGCCGCCGGTCAGCAGCGTGCCGCCGATGACGACGACCGAGATCGCGTCGAGTTCGGTGCCCACGCCGATCACGGTCACGCCGGACTGCAGGTACGCGGCGGTCATCGCGCCCGCGAAGCCGGCCAGCAGCCCGCTGAGCGTGTAGACGGTGATCTTGGTGCGGGCGACCGGCAGTCCCATCAGCAGCGCGGAGGACTCGGCGCCACCGGTGGCGAACACCGACTGCCCGAACCGCGTCCGTCGCAATAGGACACCGCCGAGCAGGCACAGCAGCAGCGCGATGTAGACCGGATAGCCGACGCCGAACACCGTGCCCCGGCCCAGGCGCAGGAAGATCGAACCGCCGCTGATCTGGTACGTCGTCGATCCCTCGTGTGTTATGGCAAGTTGCAAACCGCGTGCGAACAACCGCGACGCCCGCGGCACGATGAACGGCGCCATCCCGGATCGGGCGATCAGCAGCCCGTTGACCAGGCCGATCAGCCCGCAGACGGCCAGTGGCAGCAGCAGGGCGCCGGCCAGTCCCCAGCGCGAGCCGTACGCGGCGAGCACCCCGCCGAGGGCGTAGACCGAGCCGACGGACAGGTCGATGCCGCCGGAGATGATCACGAAGGTCATGCCCAGCGCGATCACCGTCAGAAACGAGCTCTGTAGGGCCAGGTCGCGCAGGTTGTCCGCGGTGCCGAAACGCGGATAGCTCAGCCAGGCAACGACGACCACGGCGACCAGCACGACCGCGGCGCCCTGGCGTTGCAGCAGGCCAGCGAGCAGCAGCCTGCGCGTCTCCGGTCGATGCTTGGATGGCGTGGGTGTCGGGATGGTGGTCGTCATCGGCTGCTCCGCTCACGTGCGGCGTAGACGGCCACGACGATGATCGCGGCCTGCACCATCTGCGCCGTCGAGTCCGGCAGGTTGTGCTTGATCAGCGTGGCCCGGACCAGTTGCATCAGCACCGCGCCGAACACGGTGCCCAGGATCCGGACCCGACCGCCGGTCAGCGGCGTGCCGCCGACGACGACCGCGGTGATCGCGGACAGTTCCATCAATAGGCCGACGTCGGCGGGATCGCTGGCACCCAACCGCGCGGTGGCCAGCACCCCGGCGACACCGGCGAGCAGGCCGCAGATCGCGTAGACGACGAGCAGCACGCGGCGCACCGGCAATCCGGCCAGCGTGCTGGCCGTTCGGTTGCCGCCGACCGCCACGATGTGCCGGCCGAAAGTCGTGCGACGCACCAGGAAGCCGACCACGACCGCGAGCACCGCCGCGACCAGCACGGCGATCGGAACGCCGAGCACGTCGTTGGCGCCCAGCGCCAGAAACGCCGGATCGTGCACCTCGATGAGCTGGCCGTGCGCGATGACCAGGGCCAGTCCTCGGCCGCCGACCAGCAGGGCGAGCGTTGCGACGATCGGCTGGATACCCACGTAAGCGACCAGCACTCCGTTGAACAGGCCGGCCACGATGCCCACGACCAGCGCCACCGCGATCGCCGCGACCGCGCCGTAGCCGAGGTAGAGCGGGATCAACGCGGCGGCCAGTGCCATCACCGCGCCGACGGACAGGTCGACGCCTTCGGTGCCGATCACCAGCGCCATTCCCAACGCGACGATGCACACCGGCGCGGCCTGAATCAGCTGGGTGCGGAAGTTGCCAACCGACAGGAAGTTCTGCGTGAACAGGACGTTGAACACGAGCAGCACCACGACAGCCAGGTACACGCCGTACTCCTGGAGCCAGCCGGCGGCTTGGGGCCGGGTTACCGTGCTAGACAACCGATTCCCCCTCACCGGCGGCCGCGATCGCGGCCAGCACGTTGCCCTCGGTGACCTGGTCGCCGACGAGTTCGCCGACCGCGGCACCGTCGCGCAGCACCACCACCCGGTCCGCGCCGTCGATCAGTTCGTCCATTTCGGACGAGATCAGCAACACGCCGAGCCCTTCCGCGGCCAGCTCGTCGATCAGCGCCTGCACCTCGGCCTTGGCGCCGACGTCGATGCCCCGCGTCGGCTCGTCGAGCAGCAGGATGCGCGGCTGGGTGCACAGCCATCTGGCTAGCAGCACCTTCTGCTGGTTGCCGCCGGACAGCTCGGCCACCTTCTGGTCCGGGCTCGCTGCCTTGATCCGCAGGCGCTTCATGAAGACGTCCACGATCCGGTCCTGCCGAGCGCGGCTGACCAGGCCGAAGCGGGACAGCTTGGGCAGCGCGGCGAGCACGATGTTCTCCCGTACCGACAGGTTCGGGATGATCCCGTCGGCCTTGCGGTCCTCGGCCAGCATGTTGATGCCGGCACGCATCGCGGCGGCGACACTGCCCGAGCGGACCCGTTTGCCGGCGACCAGGACCGTGCCGCCGTCCAGCGGCAGCGCGCCGACGATGGCCCGTGCGGTTTCGCTGCGGCCCGAGCCGAGCAGCCCGGCCAAGCCGACCACCTCACCGGGCCGGATGCTCACCGACACACCGGCCAACCGATGGCGGCTGGCGAGATTCTCCGCGCGCAGCAACGGTTGCCGGTCGGCGTGGTGGTCCTCGCCGAAGCCCGTGACGCCGTGCGCGCGGATGTCGCCGACCGCCCGGCCCAGCATCAGCGAGACCAGTTCGATCCGGGGCAGGTCGGCCAGCGGGCCGGTGTGCACCATCCGGCCGTCGCGCAGCACGGTGACCCGGTCGCAGATCCGGTACAGCTCGTCCAGCCGGTGACTGACGTAGACGATGGCGATGCCCTGCTCGTGCAGCCGGCCGATCACCCCGAACAGCGTCGCCACCTCGCGTGGTTCCAGCGAGGACGTCGGCTCGTCCATGATCACCACGTGCGCTTCGACAGACGCTGCCCGAGCCAGCGCGACCATCTGCTGCGCGCCGACACCGAGGCTGCCCAACGGTTTGCGCACGTCGGCGTCGATGCCATAGCCGGCCAGCAGTTCGGTGGCACGCGCGTGCATCGTCGCCGTGTCGATCAGCCCGAGCCGGGTACGCGGCTCCCGGCCGAGGAAGACGTTGCCGGCGATGCTCATCAGCGGGACGAGGTTGACCTCCTGGTAGATCGTGGAGATCCCGGCGTGCTGCGCGGCGACGGGCGTGCCGAACACCACCGGCCGGCCACGGTGGCGCAGCACGCCGCCGTCCGGCCGGTACACCCCGGTCAGTACCTTGATCAGGGTGGACTTGCCGGCGCCGTTCTCGCCGACGAGCGCGTGCACCTCCCCCGGCCGCACCGCGAACGACACCCGGTCCAGCGCCCTCGTGCCGAGGAAGTCCTTGCTGACCTCGACGACCTCCAGCACCGGCTCGTCTTCCACGACCTACCCTCTCAGTAGAGTTACTGCCCTTTCAGTAGGAGTTGCCGACCTTCTGCGCGGCATTGGTCTCGTCGTACTGGCTGTCGGAGATGATCACGTTCGCCGGGATCGAGCTGCCGCTCTCGAACTGTTGCAGCGTCTGGAAGGCGAGCGGGCCGAACCGCGGGTTGGACTCGATCACCGCGTTGTAGCTGCCGTCGGCGATGAGCTGGACCGCGTTGCGCGTGCCGTCCACAGAGACGACCTTGACGTCCTTGCCGGGGTTCTTGCCGGCTGCTTTGAGCGCGTTGACCGCGCCGATGCCCATCTCGTCGTTCTCGGCGTAGACGGCGGTGAGGTCGGGATGGCTCTGGATGAGCTGCTCCATCACCGACTGGCCCTTGGACCGGTCGAAGTCACCGGTCTGTTGCGCGACAACGGAAAGGCCCTTGGCACTGGCCAGTTCGTCGGTGAACCCGGAGGTGCGGTCGGTGGTCACGTTGTTGCCGGACGAGCCGAGCAGGATGGCCACCTTGCCGTTGCCACCGGTCACCCTGATCATCTCGTCGGCGGCCCGCTTGCCCTGCTGGACGAAGTTGGACCCGATGAAGGTCAGGTAGTCGGTGCAGGGCTGAGAGGTCACCTTGCGGTCGATGGTGACGACCGGGACCTTCTTGGCCTTGGCGGCGTCGAGCGCCGGCTGGAGGCCGTCGGAGTTCAGCGGCGCGACGATCAGGAGTTGGGCGCCCTGGTCCAGCATCGATTTGATGTCGCTGATCTGCTTGTTCAGGTCGCTCTGCGCGTTGGTGGTCAGCAGGTGGTTGGCCGGAATGCCGAGTTTGGCGGCCTCGTCCTTGATCGACTGGGTTTCGGTGATCCGGAACGGGTTGGCTTCCTTTTCGGACTGGGAGAACCCGATGATCGCGGTCTTGGGATCCACCTTCGGGTAACCGGTTTTCGCGAGCGTGCAGCCGGGACCGTTGGACTGCGCCGCAGCGGCGGACGCGGCCGGGCCACCACCGGTCGCGGCCGTGGACTGGGACTCACTCTTCGCGCAGCCGGCCAATACGACCGAAACGGCGGCCGCCGCGACGATCGCGACGTTGACCTGGCGGACAGGCAGGGACATGTTTTCTCTCCTTGACGCTGGGTAGGCGGGACGGTGACCCGCGTCACCCAGCTTTTTACATCGTTGATACAACGTTGTAAAGAGGCTGACGGCGTGGCTAGACTGCCGATGCTCAGAGAGGGGTTCCTGCATGGCCGTTACGCTCAGGGATGTCGCCACGCTGGCCGGGGTATCGGTGAAGACGGTGTCCAACGTCGTCAACGGCTACGCGTTCGTCAAGGCGGAGAACCGGCGCCGAGTCGAGGAAGCGTTGGCCGCCACGGGTTACCGGCCCAACCTGGGCGCCCGCAACCTGCGCCGCGGCCGGACCGGCTTCATCGCGCTCGTGCTGCCCGAACTGACCATCCCCTACTTCGGCGAGTTGGCCGGCCTGGTGATCAGCACTGCTCAGCGGCAGGACTGCAGCGTGCTGATCGAGGAAACCAGGGGAACCCTCGACCGGAAACGCGCCACGCTCGCCTCACTCGGGCCGCACCTGATCGACGGCGCGATCGTCAGCCCCGAAGCGCTGGAGGCCGATGACCTGCTGGACCCCGGCATCCCGCTGGTCATGCTCGGCGAGCACGCGGTGGACGTGCCCATCGACCATGTCGCGATCGACAACGTCCTGGCCGCCCGCACCGCGGTCAACCATCTGATCGAGATCGGCAGGCGACGCATCGCGGCCATCGGCCAGAACCCGCACCGAGGCACGGCCGCGCAACGACTCGCCGGCTACCGAGCCGCGCTGTCCGCCGCCGGCCTCCCCCAGCCGCCCGAACTGGTGGTACCAGCACTGAACTACCACCGCAGCGATGGCGCACATGCCATGGCACATCTGCTACAGCTACCGGAGCCGCCGGACGCGGTGTTCTGCTTCAACGACCTGTTGGCCGCAGGCGCGCTGAGGACAGCGGCCGAACACGGCATGCGAGTCCCCGCCGACATCGCGATCGTCGGGTTCGACAACAACGAGGAAAGCGCGTACAGCCTGCCGTCCTTGACCACCATCGCGCCGGACAAGGCCGCGATCGCGGAGACCGCGGTGCAGTTGATACGTCGGCGCGCCATGGACAACGACCAGTTCCCGCCCCAGGACATCCAGACCCCGTTCACCCTGGAAATCCGGGAAAGCACCACCGGCAGCGCCCCGAAAACGCTCTAGCGGGCGGCCAAATGCTCCACAGTGGACAGCGGAACGGCATGGAAACCGGATGCTGCCGCGCGTGCGTAGGAGTTGCTGCCGGGGAGCTCCGCGAGTTGGCCGTGGAACGGGGTGCTGGGCAGGCCGGTCGCGTCCCAGCAACCGGCGGTGCTCAGGATCACTTGGTCGTTCACGACCGGGGCGATCCGCAGGGTCAACCCGACCGACAGCCCGGTGGCCTGTTGCGGCCAGACAATGCCGAACAGTTGGCCGTCGGGCGCCCACAACGCGCCGGCATCCGTGCCGGGCACCGGTCCGCTCGGACCGCGGCCGCCGGATACCCACACCGTGCTGCCGGAGGCGATGGCCGGACCGGCGAGGGTCCGTACCGAACTCAGCACCATCGCGTCATAGACGGAGCCGCCGCTGTCCTGGGTCTGCCGGCCGGGCAGCGCGCCGTGGGCAATGACGACGGACGCACCGCCGGACCTCGCGGCGGCCAACGTTTCGTCCAGTGACATCGCCGCACAGCCTTGGGCCTGCGCCGGCGCGGTTCCCGAGTTCGGCGGACTGGTGGACGACGGACTGAGCACGACCGCGACGGCGATGATCACACAGCCGCCAAGGGCCGTGCCCGTCAGCAATCGGGTGTGCGTCCGTCGCCGCCGCTTGGTGCGCAGGCCGGCCAGGACCTCGGTGGCATCGGGGTCGTGCTGGGCAAATGCGGTGGTCAGTTCACTGATGTCCATTGCGGTCACGTCCTGTCTGCCGGTACGGAACCAACCAGTCGCAGTGTCGCCCGCGCATGTGACAGGTGCGAACGCACCGTGGCGACCGTGCAGTCGAGGGTGTCCGCGATCTGGTCGTCGGTCTGGTCGAGCAGGTAGCGCAGCACAATCGCGACCCGCTGTCGTGGCGTGAGGTGGGCAAGCAGGCGTGCCACCTCGTCGCGCTGGACAACCGCCTCGCTGGCGTCCTGGGTCGCACGGTCCAGCCGTGCGGTATCGTCGGTCGGCTCGGTTTTCCTGCGCTGTGCTTTGCGACGGTCGGACAGGTAGGTGGTCACCACCACCCGCCGGATGTAGGCGCCCGGATCGGCCATGGCCGAGACTCGCCGCCACCGGCTCGTGATCTTGAGCAGGGCGTCGGACAGGACGTCCTGGGCCAGGTGCTCGTCCCCGGTGACCGCGCCGGCGAACCGGATCAGCGCGCCGAGTTCGGCCTGCAGGAACTCCTCGAATGTCACGAGCGACCGCTCCTCCTGCCGTGTGCATTCCCACCGCATCATAAGAACGTCATGGACATGCCGTGATGTGGATGTTCGTGGTACCACGAACTCCGTGGTACCACGAACGGGTTGAGATCAGCCGGTTACCAGTGATGCGCCGGATATGTTGTTGACAACGGTTCGCATGGAACTGAACAGCACACCCCGACCGCAGGTGTTGCCAGGGTCACGGACCGGTCCGCAGTTGGCGACGACCAAGTTCACGGCCTGGATCATGCCGGCCGCGGAGACCCGGCCGGCGCCCGCGAGCGTGATGACCGGGCCCCCACTGTCACCCTGAATGGCGGCGATGGTGCCGCTGCTCTGCTGGGTGCCGTGGATGGTGAAGAACGCCCCGAAGCCGTCGTTGAACGAGACCCTGAGGTTGTCGACCTTGATGTTGCAGTGCTCGCCGGAGTTGCCACCGCCGGTGCACACCAGATCATTGACGCCCAGGTCCCGGAAACCGGCCACGGTCTTGGTGAAGTTGACCGAGTTCCACGGGCCGTCGAAGGCGAGTGCCGAGCCGGTCGCGCTGAGCTCGCGTCCGCCGCCGTCCCGAGAGTTCACCACCGCGGTGCCATAGGTGTTGCTGGCGTCCCGGTCCCGGTAGTCGTTGCGGTTGCAGTGCCGTGCGGTGGTGGTGTGCGTGCGCCCCGAGATCCGGATGGCGAAGCCGCTGGAACAGGTCGATCCGTTGGACGGGCTGACCATGTAGCCGCCCGCGTTGAACGGCGCGAAGTCCTTGTCGCGCGAGCCCGCGGCCACGGTGGCCGCCGTGCCCGGTGCCACTCGGACCGGAACGCCCAGCGCGGTGGTGACCAGCGAGCGCACCTGGGGAGCCCGCTGGGCCGCGGGCGTCGCGGTGTAGTCGCCGTTGACGACGATACCGTCGAAGTCAGCGCTGATACCGGCGATGTCGGTGATGCCGAAACCCTGCCACTGGCCTTGTGCGGCGCTCTGCCAGATCGCGGCGGTGGCCGCGTCGATCTGCGCCAGGCTGTGCTGGCGGTACTGTACGGTCACCGCGATGCCACGCCGGGTGCCCTCATTGAGGATCTGCTGCTGCAGGGGCGAACTCGGGCCGTACCACAGGAGCGTGGCGGCCTTGTTCGCCGGGAAGTCGACCGACGCGATGTAGCCACTCGTGTCGATGCCGGGTTGGCTGATGATCCAGCCGATGTACGCCTCCAGATCGTTTTGGTTGTTCAGGAAGCCGATGCCCACCTGCTGGACGAACGAACTGGTGATGGGACTGCCGGGATTCGGTGTCTTGGGCGAAGTTCCCTGCGCGGCGTTGGCCGGTGCCACGGCGACCATGGACATGAGGCCACATAACGCGCCGACAAGGATGATCACAAGTTTTTTCACGCTAATTTCCCCAGACTGGCGGATGCCATTTCGTGAATCGATTGGCGGGGGCGACCGGAATTTTTGCTTCCTTCGTCATGCCCTGCCGCAGGCATGTCTAGCAGTATTCGCGACACGCGTCAACCGTCAAATGTGGACTCGACATATAAGATCTTCAGGTTGTCGACGGTACGGTATTCAATCGATGAACATGGTATTCAGCACCGTTGTGCGCGGTGTTCAATCTGGAGCGAGGCCAGTTTGCAATCGTGTGCGCGTTGGAGACATGCGACGGCAAATTGACTGCCTCCGTTCAGAAATGGACGAAGGCGAGCCGATCCTCTACATGCAAGGCAACGTGTTCCCGCCCAACAGCGAGATCCCGCCGACGCGGTGCGGCGCGCTGCGCGAGTTCACCCAGACGTACCAGCGTCCGACAGATGTGCCGTAGCAGCCGGTGCGCACTTGGCGGTCGCTTTCAGTCGACCAACTTCAACGGTGTGTCGCTGAAGCGGCCGGTGAGCAGGTCGTCAAGCAGATCGGGCAGGTTGTTCGGCAGGAGCAGGTCCGGGCAGTGTCGCAGTTCCGCCGTCGACCACCAGCGGCGTTCGATCAGCCCGGCTTTCTCGTTCTCGGTCGGTCTGAGCGGAACGCGTCGTGCGGAGCCGGGTGTCCGGGCGAGGAACACGTGCTCGATGCGGTGATGGTCGCGGCCTCGATAGCGGAATCGCGACTCGCGCACCCACAACTGGCGTCCCAGTTCCGTGAGCGCGATCCCGGTTTCCTCGGCCAGTTCACGGCGGGCGGCCGCGGTGAGATCCTCGCCCTCGTCCAGGCCGCCGCCGGGCAGTTCCCACCAGCGTCGGCTGGGATCATCGGGGTCCAGAGCGTGAATGAGCAGCACTCGATCGGCGGTATCAAGCAACAGGACACGCGCACCGATGCGGGGGGTGGTGGCGTCGGCGGTGGGCATCCGGTGACGGGTCCTCGTGGTCCGCTGACGATCGTTGCGGCAGCCGCCGACGGAGAGGACTCGCCGGTTAGAACAGCGTCGGTTCCGGCTCATCCTGCGCGGTGACTGCCGTGGTCGGGTCGGACGTTAGCAGTGGCGCGGCGGCAGTCAGCTTCAGCTGCACGGCGAGTCCGGAATGGTCGGTGAGCCGGGAACCGTCGGGCAGAGCCTGTCGGGTCTGGTGAAGGTACTCGCACGAGGTGAGCCGCCGGGCCAGCGCACGCGAGCCGTGCGCGTGGTCATATCGGTAGCCCAGTTCAGGACGCCGCGCCCAACTGTGCTCGATCCGGTCGGGATGCAGATGCCGGAACTTGTCGGCGGCCGGCTGGGTGCGGCCGTCTACTGCCCGTGATGCTGCCGGACGGGTGTTCGCTTAC
>Ga0137385_10003127_pt1 | contig 14310 bp, 10 predicted proteins | sample SagtaG_FD_104921 | JGI IMG/M metagenome (GOLD analysis project Ga0137385, IMG submission 104921) | Vadose zone soil microbial communities from Sagehorn Ranch, Mendocino, California, USA - Sage2_R_80_16 metaG | ecosystem: Environmental > Terrestrial > Soil > Vadose zone | place: USA: California...
CTTGAAACCGGGAGATGAAGTCGAGGTCGTAGGAATGCCCCCTGAAGAGGAATGCGAGCATAATATGTTCGTACTGATACGATGGGAATCTCACGAGTTTGGTGTTCCCTTGATACAATTGGAGGGCATTCAAGTGGACGAGAAGACCCAACAGGCTATTGAGGATTGGCACTATTGGGTCAATCAGGGATACGAGTTGTAAATCAAGCAAGAACGGCTCTGACGTATTTTGCGGCCCTGCACCCGGAGCTCACATTCGGTCACGTGGTGCTCTGCCAGTCATTTCGCAACCCGGCTTTGCTGGCCAAGATGACGACGACCGCTCAATTTCTGAGCGGCGGTCGCTTCATTCTCGGCATCGGCGCTGGCTGGAAGGAGGACGAGTATAGAGCCTACGGTTACGACTTCCCACCGGCTGGCACACGGGTCGAGGAACTCACCGAGGCGTTACAAATCATCAGGGCCATGTGGCACGATGAACGGGCAACAGTCCACGGGAAGCACTACCATGTCGTTGATGCCTGATGCGAACCCAAGTCTGACCCGCTTCCTACGATGATGGTGGTGGCCTCCAGCCGCGCATGCTGCGCGTAGCCACCCGCTACACCGACTGGTGGAGCATCTCCTGGACGGGCATCGACATGTATCGCATGCCCGTGGAAGAGTTTGAGCGCGCCTGTACCGAAGTGCAGCGCGACCGGCAACAGCGCGCTACGCCTGGTATGGCGGCTGTGTCTGTGGGCAGACCGAAGTTGTCGTGAAAAAGCTCAACACCAACAACTACAGTGGAGAGAGCCTTCCTCGGCACTCCAGCTCAACTGATCGAGCAGATGCAGCAGTTCGTCGATCTCGGCGTCGATTACTTCATGCTGCAAGGCGGTGGGTTTCCAGACCTGACAACGCTCGAGTTGCTGATCTCCGAGGGCTGCCAGCACTCAACCGCTAGTTCTCTGCGCTGAGCACATGGCCTCGACCAGCAGAGGGAAAAGGAAGGTAACTACTCAGCTTTGAGAAGAGTATTTGAGTAGTTATCTTTTTTCGATAGTGACTCGAGGAAGGGGTGATAGAATAGAGGGTAGGAGGTGAAGCATGAACGAGCGAGAGAAGAAGGAGCACAGTAGTCTGCCCCCTGTCCGAATCCCCAATGCTCACAGTTCAGATCCGATCTTAATATGTATGTCAGAGTTGAGACAAACGGCATCTTGATTTCTGGCAAAAACTCTGTATTCTTATGTGTGGACTAAGATACTCTTATCGGCCCGCCCAACATTTGTGATAAAATCGGCCCAGGATTTATTGTAGCGGGCCCAATATATTTGATAATTTACAACATTGGTGATTGTCAGAAATATTTGGCAGGAGCTCAGCACTGTTGAGCGTGAGGTAATGCTTATCGTCACAAACTTCTGGCGGCTTTTCTCACAAATATTTGGCGAAACCTCGCTTATCGCCACAAATATTTGGCAGAACTAAACCTGCATTGCCCAAGATTCAGAACAAGCGGGCCAGGCAACTGGGTAAGGAAAATATTCACCAACTCCTGGAGAAGAGCCTCCTGATTAACTTCAACATTGTTGCTAAGGCTGTCAGGACCTTCACAGCTTGATGCGGATTTTAGATTTGTCTCGGAGTGACATCGGCTTTGCAAGAGATCAAAGGTGGTTTTGCACTGGAGCAGTGTCTACAACCGCCTCTTTTGGGGATGCTATAAAGGAAGAATGCAAACACGTCTATTTATAGGGCTTACATCAAGAGAAGGAAGAGACTTAGCAGCAGGTGCGAACTTGCGCGAGTCGGTGATAGAAGAGGCCAGATTGTGGTGTTATGAGCATCTCAACCTTTATGTTTCTCGCCATCAACCGCCGGTCTGCCTGGCCTCCTTAGAGATAAGCTGGGAGCAATCTTCTTGAACGTGATTACGTCTTGGTTCAAAAAGTCCTAGCTATCCTCCCAACATTTCCAGTGTTCGCAATATAAACAAGGCCTGTCCCCTCTCCAAATTATCACAAAGAACGTGCCAATCACGCTCTCCTCTCCTGATACGGTGGATTGCTGTGATGAGAGCCTTCTCATCTCCATCAAGTTGTCTTAAACTGAGCTGGTTTGGCTCAACAGTATGTTCTGCCGGCCTATGGTCTCTAGCAACGGCTGCTACTTCTGCAATGAGCGTTCCATACTTATGATCCATAGCAGAGCGATTGGGCTCAAAAGCGGCGTAGGTCTCCCTTTCTCGCCGACGATAGCTTTGTGCTGCTTTTGTTCGTCCCTCCATTCGAGCTAGAGCGCCTAGCAGGTACAGTGCCCTCCAAATTTCTGCAGAGCTATCAAGCCTTTCAAGGATTGCCAGGGCTTGCTCAGCATACCTTCGCGTTTCGGCGAGACGGGCAGGTGATATACGTCTTTCATTTATTCCACGTCCCAGGAAATCGGCGATGTTAACGTACGCTAGTGCCCTACGCTCAGGATGCAACCTCTCCACTAAATCCAGTACTCTTCGATACCAACCTTCAGCCTCTTCATACCTTCCCATACTCTCCGTAATACTGGCAAGTTCGTTGCAATCTCCAGCAATCCCTGCTGCATTGTCTAGCTGCTTTTCTCTCTGTAGACTTTCAAGATAGCACCGTTCGGCTTCGTCCCACTCCATTCGCTCTAACGCGACCCATCCCAATTGATGCCATGCAATGGCTTCCAACTTCACATCACCTAATAATTGCGAGATCTCCAAAGCTGCGCTGTAACGCGAACGCGCCTCGCTGAAGTTCTTCTGGGCCATTGCAATGTCCCCTAGCTGAATATGAATGGCGGCTTGGCCTGACCGATCTTGCTGTTTGACCGTCTCCTGTAACTCTTTTTCGAAGATGTGTTTAGCCTGGTCATACTGTCCTTGATCCAACAGGATACGTCCTCCCTCGGTAAAAAGTACTGAGCGTTGATACAAGTACACAGTGTTTGCTGGCTGCTGTTCAATGAGAGAATTAAGGATTGCAAGAGATCTCTGCCAGTACTTCTCAGCACCCGGTCGCTTCGCTTCCCTGAAACATCGAGCGAGCCAAAAAAGCGCGAAGCTATGTTGTTCTGATTCTTTGCCGAGAGGAATTCCTTGAGGTCGCGTTTCAATGAGTTTGAGAAGCCTGGAGAAACGATCAATTGCTGCGTCGATGTCCCCCTGCTCAAATTCCCTTTGCCCTTGATCTATAGCACTATTCCATTGCGCAAATGTTAACATAGAAGCGTTCCCTCGGCTTTGGGCGGCAATAGCATTGTTAACGCGATGAATGAGTAACTCCCGCTCTCTTTCTCGCCCGAAATTATTCAAGAATTTGATAATGCACGATGCTATTTGAGATGCAGCATCTATCTCACCTTGGTCCAGCAATAAATCAAAGGTATGCTGGAAATTGGGAAGTTCTCTTTGTGCTTTTAATCGAGTAATCCGAGGTTGTTGCCGGTCTTGTTCATAAAGTGTTCCTGCTAATGTGCCATAATAGGAAATGTAGCGTTCCTGCAATGTAGTCCTTATAAGACGAAAACGATAGCGCAAATACGGAATAAAAATAGGGTGAAAGTGTAGGTAAAGTTCTTCAGAACCCTCATAGAAAACTTCTGTTGTCAGTATGCCTGTTTGCTCCAATCTTCTCCGCAATTGATACCATGTTGTCTGAAGAAGTTCCGTCACGAATTTAGCACTGGTCTCGCTTGCGCCTCTTTCAAATAGAGCGAAACGGGATATGAGCTCACTCTGTTGCTCATCCAAGTATTGAAGTGAATAACTTAACGAGGTTAATAAGGATTTGTTGCGGCCTGTAACCGCCTCATCTACACAATACGGCAGTAGTGCTGGGATATCAGCCCTAATGGTGCTGAGTGATCTTTCACGTAATAGGGGAAGGATCAGCTGAATAGCGAGAGGATGATGATCTAGGTTCGTAAGGAGGTCTCGCAAATCCGTGTATGGTATCTGTTCTCGATCAATACCGAGGCCATCTAGTATCTGTGTGGCGAGCATGTAGGCGTCTTCAGGATGTAATCCTTGCAGATCCAAGAACGTGACGTTATCATAGCTCATCGGTTGGTCATCGTCAAGATCTCTATTACGGGTAGTCAAAATAACGCCCAACCCGGCTGACGCAAGATCAGATAAGCTTTCCCATAACTCCTTGCACTCGGCTGGGTCGAGCATCTTAAATCCGTGTGATAAGATGCTCTCGACATCATCAACGATTATGAGTACACGCTGTTCCTGTAATGCTGTTTTTATCCTCGATAACGCTGTAGCTGCTTTAGAGGGGTTGTAGGAACTATCGTTGAGGCCGAGGGTAGTGGCAAGTGCTGCCAAAAATGCTGCTAAGTCTCCCCCATACGCGAAGGAAATAAAGCAGGTTTTGTCATACATGTTCGTTCGAATAAGCCAATCGGCTGCTTCATGAGCAAGAGCCGTTTTACCGATGCCACCAAACCCACAAATCACGACAAATTTTCTCTGGCTTAGTGAACGTTCAATGAGATGCAATTCCTGAGCACGACCGGTAAAATCATGATAGGGCTGGCGTGGTTCTCTTTCACGGGGTCTCTGTTTTGACCTATCAAGCTGTTCTTTCGCTTTTACTTCATTATCGACGAGATGCTCCAGTTGGAGCGGATGCTGCTGGTAGAAATGAGGAAGCCACCAGTCACAAAGATGAATGGGTGCGCCTTCTACATTAGGGTGAAAACGATGAGAATGACGATTGGAATTGTCACGAAGAATTCGCCGAGCTTGCTCCTGAGCAGCAGCTATCGAGAAAGTGTCGGAGAGTGCGCGATAGAAGGCTTTCGTGTAAAGTGTTGCGCTCATAACTAGCACGCTACTACTCATTGCAGCTACCGCATTTACTCCACCTTGCATTAACTGACTCGCTACGCTACTGAACGCATTATCCTCCGCACCTTGAGCGCTCTGGCATGCTGTAAGCACAATAAGGCTCACTGAACTCTTGTACAATGCCCGGGCGAATGTTTCGGCCTTGATCTCATCAAGAAACCCCCCTTTATTCTCGAAAGCGAGTATCCCTTGTCCCGCATCTTTGCTGAAGTATCCATGCCCGTCGAAGTGCAATATAGTAATAGGGCGTGTGGAGTCCTCTAACCGGGTAGTAAGAGCTTTGAATGTAGGTGGACGAAGAAACTCTAACTCAACTACTCCTGTTTCAATCAATGGCTGCAACTCATCGAGAAGCGGGCGCGCGATCCCACGTGGATCGATAATATTTGTCCCTCGAGGTCGTGCCGTAATTAATAACACTCGTAAGGGGGCAGTGAAACAAGCTGAATGAGGTGCACTAATGTGTTGCGGCAAGCGACGCACTATGGCGATAGGTGAGGGAGTGCGTAAAGCGAGGAAGCCATGTTCATCGTGGAGGAGTTCCCAAGGCATACTAAGCGTCTTGGGAACATTGCTAACAATACTGATCTGATGATGAATCCCCTCGTGTGGCTGTAATGCATCTATGATGTCTTGCATTGCTTCACTACCGAAAATAGCATGATACAACCGCCGACCCACTTGAGGCAGCAATGCTTCTACCTTTTTCCCTCGTTCTGCGAACTCTAAATACGGCCATTTCCAATACTCTTCGAGATACCACTGTAAGTCATTTCGCTCTTGACTCGTTAATAGATCGACCAGCAGATTTTCCTTAGAGATCTGACGCCTTAGAAGTGGGCATTGTATTTCAACCGAGGCTATGGCTTCAGCTTGTGCATCTTCAGGTGGTGCTGAGAGGTGTATGCATATCTCGAAAATTTGACTCATATGGATATCCCTTCATCCTCTTCATAACGGCTGATGCTAAAAACAAGGTAATTGTGTGGCAGCGTCTTTTCAGCATTGTTCTTCTTTATGATCAAGCCGCTAGTTCGCTGGTAGATCCATTCATCCCAATTCCATATAATATTGTCTCGTTCGGGTACCTGTACTGCCACGTAAGAACCCTCTGCCAAAGGAGCACGTGTTGTAATTTGACTGAAGTCAAGTCCTAAGTCAAAATCCTGTATTGAGACGTTCTGGTGTCGGCTGGCAACCATCCTAGCTATACCAAGAGCCATTTTTGAGAGGGGTTCTATTGCTGGCTGCGCGACGGTCGCCAGTTTCAATCCTGACGTGAATGCGTCCGAATCTAAAAATTTTAGGAATGCCTCATCATCCTCATTTTTTATGTTGATTGTTCTGCACCGAAAGGATATTCCTTCACCTCCCACTGTGAGGCCAACAAAAATCGGATAGCCTTGAATCGCTGCGTGCTCTCCCGATTGGACACGATAGGTTGCATTAAAGTGCAATTCTTCCTCTTTGCCTGGCAACTGATTTTTCCCAAAAAAATGAATGAGTATATGATGCATACCCTTTCCTGGGTAGGAAGCCGCCCGCAGTCGGTCAAGCGTGATTTTGAGGCGATTGTTTCGCAACGTGGGATCAGCACGAATGCTACTGATGGAGTAGATAGAAAGTGACGTATTACCAGGTGCAGCTGGAGGGATATAACCAAATGCGTGAGTTGTGTGAGAGTAGGGGTAATCTTTTGCACGAGGTGAACTGCTCCAGGGAAGGCTAAAAGACAATCCGGGAGTACTCTGGGTTCCTCTTATTAATTGCTCCGCCACTGTTTCCTCACCCATTTCGTGGAGCTTCGCAGCAGCCTGGGCAACGGGCAAATCACCTAAAACAGGTATACCATCGAACCATGAAGATGCGCTCATGATGTTTGTTTCCCTCTAAACTACAGTCTTCTACACTAAACTTGGTGATTGTCATAAATATTTGGCATTAGCTCAACAGCATTGAACCTAAGGTCACCTTTATCGTCACTGATATCTGGCCGCTTTTCTCACAAATATTTGGCCGAACCCTGCTTAACGTCACAAATATTTGACCACGCTATACTTGCTTTACCAAGATTCGCAACGACATGATATCCTGATGTGCAAGGTTTGTCAAAGTGTGACCTGAGGTGCTTCATTTTATAGCACTCCCTGGCTGTTACACATCCAGCACTCATATGGCTCAGCAAACTTCTGCTGTCATGCTATTATACCCTCAAAAAAGCGAGATGATACCCTTATCTTCGTTTACACCGAGTTACTTTAATCTAGAGTTTACAAACTTATATTAGCACATTCATACCCAGAATTGATAGCGCGGCACAAAGCCTGTTCTGACAGAGCTAGACTTGCCTGGAATTGGCGAGGTTTTTACAAGTATCTTATATTTATTCTAAATAGATGAGATTAAAGTTCCCCATAATGCTTGTACTGTGCATGCATGGACACGTAATCCAACAGCTCATCAATAGGATCTAAGCGTATCAATGGCCTTTGGCCTTTCCAGGATTTGGATAATGGCTTCTATGTATTCGGATAAAGCTGCCGGCGTTCTTTGTCAACAATATCTTGAATTGGAACGGCTGGTCGTGGTATGTACGACCTTTCCATATCAGCAATGAGTCTAAAACCATCGATAGACTCTGGATGGTCCTTTAACCCTTTCTGAAAATGGTATCGAGCCAAACTGTATTTCCCTAGCGTCTCTCTCAAGGGTCTTTTGTCAGCTGTTACAAAGACAAGAGAACAGCAAAATGGAGGTTGATCACCAACTTGCGTTAGCCCCAGAACGACCATTCCATGCTTGATAGCCTGACCAGCCTTCGTGTTCATATGACAAAAGCTCAACAAGTAGGGATCGTGCCAGACAAATGGATCATATTGAAAATAATCCGTTGCATACCCCTGAAAATCCTCGTAGAAGTGGAGCAAAAGATACCCGCGCATAAGTATGTCTTTCTGCGATTTTTACGACCTACGATAACCCTTCGGCTTTTCTCTCGCAGTGAGAGCAGCTTTACAATGTACAATGAGTAAGCAGAATCAGTGCCAAAGACCCGAATAGCCTTCTAGATCTCGCCTATGAATGTAGTATAGTTGTTCATTATCTATTCGCTGCGGGGAAGCTTCTTGCCACTCGTCGTTCCATTTCTGCATCATACTTCCAAGGATCCTGTAACACAATACTCCCTTGTAGTAAAGACGGCTCATCAGCGATGCAGGCAAGGCCAATCCAAAGATTGCTTTTCATCTGATATTTTTTGAGTGTACAGTAATCTGCAAGCCTCTTTTCCAATTCATGCACACGCCTACGTGGAGCAAACATACAGGTAACATAGGTATCCCCGCGCTCAAATTGAAACGTGAAGTCATGCAACAGTTGATCCTGAAGAGTGCGCTCTCTTTGCTGAGTGAATAGATCTACAAAATCCTCGCGTGCCGTGAATGACATATCTAAGAAAGCACAAGCGACCTCTAAATACCTTGGTGGGCGATAGTTCTCAAGTTCCATCAACATCCGGCGCATTATCTCAGGCATTAGCTGTGTTGGTTTTGGCACGAGTGTTTTGCGTTGGCCAGTAACATAGAAGTAATAGTCGTCGAAATTCGTTGTAGCAGGCTGCACGAAAATCATATCGGGTGCATCTTCCTCCTCTAGCATATCCTCAAAGTACAGCCCATCCTGAAGATATGTTCCGAACCAATCAAGTTCATCATAAGCCTGCGCCCGTCCATGTTCATTGATCCCGAGTCTTCTTGTCAGATAGTGGATAAACTGGCTTGGAAATTCTACCAACTCACTGATCACCCGGAGGTCAGTAAGCGAGACAGCCCAGGGGAAATCATGCTCCTCAAAGAAGCCAAATTCTGGATACTGTGAGATATTGGTGACAAAAGCATCAAGAGCATCGAGTGTCACTGAAACCAGAAAGACGCGATCAATCCTCTCCTTCGGTACTTGCACAGTACTACCATCGGAGAGGGAGAAGGTGGGTTGATCCATTTTCTGGATATATTTCTTCGCGCGTAGCGCTTGTGAATAGGAGTCTCCTACTAATTTTTGGAGGTCTGTCTGTAGTGAAGCTGCAGCCCCTCTGCGTGCGGGTTGGGTTACGGAACCCGCCTTCGCCTCAACTAAAAACAAGGCCGTATCTATAACCAATAATCCATCAAGCTCTGCTTCCTTGCGCTCGCCTAGCTCAGTGAACCAGTACTTCAGATTTTGGTACGCTTGATCGGGACGCAGAGCATTCCTCAGATACTCAAGAGCCTTCTTCTCTACATAGTCAGCACGTATTTCGTCATACCGCGTCCAGAGTGTTTGATAGCGCTTTCCAACTCTGGCGTTGTTGGGCTTCAGTAGCGCTTCAATAGCGGGACGAAGGCTCCAGTAGGTGAGATCCTTGACGGGGCGAAGAAAGTGGTCAGCATGCCGCACGAATGGCTTTAACATGAGCGGATGTGTAGCGGCTGGCAGCCGATAATATTGGGGATTGACCTCCCCAAGTGAAAGAGATAACCTCTCGAGAAATAGCTGTACTTTCTCCACCTCGATCTGGGTCTCGTCGGCAAGCTCTTGCGGTGTGAATGCAATAGTTTCCCCAATTGCGTAAAACAGCCACAGTACCACCATATTCTGAATTTTTTCCGCAGCCTCTTTCGGGCGTAACTGACCCCACTGTTGATACATGATATCTTCTTCTGGTATCTGGCCCAGTTTACGTCCTCTTTGTTTGTTCTGCTTTATTCGATATCGTTTAACCTTGGCTTTTATTTCCTTTTCCGACTGCCTGGCTTTTGCTCTCCGTTCGTCCAAACGGAGAGCCATGATCGCTTCCATCCCCTCAATGAGAGCCAAGGCATCCTGAATAGTGCATCCGAGTATGTACTCGAGTTCCGTTTGAAGAGGAGTGAATAGGTCTGTCAAGATATCAAGTAAATGATGATGGTACGACGGATACCGGACAAAAATAGACTCAGTTACTATTCGCGCCTGCAACTGCATGAGATTACTTGGAGGGCCAATTCGCTCTGGGTTAATATCTTTAACGATCAGAAACTGCCTCATAGTGTTAAAGATAGTTATGATTCTCTGCTGGATGTCACTGACGGGTACAGGCTCAAGAGTGCGCTCTGAATAGGTATCAAAGGTTTTGGTCAGTAACAGCAGTGTCACGTATTCTATGTAGGCATCGCTACCTTCATGGGCATATTCCCTATATGTTTCTGCATCAAATACGGCATTGGCAAATAAGATATTTCCTATAACATCGAGCGGGTTATATTGAGCAAGGATATCCTCCAATTCTTGGACCTGCTGCTCTAAAGAGGCCCAGATCTCAACTCTACTCCGGGCCAGATCTCTTAGCATTGCTTGATAGGCTTCACTCGAAGGCGTGACACTCCTTTGACCGTCGCCATCTGCAGATAACTGATCCTTATAATGTATATCCTGTGTCATGCGGCATTCCTTGACAGGGAGCCACCTCAGAATTATGTGAGGTGTATAATAGGAGACTTTTCTGTAGACCTATTGTGCATACTCTTCATCGATCTCCTTTGCTACATCTTTTAACTCATCAATTTTTTTCGTGACAAAGAATGCGAAAATGTAGGCCGTTTTCTCGTTGATATTCGGCTTTTGGCCTTTTTCCAGATGCTGGAGATATGTTTCTAATTCAGACATTGGATACGCCAACTCCTCGTAAAGGTCCTCTATCACCTCATAAGTATCAAGCTCAATTCCCCTTTTTGCGAGAACCGCTTGAAGGTCTTTTAAAGCTTGCGTAAGTATGCCTAAATTTATAGCTCCAAAAGCTGGATTTTCTCCGCTCCGTATGCTCTCGAAGACTTTTTCAAGGTGATAAGCCAATGTTGCGGAAAAGACTGCCACTAATTTCTCCTTTTTAAACTGTTCCTTGTGAGCTGCTTCTTCTTGTTCCAACTTCTCAATAATCGAGGTGAATATAGCAGACGCATAGCTATGCTGGTCAGCGATGAGTTTAGGTATCGAAATCCACTCAAATTTGGAGGTTCCAGTTTCATCGCTTGTCAGAAGCTGAAATCCCTTGGAGCTTAAGGAAAGTCGTGAGATTGCATGATAAGAGAAAGGTCGCTTTCTTCCTCGTTTCGTTGGATGACCGATACTGGCATTTCTAATTTCCCTAATCTCTTGAAGCCCCGGATAATTGCTGATGTTATCACTTATCCCCAACGACTCGCATAAGTTGAATATCGCATCCTGCTGCAGAAAAAGCGCTTGAAGCAATCCGTACACGGCCAAGTAGGTAGCTCCAATGTTAGCGCCCAACTCTTGAGCAGTGTAGGTGATTATAGCCAGTTCTGTGTCCCCAATAACATCAAGGCAACTGCAAAGCTGATGCCATAGGCCTAGCTTTTTTATAAGTGTGTACCGTTTTCTTGGCTCATTAATGAGATCGCGGATCCTTCTTTCTTGTTCGCGGATGGATTGATGTACCTTACTTTTTATCAATGTATTGCCTTTAATAGTATAGAGAGGGCTTGTCACTTCTGTCTCTGGAGCTTTTCAATAAATGTGCTGACCTGTTATTCTACCAGCTCCAAGTAACATAAAACCCAGTAACTAAGCTGTTCAAGAATAACCTAGTTACAAGACTTGCTTTAACTGAAGAAATTAACTCACTCACATTCCATACCGTTTTGTGTTGCTTAACAGAGAAAAAGTGTACACTAGACCGCTTTGTAAAAGTGAGGACCAGGATGCTGAATGTCGAGCAACGAGCGGAGGATCTGGTGCGATCTCTTTTCTGTTTCAAATGATACCACAGCCCCTATCTTTTCATAGATACTGATCGCCCACACGCCGCATATAGGACTGCCTTGTTCATAACCTCCCACATATTCGAAAAAGTCCCCCCGCTTTCCATGATAGAGGTATGGAGCAGCGTGGATATAATCCACAAATTGATACTGATCAATAGAATAGTAATAGACATGATGGCCCGGTGGAAGCGTCGCTTTGGTATGATAGTAGTGAATACCACGAGCGATCTTGACGAAGACTCTATCAATATAAAACTCTGGTGCTGGCCAAACATGCTCGGATGTACCCAGGAATTGTCCATTAGCAGTAACATGAATAGCTAGGCCTGAGTTATCCAGAACACGCTGGTGATCACGATTAGGCCTACCTAATCGCTCTTCCTCCCGTTGAGCCCGGCGACGAAACCTTTGATAGGCAGCCAGAGCTGAGGCGTTTCCGTTCCCCACTGCTACATTGACCACATAATCCCGAAACCGACTTTCTTGGACTTCATACAAGTTGTTGCATCGTTTGCAAGCAGGAAGTTGAATAAATTGGGACTGGGAAGCATCTGGAGCGAGACACGAGGCCGGAACATGATCAATCGTTGGCTCCTCGCATACCTGACCGCATAGATAACACTGAGCAGGTTGGGATTTCCGACCCTTCTTCCCCTTACTCTTCTTTTTAATTCCCATACATTTATAGCCTTTACGTATTAAGGAGATGACGCAGGTTATCTCCTTAAGATACTATCGCTCTTCTACTCTTCTTTTTCTACCCAATAAATTCGGTAATGGAAGCTATATTAGCTACGTACTTTACGGCAGGCTATTATCTTCTACACGAAACTCATCATTTTAATATTATAAAATCACAGATGCATCCATGCAGTGATGCTCCACCCACAAGGAATCCAGCCAACAAATTTCATTTGTCTACAGTATTCTTAGTAGTAGGCTATATGCTCTGTTCACGATTTCCCGCAAATTCTATACTGAGCAATAGGTGTGATAATTCATGTCGGGCGTCACAGATACCTGGAATATGACCACGGTTACTTGGAATCTAAAGCACAAAAAGGAAGTGCCAATTCGAGCAGATTTTTGGCAATTTCGTAGTTATTTGGATTCCCCTCAATTTGTTTCCCAGTTTAATTGGATTCGCCTAAAGCCGAGAGTAGCATCAATAAGCACGATGCGCATCGTTGCTAGGAATGGTTGACCTTTAACACAAGTGTTCAATCAATAGGGATTTGCTGCTCTGTCAGCATTTCGGCTGCCCGTTTCGCAAGATTCTCAGAATCCCGGTGGTATTTCCTCACAAGAGGGAGAAATGCCAAAAAGCTTGCTAGCAGTCCAATTAGGCCCCAAAACAGCGGGCTTAAATGGATAAAGGGAAATACTTCTGGACCAAAGTATGGGCACCAAAAAAAGGTAGCGCCAACAACCAGAATAAAATATATTGCATTGGAGAACTTGTAGCAACCCCCAAGCTCTCGTACAAGCTTTTTCGGGTCTTTTTGCGCCAGTGTTTTCTGATCAAATCGTCTCGACTGCCTGGACGCTTCCTTCCAGCGTCCTTGCTTGAAAAGCACTCTAGCATACCTCATCCGAAACCGCGGATCTGCTGCAAGAGGTAAGCTCCTACTTATACGGTCGTCGATCTCTCCAGCTCGGCGAAAAAGCTCTTCAGCCTTTTCGAATTGTTTTCGCCTCGAGTAGATTTCTGCTACGTAGATGAGCAAATCGCGCATCCTATAGTGCTCTAACTTCTTCATCCCCATCACAGACTCGCTAAGTGCCAGCGCCTGAAAAAATAGGGCATCGGACTCAACATATCTCTTTTGGTCGCTGTAAATGGATGCCAGGTGGGCAAGAACGACAATGGCATCTGGATGACCTGGCTTCAACGCTTGTTCATAAATCGCTCTCGCCCGCTGAAGAAGCCTTTCTGCCTCCTGGTATTTTTTTTGATCGCGGTAGATACCCGCCAGCTCGTTAAGCACACGCGCAACCCTAGGATGATTAGGGCCAAGTATATCTTCGTAGATTGCTAGAGCCCGTTGAAGAGGTGCCTCTAAGCCCTTTAGAGCAGCAAGCTCAACGACTACAGAAATGGTTCCAGGATGGTCTGACCCTAATATATGCCTGCGTGTCTTCAGTACCTCCCTAAGGAGTATTTCCGCTTCAGAATATGTACCTTCAATTCCAGCTATGGTCGCCATGCCGGCCAAACACTTATCTACGTCTGGGTTTTCCAATCCACAGGTCTGCTTGTAAATCCCTATTGCGTTAGAAAAACGCAATTTTGCTTCAGCAAGCTCACCTTGATAGAGGTAAATACCCGCGAGACCTGCCAGGCCCGCTGCTACGTCGAAGTGAACACGTCCTCGTACTTGCTCACGGATGTCTATTACATGTTGGTAGAGGCCTTTTGCCTCTTCATATCGACCTTGTTCAAAGTAGAGCGAGGCAAGGTTGTGCTGACATTCGATGACGTCAAGGTGTTCCCCTCCTAGTGCCTGCTCTTGTATTTGTATTCCCACGAGATGTGCAACGAGATACCAGCAAGCGAGTAATAAAAACCTCTTTTGAGGACCAGGAAAAAGGAGAGAAACGGGATACATAGACGTCTATCGATACAAAGAAATGGCCAAGGAGGAC
>Ga0137385_10003133_pt1 | contig 14302 bp, 17 predicted proteins | sample SagtaG_FD_104921 | JGI IMG/M metagenome (GOLD analysis project Ga0137385, IMG submission 104921) | Vadose zone soil microbial communities from Sagehorn Ranch, Mendocino, California, USA - Sage2_R_80_16 metaG | ecosystem: Environmental > Terrestrial > Soil > Vadose zone | place: USA: California...
AGCGCTGGTGCTAATTGTTGACAATTGGACCGGGGTATCCCCGGTGTTTGTCAGGGTTCCGACGAAACGGACAGTCTCGCCGAACGAATAATGGATCTTTGAAGTGCAGATGGTTAGAGTTAGATTTCCGGAGACTGTAGGCTGGTCGATACAGTTCGCCAAGTCGGAAGAACCCGCGGACAAGGGTTCTGTCGCGTGTGCGGTGAAGGTTGTCAACCATCCTCCAAGCAACACCAGAGAAAGCAGCACTATTGATTGACGAACGACGCCTAACAAAACGTCTCAGTTTCGATCAGGTGTAGCGTTATCCCGATGATAAGCATTCCTGAAACCCTAGTCCGGGAGATGAACAAGACTAGGCTTATCGCGCTTCAGCCAACAAGGGTCTACGCTCAGCCATCTCAACAATAACCTTCTCCACCTTCATATGATGAATACGACGATGAACAGTCAACAACGTAAGACAATCCAAACAGACATGAACAGTATGATGATCAGCCTCCAACACAACAACCTCATCCTCAGGTCGAACCTCGAATCTGAAGCTACAAGTCACTGCCAAAACAGACTGAACCCCGTCTATTACCGGCCTCAACTCGCCCTTAAGCGTTGAAGATCATTCAAGCATCCAACCTTTGATTGAGAAGTTGAAAACGAACCAACCAATCTCAGCTTCTGACGTTTGGGAGACGATTCTTCGATCTCACCGGGAGACTTACAGTCGATATCCTAACGGAAGTGAGGGCTTAGAGGCACTTCAAAGAATTCGCGATCTTCTGGGGCCTGATTGGGACCCTCGCTACGAACCGGGCATTTGGCTCAAATACAGACTTTGGAGGTCAAATGAACCGGGCTATTCTTGGCTCTGCGATTTTGCCAAGAAACTGGAGATTCTACTAGGGATTCCAGGTGCAAATCGTGTAATCCAGCGTCTAAGCAATGGACGACATTATCAAGGAGCATGGAGTGAACTTGATTTCGCGCTCAAGCTTAGCCTTTCAGGCTTCGACTGCAAGTTCGTACAAACCACTTCCAGTCCTACACCGGACTTAGTTGCAAACCGCAAAGGCACGACGTTAGAAGTCGAAGTCACGTCGATGAGCCCGTTGCCGACAAGGGGACTTGCATTCAGCGGAATGCATACCGTCGAATGGACATCTTTCACACATAGCGCAGTTGCGCGAGGCCTGTTTAGTCGTGTTCCTAAACCGAGGGAACTTGAACTTATCGAAGAAAAAGTCAAGTTGGCCTGCGAGGAAGCGAACAACAAAAACGGTGTGGTCAAGCTGAACATTAGAGGTCTAATGACGTATTACATTGCGCCAAAGGATCTCCTTGATCAAATCCCAGAACGCTGGCGTCAAAGCATCCTGATGAAAGGCGTTCGTAGGATATCGGCAACGGAGCGACTGGTGCGGATCATAGACAAAAAATCTGGACCGCAGCTGGAAAAGGCAAAGACCGCTCTTATCGCAATTTATGATGAGCTCAACCTGAGAGGATTCCAAAGAGAAGAAACTGGAACTAATACTTACGATAATTCGCGGATCGAACTATCTTTGGGAGGCTTTCCAAACGTCGTCGGAGCAGTACTAGTCCAACCATTCATTTCGGTCATTGAGCTCGAGCCCAAGAACATCGTAATTGAAGGCAGGCGATTGATCGAACATTCACTCCCCGACTTTGAAGCAGAGAGATGCACCATTTGGAACAACCCTATGTCCGACAATACCTCGGCCCTGACATCAGCAATAGATTGCTTAGTCAGCTTTCCATCAGCAATAAGGAGCCTCTTCTCTTAGGGTCCGCCAAAGGGTTTTCATTTCGGACCCTAGTTTTTCTTAGATCGACTCGACGATGGTAAGCAAACTTATCAGGAGTATGATGCGGAACCTCAACCGTGAGATAATCGACGATCTCAAACTTGCTCGAAACGTTAAGCATCCTGGTGAGGGAGGACGGGCCCGCGAGAACGCTATAGTCGAGTTTCTCGAAAAGCTAGTTCCAAAAAACTTTCAGGTATCTACGGGATTTGTTATCGACGCTCTAGGAAACATCAGTCCGCAGATAGACATCGTAATTTCGAGACGAGGGTACCATCCTGTTTTCGAAGTTGGTGGCGTCAAACACTTCATGATAGAGTCGGTGCATGCTGTGGTTGAGAACAAATCACGAATCACTGACAGAGCCACTCTGACAGATGCTCTAGGAAAGATAAAATCTGTCAAAAAGATGGATCGAACGAACCGCGGACGCAACTACACGATGATCGGAACTGAGAGGGGACCGGAAGTCGACTCTGCGGAATTCCGGAATCAAGTATTTGGTGCAATTGTCACAGAGAAGTCACTAAGCCTAGATGTTTTCCACAGAGAAATGGCGAAATTTCGGAATGGGCATCGTCGAGAGTATTGGCCTAATGTCTATGCTGATGTCAATCATTTCTCGGCCTTATACATCCACGGTAACCCCAAGACAAAATATTGGGCGACGCCGAACCCGATCGAAGCGGATTACTTCTTTGTAACAGATCGCGCGAAAAAGAACTTTGTACCTCCGCTCATTGAGCTGGGAATGCTTATTGTCAACTTTCTCAGAACAGCCCCTCTTATCGACTACAATGCAACTGATTACATACTTTCTGCTTCCGGCGACGGAAACGTGTCAAAACTTTGACTGCCGCTGCCTGAATAGGGAATATGCTTCGGTCTGAGGCCCCTCGGATCTGGAATCGTGGTCCTGTGGCTTGCAGTTTCGCTCCCGTATATGAGCAATAAGAGAAACGTAGCTCAACATGACAGATGTCGAGTCAGCGGAGCGCCTGGCGCGAGAGCCTACACGCCAACCCCTCACGAATGGAACGAGAACTAGCAATCAAACTACAGGACGACGGAATACGATATCAGACACAGGTCGAGATACCAGTGACGACAGTTGACTTCTACTTCCCACTTGAGCCTAGACCGTTGCTAGTGTTTGTCGATGGTCGGGTCCATCTTGGAATAGCACAGATGGCGAAGGACGAAGAGCTACGATCACTCTTACGGAAGAGAGGATACAGAATCCTCGAACTATACTACGACGGCTACTCTGACAAGAAACGAGACCAGCTATACCAGCAAATTCTAGATGATTTGCGATAAGCGCATAATCGTGCACACTCACTATTGATCACCGTACAACTCAACGAGATTTCTGGGAAAGTTCGTGAGGCAACGGACTAGGGCCTCAACAACTGGGACATGTCTCTTCCAAGGATGACTCCAGATAGTACAGATCTCGGCTTCGTAATCCGGAAGGGAGTACTCGACAAGAGTCCGATTCTCTTTGGTTACTACTTGAGGTAATGCTGAATGCTGCACCGCTCCATAGAAAGTGTTGAAGGGACACACTAGTATTACGCCTGCGAGGTTTGAGAATGCTCCAATGCTCAATTCGATCTCTTTATCGTTCAAGAACGCTCTAGCTTCGTCCGGAGACGAGAATCTATCGTGGACAACGAGAACACTTGGGTTTCCGCGGGAAAGCTGGCGTTTCGCTTTTTCGCTGATTTTTCGGGCAAGCCGATCTTTCTTGGAAACTGACGAACGGGTTCGCATGGCGAAACTCCCCCAAGGCCACGGTGAAGGTGTTTGATTCACCAAGTCTTCAGGTATGATGTTACATAGGAGAACTCCGGGCTCGTTTACCTCGACGAGCTTTCGTCTAGTCTTAGCTTCTTCTATTCCTGCCAGTACCTTCTTCTTGATATTCTCGAACTCTGCCTTTGTCGGAACCTTTCCCCAGATTCCTCCCGAAATGCACTTGGCCTGAATAACTGCCATGGAGACCCATGAGAGGGAATCCATTCCTGCCGTGTCTTCGTATGATCGGTTCATCGATGAGATTTCGATGTCAACCTTCTCATTTCCTACGATTGCAACCAAGTCTGGAGTGGGTTGCCCTCTTCGAAAATCATAGTTGCATGAAATACCCGAGAGACTCACTTTAAGACCGAAGTCCATCTCTCCCAGAACCGCAGCATATTGTTCTGAGATACCGAGGCGGTCTATTACGTGCTCATAACCGGGAATCCGGGTCACTGCTTCCAGTTTTCGAGCGAAGTGGATTAACCATCTGTAGTTAGGCGCATAGGCCACCCAGAAACGAGTATGCATTCCCATCCCAGGGCGATATTCTGCCCAGATTCCCGGCTTAGGAGGTTTCCATTTCTGCCCTAGGATTCGGCGAATGGTCTTGATAGCCAAAAGACCCGATTCGCCGTTGGGAATGTTCTTACTAGCCTTCTCATGGAATTGAAGTAACTGATCCCAATAATCGTTATTTCCAGTGTCGGCCAACGAAAAGACCGGACTCTAGCTTGGGAAGACTGAAAATTTGACTACTGCGTAAACCACCACGGAGTCTTCGATGTCTCAACATCAGTTAGCTGATGTCTTTCGAAGTGTCTGTATGATCCACTTCGCAGTTCGAAAGGCACCGAAGAGACCAGACAGCGTAAACGCTACTACCAATTGAGTGAACTGCACGCCTTGAATCCACACTCCAGCTCTGGGGCTAGCCGCGGCATACTCGATAATAACGGCTGGGTTGATCAGAGCATCTACGAGCAGAATCACGAGCCACCCGAACCCTACAAGCGAAACGATACCGAGGACAATTTCGAGTCTTCTCCACTTCAGGTCTGAGAGACTTACAACCCTCGTCTTCTCCGTAGTTTCTTCCATGGTTATCGATGGACAACCAGTTCCTTAAACGCATTTTTGCTGCTCGCGTGCTTTTCGAATCAGACTGTCGATTTGCCCAGCTACTCTTTGGTCTGGTCACGCGTAGTTGAGAGTCCCGGGGACCCTTTCGCCAGCGTAGCCTTGGCGAGGTTGGGTTCGGCCCATGCTGTGTCAGGGCTCGGCTGAGGTTTCGTAACGTCCGATGTCGTCGGTTTCGGTTGGACCCATGCGACGCTCTTGCCAACTGTCAGAGGAGGAGTCTCGGCTGCAATGGTTGAGTTATCTATCGGCTACTACTTAAACAATGGAGCGAAGCTTATCATGGATGCATCTGGAGAAAGCAATCCCTCTAGCCCCGTTCCAGATTCACCAGCTTCCGCGAGATCAGCCGTAGATGCACCCAGATTGCTCGCTCTATCCAAGAGTGTAGCTCAAGATTATGAATTCCTGTGGCGATTCCGAAAGGAATTCGAACGACGATCATTTGTGACAAAGGACGAAGCAGCAATAGAACTTTCTCTTAATTGGGACCCTGATTTCCTGCCGAATTTCGAATTCGCAAATGGAGGCATCACGTCGAGACAGCATGATTTCTTCGGGACGTTCGCCCTAGGAGAAGCGATGGCTGAATTCCTGAAGGGTATCGAAGACTACGGGGCCTACTCCTTGCTGGAGGCAAAAAACTATGATCCTCTTGCAAACATGGCTGCCTACACTTCAGCATTTCATCTTTTGGATTCTTTTCTTTGTCTGAACGGTATACTCTTTTTGCGCTCTCCTGTTGGACGCTCTGCTTGGAAATTCCATCGATTCTTGCCGCAGAAGGGATACGAGAAAGTCCCGGTACTGAAGCTAGCACCAGATGGACTGTTTCGGGCAAACGGAAACCGTGTGAATTGGCTAAGGGCTACTTTTGAAAGCATTGGAAAATGGACGTACGTGCCTGATTCGCTGAGATCTGTTCATAGAACGAAGTGGGCCATTTTTGGTGGAATGCTTCTCAGTAGGATTGAGAGGATGGGAGTCGCCGGCGTTCCCAAGGAAATACGCCAGTTTCTCGGGTATTGTGCTGGGCATCTCACCTATCATGGAGTCAAAGAGGCTAGCAACGACACAGTTGAGGGACTGCGCAACCTAATCCAATACACCTGCATTGGCTACAGATTGGGGAATCTCAAGTTTGACCCCCTCATCGTCGACCTGCGAAACCTAGCGATCTACAAGAACAGAACGTTCGACGACTATATGCGAATGGCGGGACCACGTTACGACCAGCGTCTAATCAAGACCCCAGGGAAAATGACTGGCATGCACTTCAGAAGACTTGCTCAGGGCCTCGCTAGGGTTCAGGCCGTTTCATTAAGCCAAACCATTGAAGAGACCAAAGTCTCCTCGGTCTCAGAATCATTTTCCGACGGGCTTCGTTCCAGCTTTCTGATGTCTAACTTGGTTGAACTCGATTCTACAAAGGTTGTCAAAAGTGAAGTCTATCGCGTCTTACATCCAGCCCTAAAACAACTCGTGAAAACATACTTTGGTGATCGTCGATATTTGCCCGTGTCAGAAGACGTTATTCCGTGGGCGGTCGGTCCGAAAGATAACGTTGCTATGCACATTATCAAACCTACAACTACCTATGGTATTTGTGTAAGCCTGAATCCACAATGGTTTCTGTCGTAGGAATCCGTTCCGGGGGTCTTCACGTGCGGGGATCGAACGGTTCGATGCTTGTGTAAGACCCTCGTTTTGGCACGGAGTTTCTTTCCTTGATCATTTTGGCCGCACCCATGCTTTCTCTCGTCGGGATGGTCTCGAACATCCAGTAGCCACATTGCTCGTAGGCTTGTCAACAGTCTTGGCACGCTGTCCCGGACCCGACTGGTTCGAGGATTTCGTCGCCACAATTCTGGCATAGACCAGAGTACGGCCGACTGTATCAGCTTGTAAAGAATCCAAGCTTAGGTCGAATTAATACCCACGAGCCATTATCTAGTGGTAATACGCATGACGCGGCCCTCCACCAGGAGGTTGGTTATCGCAAAACCCATCGGAGAGGACCTTGTCCCAGATCTCCGAATCTTGAGGCTGCACGCGAACAGCGACCTCGCGAGAAACCCTGTCCTGCAATTGCTCTTCGAGGTTTCCAAAGAGCCCCCGGAACAGGGAAACTGCTTGCTTACTACTCTAATGGCCCGTCTTGGAAAACGCAGCTTCCTGCTATTCTTCCACATTCCGGTCGGGGGCTGCCAGGATCCTTCCGTATGCGTTACGGCCTTGGGACGATTCATGGTAACCAGATTCAAGAAACGATAGTCCTAGTCAGGCAGAATCGCCTCACAGCAGATGAACGCGCCAGCCACCCTTAAGAGAGAATTCGCTGAATGCCACGAGAAAAGAGGGAAGATCGCCACCGACCGTACAGAAGTCAGCAAATTTCTTCTATGCCCCCAAGGGGGTTCTCCCCTCGATGGAACGGTCTTTCTAAGTCAAAGAACTTGCTAGGGGTGGCATTATTCGACGACTAGTGCAATTACTGCTATCAGAACGGAAAGTTCACGGAGGCGACGCTGATCATATGATGGTCCCGGCCGCTGGCCCTGCTTCGAGGTTGTGGATGAGAATGTGTGCGATGGGCTTCGTACAAACCACTGGGGCGTATCCTTCAGAGTGCTAGGTCGTGAAGGTTCTCGCCGCTTTCTGTCCGACGATAACGGCGTAGTCTTCCCTAGGGTTCCAAGCGATGCAGGTTATCCGATGGGTACTGGAGTACAGTCTCCGGATACTGCCCTCTCGGTATTCTAACACCCTGCCTTCGTCTCGGCCGGGCGGGTGGGGGCTGCCGGTTCCAATCAACGCAAGGTCGTCCTGAGGAGCCCATCCTATTGCTGTCGGGTAGAGACCTGATTCTGGGAACCTTATTTCTTCTAGTTCGTTGTTGGTCCAACTTAGCAGTCGGGGTTCATGCCAGACCACCTCATACCCTACGGCCAGGGCGTATTCTCCGTCTGGCCTCCATTCGATTGCGAGAATGTCTATCTTGTCGGTGGTCTTGAGGGGTCTGATTCTTTCTGAAGCCAGCTCATAGGAGTAGAGCGTCGGACATGGAACCATGGATGTTCCGAAATAGTTCCCCGAGATGAGGGCCTCATGGCCATCTGGATGCCAAGTGACTGAACGGAGGTTGTTGATTGCACCAGCGACCTCTTTGATTTTACCCCCTCGCCAGGACAGGGCGGTCCCGTTATTTCCCACCAAAATCGCGGCAGAGCCGTCAGGCGACCAGCTAACTCGTCTTAGATTGTCCTTAGTGTCTTCATTGATAGGTGTCAGTTCTCCATCCCTGGAATATAGGATCGTTCCGTGATTACCCACGATGATGGCCTCACCTGCTGTGTTGTACGAGGCGCACCTGAGATTTTCTTGGCTGGGGCTGTTTTGCTGCTCGAATGTTACACCGTTGAAGTTTAGGACTAGGCCTTTGTTTCCAACAGCCACCCCAGACCGTCCATCCCTTCTGAATGCGACCCATCGGATTGAATGTCGGGGGTCTGCAGGGATCTGATGGAATTGCCCGCCATGGTATCGGAGGATTATCGTTCCTGGACCCTTGGTTATCACAGTCTCATCTCTTTGCTTGCGAGATGTTCTGGCCTTGATTTTTGGCGAGGTCTTCGGAATCTTTCTGATCCCATCGTTTGTGCGTCTTCCGACTCGGTCAGAAAGCAACTCTGAGACCATCATAGGCGAACCGCAAATGATGGTCATGGTATTCTCGTTCGAGCTTCAAGTAGTCGTTGTACGAACGGGCCCACAGCCCCTCAATGTGGGTCAGAAATGCGAGCCGGGGTCTGATCTGTCCGATGAGCCTCAGAGTCTCCTCGAACGAGGCCTCCCCTTGACGAATAGGGTCTCCGGGAGACACTATCCTTCTGTTTTTCGTGTCTCGCTCAAACCATCCCATTTCGATAACCAGAATGTCCGGTTCGGAGAGCTCGGGACCAGGTCTCCAGTCTCTGGTATCGTCTAGAGCGAGCAGTGCACGTCTTCGGCCGCGCCACAAGAGGAACGATGTGAGGCCCGGCTGCGCCATGTGGAAGGCGCGGAGAGTTAAGCCGTCAATGTGAAGCGCCTCTCCCTCCGATATCTCTCGTACCTTTGCGATTCCTAGCTTCTCGAAATGCTGGAAATGGGATTCGAGCCCGAGATACTTGTGAAAGTCACGCCTGACCCAGCCGGGAAGCCATACGTTGGTCACCTTGCGGGCTCCAGGCTTCAACCAGTCCATGTTGAGCTGTTCGAGGACTCTGCACCCCATCGTGTGGTCCGGGTGCCAGTGGGTGTAAACCAAGTTTCGTACTCGATGAATTTTCTCTCGCTCGAGGCTCAAGCCGATATCTTCTGGAGTGTCGAACAAAACGCTTGGTCCCTTGAGGAAGAGCGACGGCCCATTACGGACAAACCTACCTCCCTTGCGTCATGCTTCTTGACACACGTGACAGAGACAGCCAGCTCTTGGAGTCGTCTCCGCGCCTCCGGTTCCTAGGAATAAGAACTCTACACGTTTCGATGAGCTATCCGTCAAGACAGCCTCACAGTAAGCTGACCTCCGGGCTTAGCCCTTTCCCTCGCCACCACGCGAAAGATTCGCGTGGGGCAAACAGTAATGGTCGCACTGCTCTGGTGTTGACGGAGAGTGGAGGCATGCGGACCCTCAGAAGGGTTTGGACCTCTAAGCGAGCCGGAAGTATTAGGATAAGCCATCATCCCGCGCCCCGACCAGGACCCGAGTTCAGCCAGGTGAGAGGACATTCAGTAGGTCATCTTGGCAGCATGTATCGAATGGTCAATATTGATCTTGTTCCGTTTCTTTCCATGCTTAGGATAATGTCTCGAGATTTTACGTTCTTACGCATCAGCCACAAGCATGTTCGAATTTGTGTGATTTGATGGGTGAGTGGGTGGTCCCGCTTGCCAGATCATCTGATGCGAAATCCACAAAACGCCGTCCTTGTTCAGAAGCCGCCGCAAAGAGGTCATTCGGTTCATTCTGCAAACCTTGGGTGGTGGGCGGCTTTCTTCCCGCCCTCGACCCTACTCGCCGTCCCCCAGCAGACTGGCCTCCCGGTTGGTCGTAAGCGGCAATATCTCGATTCAGGAATAAAAGTGGTGGCTGAAACCTCTGGCTAGATGCCGCTTTTCTTTGAAGACTTCTTCTTACTTTTCTTCTTCTTCGGCACCTACTTTTTCACCCAATTCAACTCTTTCAAACTTCCTTAAGATGCCTCCGTACTGAAAATGGTCAGAGTCAATTCTCCACCAAGTTGGAGTTGTAGGCAGTTGCACCCATCTTGGGGACCCCTCAGCTACGAGTCTACCTCAAGCTCACAATCAACTACGTGAGTCGGGGGAAGTTCTTCCACGTAGCCCTCGTGCTCTACTCACTTACCCACACCATATCTTCAAACTTCTCTCCATGGTGTCCGACTTGACGCTTGCCGCACCGGCTACATTCTCTGCGATTGTAGCGCGGGTACTCCCAAGCATGGCGTAGCAAGCACCTAAGATGCATTCTCTCTAATGTTCCAATCAATTAACCGGTCAGTTGACGGATTTGAATTCTTCCAAGTCTAGGGAGGCGGCTTGTTCTACTACGAAGCTCTCTGTCGCCATGGATTTTTCCATCCCTTTGCCCTTGAGGTCGAGATAGTAGTGGTGGAATTCATGCCCCATAGTAAGCATTGGGTCCTTGGCATTCCACCTTACATTCAGCACGCTGGGCTAAGGCTGTTACACAGGTAGACCTCTCAGAAGGGTTTGAACCTCGCAGTGAGCCGGAGGATTTCGAACCTCGAACTCAGCCCACTCAGATGGGAAAAACTACTTGGGTCTGATGAGGATGTTGGTTCCTTCTAGCTTGACCTCGTAGACAGGTTCAGGTATTGAAGCGGGACCCAGCATTACCTGGCCGGTTCTGATGTTGAACCGGGATCCGTGCCAGGGACATTCGACCTCGTACTCTTCCAGCCTCCCATGGTCCAAGGGCCCTCCCTCGTGGGTGCACACGTTTCTTATCGCGTAGTATTTGCCTTCCAGGTTTGCGAGGCACACTTCTTGGCCCGCTACCTGGACCATCTTCATGACGCCCGGCGTAACTTCGGGTGTTGTTGCGACTTTGACGAACTCAGCGACCATTCACGCTACGCTCCTACCGAAAATGAGTAGCCCTGCGCATTATTTATTTGGGGTTGGACGCGTGCGGAAACTCTCCTCTTGTGGCGCGAAGACATTGAGCGGCCAAGAGCGATACCGCACGGAATACATCGGTGGATTAGTGTCGACCGCCAGCCTTTTCATCCTAGGCCGGAGAAGGAAGTCAACTTAAGTTGGACTACACGGGCTGCTTCGCGAACTGCCTGCGAAGGATTTCACGGAATCAGAGAAGAAGATCCCCTTTATCGAAGTTTTTTATTTCCTATCGCTATGAAAAACTACTTCTGAACTGAGATGGCAGCAGGGGCTGAATCAACGGACAAGAAGGCTCTCAGGATAAGTCACCTTTGGTTGTATTCGAAAGATACGGCAAAATCGATCCGCTTCTACCGTGATGTATTGGATTTCCGAGTCGTCGAAAGTTTTCCTGACGGCGCCCTTCTACATGGAGGCGGAATATTGCTTGGGATACACCGTGAAGAAGGCGACCGAAAAAGCAAGGCAGGCGGAACCCTACTTGTTCTACAGACGAACAATATCGAGAGGTCGTTTGAAGAACTGAAACAGAAAGGAGTAAAATTCCTGAAACCTCAGATAGAAAAAGCCGTGTTCGGTGCTGTAGCCGACTTTAAGGACCCGGACGAATATCTTCTAGAGATCTGGCAGCCCCCAGCAAGATAACGTTTCGATGCCGTTCTCTATAAGAGAAAATCCAGATTTGTCCTGGAAACCGATCAGAGGACTCGAATCTTACTTTGCCGTCAGCCGAACATTCACCTTGCTACAGATGCGATGAATGTTTTCTGTTTATCAAGGCCAATCAAGAGGCAAGTGACCTTCGTGTACTAGATTGTGAGGTTCGAGCAGTATGGACTGCCAGCGAATGTCACGGGGTCCCCGGAAGAAGTGGCCTTGAAGGCTGGGGGTCGCCCATGTTGTGTCTGGGCTCAGCTGTTGAGGTCGTGTTATGTCTGATGTTGTTTGTTCTGGTTGGACCCAGGTGACGCTCTTGCGAACAGTTGGGAACGTCTCAGCAGGAAGCGTTTGCAATCTTCGATCTATGTCTCATGATTGCAGATAGTAGAGGTCTACGACTTGATTCTGCCTAGGAATCGCCTTGAAAACGGCTCGGGGTCCATTACGATGTTAATGTCAGTTGAGACCTGCGGTCTGTAATAGGGGAATGTTCATGGGTCCCTGTTAGGATCCGGTTAGCCGGCGACAGTCGAGAAAAATAAGGTATGCCTTCTAGTCTCGCGACGCAGAACTGCCTTCTATGTTCTGGGTGAACGCTTGGCCGAAGGTTCTATCTGGGATCAGACTCCTCACGTTCATGATCAGAAATTGTTCGACAGTGTCGGTCTAACTGCTAGTGAGACGCAGCGGTACAGCAGACACCTTGTCCTCCCCGAGGTGGGACCCGAGGGGCAGCGGAAGCTCAAGCGCTCCTCCATGCTGATAGTGGGACTCGGGGGCTTGGACTTCCAACCGCTGCTCAGCCTTAAGGCTTAGATCAATGGTCGACAAATCTTATCGTCGGAACTGTCTGGTCTAGAAAGTATGCGCTTGCCGACTTACCCGCCTGAGAAGGCTTCTGGCCTACTTCTATTCATCGGCTCCGTCCAGTTCTTGTTAGGACTCGTCTTGGCAGAGGAAGTGTACCCTGATTATAGAGTCACTCAGACTATCAGCGGTCTCGGGCGGCCAGGTCCGTCTGCAATCGTCTTCAACTCCTCCCTCTTCCTTGAAGGGATGCTCGTATTGGTAGCCGCGTATTTCCTCCACAAGGCCTATCATAGGATCCCAGTGACGGTTTTCTTTGCTCTAGGAGGTCTCGGCGCCATGGGTGGAGCATTGTTTCCAGAGGACGTGTACAACGTCCACTTGGCTATCTCGATAGTATCATTCTTCGCTGCCGGTCTGACACCTTTCGTCACTCTTCCATTGCAGGGTTCACCCTTTAGGTACCTCTCCATTTCACTGGGAACCCTTTCCTTTGCCGCCGCTGTGATACTGGCCATTCCCCAGATATTCTATCCACTGGGACTCCCTTATGGGGCAGTTGAAAGGATCGTGGCCTACCCGACACTGCTCTGGGTAATTGGATTCGGAAGCCAACTCATGAGCAGAAATCTACAGGAAACAAACATCCATAGTCCAAGTCCAGACACTCCACGCCTAGTCCGATAGTTCAGGCTCTTTCTGCTTTGCTTGGTGTTGTGAGAAGCGGTCCCGGGGTTTGCGTCTGACCTTAGGGTTAGGAGAGACCTTTTTGACCCGATCGTCTCGCCCTTTTCTGCCATAGTTCTCTTTAGGCCGTTCTCGTAGGTCTAGTAGCCACATTGCTTGTAGGCTTGTCAACAGTCTTGGCACGCTGTCCCGGTTCCGACTGGTTCGAGTATTGTTTCACCGCAGTTCTGGCAGACTAGCAGTCTACCTACGAACTGGAAGTCTGATCGATATCGGACCTCGCGATACGTTAGTTCACGGCAGGTTTGACAGAAGACTCGGTAATCTAGGCTCTGCATAATCCCCCGGTAGAGCGTCTCGAAGTACAAACGCAAGAGAGGGAGAGAAACTATTGCAAAAGAGACAACGGCTTCAACTAGGTCCTCCCGGCGGGTTCTCTGTTACCATTCACGGTTTCCAGACCTGTTACCGTCCAAGAAATCCTGACGGTTCTCGGGTAGAAGAATCAGTTTCGGTAGCCATAGAAGAAGTCAAACCACGGGACTGGGCTGAGAACGTCTATCAACCCGACGTCGTCAACAACTCGGAGAAGTTATGCAAGAAACTGGGATACACGATGTGAATGACATGAAGGAGGGAATGAGATACCATGACTAACAAGAAGATCATGCTTGTGGAGGCAGGGTCAGTCAGGCATCGCTACCTCTGGCACGAGTTTGGCGACACCATCTCGTCTGGAAGCAACGAGTAGAAAACAACTAGCGCTCCTTAGCTGGCTTCAGAAGGTCGGCTACGCTGCTCCTTTGGCTGCGGGATCGAAATCTTCACGGTTGAATTTCGTCTCGCCTAGGAAACCGCTACTTCGCGTCCCTATGACCGCGCCTTACGTCGAACGTGCTTTATCGTGGGTCCGTGGTTGCAGTCTTGCGATCGGAACGGTAGAGGTACGCCGAACTTGCCAAGACCCACAGAACGAAGAGCCCAAGGTAGGCGAAACCCAAGCCGGGAACGACTGCTCCAATCGCGACAAGGAGTAGCCCGACACCGGTCAAGGTGACGAATGCAAGTCCTACGTACGTGAGCCAGTTCGGGAAGACCTTGCTCTTCCACATCGACCCGCTAAAAAGCCCGATAGCGAGCGGTGCGCCAACATATACAGCAAAGATCGCCTCCTC
>Ga0137385_10003143_pt1 | contig 14281 bp, 19 predicted proteins | sample SagtaG_FD_104921 | JGI IMG/M metagenome (GOLD analysis project Ga0137385, IMG submission 104921) | Vadose zone soil microbial communities from Sagehorn Ranch, Mendocino, California, USA - Sage2_R_80_16 metaG | ecosystem: Environmental > Terrestrial > Soil > Vadose zone | place: USA: California...
CCGAACCCCTCACCGACCTGGGGCCGGCCACCGAAGGCGAGCGAGATGGCGAGGCCGGCGTCGTTGACCCCGTCCAGCAGGCCCCACATGCAGTCGAGCATGCCGAGCACCCGAGGGACGGTGAGCGCCGTCCTGGCCACCACCGCCGGACCGCCGGCCAGGTGGCGGTCAGGTGCCGGCCCAGCTCATCTTCCCCGACCGCCCGCAAGGTGAGTGAGATTCCTCCCGGAGCGGCGGCCTGTTCCCAGGGCCCGGACGGCCAGGGTGGCGAGGCCCAGTCCGTCGAGGCGACCTTCCTCAGCCAGGAGCGCCAGTCCGTCCAGTCGACCTGCTCCGTCCAGCGTTCCCAGCCGTGATCCGTCACGCCGTCTCCACCCCCTGATTTCGTCAAGCGCCGCCTCCTGCCCAGCCGGATGTGGATTAACCGTCCTTCGCCGGGTAGCGGGTGCCGGCCACGAAAGGAGAACCATGACTACGCCATCGACCGAGCAATCCCCGCCCGAGCAAGAGCAGGCGTATCCAGGCCGGACCGCCGAGATGAACCCGCGCCCCCAGGACGAGATGCGCGACTACGAAGGCCGGGGACTGCTGGACGGCCTGCGCGCCCTGGTCACCGGCGGTGATTCCGGTATCGGCCGGGCCGTTGCGGTGGCCTTCGCTAAGGAAGGCGCGGACGTGGCGATCGCGTACCTGTCCGAACAGGAGGACGAGGACGCCGCCCGCACCGCCGAACTGGTCGGCCAGGCGGGACGGCGCTGCGTGACGATCCGCGGCGACCTCGCCGAGGAGGGCAACTGCGATCGCGCGGTGGAACGGGCCGTGGCCGAACTCGGCGGCCTCGACCTGGTGGTGAACAACGTCGCCACCCAGGAGCCGGTCGAGGACCTGACCAAGCTCAGCACCGAGCAGTGGGACCGGACGTTCCGCGTCAATGTCTACAGCTATTTCTGGACCACCCGGGCCGCGCTGCGGCACCTGCCCGACGGCGGCGTCATCATCAACACGGCCTCGTTCAACGGGCTGCGCGGCAACAAGAGCCTGATCGACTACGCCGCGACCAAGGGCGCCGTCCTCGCCCTCACCTACTCCCTCGCCCAGGCCCTGCAGGACCGCGGCATCAGGGTGAACAGCGTGGCGCCCGGGCCTGTCTGGACGCCGCTGATCCCGGCCACCTTCCCGGGGGAGAAGGTCGGCACGTTCGGCAGCCAGGTACCGATGGGCCGGGCGGCGCATCCGGATGAGATCGCCCCGTCCTACGTCTTCTTCGCCAGCGGCCGGCTGTCCAGCTACTACTCGGGCGAGGTACTGGCGCCCATCGGAGGAGAAACGCTGCCCGGCTGATCCCCGAGAATGACAAGGCCGCGGCGGGGCAGTGAGGCTCACCATGGAGGTGCGGCGATTCTGGTCGGTTCCTCACGTGGAACGGCACGGAGCCGAACTCTCCCTGCTCATCGCGCTAGCCGCCCTGCTTGAGCTGGCCGCCGGGGTCGGCCTGGCCTACGTGGCCGGATTCTCGCAGGTGCGCGCGGTAGTCGGCGACGTGCACTGGGGCTGGCTCGCAGTGCTAGCCGGCGCCCTGGTCGTCTCCTTCGCCGGGTACCTCCTCGCCTACGAGGGAATCTTCCGCGTCGAGGGCGGTCCTAAGCTGCCCCGGCGGCAGATGCACGCGGTGGTCGCCGCGGGCTTCGGCGGGCTGCTGGCGCATGGCTGGGGTGCCCTGGACAAGAAGGCCCTGAAGGTGGCGGGCGCGGACGAGCATGACGCCAAGACGCGGGCCACCGGCCTGGCCGGCCTGGAGCTCGCCGTGCTGGCGCTCGGTGGATGCGGCGCCGCGATCGCGGTCCTGGTGTCCGGGCTCGGCGCGCCGCCGCCCGACTTCACCCTGCCCTGGGCGATCATTCCGGTCCCCGCGATGCTGATCGGCTTCTGGGCCGCCGAACGGTACCGGGACAGGTTCCACGGCCGACGCGGCTGGCGCGGCGCCATCGGCATCCTCCTCGAGGCGGGCCACCTCATCCGCGAGTTGTTCGTCCGCCCCCGGTGGGGATGGGCAATGCTCGGCATGGCGTTGTTCTGGGCTGCGGACGCCTTCGCCATGTGGGCCGGGCTCGCGGCCTTCGGCACGCGGATGAATGCGGTCACGCTGCTGGTCGGCTACGCCACCGGCATGGTATTCACCCGCCGGACCGCGCCGCTGGCCGGCGCCGGGATCCTGGCCCTGGCCCTGCCGGCGTGCCTGTGGTACAGCGGCGCGCCGCTCGCAGCAGCGGTGGCCGGCGTGTTTGCTTACCGCATCCTGGTCTTGTGGCTCCCGCTGCCCGTCGCGCTGGCCTTCCTGCCCACCCTGCGAACGATGGGCGAGCGCCGGATCGCCCAGGCCGAGCGCAAGGCGGCGTGAGCCCCTCCAGCCGACGGCTGCCTTCACCATCCCTTCCTGGCGCGTCCATCAGGCTGGCCAGGCCGACCGCCTCGAACAGCGGCCCGGGCTCGTCGGCGAAGCTGTCCGGGCGGGCTGTCTTAGCTGAGCGCGGAGGGCTCCTTGTCGTCCGGCCCGCGGTCATCCGCGGCCAGCTGCCGGACGCGGGTTCGTAGCGGCAGCACGAACCACCACATGGTGAACCAGGCGAGTACGCCGGCGGCCAGGGCGATGGCTGGCGCTAGGCCCAGGACAACGTCCATGATCAGTAGTACCGCCGAAACCAGCGACAGCAGCAGCAGCACGAGGCCCGACAGCGCCAGCCGGTTGGCGACCCTAACGAGATGCTGCTTGAGCCGACGGCGGTAGATCACCCGATGGAACGCTGCAGGCGCGATCAACAGCGCGGTGGCGGCGGCACAGAGTATGAGGGTCACCACGTAGACGCCTCGCTGGAAGTCCGTGATGGCCGCGAAGCGGGCCTGGAAGGCCAGCGCGAGCAGGAACGCGAACAGGATCTGCACGCCGGTCTGCGCCACCCGCACCTCTTGCAGGATCTCGCCGTAGGCCCGGTCGGCCCGCTGCATGGGCGTCTCGCCGCGCGCCTCGGCGTTCCAGTCGTCGTGATCATGCACGGTACGCAGCATCGCCTTCCTCTGCCCGGCAGCGCACACTTCTAACTTCGTGTCATGGGTGCATAATTCGCCTGGCCGGGGGTAGCCCCGGCGGATGCTGCTCGGAGTCTTGGACATCGGCTCGAACTCGGCCCAGTTGCAGGTCTTCGAGGCACGCCCCGGCGCGCCTCCGCTGCCCACGCATGCGGTGAAAGAGCCGACCCTGCTGGGCGAATCATTCGACCCGGACGGCGCCATCGAACCGGCCGGGGTAGACCGGGTGGTCGAGGCGGTGAACCGTGCCATGGGGGCGGCTAGACGGCTCGGTGTTCAGCAGCTCTACGTATTCACCACGTCAGCGGTTCGCGACGCCGCCAACCGCGACCTGATCCTGGACCGGGTGGAGGCCGAAGCCGGCGTCAGACCGCAGTACCTCAGCGGCGAGGACGAGGCCCGGCTGATCTACCTGGCCGTGCACCAGTGGTATGGCTGGTCGGCGGGACGTCTGCTGATCCTCGACATCGGCGGCGGCTCTATGGAGATCGTGCTCGGCCGCGACGCCGAGCCGGAGCTCGCCATGTCGCTTCCGCTCGGTGCGGGACGGCTGACCCGGCTGTTCCTGCCGGACGACCCGCCCAGCCGTGATCAGCTGACCGCACTGCGCAGGCACGTGTACGCGACGCTGCGGGAAGTCGCCGACCGGCTGCTCTGGGAAGGGGTCCCGGAACGGGCTGTCGGCACCTCCAAGACCTTCAAGCAGCTCGCCCGCCTTTCCGGCGCGCCCGCCCAGCGGAAGGGGCCCTTCGTGCCGCGATCCGTCACTGCCCGCGACCTGGACGCCTGGGTACCGCGGCTCGCCACCCTCCGCGCCCGGGAGCGGGCGAAGCTGAAGGGAGTATCACGGTCCCGCAGCCGGCAGATCGTCGCCGGGGCGATAGCCGCCAGGGCCGGCATGAAGGCCCTGAACGTGGGCTCCGTCGACATCTGCCCGTGGGCCCTGCGAGAGGGGATCATCCTGCACTACCTGCAGGCGTTCAACCAGTCGTTCGATCTCCCGTTGCGCCCGCTCAACGGCTCGACCTACGGCCAGGACGCGCCGGGCGGCAGGCACGTCACGCTGGTGACCACATCGTCCGGCCACGCCTGATCGATCAGGTTCCGACGGCGCGTCGCCATGCGAGCCGGCAGGTTTGCTGACCTGGGCCACGGGCAGTCGGCACGCATGGTCGCGCTGACGTGGGTGTCGCTTTGCCTGGTATGACCGCGCCGGATAGGACGGGCCCGCGAGCAGGGGAGCGCCGGGAGCGACAACGTGACCTACCGCTAGCCCGCCGGGCCGGATCGTGGGTCGTCTGGTGGATCTTGATGATGTCGTTCTGGGTGATGCTCGACGACTCCATCAATACCGATGAACTGCTAGCCGGTGCCGGGGCGGCGGTACTGGCGGCATTCTTCGCCGAGCTGGTCACCTATCAGGCCGCAACCCGTTTCCGGATGCGCATCGGGTGGCTCGTCCCGGCGTTCAGCCTGCCCGGCCAGGTCGTCCGCGACATGGTGATCGTCTACCACGCCTTGTGGCGTCGGGTGGCGCACGGCGTGCAGCCGCCCAGTGCGTTCCTTGAGCTGCCGGCCCGGTTCGGAGACGACAGGCCCGAAGGACTGACCCGCAGGACCCTGCTGGTGGGGGGGACCAGCCTCGCGCCCAACACGTTTGTGCTCGGTATCGACAGGGACCGGGACGTCATGGTGGTGCACCGGCTTGTCGCAGAGGAAAAGGAGTCATGACATGGTGATGGCGTTCGTGGCGGCGGCCATCGCGATGCTGGTCGCGCTGATCCCCGCGGGGATCGTGCTGTACCGGGGCGAACTCATGGCGTCCGTCGTCGCCTACGAGTTCATCACCTCGGTCGTGGTGATGGTGCTCGCCCTGCTCGCGCAGGGTTTCCAGCGCCCGAGCCTGTTCGAGCTGCCGGTGGTACTGGCGGTGCTCCTGTTTGGCAGCGCGCTGGTCTTCGTCCGGGCGCTGGAGCGCTGGCTGTGATGGCCAGGCAGGTCGTCGCCGACATCCTGCTCGGGCTAGCGGTAGTGACCACGCTCGGTGCCTCGGTCGGCGTCCTGGTCATGCGGGACGCCTACCAGAAGCTCCATTTCGTGACGCCTGCCGCCGTGGTCGCGCCGTTGCTGGTGGCGCTGGCGATATTCGTGCAGATGGGCCTCGTCGAGAACACCGGCGAAACCTTCCTGGCCCTGCTGTTCATGGTGATCGCCGGGCCCTACCTGAGTCATGCCACGATCCGCGCCATCCGGGTCAGGGAAACGGGCGACTGGCGGCTCCGCGAGGGCCCTGGCGACGGCGGCCGGACGGCCGGCGGGGAGAAGGAGCAATGATCGCGGCCGTCAGCACGCCGTTTACCGTCCCCGCCGGCCTGATGGACGCCCTGCAGATAACCGTCCTGGTCCTAGTGGCCGTGGGTGCCACCGCCGTGGTGCTCATCCGGGCGCACGTGCGCCAGGTGCTCGCGCTGAGCGTATATGGAGTGCTGCTCGCCGTCCTGTTCCTGGTTTTCCAGGCGCCCGACGTCACCTTGTCGGAGCTAGCGGTGGGCGCGGTGATCCTTCCCATCGTGTTCCTGCTGACCCTGGCGAAGATCAGGAAGCGGGAGGAGTGACACCCAGCCTGCGCCGGTGGGTGTTCCTGGCGGCCGCCGCCGGCTTCGTCGCCTTCTACCTGTGGGGCCTGCTCGGCTTGCCCGGATTCGGAAAATACCCGGGGCCGTACGGATTCGTCCTCAATCGCATCGCGGTGTCCCAGACCAAGGCCACGGGCGTCGTCTCCGCCGTCAACTTCGACTACCGGGGCTTCGACACCCTGGGGGAGGAGTTCATCTTGCTCACCGCCGCCGCCGGGGTGAGCATCGTGCTGCGACGGCTTCGGGGCGAGCGTGAGCGGTCGGCGGTCGACGAGGCCGTAGACCGCGACGTGCCGGCGACCAGCAGCGCCGTCCGGATGCTCGCCCTGCTGTTCACCGGGCCGGTCGTGGTGGTGGGCTGGTGGTTGGCCTCGCACGCGCAGACGAGCCCGTCCGGCGGCTTCCAGGGCGGGGTGTTCCTCGCGACCGCGTTCATCCTGGTCTACCTGTCCGGTGAGTTCCTCGTCTTCAAGCGGTTCAGCCCGGTCGACCTGACCGACGTAGTCGAGGCGGTGGGGGCGGGCGGATTCGCCGCCATCGGCGTTAGCGCGGTGGCGATGGGCCTGCCGTACCTGTACAACTTCCTGCCGCTCGGGACCACGCCCGGGGCGGTGAGCTCATCCGGGACCATCGTGCTGATCAGCTTCTTCGTTGGCCTCGAGGTGGCCGCCGCGTTCATCCTCATCGTCGGTGAACTGCTCGAGCAGACCCTCCTCATTCGGCGTCGGAGCGGCTGATGCAGTACTTCCCGTTCGTGGTGGTGGCCTGGATCCTGGGCGTCGGCCTCTACGGCATCGTGACCAGCCGTCACCTCGTCCACCTGATCATGTGCCTGATCGTCGTGCAGTCGTCCACGTACGTGCTGCTGCTCGGGGTCGGCTACGTGACCGGAGCGGTGGCGCCGTACTTCTACGACATCGGTGTCCACACCCCGGCGGTCGACCCGGTGGTGCAGGCGCTCGCGCTGACCGACGTGGTGGTCGAGGCCGCGGTCACCGCCCTGCTGCTGGCCTTCGCGGTCCAGGCCCACAAGCGGTTCGGGACCCTGGACCCCCAGGAACTGGTCTCGCTGAAGGGATAGCCGGGCGTGGACCACTTGCTCGCTCTCGTCGTGGCCGTGCCGCTGCTGACGGCGGTCGCGATCTTCGCGGCCGGCCCGTTGCTCGGTGACCGGCGCCGGGTTCTCGACGCGATGGCCATCGGGGCGGCAGCGTCCGTCGCGGTGATGCTGGCGGTCATCATGGTGCGTACGGCCGGCGGCGATCAGGTCTACTGGTTCGGCGGGTTCCGCCCGGCCCGGGGCATCGCTATCGGCATCGACTTCGAGGCGGGTTCCCTCAGTGCCGGCCTGGCCAGCCTGGCCGCGGTGCTGGTGACCGCCGCGATGACCTTCTCCTGGCGGTACTTCCGCCGGGTGGCCACCTACTACCACGCGCTCATGCTCATTTTCCTGGCCGGCATGACGGGCTTCTGCCTCACCGGGGACATCTTCGACCTGTTCGTGTGGTTCGAGCTGATGGGGGTAGCGGCCTACGCCCTGACCGCCTACCGGCCCGAGGAGCGCGGGTCGCTGCAGGGCGCCCTCAACTTCGCCGTCACCAACAGCGTCGGCGCCTATCTGTCGCTGTCGGGCATCGGGCTGATCTACGGCCGGACCGGGGCGCTGAACATGGCCCAGATCGGCACCTACATCGGCCGCCACCCACCCGACGGGCTGGTCACGGTAGCGTTCCTGCTCATCGTCGCCGGCCTGCTGATCAAGGGCGCGATCGTCCCGTTCCACTTCTGGCTTGCAGACGCGCACGCGGTGGCGCCCACCCCGGTCTGCGTGCTGCTGTCCGGGGTCATGGTGGAGCTCGGCCTGTATGGGATCGCCCGGGTCTACTGGTCGGTGTTCGGCCTGGCGCTCGGGCACCGGGCGGCGATCTCGCACGTGTTCCTGGCGCTGGGCGTGCTGACGGCCGTGGTCGGCGCGCTGTTCTGCTTCCGTGAGCGGCACATCAAGCGGATGCTGGCGTTTTCCACCATCAGCCACGCGGGCATGTTCCTGGCCGGCATCGCCCTGTTCACGCCGCTCGGCCTGGCCGGCGTCGCCGTCTACGTGGCCGGCCACGGCCTGGTCAAGGCGGCCCTGTTCCTGTGTGTCGGGATCGTCCTGCACCGGCTCGGCTCGGTCAACGAGACCTGGCTGCACGGCCGGGGCCGGCCCCTGCGCGTCACCGGGGTGGTGTTCACCCTGGCCGCCCTCGGGCTGGCCGACCTCCCGCCGTTCGCCACCTTCCTGGGTAAGGGCTACATCGACGAGAGCGCCTGGGCGCACGGGCTGCCCTGGGTCATGGGCGTCTTCGTTGCCTGCGCCATCCTGACCGGGGGATCCGTGTTCCGGGTCGCGGGCGGCGTGTTCTACGGCCTCGGGGACGCACCCTCGGAGGATCCGGCGATGGCCGCGATGGCCGCCGAAGAGACCAGCGAGACCGACTCGACAAGCAGCGGACCCCGCTCACCATGATCATCCCGCCGGCCGTGCTCGTCGCCTGCGCCGCCGCGATCGCCCTGATCGCCCAGCTAGGGTCCGTGATCCAGATGGCCGCCACCCGGTTCGAGGACCAGGCCGGGTACAACGCCACCGTGCTCGCCGGGGCGCACATCGCCCATCCGTCGGCCATCGCGGCCGCCGAGAGCTCCGCGATCACCGTGACCGACGTGCTGACCGGTGCCGGGTCGGCGATCGGTTCGCTGATCCTGGCCTTCCTCGCGCTTTACTGGCGCCGCCTGCCGCTGCTGCGCCGTGGCCACGAGCCCGGCACCGGGCTGACGGCATCCATCCAGCGCTTCCAGAGCGGCGTGCTGAACGACTACGTCACCTGGATTGTCCTGGGCCTAGCGGCCATCGGCGGCGCGCTCGCCCTTATCATCCGCTAGCCCGGGCGCTCTCACCTATCCGCGATGACCCGGCTCACCTCGTCCGGACCGCTGTACTCGCGCTCCGGCATCTCCCGCAGCGAGCTCAGTGCCTCCTCGTCGGCCTGGTTGCTCCGGGCTTGGTCCATGAGCTGCTGCTTGGTGGCCGGATAGCGGATGCCGCGGAGGAATCTGTACACCTTGATGAAGTCGGCTAGTCCCATCGCGAAACTCCTTCCACCGCCCCGGTGCTCTCTGCCGACCCAATCCCCATGCACCTGCGCGCTTCCCGGATAGTGCGGGCTCAAACGGCCGCGGCGCAGTTCACGCCCCGGAAGTCTCGCTGTGACGTCCCCCGATCACCTCCCTTCGGCGGTTTGGCGGCGGCGCGATGGGTAGCCGGACGCGCATGTCCGTACTCACCGATGTCAGATCCCGCGTCGCCGGCCTGGCCCGCGCCGAGCAAGAGCGTTATTCCGATGGCGAGGAACGCCCGCTCGGCGGCTACCTGGCGGCCATGGGCACCTACGCGGCTGTCACCGGGACTCTGGCTATCGTCACCCGGCTGACCCGCCGCGAGCTTCCCGACGGTCTCGCCATAAAGGACGTTCTGCTGTCCGCCACGGCGACCCACAAGCTGAGCAGGCTGATCACCAAGGATCCGGTCACCAGCCCGCTGCGCGCGCCGTTCACGGTGTTCGAGGGCTAGGAGGGGCCGGCCGAGCTCAAGGAGGAGGTCCGCGGGCACGGCGCGCGGAAGGCCGTCGGGGAGCTCATCACCTGTCCGTTCTGCCTGGACCTATGGGTCGCGACCGGCCTGATGGCTGGTTTCATCTACCTGCCGCGGGCGACCAGGCTCGCCGTCGACACCCTGGCCGTGCTGGCTGGTGCGGACCTGCTCCAGTTCGCCTATTCCTTGCTGCAGGAGCAGGAGCAGGAGCAGGAGCAGGAGCAGGAGCAGGAGCAGGAGCAGGAGCAGGAGCAGGAGCAGTCTTAGCTCTGCTCGGCGCGTTCCTCGGCAACCCGGTGCGGGGCCTGCAGCAGCCGCAGGGAAGTCACCAGGCCGATGCCGCCGAGGAGGTTGCCAAAGACCGACCAGCCCAGGCCTGGGCCCAGTCGCTCCAGGTGTAGGCGGCCTGGCCGCCGAGCAGCCCGGTGAACATCAGGATCGAGTCCAGGACCGAATGGAACAGCTGCGCCGCGACCAGCGCGAACGACATCGCGACGCCGGCCACGAGTTTCGGGCCGAGGTCGTCGCTGGCGTGCTGCATGCGGGTCAGCAGGGTGATGACGATGCCGGCCAGGACGGCGAGCAGCAGCGAGCGCCACGAGACTCCCAGCGTGGCGTAATGATGGCCGAGCGTCGCGGCGCCCGATCGCAGGTCCGGTAGCGCGACGGCGATCAGCCCGGCCATGACCAGCCCGCCGACCAGGTTCGCGGCTAGGGTCACCAGCCACAGGCGCACCCGTTGCGGCCACGAGCCGCGGCCCGCGATCCGCGCGGTGACTGGCACCAGGAAGTTCTCGGTGAACAGCTCGCTGCGGGCCAGCAGCAGCGCGATGAAACCGATCGGGAACGCTGCGGCCGCCAGCAGCGGCTGCCCGGTCTCGTGATACACGACGAGGTAGGCGAGCACGCCGACGCCGACGTCGATACCGCCGACGAAGCCGGTCGCCAGCAGCGGGACCAGTGGCGGTCCAGCCGGTTGCTGCCCTCGGAGACGAGCCGGTTGAACGCCTCCTCGACCTCCGGCTCGCGTCGCCTTTCGCCGTCGCCCTTATTGTCCCGTGCCGAGGTCACTATGGCTGTTCCAGTCCGTCATCGCCTCGCTGCTCGGCCAGCAGGGCGGCCGCGTTGAGCAGCGACAGGTGCGACAGCCCCTGCGGCAGGTTGCCGAGAAACGCACCGGTGGCCGGGTCGATCTCCTCCGCCAGCAAACCCAGGTCACTGACGTACGAGATCAGCTCGCGCCAGAGCGTGCGCGCCTCGCCGGGGTGCCCGTTCCTGAGCAGTGCGTCGATGAGCCAGAACGAGCAGGGCACGAAGGCCCCCTCGATCTCGCGGGCGCCGGTGAAGCGGTAGAGCAGCGGGCCTTCGGCGAGCTCGGCGCGGATGGCCTCGATCGTCTGGGTGAAGCGGCGGTCCTTGCCATCGACGAAACCGGTGCGCGCCAGCAGCAGCAGCGACGCGTCGAGCTCGTCCGATCCAGCGTAACCGGCATAGCTGCGCCTGGCTTCGGACCAGCAGTGCCGGTCCACCCAGGCGCGGATGGCGGCCCGTTCGGCCGTCCAGCGATCCACGTCGCGGTCCGCCACCTGACCTCGTTCCGCCAGCTTGACCAGGCGGTCCAGGGCGACCCAGCATCCGGTCTTGGAGAACGTGTTGTGCCGTCTGTCCTCAAGCTCCCATATCCCGCAGTCGGGCTCGGTCCAGACGTCGCACACCTTGTTCCCCAGCGCATGCAGCAGGTCGGCGCTGGACGGGTCCAAGTGCGCGCCGGCCCGGTCGACCGCCAGCCACACGCACTCGAGCAGGTCCCCGTAGCATCCCCACTGCGGCTGCCCGACGGCGCGGTTGCCTCCCCGGGCGGGACTGGAGTCGCGGTAGCCGCGCAGGCGCAGCTCGGTTTCCTCGTCCGGAACGTGCCCGCTCAGCCCGTAGAAGGGGTGTATCTCGGGCGCGGTGGCGGAAATGCAGCTGAGCATCCAGGCCAGCGTGCCCTGGACTTCCTGGGTCAGGCCGAGCCGGATGAAGGAATCGAGCACGAACGAGGTATCGCGGATCCACCCGTACCTGTAGTCGTAGTTGCGGTCGCCGCCGACTCTCTCCGGCAGCGACGTGGTAGCGGCGGCCGCCATGGCGCCGGTGGGGGAGTAGGTGAGGAGCTTGAGCGCGAGCACGCTGCGCAGTACCAGCTCACGGTCGTCGCCCTGGTAGGGCACTGTCTCGCACCACCTGCGCCAGGCTTCCTCGCTGGCCTCCCGCCGGCCCCGGACTTCCGCGGCCGATGGCACCACCAGCGGCGCCTGGTCGGCCGCGACGAGGGTGAGGAGCGCGTTTTCGCCGGCCCGCGCGACGAACTCCCCGCTGAACTCGCCCGGGCCCATTTCCGGCTGGCCGGTCCGCTCGGTCACCAGCACGAGCATCAGGTCGCCCACATGCAAGATCGGCGCGTCCCTTAGCCTGGCCCACGGGCGGGCCCGGTGGAACAGCGTCCCGGCCGCTACCCGCCACCGCATCGGTACATCGCCGCGGTCGGGCCTGATGTCGCGGGCGAGTTCGGCCCAGGGCAGCGGACCGTTCGCGCCCTGGTTGAGCGAGTCGATAACCCGCACCGCGCCGTCGCGTGTGCTGAACGTGGTCTCCAGCACGTTGCTCCCGGGCAGGTAGCGCCTGCTCACCCGGTAGGGCACGGCCGGCTCCAGGGTGAAGCAGCCGCCGTCCCGCGGGTCGAGTATCGCCGCGAACACCGGCGGCGAATCCATCGCCGGAGCCCCCCACCAGTCGATCGCGCCGTCCTGGGCGACCAGCGCGACTGACTTGCTGTCCCCGATGACCCCGTAGGACTCGATCGGGGCGAACCCGTCCGCCCGCGCCGGTCCGTCGTCTCGCGCCTCGCCCCTGCTCATCGCGCCGCCTCCGCGGCGGCCTCCCGGGCCGTCACCAGGTCGGAGACCAGGCCCGCGTAGGCCTGGTCCCGGCCTTCGGAGTCCGGTCCGCGCAGCACGGCGGACGGGTGGATAGTACCCACCACGATCCCCTGCCAGGAGCCGAGCGAGGCTGCCTCCGCCTTGCCCTTGTACTCGCCAACCCGGTACCGCGAGCCGAACATGGCCTCGCCCGCCACCGCGCCCAGCAGCACCACCAGCCGCGGCCGGACCGCGCCGAGCTCGGCCTCCAGCCAGAACCCGCAGGCCCTGATCTCGGTGCCGTTCGGGCGCTGATGGATCCGGCGCTTTCCCCGCTCGGTCCACTTGAAATGCTTGACCGCGTTGGTCAAGTACACGTCGTCACGGTCGATGCCGGCCTCGTCCAGCGCCCGGTCCAGGATCCGGCCCGCGGGCCCGACGAACGGATGGCCCTGCTTGTCCTCCTGGTCCCCCGGCTGCTCCCCGACCAGCGTGATGGAAACGCCCGTCCGGCCTTCGCCGAACACCGTCTGCGTCGCCCGCCGGTACAGATCGCACCGCGTGCACTGCGCCGCCTCGTCCCTGAGTTTCTGCCAGCTAGTCACGGGCGCTCCCTACCCGGCCAGCAGGCCAATACGCGAATGGAGGAGGTCCGCCGTGCGAACCCAGGTGTAGGAACGGTCGCCCTGGGTAGCCGGCAACACCGTGGTTAGCAAGGCGAAGGGAATGCTGTAGGAGGGGATACCATGCCGAAGATCCGCCGCCGCGGCCTGGCGCAAGGCGGCGAACTGCCGGGTACTCTCAAGCGCTCATCGAAGGAAGCCCAGGAGACGTTCACGAAGGCGCGCGACAGCGCCATACGGACCTACGGGGAGGGAGACCAGGCGGACCGGGCCGCGTACGCCGACTTCAAGCGGAAGTTCGAGAAACGCGGCGACCACTGGATACCCAAACGGTCCGCGGATTCCGGGGATTTAGCGCTTACGTCGCTGGACGCGGTGCCTTCGCTTACGACGAAGGTCCCCTCCATGTATGAGATGGAGAGGACCTCGCCTGGTCCCCGGCCGACCTGGTCGGCTGACCGGCCGTCTGGCACCGCAGACCGCCCGCCGGGGCCGCACATCCGCGCGAACCGCCAGTTTCCCGGCGCCTCCCGCGTCCCGGAGTCACCTCCGGATGATGCCCGTTTCCAACGGTGAAAGCATTCTTACTGGCCCGGCAGGGCGCAGGCAAGGTTCTGCGGGAATTCATTTCCGGTTTTTTCGTCGTCCACATTTCATCCACAGCAGACAGCTGGTTATCCGCATAACACGGCATCTGTCCACCGGTTTATGCACAGTCAATCCACAGGTTCCGTGGATAACTATTAAGTGGCATGCATACGTCGTTATGGCTTCATGGCCGCTGCACCGCCGGGATGGGCGCCGCACGTACACGGCTGCGGCGCGCGCTCGCATAGACCGGTGATCACGATCGCCAGCGCGGCCTCGAAGATGTCGTCGTCGTTGACCAGCGGGAGTTCGTCGCGTACCCGCCAGATGTGCGGGTACTCCTCTTTGCCGACCGCCCGGTAGGCCTGGGTCCAGGCGCCCCGATCGACGGCCTGCAGCGGCTCGGGCAGGGCCAGCAGCGCCGCCTCTCCGCCGCACCAGGCCAGCGCGGCGAGATCGTCGAGCGCGGCCGAACGGCCCAGATCCTCGATGACCCACAGCATTCCTACACGCAGCGGCTCCGCGCCAGCGTGCCCCGCCCCGGATGGAAACCGGCCCGCCGGGCCTGACCACGCCGACGGTTACCAGCGCAGGGCGTCCAGCGATCCGCCGTTCTCCGTGATCAGCTGGCGGGCGGCGGCCTCGGCCGTAGGTTTGCGCGCGACCCGCTCGGTGACCAGGGCGCGGGCCAGGCTGTCATCGCCGGCCCGGGCCGCCGCGGCGATGAGGGTCAGGTCGATGACGTCGCGCTGGGCGTGGCTCCCGCCGACCGCGTTGGCCCGGGGCCGGATGTCGATGAGCAGGTCGATGGCCCGGTCC